>Ga0315338_1000562_pt1 | contig 78398 bp, 76 predicted proteins | sample ASW8metaG_FD_204518 | JGI IMG/M metagenome (GOLD analysis project Ga0315338, IMG submission 204518) | Ammonia-oxidizing marine archaeal communities from Monterey Bay, California, United States - ASW #8 | ecosystem: Environmental > Aquatic > Marine > Coastal | place: USA: California | collected...
GTTGGCGTTCAATGCCGGCCTACCGTGATCCTCTTCTACCTCATCTCTCGAGTCCTCGAGGAGTACCCCTACCCCGTGCAGCGACCCTTTCGCATGGTCGGGCATTTCAGGGAATATTGGAGTCTTGCCGCGGGCGGACTCGCGTACAGTACGGCGATCTGGATCGACAAATGGATCTTGTGGTTCTCTCCGCAAGGAGAGACCCTCGCGAGCGGATTGATTTCGTTTCCGGACTACGACAGCGCATCATTTCTCGCCTATCTCACGATCGTACCGTCGATGGCGTTGTTCGTCCTGAACATCGAGACGCGATTCTTCGAGAAGTACCTTCGCTTCTACCGCTCGATCGCTCGCCACGCGACATTCGCCGAGATCCGGACGAACCATCAGGAGATTCTCCGCGAGCTCATGGAGAGCTCCCGAAACGTCATCATGGCGCAAGCGGCGATCAGCTTCTCCGTCATCATGCTCGCACCGAAGCTCTTCCGGTGGTTCGACGTGAGCTTCTTGCAGCTCGGAATGTTCCGGCTCGCGGTGCTAGGCGCTCTCTTCCACGTGCTGTTTCTCTTCATGTCGATCCTGCTGTCCTATTTCGACATGCGAATGGCGGCGCTCAAAGTCAACCTCCTTTTTCTCGTCTCCAATACGGTGTTCACTCTCATCACCGTCGATCTGGGGTTCGCCTATTACGGCTACGGGTACTTCCTCGCGGCCGTGCTCACCGCCGCGGTGACGTTCGGGGTGCTCGCGCATCACACCCGCGATCTGCTCTACCAAACCTTCGTGCTGAATAACCAGGCGCTCCGCTAGCGCCGATCCCGGTCGGCGCGCGAGCGGCCCTAAAGAATGGCGGGCTTCCGCCGATATCAGCATTGGAAGCTCCTGAAAGGGACAAGAAATGCTCAAGCTCGATGTCGAACACGTGATGTCCACCGATGTCACGACCGTTAGGCCGGAAACGTCGTTGAGCGTCATCGCAAGTGAGATGACGTCGCAACGGATCTCCTGCCTCGTCGTCTGCGACAACGAAAGTCCGGTCGGGATCATCAGCGAACGCGACCTGGCACGCGTCCTCTCCACCGTCTTGAACGGAGACGGAGCGCAGTTGACCGCGGCAGACATCATGTCGTCGCCGCCGATCACCATCCGCCGCAACGCGAGGATTCCGGAAGCGATGGAGATCATCCAACGCTACTCGATCCGTCGTCTCGTCGTAACGGATCGGACCGGAAAGCTCGTTGGGCTCATCACCCAAACCGACCTCCTCAAATCGCACTCGATAGCGATTGAAGCAGCCAGAGACTCTCTCGAAGGTCTCGTCGCATCCCGGACGACGGAGCTCGAACAAGCCAACCGGCAACTCGAGGCCATGGCGCTCGAGGACTCGCTCATGGGAATCGGCAACCGACGGGCCATGGAGCTCGAGATCGAGAAGTGCCACAACATCGCGGCACGCTACCATCGAACCTATTCGGTGGTACTGCTCGATATCGACCACTTCAAAGGCTACAACGATCACTATGGACACCTCCATGCCGACACCGTCCTCACGAAGATCGGGCAAACACTCTCAGAGTTCATCCGCGGTACCGACTCGCTCTACCGCTATGGCGGCGAGGAGATCCTCATACTTCTTCCCGAGACCAGGCTCTCGGGCGCTCGGCATGCCGGCGAGCGAGCACGGCAGCGTGTCGAGAGCCTCGGCATCGAGCACGAAGGGTCACCGCTGAAAATTGTCACCATGAGCGCCGGCGTCGCCGAGCGCCGCCCAAGCGCAGCCCCTGCGGGTGCCGACTGGCACACCGTCGTGCAACAAGCGGACCGCGCGCTCTACCGGGCTAAAGCGGAGGGCCGCAATCGTTCCTGCGTCGACGGGCGTGCCGATGCACTCGCCAGCACCGGCTGAGCGACTAAAGTCGCCCTCTCTTTCGACGATAACAGAACCGAAGGCTCGTCTATGACGACGAGCGGAAGTGACCTAGGAGTGAGATGGACATCGGAACGATCTTAGGCGTCGTCGCCGGCACCGGCCTCATCGGTTACGCGATGGCGTCCGGAAGCGGTGGACTCGGAGCCTTTATGGACGTCGGCTCCTTGTTGATCGTCGTCGGCGGTACGCTCGCGGCTATCGCGATCGCGTTTCCGACGAAAGAAGTCGCGAGTATTGCGGCCGTCTCCTCGCGCGTCTTCCGAAACCCGACACTCGAAATCGACGGCATCGTCACATTTCTCACCGACTGCGCGCAAGAGGCGAGGAAGAACGGACTCCTCGCACTCGAGAATATGGCGAGTCAAACGAAACACAAGCCGCTCGCCAAAGGCCTCGCACTCATCGCCGACGGAACCGACAGCGCCACCCTCAACGAGATCCTGACGACGGAGCTGCAACAGATGCAGGATCACCACAAAGTCGGGCAGAAGATCTTCTCCGAGCTCGGCAAGTACGCTCCGGCGTTCGGTATGGTCGGCACGCTCGTGGGACTCGTCCAGATGTTGGGAAACTTGTCGGATCCCGCGACGATCGGGCCCAACATGGCCGTCGCTCTGTTGACGACACTCTACGGTGCGCTGCTGTCGAACCTGCTCTTCATTCCGATGGTAACGAAGCTCGAGCGGCGCGCGAAGGTAGAAGCGTTCGAGATCCAGTTGATGATCTTGGGGCTCGTCTCGATAAATCGCGGTGAGTCGTCGTCGATCCTCAAAGAAAAGATCGACGCCTTCCTGGCGGGCTTGGCCCAACCCAAGGGACAGCTCAAGAAGGCCGCCTGAGCGTCCGCGCGTCATGGCTGAAGAAGAACACATCGAGCCCCCACCGCCCGAAGAAGACGCGGTCGAAGAAGGTGCACCCGCTTGGGCACTGACGTTTGGCGACATGATGAGCCTGTTACTGTGCTTCTTCGTGCTGATGTTCTCGATGTCCGAGATCAAGGTCGAGAAGTTCTTGATCGCCGCCGATTCGCTCCGTTCAGGACTGGGCCATGGCGCCTCCAAGATGAAGGCCAGCGCCGGCATGGGAGGGAGCTCCGCGCTCGACACGGATGTTCTCACGAGCGACCCCGCGCCCTATGACATCACCATCGCGATGGACGACGTCGATGACGTCCTCGAGTTCATCGGACAAACCCTCGAATCCTTCGTCGCGAACCAGGGCGCTGAAGGCAAGCTCGGTGTTCATCGCGACGACTCCGGCGTCACGTTGAACATCCGCGACATCGTGTTGTTCGATAGCGGCTCTGCGGCGTTGCGGGCCCAGAGTCGTGAGCTGATGGCGGATCTCGGGACCATCGTCTCGGAGTTCGCGATGCCGATCGTCGTAGCGGGACATACCGATGACCGCCCGATCCGGACAGCGATGTTCCCGTCGAACTGGGAGCTATCTTCCGCTCGTGCCGCAACGGTCGCCCGGATCGTCCTAGAGCGCGGCTTGCCACCTCGACAGATTCACGTCGAAGGCTATGCCGAGTTCGAGCCGCGCGCCGACAACGACAGCGAGGAGGGACGCGCACAGAATCGTCGGGTCGAGATTCGCTACACGCGCGACAACGTCATCTCCGAGATGGTCGAGGAGAAACGTCGCGAGGAGGCTGCGGAGGCGACCGCCCCGCTAGGCGCCGAAGCGGAAACTCAGGGGACGGTCGAGCCGATCCCGTGACCGAGACTCTCTAGCTCGAGCGCTCTTCGTCGAGCTCTTCCGGCTCGGGAAGCTGAAACTCCTCGACGCTTTCCTGCTCGTTCGGCTGGCGCTCGGACCGATCGCGCGGATCCTGTCCACGACGCGAATGGCCACCGCTCGCATCCGGATCCGTCGGCGAGACGATATCGACCGACGTCGGGTCGAGCCCACGTTGCGCCAACATCTGACGAAGCTCCGGCAGAGACTCCCTCAAGCGCAGCTCCATCTCGGCGTTCTCGGAGAGCAAGCGAGCATGGACTTGCGAGCCTTGAACGCGAACGAGTGCGCGGACCCCGTCAAGAGCATGCGGCCCGTCCTGCGAGGACGACAGCCGGAGCACGACCTGGTTCCCCGCCCCACTGCGGGCGGGACGTGGTCCCGATTCGAGCTCGGGTGCCGCGCCCGCGGCTCGGACCTCGCGCGCTCGAGGCGCCGGAAGCTCCACGCCAGCGGCGCTCTTTCCACCGGTCTCCGCGACCGGGCCCTCGAAGCTGGTCGGAACGCTCGATGAGGACGGCGGCGAAGGCGCTGCATCCGTCGCGACCGCGCGGCCGCTTTGGGCTCCTCGGCCCGTTGCCGCACTCGCGGGTAGCTCGGCGTCACTCGCGCCTCGACCGCGGTTCGCTCTCGATGTTGGACTCTGCTCCGCGGCGCGGGGCTCGTCAACGGTGTTACCGCGTCGCTTCGCGTTGTTGCGCATTGTCTTCGGGTCGAAACGGTCGCGTGAATTCTGGCTCGTTCGCGTCAGCGGATCGGCGGCGACCGCTTCGCTCGCTTTTGCCGTCGAAGAAGCAAGGGTGTCCTGCCCGGGAGGAGACGTTTTCGCGGTGGTGTCAGTAGCGACACCTGCCGGCGGCATCGGACCTTCAGAGGCGACACCACCGGATGGCGCGAGCGGCACGGGTGTCGCGGGTACGGACGGCGATGGCCGCGCCGTGGATGTTTGTGGGGTAGCGTCCGACGACGCCGGCGCCGTCGGACGCGCGGGCGCATCAGGAGCCATGGCTACCGGCCTCGGTACTTCGCTTGTGGTAGGAGCCATGGAGCGCGTGCCGGCCTCGCTGCTTTTCGTGACCGTAACGTGGATTCCCAGCCCCCGAAGCGTGTCCTCGACGATCCGAAGCGCCTGTGCGGGAGGAATGGCCTTTTCTCCGTTACTCGAAGCGCTTGCCGAAGTCGGCGACGGGCTCGTGGACGCCGGGGGACCTTCCAGACGATGCGCTGGCTCCGGTGCAAGCTCAGGTACCCGTGTCTGGGTCTGGGTCTGGGTCTGGGTCTGGGCCTGGGCCTGGGCCGGAGCGTTCCGGGCCTCGAACGTCGCACTCGGCTTGACGGCGTCGCCACCGTCGAAGCGCATCGTAGCCGTCGCACGGCCGTCAGCGGTGGAAGCCCGGCTCGAAGTGTCCGACACGGTCGGCAGCACGTCTCGCTGCGCGCGCGCAACGGGATGCTCGTCGGAAGCGTGTGGCGCGTCGCCCTCCCCGAGCGTCGGCCCGGTAGCCGACGACACCACCGCGCCCGAGGCGGCGGCGTGAATGGAGGTTGCATCAGACGGCACGACGGTGGCGGCCGATCCGGCCAAGCCACTTCCCGAAGACGTAAGCGATCGAGGGGACTCTCCTTCGTTGTTGGACGTGGAGACGCCGCCACTCGCTTCGAGCTTTAACGCAAGAGCGCCGTAGTCGGAGCCGGCGTTCGGCCCCACTCCGGCTGCGGGCTCGCCTCCGGGCGCGCCTCCGGGCGCGGTCTCGACGCCCGCCGCGGGCAGCGACTGCGAGAGCTCGGTCGGTGACGTCCGGTGATGCACGTTCGGGGAATGGCCTTCCTGCGGCGTGGGCTGGGAGAGCATCCGGTCCACGGCCGAAGAGAGCGCCTTCGCCGTTGTCGCGCTCTCCGGCGCGGCCTCCGACGTGTCGGCCGGCGGGGTCTTTTCTGGCGGTGCGACGACGGTCGGGCTCGTCTCTGTATCCGATGCTACCGTGGCAACGACTGCGGCTTCTAGCTCATCCGCAAAGCCGGCCGCCGCCTCTTCCTCGACCGCGCCCTTCTTCGAGCCTTCTCCGATGGATACGTCGAGCGTCGGCTCGACGAGGGCATCACTCTTGAACAAACCTGCCGCACTCATATTCTTTCGTCCTCTCGCACATTGTGTTTCAAGGCTGTCAATGTCTCCACGAGCTTGTCGTTCTCTCGCTCCGAATGCTCTTTCGCACGCGCATCTTGGCGCTCCAATAACGTCTCCAGGCTCTTGACGGCACGACGGGTCTCGAGCCACGCCTGCTCTCGCTCCCGAAATCGCTCTTCGGCTTCGATCTGTTGGAGCTCGTTCCGCTCCAAGAGCAGATTCAACTTGAGCAGATGGGCATATTGGTCTCGAAGCGCTTCGGATTCGCTCGCGGGGCTCGACGACGCCTCCGCCTCGGCAACACCGCGGTGCTCGAGTAGCGCATCACGCTCGTCGGATAAATGCGTCAGCTCGTGTCGCGCCTCCGCCAAGCTCGCGCGTTCACGGCGTTCGTCGTGCTCGCGTAGAGAAATGAGGCGTTTCCATCGCCGTTCGTTCCGCTTCGCTCGACTGTTCATGGTCACCTCAAGTCGGCTCTTGATCGCCGAGCGCGCCTTCGAGGCCCGTCAGCGTTTCCTCGAACGTGCTCGCTTCTTCCATCGGTTGACGCAAGAAGCGTTCGATGGGCTGTTGCCGCGCGAGCGCGTGGTCGACCTCCGGATTGCTACCCGACTTGTACGCGCCGACTTGAATCAAATCGCTCGTATCCGCGAGGGTCGCCAGGTGGGAGCGGAGCTTCGTCGCCCTCTCCCGATGGGCCGGGTCCACGAGCGACGGCATCAATCGGCTCAGACTCATCGGAACGTCGATCGCCGGAAACTGGCCATGCTCCGCGATCTCCCGCGAGAGGATGATGTGTCCATCCAGCAAGGAGCGCGCGGAATCCGCGATCGGGTCGTTCATATCGTCGCCTTCGACCAACACGGTGTAGATACCGGTGATGCTCCCGCCCGCGGCTAGGCGTCCCGCGCGCTCGACGAGGCCGGGAAGCAAGCTGAAGACCGATGGCGGGTAGCCCTTCGACGAGGGCGGCTCGCCTGCCGCGAGGCCGACCTCTCTCTGAGCCATCGCAAAGCGTGTCAGCGAATCCATCATGAGCAAAACGTGTTTCCCATCGTCTCGAAAGCTTTCCGCGATGGTGGCCGCGGCAAGGGCAGCGCGGATACGCATCAGTGGCGAGTGCTCGGACGTGGCCACCACGACTACCGAGTGCGCGAGCGCATCACCGAGCTCTTTTTCGATGAACGCGCGGACCTCACGCCCGCGCTCGCCGACGAGCGCGAGAACGTTGACGTCGGCCGCCGTGTTCTTCGCGATCATCGCGAGCAGCGTGCTCTTGCCGACGCCGCTTCCGCCAAACAGTCCGACGCGTTGTCCGCGCCCTAGCGTTAGACAACCGTCGATGGCACGCACACCGGTCGAGAGGAACTCCTCGATCTCCAAACGGTCGAGCGGGTTCACCGGCTCGCCGTACAACGTCCGATCCTCTCGGCAGCGCAGATCACCGCCTTCGTCGAGCGGCTGGCCGGACGCATCGATGACCCGTCCCAGGAGCTCGCTGCCCACCGGAATACGCGGGTGGCGTCCGCGCGCGACGATTTTGTCGCCCGCTTGGATCCCAACCAGTCGTCCCATCGGCATGGAGATGGTCCGCTCGTCGCGAAAACCTACGACTTCGACCGGGACTCGCTTGCGCCCGGAGATGATCTCGCAAAGCTCACCGAGAGACGCGGGCGGCCCCGCGGACTCGATCACTTGACCGACGGCGCGTCGAACCGTTCCGACGACGCGAAGCGTGTCGAACTGCTCGAGCCGGTCCGAGTAGCGCGTGAGATCAATGGGTTGACGTTCGCTCGTAGACATTGGCCCGCTCAAAACGTAGAGAGAAGGTTCTCCGCGATCTCCTGGAGCTGAACGTCGATCTGGCCGTCGACATCGCCGACGTCGGTCTCGACGACGCATCCGCCGGACTCGACGCTTATGTCCTCGACGAGCTCGACGCCCGCGCCGAAACCGCTCTCGCGACCCTCGGTCTGCCCTTGAAAATATTCGTAGTCGCCTGGATTCAGACGGACGGTCGCTTTGCTCGATTGGGAGATTTTCTCGAGCGAGATCCGCACGAGCGTCGCCACGATCGACTGGTCGAGGGCGATCTCGCGCCGCACGATTTTCGATGCTATCGAGATCGAGAGCTGCACGAGCTCCTCCTCACCCTGCCGATAGAGATATTCCTTGAGCGACGCGATCTGACGGATGGAGTCCTCCAGTCGCTCACGCGCTGGTGCGAGCCTGCTCTCCGCCGCGGCGATGGCCGCAGCCTCACCTTCGCGATAGCCGCGCTCGAAGGCTTGACGCTCGGCGGCCGCGGCGTCGGATGCCGCTACGAGCTCGTCATGTACGGGCTCGGGGATCGACATCGGGACCGTCTCGGGCTCACCCGCGAGGCGGTACGGGAAATCGGTGATGATATGCCCTTGCTGCTCTTCGCTCGATAGCACGTTAGATGACATATTCGTCCGCTCCCGAGCCGATCGACACCGTGCCTTCGCTTTCGAGCTTTCTCACGAGCTCGACGACCTCTTTCTGGCTGTCCTCGACATCCTTGACCTTGATGGGTCCCATCATGTCCATCTCTTCGCGCAGGTTGTCACCGGCGCGCTGGGACATATTCTTGAAGAAGGCATCCTGCAGCTCGACGGTCGTGCCTTTGAGCGCGATCGCGAGCGCCTTCTTGTCGACTTGCTGAAGCACTTCTCGGATCGCTTTGTCGTCGAGCAGGAGAAGGTCGTCGAAGACGAACATCAAGTTTCGGATCGACAGCGCGACGTCAGGGTTATTCTCCTCGAGATTCTCCAACACGTCCCGGCTGGTGTTGCGATCCACCCGATTGAGAAGCTCCGCCACGGCTCGCACGCCGCCATAGGTCTCGCGGCGGAAGTTACCGAAAGCGCGCAGCTTCTCATCCAAGACGGAGCCGATACGATGAAGGATGTCCGGAGATATCTCTTCCATGGACGCCACCCGCACCGATACCTCGCTCCTCAATGCGTCCGGAAGGAGGCTGAAGACCGCCGCGCCCTGTGACGGCTCGAGGTGCGCCACCACCAGTGCGATCGTTTGCGGGTGCTCGTGCTGGACGAACTTCGCGAGGTGCTCCGGATCGATCTCGCCAAAGCCATCGAGGTGATGCGACTTCTTCCCCCCTTGGGTGACGCGGTCAAGAAACCGACGCGACCCGTCGGGGCCTAGAGTGATCTCGACGAACCGTTGCGCGACGCTCGCACCACCCCGGAGCGGGTTCGATGTGCCAAGGGCGACGAACTCGCTCAAGACGTCGTCCGCGCTTTCGCGCTCGACATTCCCGAGCTGCGCAATCTCTTCGCCGATCTGCTCGACTTCATCCGGCGACAGATTACGCAGGACATCCGAGGCGGCGTTCTCCCCAAGGGACAGCACGAGGAGCGCGGCCTTGCGGACGCCTGAGAGCGATTCCTCTTCCGTGTTCATGCGATCAGGATTCCTCGGTCAACCAGCCTCGCACGAGATCGCTCGCGACTTGCGGGCTCTCCTGAGACACTTGCTGGGCTTGTTGCAGCAGATCCGCCGGTTTCGCTGTCGGCTCCTCGAGCGCAGCGGGCTCGCTCACCTCGATAGGCGGTAGGGGGACTTCCGGAAGCACAGCCACTTGTTTCGGGAGCGGCTCCGCCAGCTTTCCTGCAACCGGTTTGAACAAGAACCAGTAAAACGCTGCCAAGAGCAAGACCCAGCTCACATTTCTCCACAGCGGTGCCGCGTAAGGGAGGATCTGCTCGACGAAGGACGGCTCTGCGAGCTCGGGAGACATCAGATTTCCATCGAACGAGATGTTGTGAACGGTGACGGTATCGCCGGCAGCGAGGTCGAGACCGACCGCATCCACCACGAGCTCGCGAAATTTTGCGACTCTCTCCTCCGACAGCGGCACCTTGCCCGCACCCTCTTCGGCATCGTCCGGCGCCGGGAGGTCATCGACGACGACGGCCACCGAGCGCCGCACCACGCGTCCTTGCGGTGTCGTGATATGACGTACGCTTCGAGTGTTCTGGTAGTTGATCGTCTCGTTCAGCTCGGTCAAAGAAGGGTCGTCCGCGAGACGACGCGCCGGAGGAGCCTCCTCGGAGCCATCGAGCGCCGGGTCGGTGGCGTCCGCAGCCGTCGGCGCCGCAGCGGGATCCGCCGCGTCGCCGCTATCGACCGCTGCGTCCGCAGCCGCGGGAACGTTCGAGCGCGTCCCGGGAATGCCCCGAGCGATCCCGTCGACTCCAGACCGCCGACGCTCTTCACGACGGTGGCTAACGATCACATTGCTCGCGGGATCGTAGCTCTCGACGGTCTCCTCGGATGCATTGAAGTCCATTTCGACCGTCGCTTTCGCGCGCACGCCACCCTCGCCCATGAGCGGGACGAGAATATCGACCGCTTTGCTCGCGAGAGCATATTCGAGCTTCGCCTTGGTCGAGAATTGCTCATCGGTGAGTGAATCGCCCTTCGCTTCTTCCGTGCCGGAATGGAGCGCACGGCCTTGACTGTCTACGACGACGACGTTCTCCGGTACGAGTCCCTCCACGGCGAACGCCATGAGGTGCACGATGGCCTTGATGCTCGCGGCTCCCGGAGTGCGGGCCAAACGTAGCGCGACCGAGGCCTTGGCCGGCTCGGCGTCCTCGCTATAGACGGACTCTCTGGGAAGAACCAAATGGACGCGAGCGCTCGTGACTTCGTCCAGCGTCAGAATCGTCCGTGCGAGCTCACCTTCGAGCGCACGGCGGTACGTGACTCCCTCGAGGAAGTCGGTCATCCCGAAGCCGATATCGTCGAATATCTCGAATCCGGCGTTTCCGGAAGTGGGCAGACCCTCGTTGAGAGCCAAGACCATTCGGGACTCTTTGACGCTCGAAGCGGACACCCACACGCTCTGCCCGTCGTCGCCGAGGCTCGCGTCGATACCCGCGACACTGAGGCGCTCGACGCTGTTCGCCGCTTCCTGCTCCGAGAGATTGCGAAACAACGCGCGCTCGGAGCCTTTCGACATCATCAGCACACCGTAGCCGCCGACCGCGAGACTCGCGACGAGGAGCCCGAGCGCCATCAGCTTCTGCGTGGTTGCCGGGTGTCGCCACAACTCTCCGAAGGTCGCGAGCGCACGTCCGGTGGGTGTCGGTGGGGAAGAGGGTGGAGTCGGTAGCATCGAGCTCATCGCATCTTCCTTCCGGTCCATCCCAGCTCAGAGCTGTCCGAGGGCCGTTCGGTCGTAACGCTCATCCTTGCATCCGCATGACGTCGCGATACGCCTGAACGAGCTTGTTGCGAACTTGGAGCATCAGTTGGAAGGACAGATCCGCTTTCTGGAGCGCAAGCATCGCGGAATGGACGTCCTTGAGGTCACCCTCGAGCGCACTTCCGATCTCTTCGGTAGACCGGTTCTGAAGCTCGTTGACTTCGCTGAGCGCCTCTTTGAGAGTCTCGGAGAAGCCTTCCGGTTTCGCCTTCGCGATTCGACCGATCTCACCGGGTGCTTCGACCCCAGAAATCGGTTTGATCGGAATATCGGACATGACGATGGCTCCTCGACGCCCTAGCTACGTCCCAGGTCGATGGACCGCTCGACGAGCCGTCGCGAGATATCGACCGCGGTCAAGTTCGCCTCGAACGAGCGCGATGCGGCGACGAGGTTTACGAGCTCTTCGACCGCGTTTACATTGGGAAACAGCACCATGCCGGATTCGTCCGCGTCCGGATGGCCCGGATCGTGGACCACCTGCGGGGGGCTGTCATCGACGACGACGTTCGAGACGCGGACACCGCGAATGTCGATCGCATTGGAAAGCTCGTCTTCGAAGCTCGTCGCCATCGGGACGGCCTCGAAGACGACGTCGCGGCGGCGGTACGGGCCGCCTTCCGGCGTCCGGGTCGTACGCGCATTCGCGATGTTCTCGACCGTCGTCTCAATCCGCTGTCGCTCGGCCAGAAGGCCGCTCGAGGACACATTCATCGCATTTAGCAAGCTCACTCAGGATCTCCCTTCCAAAATCGCAGTCTTCAAAGTCTGGATACGGCTCGTCGCGGCTTGAGCACTCATCTGAAACCGCACGCGATTGAGCGCCATCTGCAGCAGCTCTCGATCGAGCTCGACGTTGTTCCCATCGGCACCCGCCGGAAGCCCCTCGACTTCGAAAGCTTTGAGCTCCGGATCAGGCACAACCACCTCGAAGTGCCGAGGCGAGGTTCGTATCAGGCGAAGGTTCGACAACTCGTCATCGAGAACGCTCTCGAATCGCACGTCGACGGACTTGTAGCCGGGAGTCGAGAGGTTCGCGACGTTGGCCGCGAGCATTTCTTGGCGGCGCGCGAGAAAGTCGAGAGCTTTCTCCATGCGGACGAGTCCGCTGTCACTGTTCAGCCCAAAGTCCTTCATGTTTGCCTCAATGAATGTGGGAAGAGAACCCGCGGCGGGTAGTTGCAGGATCCGGGCCATTCACACAGCCGCTGAAACCCGCGACTAGACGCGGCAGACACACTGAAATCGAATCCGAGGGGCAAGACTTGCCGGGTAGAACCGTGCTCAGGCGCCCGACGCTCGACACTTCCGCGCTCAAGCGACATCGTCGACGTCCTCCGCCGGCGAAGCGTCCTTGCCATGGGGCTCCACGATCGCAATCCCCTCGCGCCGATACTGGCCGAGCTTGTTGCGGAGCGTTCGGATCGAGATCCCGAGCTGGTCCGCAGCATGGGTGCGGTTCCCGTTCATCTGCTCGAGCGTGCTGAGGATCAATGACTGCTCAGCCTCGGCGACCGTGCGCGGCTCGGACTTCCCCACCCGAGACTCGGGACCGTCCAGGTACAGATCATGCGGCTGGATCTCCCGAGAGGAAGACAGCGTTAGCGCGCACTCGACGACGTTCTTCAGCTCCCGGACGTTACCGGGCCACGGATGAGAGCGCAGCCGCTCGAGCGAGGGAGCCGCGAGCGTTCGCTCATGTCCCCCGAGCGAAGTGCAAAACGACTTCGCGAGGAGCTCGACATCATCCGGTCGGGCGCGAAGTGGCGGTAGCTCGAGGCGAACGACTTTGAGCCGGTAGTACAGATCGCGCCGGAAGTCACCGTCTTCGACCGCCTGCGCGAGATCGACATTGGTCGTGGCGATGACTCTCAAGTCGACCGGGACCGGCTCGCGCCCGCCGACACGGTCGACGGTCTTCTCTTGCAATACCCGGAGCAACTTGGCCTGAAGCTCTCGCGGCATCTCTCCAATCTCGTCCAGAAGAAGCGTGCCTCCCGAGGCGAGCTCGAACTTTCCCTCGCGACGCATCGTGGCCCCCGTGAAGGCCCCGCGCTCGTGGCCGAACAACTCGGACTCGAGCAGGGATTCCGGAATCGCGGCGCAGTTCACAGCGACGAACGGACGTGCTTTCCGCGCACTTTCACGGTGGATGGAACGGGCGAGCACCTCTTTGCCGGTACCGCTCTCGCCCTCGATGAGAACCGTCGCGGTCGATTGGGCGGCTTTGCGGGCCACGCTCAGCAGACGGCGGACGGCACTGGTCGCGGTGAGGAACTCTCCACTCTCCGACGGCTGAGGAGACGTCACCAAACGCTTGATGACGGCATCGACGTCGCGGGCTTCGAAGGGCTTCACCAGATAATCGGAGGCGCCCTCTTTCATCGCCTGCACGGCGTTTTGGATGGAGCCATAGGCCGTCATCAAAACAACCGGTATGTCCGCACGGCAGACCTTTACTTTCGCTAGAAGCTCCAGACCATCGAGACGGGGCATCCGGAGATCCGTGAACACCACCGCGAAGTCCTCCTCCTCCACTCTTTCGAGTGCTTCGAGGCCGCTTGCGGCGGTTGTAACGCTGAACCCGGCGCGCCGGAGCGCTGTATCCATGGCGACGAGCATCTGGGGCTCGTCGTCGACGACTAGTGCGTGACCGCGCATGTTTCCTCCGTTAGCGGAAGCGTGATTAGAAAAGTGGCGCCCTGCCCCGATTCGCTCTCGGCGCGGATTTCGCCCCCGTGCTGATGAATGATCGAGGAGGCGACGGAGAGCCCGAGTCCGGTACCGCGCCGATCCGTCGTGAAGAAGGGGTCGAACACACGCTCGCATACCTCCGGGGCGAGCCCGGGGCCGGAGTCGCGAAAGCGCAGGAGGAGCTCGGCGTCGCGTTGGGCGATGTCGATGTCGAGGCTTCCCCCCGTCGGCATTGCGTTGAGTGCGTTGAGCCAGAGGTTCATCACGACCTGGCGAAGCTGGTCGGGGTCGGCTAGCAAGGTGGCTCCTTCGACCTCTCCGTTCAAGAGCACGAGGACGCTTCTTTGACTCGTCAACGGCTCTAGGAAGGTTTGGACTTCTTCGAGTAGGCTCCGCGCATCGGTGGGCACGCGATGCGGGGGCTGCGGCCGGCCGAAACTGAGCATGTTCGAGACCGCGTTGTTGAGGCTCCGGATCCCGATATGGACTTGCTCGAGCAGCTCCTTGCCGCTCTCGGACACGCTGTCGTCTCCCTCGAGAAGAGACACGTGGAGGCGGATGCCTCCCAAGGGGTTGCGGATCTCGTGAGCAAGCTCGAGCGCCATCTCTCCCATCGCGGCGAGACGCTCCATCTGTTTCGCCTGCCGCTCGAGTGCGCGGAGCTCGGTGAGGTCACGAATGACGAAAACCGCCCCCGCGGAATGCCCCTCGAATCCGACGAGGTCACGACGCTCGACATTGAGAGAGCGGCTCTCGTTCCCGCTCGGGACGGTCGCCTCGAAGCTCGAAGGACCGTCCGTGTCGAACGGCGCATCGAGCTCCGGCCGGCTGCGAACGAGCTCGTGCAAGTTCTGACAGGAATCGAAGCCGCTATCGTCGCCGAGCAAGAGCTCACCCGCGGCCGCGTTCTTGTGGGTGATCGCGCCGGAGTTATCGGAGACGAGGACGCCGCACGTCAAGCTTTCGAGGACGGCTCGCAGGTGGCTGCCAATCCGGTCCTTCTCCAGGACAGTCTTTCGCAACGTTTGGTTGGTATCCTCCAACTCCTCCGACAGCGAACGGAACTGCTCCGCGAGACGGTGATACGCCGTCTCCATGTGCGCGGACGCTTCGTTGAACTTGTCGAACGCGCTCAGAACCAGGTCTGTCTCGATCTCTGCCATTAGGTGCGAACTCCCTTTCGGGGGATACGACAACCTGGGATTGCAAAGAGGATGCCAGCCCGAATTTCAGCGGACCCGGCCATAAGTGCAGCGTTTTCAGCGGTTCGAAAACTCCGCGCCTTTGACGACCGTCAAAGCGTCGACGGGGGCTGTCAGATTTTCAGCGCCTTCGTCGGAGGAGACGGGCTTCGGCACCATGCCACGGTGAGACTCGCTACCACGAGTGAGCGACTGAAGCATTTCGGATTGCCGCGCCACCTCGCGGGTCAGCTGCTCGATCGACGCCTTCAGCTCTTGATGACGACGATCGAGATCGCGGAAAGGTCGAAGCTGCTCGAGCTCTCCATGGAGGCGCCGGTTCGTCGTCGCGAGCCGTCGGTGCTGTACCACGCGCTCGAGCGTCAATTCGAGCTCGCTCAACGAGAATGGTTTGACGAGGTACTCGAAAGCCCCGAGGCGGACGGCCTCAATCGCGCTCTCCAGAGAGGCGAAGCCCGTCATGAACACCACGTAGCCGGCGGGATTCGTTTTCCGCGCACGACGGAGGACCTCGACACCACTTCCGACCGGAAGCTTCATATCGGTGATGACGAGGTCGAAGACGAGCTCACTCGCCAGAATCTCGGCGGCCTGCTCCCCGTTGCTCGCCACGCTGACGTTGTATTCCTTGCCGAGGAAGAACTCGCGCAGAGTCTCCCGGATCGGCGCCTCGTCCTCCACGAGCAGAACGGACAGCTTGTCGCTGTCGGGCTGTTTCGAAGTCTTGTCCGCGTTCTTCCAGTCCATCGCTCACTCCCTCTTGGAGAATTACTGACCCTTTTCGACTACGCCCGGCTCAGCTCCATCGGCGCGGGAGGCTCATCGAGCGCAGAGCGTACCGCGACCGACAGGTCACCGAGGCTGAATGGCTTCTCCAGTACGAGCACGCCGTCTTGGGACAGGGCGGTCGTTCTCGAGTTCTCCGGATCGCCGCTGGCCACGAGAATGCTCAGATTGGGTTTGAGGCGCCTCAGAGCATCGTAGGTCTCGCGACCGTCCATTCCAGGCATGATCATGTCGAGAACGACCAAGTCGAGTGGAGCTCCATCGCGACACCGCTCGACGGCCTCCGCTCCTGCCGCGACCGCGCTCACGTCATAGTTCAGTCGGGTGAGCATCTCCGCGACCAGATCGCGCACCGGCTTCTCGTCATCAACGACGAGGACCCGCTCATGGTCGCCCTGAAGCACTTTGGGCTCGGGGTGAAAGCGGCGCTCGTGCTTTCTCACCGAAGGGAGGTAAATCCTGAATTCCGTGCCCTTCCCGGGCTCGCTATCCACCTCGATGAAACCCCGCGCCGCCTTGATGATCTCGCTCGCGATCGAAAGCCCAAGTCCGGTGCCGGAATCGCCTTTCGTCGTAAAGAACGGGTCGAAAGCTCGCTCTTTCGTGTCGAGGGCCATGCCGCAGCCGGAATCGGTCACCGAGATCGCGACGAGCTCCTCCTTACCGTCCGCGCTACCGACGGCGTCCGGCATCGCCTCGACCCAAGTCTTGAATCTGAGCGTACCGCCTTCCGGCATCGCATCCCGAGCGTTGATACCAAGATTGATGAGAATATGATCGAGCTGTGAGGGCTCGACCCCCACTTCGACCGCCGCCTCGGCGAGCTGCACGTCGAGCCAAATGTTCCGGTCCAGCGTCTCACGTAGCATCGCGACGGTGGACTCGACGCTCGCATTGGGATCCGCATTCGCGGCACCTATCGTTCGTGGTCGAGCGAATGCGAGCAGACGACGCGTGAGCTCGCCCCCGCGCCGAGCGGCCGTCTGGATGACCCGGGCACGTTCGACCATCCGCGGCTCATCGGCGGCCATCGACCCAATCATCTCCGCATTGGGGAGAATCGTCGCCAGGATATTGTTGAAATCGTGGGCCATGCCGCTCGCGAGCGCGCCGAGACTATCGAGCTTCTGAGACTGCGCTAGCTTCGATTGGAGCTTCCTCTCGTCGGTAATGTCTCGAACGATCAACAAGAGCCCGGGGCCGCCGTCACTCTCGTCTCGTCGGTTGAGCCCTACGGACAGTGTTCTCGTCATGCCGTCGATCACACGATCGGCCACGAAGCTGATTCCGGGAGTACCGCGGGGCTTTGCGATGAAGTTATCCAGTTGACTCACCGAGGAGAGCCCAATGAGCTCGCCGACCGGGCGTCCCACGACTTGGTCCCGAGAGGTGACGAAGATCCGCAACGCCGCCGGGTTCAGCGTCGTCGTTCGCAAGTTCACATCGCAGAAGACGATGCCGTCGCCGGTCGTCTCCATCAAGCTTCGAAGCAAGCCGCTTTGCCGCCGGCATCGGTCTTCACTGTCACGGAGCCGGGTCTCGCTCGCATCGAGTCTTGCCTGGTTGTTGGCGAGCTCGCGGACGAGCAGCCCACGCCGGTGGGCCGCTCGAAGATCTTGCTTCTCGAAGAGCTCCTCGACATAGTCATCGGCGCCGCTCGAAAGCAGCTGCTGCCAACGGTCGCCATCGGCCACGCTGCGAAGAATGATGACCGGGGTGTCGACGTCATGCCGACGGATCCATTGAATCAATGCGCCATCGCCCGCCGACGTAACGTCGTCGCCGACGAGGAGCAAGTCATAATCGTTGCGACGCAAGACCCGCTTCGCGCCGGAGGCATCGGTGGCGCCGCTCACTTGATAGCCGGCCTCGGTCAGGTAGCGGGAGGCGCGATCGGCGAGCGGCCCGTTGCCGGTCGCGACGAGAGCCCGCATGCTGTCTGACGCTGCGGGAGATTCGGTGCCCGTGGGACCGACACCTTCGAGCAGCTCGTCCACTCGGGCCGCCACATAGGCGGCGCCGCCCGAAGTCTCGACGAAAGCGGCAGCCCCCGCTTGCTCGGCGAGACTCACCGCGCGCGAGTCGTGAACGTCTGCCCGAAGCAAGATCACTGCGATCTCGCCGAGCTTTCGATAGGCTCGAGAGGTCAGTAGACGGCAAAGTTGGAAGCCGTTCAAACCGTCGAGCTGGACGTCGGAGACGACGAGCGTCGTCGGCTCGTCTTCGATCACACGAAGGACTTCCTCCGCGCCTTCGCAGCAGCGAATATTCTCGTAGCCACGCGCTTCGAGCGCTCGCTGCAGCGTTGTCGCGACCTCGCGGTCACTGTGGACGAGGAGCATTCGATCGTGTTGCCGCGCCATACGCTTAGCCTTTACTTCCCATGAGCTCGTCTGACCCATCCGAGAGATCCCGAAGGCACCCAACTCACGGCCACGTGCACCGTCGCCAAGAGAAGACTCCGTCTACGATTCGAGCTGCACATCGATCGCGGCTCGCGCGGAGACGACGCCCCCGGTGCCCGAGAATCTAACGTCACGATCGACTCCCAGATGACGCTCCGCGAAGGATCCGAGACAGGTCAACCGGCCTCGACGCGAGAACGCAACTCGATTTCCGCCCAACTTCTTCGCGTGATACAAAGCGCGATCCGCGGCATCGAACAGCTCGCGCACGTGGTTCGCATGTTCCGGAACGGCGGCGACGCCGAGACTCGCGGTAACCGGCAGCGCGCCGTTCGAGCTCGGTCGATCACGAAAACGCCGCTCGATCGCTTCGCGTTTCCGTACCGCGACTCTCAACCCGGTCGTTGCATCCGCACAGTGCAGTAGCAGCGCGAACTCGTCTCCGCCGACGCGGGCGATGACATCGCCGGTCCGCGAACCGTCCTGTAACACGCGCGCGACGTCGACGAGCACATCGTTTCCGGCCCCGTGCCCCTCGTGGTCGTTGACTCCCTTGAGACCGTCGAGGTCCAGCAGGACGAGGGCGACGGGATGGTCGTAGCGGAGCGCGCGGGCCACCTCGAGACGACTCTCGTCATCGAAGTAGGCGTAATTGGAGAGCCCCGTGAGTCTGTCACGGTGCGCCATTTCATACGCCGCCGTCAACGAGTCGTTCTCGACGACGACGGGGTCGACCAGCATGCCGCGCTTGAGAAAATAGTCGAGCGCCGTCGCTCGGATGTCCAGAGACGGCGACTCGCCGGAGCGGAGCGCGAGGCCGCGATGGGCCGCCACGACCGCCTGCCAGTGTCGAGCCTTGTCACGAGGCTCGATATTCATTCGGAAGTAACCCAAGACCTCATCTCGCTGTTGCGCGAGTCCATCCAGGCTGTCCCCGGCGGATGGAGAGAGGTCGAGGTCCGAGCTCATTCAGTCGTTCCGGTCGCGAGTGAAGGCGCCAGGCGGCGATAGGCTTCCGCACCATGGGCAAGGCGCGAAGCGATATTGCCGAGAAGCTCGTATTGCCGACTGTGGGCCTGTTCCACCGATTGGCCGCTCTGCTCCGCCAAGTAGTTCTTCGCGATGCGCGACTTGAGAATGCCCTTCCCGGTGATCACATCGAAGACGAGCTCCTTACCGGAGCTCCGACCGAACGCGATACGGTCCGCGCCACTTCCGGCATCCAAGTTCTCGACTCGGATCGATACGTCTTTCGGTAGAGCCGGGTCATTCTGCATCCGCTCCACGACGAGCTGCGTAATCTGCCGCCTCAAGTCCGCCTGCGTGCTGGTGAGTGAACCGCCGGGGCCCGGAGCAAGCTCCGCGACTGCAGGATAGTTCGCGCCGGGGATCGTCGTCATCGTCAGCCCTAACTCCTTGGCCACGTCGACGAGCGTATCGTTCAGCAAGACCTTGAGATCGTGCCCGGGGTTGTCGGAGCTCGCCAGCGAGGCGAGCGCACTGACACCACTCGAAGGGTGAGACAGGCCTTCGATATCGGTGCCGTTCGCTTCCTCTACCAACATATCCTGCAGCGTGTTGAGGAAATCGCTCAGCTCATCGAGCTCGATACTGCCGTCTCGATTGACATCCAACGAATTTGCCGCCAGTTGTGTCACGTCTTGAATATTCATAATCGTGCGAGACCTCCGCTAGTCACCTTGGACTCTTTGATCTCAAGACAAAGCAATCGAGGTGCCAAAGCCATAATCACTGAAACGGCTCGTTTTTATAGGGTCCGGATGATTTCCAACCCGGATCGCCCGGCAAATTGTGACCATCGGCCGTGCCGTTATTGCCCGGCTCGATGACGTGCGCCTCGAAGGAACGACTGAGACGAAAACCTTTGCGCTCGTACAGCGCCAGGGCACGATGGTTGTCGGCCGTCACACAAAGGGTGATCTCGCTCAGTCCCCGACATCGGGCCATGCTCAACACCCGTGTCAGCAGGAGCGATCCGAGCCCGCGGCCGCGAAGCTCGGGATCGACGACGATCTCCGCCAAGTGGGCGACGCTCGAGTCGATACGGGTAACGACGGCGAAGCCCAACATCCGGCCCGCCGCATCGATCGCGACAGGTGAACCTTGGGGCTCGAACGGTCCGAACGAGTTGCCGTCGACGGTCACCGCCAATCGTTCGACCGCGCCTCCGAGGGAGCGGTAGGACGCCGCGAAGCGAACGTCCGCCACGCCTTCGAAGGCACGAACGGACAACGAGGCAGCCGCGACGAGATCACCCGCTCGGAAAGTCCGGAAGGAGCACCAGGAGGGTGCAACCGGTCGACTTCCGTGTCGCGTGGGGCCGGTCAAGTAGAGGCGGCGAAACGATGCGCACGACTGCGCACGCAGGATCGGAGACAGAGGGTCCTCCCCGAATCCGAGATCCTGAGCTTCCAGACGGCGACCCCGCTCGATTGCGATCTTCTGGACGTGAGAGACCAAGGTCCGCGCGAGCTCGTACTGTCCGCTATCCACCCAAAGCGCGGCCAAGACGTCCGTCGCCACGGTCGGAACGACCAGTGCATAGCCGTCCCCCTCCGGGCCGGACGCGAGCCAGCCGTCGAGGTTGTCGTTGTTCAGAGCCTCCCGGAGCGTGGAAATGGCGCTCGCGACGTTGCGGCCGAAGCGCCTCCGGAAGATGCGCTCTTGCTCGGACAACAGCGGCCCTAGCTCCGGCGACGCGGTCTGCGCGCGGACGAGTGGAAAGACGTGCACGGGCGCAGGCGCGACGCTCGCGGCGATCTCGGTCGTGGACGTCGAGTCCGCGGACAGCGAGGCCGTCAAGGCGAGCTCACCCCGTCCGTGGCTACCGGCTCGTTGCGAGCTTCATCGGGCGTCAGGACGACGATATCGATGCGGCGGTTCTTGGCGCGGCCCGCCGCGGTATCGTTCGACGCGACCGGGCGGAACTGACCGTAGCCCGCCGCTGAAAGGCGCTCCGGCGCCAGCTCGAAACGATCGGACAGATAGGCGACCAACCACGTCGCGCGCGCTGTCGAGAGCTCCCAGTTCGACGGGAATCGCGCCGTGCGAATCGGCGTGTCGTCCGTATGCCCTTCGATGCGCAAGTGGAGCAAGCTCTTCGCGATCAACCCACCCAGCGAGTCGATCATGGGCAAAGCGTCCGCCCGTGGAGTCGCACTACCGGTCTCGAAAAAGCCCGCTTCGATAAGACTGACGACGAGTCCTCGACGCTCACGTCTCGTCTGTACGCGCTGCGACAAGTCCAGCGAGGCCACGAGGGCTTCGATCTCACTCTCGAGCACGGCCTCGGCCGTCTGCAAGGGGGCCGTCGGTCTCGACGGAGCTCGCGCCGGCGGCGCCGCGGAAGAGATCATTGTCGGCGGCGGAGAGAGCACGCTCGCCTTCGGAATATCGGAAACCCGCGCGGCGGGCTCTCCTTGCTCTAACGTCGGCCGCTCGACGCGAGCCGGATTGGCGTCGTCTCGCGACGACACGAAGAGAACGATGAAAACCGGTAACAGCATCGTGACGACGTCCGCGTAGGAGATCATCCATCGATCCGAGCTGGCTCGATCGGTTCCAAGCGCAGGGCGCCTCCCGTAGGGCCCGCGCCCGGACTCACGCAGCCGCATCGACCGGCTCATGAAAGGAACGAAGCGTGTCTTCGATCAAAGCCGGGGAGAGTCTTTCCTGTATGGAGAGAACCCCCTCGACGACCATCTCTTTGCGCACGATCTCCTCGCGCTGACGAAGTCGTAGCTTCGAGGCAAGCGGGAGCAGCAGCAAGTTAGCGAAACCGACACCGTAGAGTGTCGCGACGAAAGCGGTAGCGATACCCGCGCCGACGGTGTCGAAGCCGTCGAGTCCTCGCATCACGTGAATGAGCCCGATGACGGCACCCAAGATCCCGATCGTCGGCGCATAGCCGCCGGCCGCCTCCAGCACCGCGGGTACGCGTCCAAGCCGCTCTTCCAAACATCGAAGCTTCAGCTCGAGCACATTCTTCACGACCGAAGGGCTTTGGCCGTCGACGATCATTTCGAGACCTTGACGGAGCATCGGGTCCTCGGCGGACTCGATATCCTTCTCGAGGCTCAGGAGGCCTTGACGTCGGGCGCGACCAGCGAAGTCCAGTAGCTCATCGATCACGGCCTCCGAGGAGCGAGGTCTCTCGCTGAAGAGCTGGAACACCGAGACGACGGTGTCGCGTATCGCGCGGAGAGGAAACGAGACCAACACGGCGCCCAGCGTCCCACCCATGACGATCAAGGCGGCGGCGGGCTGCACGAACTCGCCGACGCGGCCGCCTTCCAATGTAAGGCCGCCGAGCAGACCGGCTGCGGCGACCACGAGTCCCAAGAGCGTTGCGATATCCATGGCACTATCGTTGTTAGCAGGTTTCGTGCCATCGAGGACGGCCTATCGGCCGCGGTACTTTCGAGGACGAAAGAGACTCCGTGCGTCAATTCGATGACGCGAAAGTGTCGATTCGATGGACGCGTAGAAGGCCTAGCCTTCGCGCGCGAGTCGGAGGTTGAGCTCCGCGAACAACGCGCTCCACGGCTCCATGCGCGGGATGAGCTCCGTCTCCACGAGCCGGGCAATTTCGTCGACGTCGTTTCGCTCCTGCGCCGCGACGAGCTGTGCGAAAGCCTCTTTCAGCGCGACGAGCGCCGCCTCCGAGATGGCCGGTGAGCCCTCGATGGACTCGAGCTCGGTCGTCCAGATGCCCACGCTCGTTCCGACGAGTTGGAGCAACATGTCGAAGCCACTGAGCGCAGCATGGAGTTGCGCAGCCCCGTCAGTCGGAAGATTTTGCCGGTAAAAGCGGACGGTATTCACCAGCACCTGAGCCACTTGGTCGATATGGCGCGGTGCGTCCACCAGGAGCTCGCGGGAAAAATCTCGGAGCCCGACCGACTCTACGTCGACGCGGGCGAGACGATCGACCGTACGGGTCACTACCGCTTCCGAACGAAAGTCGTCCTGCTCCTGCCCGTCGAAGGCGATCGTGCGGATGATCCGATCCTCACCGAGATGCTCGGATTCCAGTCGTTCCAGAAGATCGCCCCACGTCTCGGGCCCACTGACGTCTACTTTGTTTCCATCCAACCAGAGCTCGTGCAAAACATACCTCCTTGGAGCTGCGCACCGTACTATGCAAGACGGGCGCCAAGATGAATCACGATGACATGCTCATCGGTGCCGCGCGGTCGGCGCCGACGCCTTCCGCAGAATTCAATCCGTCCAGCGTCGTCGCCACCAGCCGGGCGAATAGGGTCGCGCGGTCCGAGGCACTCGAAAGGGTCTGGAGCATATCGTTGAGGACTTGCCCTTCGCTGCGTGAGCCGGCGAGCTGGAGCTGCAGTGACGTGAGCTCGGTTACGGGGCGCAACAGCGGGTACAGCTCACCTTCGAGCAGAAGGGAGCGCGACAGCTGCTCGAGCATCGGCCCCGCGGCGCCGGAATCGGAGTGGATCGCGTCGAGGAGCACGACACACGCGTCACGACACGTGGCGGCCATTCGTGTGAGGCGCGGGACGAGCGCCTCGATCCGTTCGAGCTCGCGGGCTCCGGCCGCGACATCCCATTGCTCCTCTAGCTCGACCGCGACGTCCGGCTCCGATGGCATCGGATAGGCCGAGCCCAGGCTTCGCTCCCACAAACGACGATAAATGGGCCGCAAGAAGTCCTCGGCACGCAGAGGGTATCGACGGAGCGGGTGGACGCATAAACGCCCGACCGCGTCGAATCGCGTTCGGAACACCCGCATCCCGGGATCCGGAGGCGCGTCGCTTTCGGCTCCCCCACCCAGTTGTCGACGTGCGAGGTGGACGACGGCCTCCGGCGAGACGAGGTCGTGACACACGGTATCGGCACAAAAGGACGCGAAATGGCACGGATGACAGTGGATCTCGGGCTGTACCGCGACGTGCCCGGCCGCATAGGGAGCCGACTCGAAAACCGCGGCGGGACCAACGGTGACCGTAAGGGTCTGCGTTCGAGCCCCGGCCGCCAAGTGCATCGTCCCGGTGTCGTTCGTGATGATGAGATCGAGCTCTCGGAGAACGGCGATGAGGACGGGGATGCTCGTGCGTCCCGCGAGGTTGGTCAGCGGGGCGCCCGAGTCCGCGCGGACCCTGTCTGCGAGCTCCCGCTCGCCCGGCGCTCCTAGCAAGACGACGTGACAACCCTCCGCGGCGAGACGCGCACCGACCTCGGCGAAGCTCGCGGCCGGCCACCGCTTGCGTTCGTCGCTCGCGCCGGGCACGAGTCCCACGAGCCGCCCTCGACGCGGACCAAGCAGCGCCCGGGCGCTTTTTGTCGCGCTCTCCTCCGGCCGAAGCTCCGGGTTGTGGCCGGCGAGAGGTGTCGCCGTGAGATGGGCGTAAACGTCCGCCAAGTTGAACGCGCCGACCTCGCGATTGGAGAGAGCGCTCAAAAGATACTGCGTCCAGCCATCGCGTGCGTGGGCGTTGCGATCCCGACCCTCACTCACGCCGACGATCCGTCCCGGCTCGAGGTACAAGGCGAGCCAGCCGCTTTCACGATCGTGCGAGAGGTTCACGACGACGTCGAAGCGCCTCGCCTTGAGGTCACGGCAGAAACGAGACAACGTCTGGAGGTGCCGGACGATGGACTCCGAACTCACTTCGTCTTCGAGCTCCGGCGGCATCACGTGGATCGCATCCGCCGCTTCATCCGGAATGGGTAGATCATGAAATCCGTGGCGGAGGATCAGGTCCACGCTGTTCCCGTCCCGCTTCAAAGCCGCGAGGACTGGAAACGTCTGCACGATATCGCCAAGGCGACAGAACTGAACGACGGCGATCTTCATGGATAGCCGTCCCTTCCCAGCGCCATTCGAAGCAACAGCTCGTCGTCGGAAGCCGCTTTCTGAAGAGACAGGTCCCCGAGCACGGACTTCACGTCCGCCTTGCCACGGAATGTCCGACCCGCGAGCTGAGGAAACCCGTCGATCGCGTCCAAGGAGTGCCCGCGCTCTCTAGTCGGCGTCCCGAGCGTTTGGCTCAGAACGGACTGCATCCTCGCCCGATAAGTGTGCTCGGAGCGCGCCCGGCGACGCGCGCGCTCCGCTATGTCCCGCCGCTCGTCGTGGTGGACGAGGTAGTAGTCGATCGCATCTCTGAGCGTCCCGATGTCATCGAACGTCACGATCTCCGACGGAGCGCAAAAGGCGCTCGACAAATCCGACCGGCGGTCACAAAGCTGGAAAGCCCCGCACGCGGCGAGCTCGAACACGCGCGGATTCAAGTAGTCTCCCTCGGGGTCGATGCCCGAGACATGCGCGGCCGAGTGCAAGTTCACGTGGATCTTGGCGGCGGAAGCGATGCGAACGAAGTCGGCCTCGTCGAAGCTCGCGCCGTCCCTTTGGACGAGATGCTCGACCGCGCTTCCTTGCCAGCCCGAGCCCCAGATCTTGAAGTCGAGATCGGTGAGACCACGAAACATCTCGCGACGATTGTAGTAACCATAGCCGCTGAAGCTCACGTCGCTCCCGAAACGGGCGCGTGCCTTGTCGCTGAGCCGCACACGCCGATGGCGCTTCGGATGACAAGCGAGAGGAAGCCAGGTCGGCTTTTCACAACCGACTCTCGACAACTCATCGTGGAAAGCACCTCGCTGCGCCGTGAAGAACCAGTCGTAGCCGGAGGCCAACTGGGTCCAGTAGCGAGTCAAACGATAGTTCTCGACGAACCAGTACGCGGTCGCTATCCCCCGCTCCCGGAAACCGTCGACCGTCCGTTGCTCAATCGGAGCTTGCGCAAGGACGAAGATGAGGTCCGGCTGAAAGCGCGCCACCTCGGCCGATATGAGCCGCGACGTGTAAGTAACGAGCTGACTGAAGACCGCAGGGTCGGAGGCCGACTCACGACAGTCCGTGGGCGGCGTCAACCAGGAGAGGTCGACATAGCGAACCGAGGCGCCGATCTCCGCAAAGCCTTCGCTCGCGTAGCGACTGATGGAGAGAGAGCCTCCGGACAACGGAGGAACGACCAGCACCCTCGCGTCTCGAAACTCGGAGGAGCTCACCGGTGGGCTCCTATCGCCATCGCGTCATCGACCATGTCGTCGAGCTCATGAATGCCGGACAGGAGCGTCCGTCTCAGGCGGCGATCGCGGCTCGCTTTCGAAAGGCGGTTCCAGCTGGAAGAGAGCTCACGAAGGGGGTTTGCCCGGAGCACTTCGACGAGGCCGACGACGGCGTCGCGCTCGAGATAGGGAGCCAGAAAGACACGAGAGTCTCTAGCACCCGACATCAAGGGCACCCGACAGGCATCGATCTGCTCATGAAGCCGAGAAAGAGTGCCACGTCCATCGAAGTCTCTTTCGCTCGAGATCGCGGAAGTTATCGTCGCCCGCAGCCGAGCCGGGTCGAGCGTCTGTGAGAGCACTCTGTCACGAAGCTCGGACGCATCCACCTGGTCGACCCCTCGCTCGAGGATCCCGGCGCCCGTCGCGTTCACGAACGTCGTACCGGCGTGAGCCGCCATCGTCGCTTCGAGCCAGTCTCGAAACGCCACGAGCCGCTCCGTCGTTTGTACCGGCTCACCGTACAAGTCTTTCTCCCAACGCCGCTCATCGAGGGGTGCACTCACGAACGCGTTCTTGTCGATGTGAGGGCTGTACTCGAGGCCGTCGCTGAAGGCCAAGTCCTGCCCCACGAAAACGATCGGGTCGAGCTTCATCCGGCACGCGAGGGACAACGCCGCGGTCGCAACGGAGCCGTACATGGGAAGCGTAGGCAGAGCGAAGTCGACCTTCGCCAGCGCTGCCGAGATCGCACCATCGTTCCCCACAAAGGCTCGGCCTGCGGCCGGAGGCATCATCCAGTCGGGATGACACGAGATCTCGCCGACGAGACAGGCATGACGCAGATCGACACCCTGGACGTTATGAACGTTGCGCTCTCGCGGGTCGACGCCTATGACGAGATCGGGCTCGATGCCGACGCGGGCGAGGGGTGTCACGGCAGTGTCGACGGCGATCACGACGGCGCGGTCGGACGGATCGCCAAGCTTCTCCAAGTTCGCGTCGAGAGACGGACCGGCCGAGACGACAATAGCCGGATGGCCTGCGAGCGCTCGGGACAGAGGTTTCGGAAAACCCTTTCCCGGCATGGCCAAGTTGTCGAGGGCGTTCTTCACGGAAAGAGCGCCAAGCGCAACCATCGCCCCCGTATCGAGCGCCTGGTCTCTCTCCTTGGCCTCGATGCCCGAGCGCACGGTCTCGAAGTAGCGACGCCGCGACGGGTCGTCGCCCGCCGCATCGACGAGCATGAGCTTCGAGAGAGTGCGGCGCCTTCGTTCGTCCTGCCAACGCTCGATGATGATGGCGGGATCCGGATCGGAGAGAACGTCGAAGTCACCGCTACGAAGCGGCGGCATCAGCTCGATGCCCGCCAAAAGATTCGCGAGGCGCTTCGGATCGGGCTCGATGACCACGAGTCGGTGCATCTCGGGCGGAAGGATCATCCGCATTTTCTCGACGCTCGACGCTCCGAGAAACACGACTTCGGTGCTCTCGGCATCGCGCGCGACACCACCGGCCTCGGATGCCAGACGTGAAGCCTTCTTCGGATCCATACCGGGCGTTCAAGCAAGCGCCGTGCCAGTGGCGCCTCTGTGCGATCGCCTCCGCCGCGACGGCGCACGCGGGCACCAAGGCGACGCCGCGGTGCAAGATCGTTTCCTCCTCAGGGAAAAAACTGCCCGCCTCTCGCGGGGTCGAGCCTCGAAAGGCCGCGATGTGAGCGGTCTTCCCGGCGTCGCCTCCGTGGCACAAAGATTGCGAAAGCAAGCTCGACAACATGCAGATTCTCCTGGTCAAGATGGCGGACTCGATGTTCAATCGGTCGATCTGGGAGGGCCTGTCCAGAGCATGGACGTCGCTCGGGCACCGCGTCGTCGAGGTGGATGCGCACGCGCTCAAAAACGTCGAGGCCTTGTCGGATCTGCCGGAAGTGCTGTTTGCCGTGCACGGCGGCACTGTTCCGACCTCGATCATCGACGGGTACCGCAGGCGAGGTGTGACGACGGCGGTCTATCTTCTCGACGAGCCCTATGAAGTCGACCGATCGAGCGCCTGGGCCCGGCACTACGAGTTCGTCTTCAGCGTCGACCGCCAAACGGTGCCACACCACGCGCAGTTCTCGCGCGCCGACCACCTGCCGCTCGCGTTCGATGCGGATCGATTTCGGCCCGATGGGCGTGCCTACGCTTGCGAGATCCTCGTGCTGGGCTCTCCTTTCGAGCACCGATTGCAGCTTCTCGCGCCACTCCGCGCACGTTTCGGAAAGCACATCACCTGGGTCGGGCCGGGCTGGCAGCCGTTTTGCCCTTCCGGGCGACACGTCGACCAACTCGTCACTCCCGATATCTGCGCCCGTTTCTACCGCGGAGCCTCGTTCGTCATCAATATCCACAGAGACTCGTTCTGGAGCCACTACGGAGAGACGAATACGAGCCGCATCGCCGCCACACACCTGAATCCGAGGTTCTGGGAGAGCGCCGCCTGTGGTGCGTTCCAGCTTTGCTCCCATCGCGCCGACCTCGCGGAGTTCGATGGTGTCGTCGAGAGCTTCGATACGACCGACCAACTCGGCCATCTCATCGAAGCGTATTGGGACGCCCCCGAGGAGCGCCGTAGGCTCGAGGCGCTCGCGAGCCAGGCGGTCCGGCAACACACCTATAAGGAGCGGGCGGAGACGATCCTGGCCCGTTTCGCGCACGCGCAGCAGACATCGCCCGACATCGGTGTTTTACAACCCGTGGGTAAAGAAAACTCCCTGGGGGACGATAAGTGAACCAGATGGACAGTCCCCGTACAACAACGAACATCCCTGGCATGGAGGCCAGGGACAACACATCAGGGAGGATTTTCAAATGGCTAGTTTCTCTGTAGTAACCAACACCTCGTCGGTCAACGCGCAAAAAGAGCTCGAGCTCAGCAATCTCGGCCTGCGAAAGGCGTTGGAGCGCTTGTCGAGTGGTCTCCGGATCAACCGTTCCGGAGATGATGCCGCCGGCCTCGCCGTCGCCAACAGCTTCCGCTCCGACATCGCGGTTCTCCGTGTGGGCGTTCGCAATGCGAACGACGCTCTGAGCCGGCTCCAGACTTCGGACGCTTCGCTCAACAACATCGGCCTCCTCGTCGACCGTGCTGCCGCGCTGGCCGCTCAGTCCGCGTCCGGCGGATTCGAGGGCGATCGGGCGACGTTGCAAGCCGAGTTCACCGAAGTGCTCTCCGAGATCGATCGTGAAGCTGCGGTAGCTCGAGTGGGCTCCGGAAACGCGTTCTCGGTCTTCATCGGTGGCGGTGCCACGAACATCACGGCGAGCTTCAGCCAGGAAGTCACGACGACCGGCTTGGGCCTGAACGGATTGTCGATCAGCGCCGCCGCGAACGCCGCGACCGTCGTCGCCGCCGTCTCGACCGCAGTTTCGAACCTCGGAACCGCGCAAGGACAGGTCGGTGCTGCGCAGAACCGGCTCCAGTTCGCGATCAACTTGGCACAGAGCCAGATCGTGAACATCTCGGCGTCGGAGAGTCGGATCCGTGACGCGAACATCGCGGCGGAGACGGCAAACTTGACCAAGTTCCAGATTCTCACACAGAGCGGCATCGCGTCGCTCGCCAACGCGAACCAGTCTGCCGGGAGTGTTTTGTCACTCCTCGGTTAGGTTTCGAGCGGGAGGGGATCCGTGAATCGCGGGTCCTCTCCCGATAGAAAGATCAAACCATGAAACTCGAAGGGGTGCCAAGCCAAGCGAGCGCGCAAGCGTCGCGGCAACAAGCCGATGACGCGGAAAAGACGGCCACGAGCGCGTCTTCCAGCCATAAGCCCGCGGCGAAGGCCACCGAGCCGCCGCAGGACCCCTCCCCCACGACCGCCTCCCAGGAGCCTCGTTCCAACGAAGAACCCGTTCTCGAAGGGCTCCTACGCAACCCGCGCTACAAGCTCTCATTCCGTGTCGACGAAGCGACGAAGGACGTCGTCGTCAGTGTGATCGACCCGGAGACCAAAGACGTGATCCGGCAGTTTCCCCCTGAAGAGCTCCTTCGCCTCGCGGAGAGGTTGAAGTCCACCCGGGGAAACCTGGTCAGCTCCCAAGCGTAAGGGTCAAGCGAAGTCTCTCGAATTCCGAGGAGGATCCGGTGTCGAGTCCGATAACACTCAGCGGTTTCAACAACATCGATTTCAACTTGATCGTCGACGCGATCTTGCAGCAAGAACGCGCGCCGATCCAGACGCTCGAGAGCTCGCGCGACTCCCAGCAAGCCAAGCGGACGGCCTACGGTACGGTCGAAAGCCGGCTCGCTTCCATTGAATCGGCGTCGAACGCACTCTCTTCGGTCGGTGCCTTCGAGGCGTTCACGGCAACGCCTTCGAACGACACCGTCCTCTCCGCTTCCGCGGGCACCGGCTCGAGCGCCGGTAGCCACACCATCGACGTCATCGCGCTCGCCCGCGCCCAGGTACTGGCCTCGACGAGCTCCGAGGCCGCGACCGACACGACCGTCGCGGATGGCGGAACGCTCACCGTCGGCACGAGCACTTTCAACTTGACGGGGGCGACGACACTCGAAGAGCTCCGCGACCTGATCAACGCCGATGACACCAGCCCGGCTCAGGCGTCGCTCATCGATACCGGCTCGGGCTTCAAGCTCGTCCTATCGGCCAAGGACACGGGTACCGCCGGCGCATTCACCGTACAGAACAACCTCACGCTAGCGGCCGGCGCGTCATTGGTAGCCTTCGGCGACACCGATGGAGACGGCGAGAGCGGTGACTCCGCGGCCGACAACTCCGTCGTCGCTTCTGATGCGTCGCTCACGATCGACGGCATCGCCGTGACCCGCTCGACCAACACGGTCGAAGGAGCTCTCGCCGGCGTCGATCTCACGCTCGAATCCGTGGGCACGACCAACCTCGACATCCAGGCGGACGTCTCCTCGATCAAAGGCAAGCTACAAGCATTCGTGACCGCCTACAACGACCTCGCCGGCTACCTACAGGGGCAGATCGCGGGGGCGGGCGGCGCTGCCGGCCCGCTAGCCGGGGACTTCCTGACGCGCTCCGTGTCCTCGGAGATCCGCTCCGTGTTGCGGACCTCGGTCGCGAATGGTGGCACCTTCGCCAATCTGGCAGAGGTCGGCATCGTGTTCGACCGCACCGGGCGATTGTCGATCGACGACCAGGAGCTCGACGAAGCCCTCGCCGAGCAGCCCGACGCGATCCAGTCACTCTTCCAAAGCGGTCCCGGCGGAGACGGCCTGTTGCCCAAGCTCGAGGCCACCCTCGAGCGCTACCTCGGGTCGAACGGTTTGCTCGCCACTGTGGATGACCGCATCGATGACGCGATCGGCTCACTCAACCTACGCATCGCCAACATGGAAGACCGCCTCTTGCTCCGCGAGCAGGAGCTACGCCAACAGTTCACGTTCGCCGATCAGGCGATCAGCTCTCTCAACAACCAAGGCAGCTCGATCACCACGCTCGGACAACTGTTCTAACCACCGTTTCGAGACCAGCGACACAAGAGTCAAGGAGACAAGGAATGCCAGCCCCAGAAGTTACCAGCTACATGAAGACCCAGATCGAGACCGCAACGCCGCTCCAGCTCGTCGTGATGCTCTATGACGGCGCGATGGAGAATACCCGCAAAGCGCGAGAAGCCATCGTCGCCGGCGACGTCGAGAAGAAGACCGAGGCCGTGGACAAGCTGCTCGCGATCTTGGGAGAGCTCCAGGGAACTCTCGACATGGAACGCGGCGGCGAGATCGCAACGAGCCTGAACGCCTTGTACACGTACTTTTGCGAGCAAGTGGTCACCGCGAGCGTAAAGCTCGATCCGGAGCCTCTCGACAACGTGCAAACGCTTCTCAACGGCATCCGCCAAGCGTGGCAGGAGATCTGTCAGCGGCCCGCCGACGTCGTGCAAGCCGCGACAGGCTCGGACGCGTCGAGGGCGGTCACGTCCTTAGCACCTCCCGAGGAGCGAAAACGCGTCAGCGTTCGCACGTAGGAAGCCAAAACCCCATGCAGGATCCGTCCGCGACCGCCGAGCATACGGTGCAACGCGCGCTTTTGCGCCTGATCGCACAAAGCCGGCTCGTCCGCCAACACGCAGAGAACGGCGAAGGCGACGCCGTCGCCCTCATGCTGGAGCGACGCGCGGAGGTCATCACGGAGCTCGACCGACTGCGAAAGGAAGCGGGTCACTCGTCCCCAATCGAAGATGAGCTCTTCACCCGCCTCGGCCTCGAGGACCAGAAGACCTTAGAGCAGCTCGAGGCATGGCGCGGAAGACTCAAGATGGAGCTCGAGGACATCGCGAGCTCCCGAACGGCCCTTACCGGATACTCACGCTCCGGGACCTCGTCGTCCGCGCTGTTCCAGCGCGAGCTATAACCAACAAGCTGTAGCCAACGACCGGGCGTGGCCCGCGCGCTCTCTCTCTAGTCCGCGTCCGAAGCTTGCTGCTTTCGATCTCGTAGTGCGTCGAGCACAGCGCTGCTAGGAGGACGTATCGCCGTCGCCGCTCGGTTGGCGGATGCGACTTGCTCGTAGATTTCGCCGCGGAATACGGTCACGTTCGACGGAGCGCGCACGCCGAGCTTCACTCCGTCTTGCCCCACTTGAAGCACGACGACCTCGATATCGTCTCCGATGACGATCTTCTCTTCGCGGCGACGCGACAAGACGAGCATCAGCCGGCACTCGCGGCGAGCAAGGGTTGGTGCACCGAGTACTCGCTGTCGATCAGCACGACCTGCGCGGCCGTCATCTTGCGCGGGTTCACGACGATCGGCGCTTTCAGATTCGCTGTCGCCTCTTCGGAAGTCTCCCCGACCACCGTGATCGCGAGCAACAGCACGTCGTCATCGTCGGTGAGCTCGAGCCGCATGCGCTCTTCATCTCGTAAATGCACACGGAAGTCCGGGATGAGAAGCCTCGGGTCGACGACGAGGAACGCCAGCTCCGGCCGGTCGACGGAGACGAGCCACCGAAGAGGCTCGACCTCCGAGTTCTCGATCAGCACGAAACGCGTCGCGTCACAAAAGCCGACGAGCCCGCCATCCATGCAGAAGACTTGGGACGATTGATACTCGATCGGGCCGTGCGGGGTCTCAGCGATCGCCATTGGCCTCGTCTTCTAGCCGAGAACGTCCATGAGAGAGATCGTTAAGAGGCGGCCACCTGCGCCCAGCGCCGCCTGCAGTGCCTGATCCGCGGCGGTGAGTCTCGAGATCGCGTCGACGAGGTCGGTGTCGATCTCCCGGGAAAGGTTCGTCTGCTCGAGGACGTTCTCGGAGCTCAAATGGGCGCTGTGCCGTGAAAGCTCCTGCATCGTGCTCCCGAGCCGCGCCCGGAAGTCGGTGAATCGCGAGCCGACCTGCTCCGCATTCTGCATCTCGATCCGGACGCGGTCCGTGTCTCCGGAGGCGAGCGCGTCCCGCAAGTCCGCTAGAACTTGAAACACGTCACCACCGGTCACGAAGAGACCATCGCCGGGAATCGTCGTCTCGACCACCGACTGGTCTCCCACGCGGGAGGTCGGAGCAAGGCTGTCACCTTGATAAGTGACGACACCGCCACTATCGACGAATGCCTGGGTTCTCGTTTGCCGACCGGCGAACAGAGACGACCCACGATGCTCGCTGTTCGCGAGCCGCAATATCTCTTCGCGAATGCTGTCGACCTCGTCCGCGAGCGCTTGGAACTGCGTCGGCGTCGAGAGGCCGGATCGTCCGCGCGCCCCAGATGTGATCGCGACGTCCATGAGTCTTTCGAGCTGGTCGAGCACATTGTCGACGGCATGGACTTCCGACTCGGCTCGGCCGGTGCCCTCACGATAGTGCTCGAGCTGGCTGAGTCGGTCGCGGATTTGATTCCCTCTAGAGGCCGCGACCGGATCGTCGGACGGTTTCTGAACCCGCAAACCACTCGACAGCTCCGAAGCTGCTCGCTGCGAGCGACTTCGGATAAGGTCTAGCTCGGTCAACGCCCCCGCGCCTTGAAGCTGGGTCGGTACTCTCATCGTGTGGCGACCTCCCGCGTAGAATGCTAAGCGCCGATAGTCATGACGAGCTCCGTTAGCTCGTCGACGACGCGGATGAAGCGTGCAGAGGCTTCGTAGCCCCTCTGGTACTGCACGAGTGCGACGGCTTCCTCATCGAGCGACACCGCCGAGACTTCCAGCTTCTGGAGTCCCACTTGCTCGGCAACGGCAGAGGAGGCGGTAGCGGATGCTTCCGCTCGGCGGACGTCGGAGCCGAGCGTGAACACGAATCCCGAATAGAACTCCGAGAACGTCGCCGTGCCGCCGTTCATTGTCTGGGAGCTCGCGAGGTCGGCGATCGCCAGGGCTTGGTCCCCGTCTCCGATCGCTCCCGCAGCTCCCGCAGCCGCGATCGCGCTTCCGTCCGCCGCCACCGTGGGGTTGATGGACATCGCCATCGTGGCCCCTTGGGGGTTTCCAGGAGCGACCGGCGTAAACGGAACGAAGAAGTCGACATTGGTCGTCGTGCCATCCATCGCGTAGCCGGCGCGGTGCAGCGTATTCACGCGAGACGTCATCTCGAGCGCCAGGTCGTCTAGCGCGAGCTGATGAGCGGGTATCTCCTGCGAGCGCACCGAGAGCATGCCGCCGATCTCGCCGCTACCGACGAGCGAGGTCACGTCCGTCGCACCCAGCATCAGCGAGGTGCGCCCGTCGGGTGGTGTCGGCACGGCGTTCAATGCAAAGGACTGATTCCCGACTACGAGAGACGAGCCATCGCGGAGCGTGACCGTGGCGCTACCGTCTTCGTTCTCGTAGCTCGAGACTTCGATGAGCTCCGAGAGCTCGAGCAATGCTTGGTCACGTGCGTCCCGCTCGGCATTGGCCGGGATGGTGGCTTCGATGGCGCTAATCTGTTCATTGAGCGACGCGATGCGCTCCATGAGGTCGTTCGCTTGCGCCGTCAACCGGATGGTGTCCTGATCGATAGTGCGTGCGATCTGCGAGAGCCTCTCGTGACCACCCTGCATCCGATCGATGAGACTCTGGGCCTTCGAGAGCACCTGGTCGCGGAACACCGACGACTCCGGCTCGGAGCCCAGGTCCGAGAACGCATTGAACATGGCGGACAGCTCTTCTTGGAACCCGAATCCGCCGTCTTCCACGAAAACGCCTTCGACGCTTCCAAGGAGGCGATGGCGCGCATCGTCCGCTGACGCGACGGAAGATTCGAGGCGGTGACGACTGTCCAGAAAACGGTCTCTCACCGACGTTATCGGCCCGGCTTCGACTCCGCCGCCGATCTCGCCGACAGGCGTGACGCGCAACGGGCGCGCGTGCGACAGCGCGAGCCTGCGACGACTGAAGCCCGGCGTGTTCACGTTCGCGATGTTGTCGCCGGTCATCTCGAGGCCGTACTGGTGGGCCCGCAATCCTCCGAGACCCAAATGTAGTTGACCGAACAGGCTCATCTAAGCCTCCCAATGGACGGACGTTCGCGGCTCCTGGGAAGCCTCGCCGCTTGCGGTGTACCCACGAGCGGGCCGCGCACGCTGTTGTCCCCAGCGCAGATAGAGCGCTTCGCTCTCGGAGAGGGCCGCCAAGGTGTGGGCCCCCAGCCGGAGCTGACGTAGCTCTTCGAGGAAGCGCGATCGTTCACCGTTTCCGATCGTCTGCCCTAGCCGCAGCTCTTCGAGGACGGCGCGCGCCTCGGTCTCCAGGCCGTCATATTCGAGCGCCAGATCATCGAGGAGCGCCGTATTCCTGGTCTCGAGGCATCGACGCATGTCACGCGTCCAGACCGACGCCCTATGAAAGAAGTTCTGCATCACGGGCCACTAGATACCGGCTGGATGGTGGCTCAAGCTCGAGAGCATCCGTTCGGCCACGAGCTCAGGCGAGAACGCATAGCTACCATCCGCGACGGCGCGCCGGATGGCATCGACTTTCTCCGGCTCCGCAACGGGGGCCTTTTCTATGCGGGCAGCCCACTGGGCCAGCTCCTGGGCGCGGCCGCTGAGCTCAATGGAATCACCGGATTGGGACGAAACCTTACGGACCGCCTCCGCGCGCCCGGATTTCGCCGTGCCCTGGGTCTTCTTCGGGTCCAGCTCTGGAGCGGGTAAGTCTCCTGTAATCTTCATTTTAGCCTATCCTCATCACTATCGCGGGGAACCATCTCTCTAAATAACTCCGATCTCTCATCGGCTTCGGTAGGGCAGACTTTAGGCTTTTATTCAGGTTCTATTAATAATGTTCAATCGCCACTCACTGCCGGATTCCTCGGCGCGAGCCACGCCTCCGGGTCCAGCTTCGTATCCCCATCGGCCACCTCGAAATGAAGGTGAGCCCCGGTCGCGCGCCCCGTGCTCCCGACAGCGCCCAGGCGGGCTCCGCGGCGGAGGGCGTCGCCGGGCTCGACGTCGATCCGGCTCAAATGGGCGTATAGGGTCCTCACACCGCCCTCGTGCTCGACGATGACGACGTTTCCGTAGTCCCCACGATTACCGGCAAAGACGACTCGACCGGACTCGGTCACGCTGACCGGAGCGCCTTCGACCGCAGCCACATCCAGCCCCCCGTGGAAACGACGACTTTGGTCGTATGGGTCGTTTCTGAGGCCGAACCGAGACGTGACCGGGCCGGCCACCGGCCGGAGCGGCGCACTCGACTCCATCGCCTCGATCGAGAGCGGCGAGCTCGGAGGCGGCGACGAAGGCGCGGGTAGGGACGGTAAAGAAGAGCCCAGGGCGCCCCCCTCGAGGCGATCCCTAGACAGTTGTCGATAGATCGCATCCGCCAATCCAAGGCCGCGCTCGGCGGTAAGCTGTTGCGTCATCTCGAGCCAGAGCACACCGGAGAGCGCCCCGCCGAATGAGTCCTCCCCCTCCTCGCCGCTCATCGTGTCCGATAAGCTGCTGAGGATCTCCGACATCAGCATCGACTCGAATTGCTGCGACAGCTGCCGCAGCTCTTGTTCCACCTCTCGAGGAGGATCGGCGGACGGCGTATTCGGATCGATGCGCATCGCTAGATTATCTGGAGCTCGGCCTGGAGGGCTCCTGCTGCCTTGAGAGCTTGGAGAATAGCGATGATGTCGCGGGGTGTAGCGCCAATGGTGTTCAACGCTTGGATCAGCTCGGATATCGTGGCGCCTTCACCGAGCTGCATCACGCGCGCCTCATCCTCGAGCGTATCGATATTCTGGTCGGGAACGACGACGGTCTCCGCACCGCGTGACCGGGAGAACGGCGCCGGTTGCGAGACATCGAAGCGCGTGTCGACGCGTACCGACAAGCCGCCATGAGCGACGGCGACGGAGGAGATACGGACGTTCTCGCCCATCACAATCGTGCCGGTGCGCTCGTTGATCACGACCCGCGCCGCCACGTCCGTGTTGAGTGACAACGACTCGAGCGCCGCAATGAACTCGACCTCTCGGCCATCATAAGCAATGGGAACGTCGACGGTAATCGTGCGGCCGTTCATCGGCGTCGCGGTCGCGCCGCTGATCCCCATATTGACTGCCGTCGCGAGCCGGCTCGCTGTCGTAAAGTCGTTGTAGTCGAGAACGATCTCGAGGCGGCCTGAGAGTGAAATGACCGGAGCCGCTCGTTCGATGAGCGCGCCGCTCGGGACACGCCCAACGGTAAGGTGATTGACCTGGACGCTGTTACCCGGGCCACCGGACGCGCCGAAGCCGCCGATGGACAAGGCTCCCTGCGCGACGGCATAGACCTCGTTGTCGGGCCCCTTGAGCGGCGTCATGAGGAGCAAACCGCCCTGGAGGCTCTTCGCGTCGCCTATCGACGCGACCGTGACGTCGAGCGCTCCGCCGGGCTCGGCGAAAGCAGGAAGCTCCGCCGTCACGACGACGGCGGCGACGTTCTCGACCTTGATCCCGCGTGGCGGGACGGATACACCGAGCCGCTGCAACATCGCCGCTAGACTCTGGTTCGAGAACAACGTCTGCCTGCGATCACCGGTCTTGTTGAGCCCGACGACCAGACCGTAGCCCATGAGCGGGTTACCGCGGACTCCTTTGACGCTCGCAATGTCCTTGACCCGGGTCACCGATGCGCCAACACGCTCGACGACGACCGCAGCCAATGCCATCGCAAAAAATAGAGACACAAGAGCACGTTTCGATAGGCTCATCCGGACCCTCAAAAGATGAATCTCACTAGACGAAACAAGAATCCGGGCTTCAAGTTCGCCCCGAGGACGCCCTTGCCGCCGTACTCGATCTCGACATCCGCGACCGCCGTCGAAAGCACGACGTTGCGCGGGCCGATATCGTAGTGACGGATGACACCCCGGAGCGTCAACCGCTCTTCCTCTTCGTTCACCCTCACGTGGCGCGAGGCTTCGATGAGCAAGTTCCCGTTGGGCAGTACTTCCCGCACCGTTGCGGTGATCGTCGTGTTCAAGCTGTTCGTGCGTGAGTTCTGACCCCCGCCACTGAACCTCGACGAGGAGCTCGCGCCAACCAGGTTTTGCAGCTCCAGCTGATCGGGAGCATAATTTTGCAGCCCAAAAAGAAACTCGATCCCGGCGGAGATATCGGTGTCTCGCTCCGTTTCCGTATCGGCACCTTGCTTCGCTTGCACGCTCTCGACGATGCGAATCGTCACGACATCACCGACGTGGCGTGCGCGCAAGTCGGACAGCCAGTCGACGTCTCTCTCGAGGCCGGTCCACAAGGAGCCCGCCGTGGGTGTGGGTCTCGGTGGCGCCGGATAGGGCTCTTCAGCGCGTTTTGTTTGGGTGGTCTGATCCTGAGGTTCCTGGGCGCCCGTCGAGACGGATCCGACCGCGAGAATGGCACAAAGCCACGGTGCGCGGCGGGCCGTCATTGCCGCCTCGCAGCGGGAACACCGGAGATATGGCTCCAAGGCACGCGTACCAATCCTTCACTCTCAACGATCGCTCGCATGACGATTCCGGAATCCGTGTTCTCCACGGCAATCTCCTCCCCTCGGGCGCCACTGGCCTTCGCGCGTCCGGACGTCGTGATCCGCAGGCTCGGACCGTCGAGCTGCACGACGACGTGCTGTCCCCGGCGTACGAGGCGTTCTCTACGGGCACGGGACGCGCCGCTCGTACGCATCCGAGCCGCTGCGACCGCCACACGCGACGCCGTGACTTCCGCTTCGATGCGCGCCGCGGGAACACCGCCGACGACGACGAGGAGCCGTGCGCGGGTGCGCACGTCCAGCGCGGGCTCGCCGAGGAGCTCGGCTTCGATCTCGGTCGCGCCGCCGCCGACACGGGGAACGTCGCCGAGAATCAGGTCGTGGAACGAGAGCTCTTGGTCCGGCACACCTAGCTCGCGCGAGAACGCCCGCCGAAGTGCGCGGTTGAGTTTTGCTGTGGGTATGAGCTGCGCGGTGCGCGCGAGCATGACACCGCTCGCCCCGGCAAGCTCGACATCCCACGGGGCAAAGCCCGCGAGTGAGAGCGCGCTCTCTACCTCGGCTCGATCCAAGAGGCGACTCTGCCCGGGTGCGGGAGAGAGCCCCACGAGGACGTCGTTCAACGCGGAGACCATCGCCGGGTCCGACGCATCGATCCGGCCGATCAGCCCGAGTAGCAGCCGAGGTCCGTCGACGTTCGCCCTCTCGACGAGAGTGACCACGGCTTTCGACTGTCCGGCCGAAAATCCACTCGCGATCGTCGCGTTCAGCGCGAAGAGGGTTACGAAGGTACTAGCGCGGCGTCCCAGCATTAGGACCTCGCGAGCTGGTTCGCTTCGAGCAACATGTTGTCGGCCGTCTTGATGACCTGGGAGTTCGCCTCATACGCTCTTTGTGCCAAGATCAAGTTCACCATTTCCTCGACGACGGAGACGTTCGATTGCTCGAGGAAGCCCTGATTCAGGGTCCCGAGCCCTTCTTCTCCCGGGGTTCCTCGTAGCGCATCACCTGAAGAAGCCGAGGGAACGAAGAGGTTGCGCCCTAGCGCTTGTAGACCGGCCGGGTTGGCGAAGAGAGCCAGCTCGAGCGTCCCGACTTGCTGTGCCTCTAGCTGACCCGGCTGGGTGACGCTTACGGTGCCGTCCGGCGCGACGCTGATCGAAGTGGCATCGGTCGGAATCGTGATCTGTGGATCGAGGGCTAGCCCATCGACCGTCACGATGTTCCCGTCTCGATCGAGGTGGAACGCTCCCGATCGCGTGTAAGCCTCGTCACCGTTCGGCTGCAGCACCGAGAAGAACCCCGCGCCCTCGATGACCAGATCCAACGGGTTTCCGGTCTGTTTGAAGTCTCCCTGGAGAAACAAGCGATCGTTCGCCACGGCCTTCGAGCCGAGTCCGAGCTGCAAGCCGACGGGATATTCGCTCGATAGAGAAGACGCGGTCCCGGGAGCTCTCAGCGTTTGATAGAGCAGGTCCTGGAACTCCGTGCGCACTCTCTTGAAACCGGTGGTGTTGACGTTCGCGAGATTGTTGGCGACAGTATCGATGTTCAGCTGCTGGGCCTGCATCCCGCTCGCCGCGGTGTAGAAGGATCGAATCAAGATAGCCTCCGCGTTGTCGATGGTGAGTGAGTCATGTCTCGGAAAATGCCGCTACGTCGCCTCATGATCACTGGCCACGCACCGTCGAGATGAGTCGTCGCTCGAGACCGCTGAGTGTGGTCATCGCGCGACTGAGCGATTGAAAATGCCGTCGTAGCTGGGCGATGTCGCCCGACGGGATGTCGACGTTGGATTGCTCGAGGAAGCCTTGTCTCAAACGGCTTTCCGTCGCGGGCACTTCCGTCGTACTTTCAGATCGGTAGAGACCGCCCGACTCGCGGACGAGTGTCGAGGGGTCGTGCTGGACGACGAGGAGTCGTCCCGACTGGACGGCGTTTACGAGCACGCGTCCATCCGGGTCGATCTCGAATTCCGTGTCTTGCGATCGAAGGGTGATGTGTCCGCCTTGGCCGAGCACGGGCATCCCCTCACGGGTAACCAGTAAGCCGTTCTGGTCGCGGCTCAGCGAGCCGTCTCTGGTGTAGCGACGTCCTGCAGCCGTCTCCACGACGAGATAGCCGTCCCCCTCGATCGCGACGTCGAGATTTCTGCCGGTAGCGACGAGCGGGCCTGTCTGGGTATTGGGCTCGGTGCCTCCGACACGAGGGAAGCTCTGCCCGGCGGCCGACTCGAGAGCTTCGACGAAAGAGCGCTCTTCGCGGTATCCGTTCGTGCTCGCGTTGGCGAGGTTGTTGGCCGCGACGTCGAGCGCTCTCATATCGGCCGACATGCCGGCATAAGCGATGTAGAGGCTATTGTTCATCTGGTTCCTTCCTCCCTTGCGAGTAGCAAGGCATGTGCCAAGGGTATGGCCGTCCGCGCCCGCTCGTCCGGAGCACCTTCTTGCCCCGAGCGAGATCCAAACTGGGTCGAAATGGTCGCACGGTGGGAAATAATTGCCCGGCCGGAATCCGACAGGAGCGAGTTGTTCGAGGCCAACGTCCGGGTCATGAGACGCGCACCTCGGGCACTTCCGGCAAGTCGATCGCGATCAGAAGATCGCGTCGCTTGTCGTCTCGAATCAGGCGCAGCCAAAGACGCTCACCGCAGCGTTCGAGGCGAAGCTCCTTCGCCTTGTAGCGCGAAGCCTGCGTCGCGATGAGATCGGCGAGCACGGGCGCACCTACCGCGCCCAGCTCTATCAGACGTTCCTGAGCCTGCTCCTCCGGGTAGAAGCGCTCGACGAGCTCGTTTACCCTCGACGCATCCGCGACGAGGACAGCGACGTCGAGCTCGAGCATTCGCGAGAGTCCGTGGACGAAGCCGTAATCGGGAGGCCCGACGATCGCGATCAGGAGTCGACCGGCCGCCGCTTGATAGTCGACGGGGATCGCCGAATAGGTCCGCGCCACGACCGGCGGGATCATTCGCAGGACCGCATCCGACATCTGCCCCTTGACGAAATTCACCCAGGGCACCGCGAATTGACGGCTAAGTGCTTGAGTAACCTCGCGCTCACTGACTTTGCCCAGCCGTACCAGGAGCTCGCCAACGCGTAGCCCCGGCTCGTTTCGTTGGACATCCAAGGCATGGTCGAGCTCTTCCTTGGTCAGCTGTCCCTGCTCCATCAAGAGCAATCCGAGCGTGGGTCTGAGGCTCCGCTCGGAGGATATGCCTCGCGTACGGCCGGAAAGGAGCTCTTCGATCACGGAGTCGAGCCCCTCTTTGACGCAAGACTCACTGCAATACCAATTCGGACCGACGTCGAACCCCTCCGGGGTGCGCCGGCGAAAGCGCGTGCGAAAGAGCGAGCCTCCTTCGCGACAGCCTTTGGCGGTACAGCGTTTGGTAGTCAACGGATCGTCTCGATTCAGGAAGCCCGACGGCGCATCTTCGCGATGAGCTCCATCTCGGCGCCGCTCAGATTGGAATCCGTCGGAGGCGCCTCGTCTCTGCGAGGCTCGGGACGGATGGGAAAACGCGGTCTGGGACGTGCTCTCTCGACGCGCTCCGGAGAACGCCGCTCGGACACCACTGGAGCTGACACGCGCTCGGACGTATCGACATGACTGCTCTTCGCTTCGATGGCGCGCTCGAGCCTATCCAGGCGGCTCGACAGTGCGGCAAGGGTCTCCGCTATGGCAATCTCGGCGGAGGTGGGCGCGATGGCCGGGCGCGGGCGTCGACGGAAGCGGCGGCGCAATCCCTCCCACGCCCGACGGGCTCGGCTCGAAGTGGGCTCGAGCTCCAACGGCGCCTGGGTCGCCGGAGGCTGAGCGGACTCCGTCGCCGGGCGCATCTTCCACAGTGAGCGGATGACACCCGACGAGAGGAGCGCCGCCGAAAGCACGATAGCTGCAGCAAAGTCTTCCATACCCACCTCAGGAGCCCAGCGAGCGAATGCGGTCCGCCGGGCTCAGGATATGCACGATCCGCAACGCGTAGTTGCCGTCGGCAACGACCACTTCTCCGGTCGCGAACACACGGTTATTGACGAGAAGCTCGACCGGCTGGTCCGGCGAGCGGTCCATCGCGACGACGCTTCCCGGCGTCAATCGCGACACCTCGCCAAGCGTCATCTCCACCTTGCCAAAACGGACGACGACGGAGACTTCGACGTCGAGAATGCGGTCGATACTATCGGGGGGCGCGCTCGGGTCTGTCGCTGTCATCTCGGGCATGATCTCTCTCCCTTCACTATTGGGTCTCCAATTCTCTTTTGAGCTCTACCGCAGGTTGGCCTTCACGAAGCGCCAACACCGCTTCGAATTTCGGGATGCGACCGACATGCGCGGTCGCCGGGTCATCGATGGCGCGCCCGAGGTTCAGCACATGGCCGGGCTCGATGCGTACCAGATCGCCCGCGGTCACTCCCCTCGCCGCAAGCTCTACCGTGAGCTCCATCGGCGTACGCAGCAGGAGCGATTCGAGGTGCTCCTTCTTATCCGGGGATAGCGTCGCGCCATGTCGTTCGTTTCCGAGATCCTTGGCGAGCTCCGTCGATAGAGGGTTCGCCACCGACATCGGCAACACGACCGACAGGTCCGACGAGAGCGTCTGGTCGTCGCCACCGAGCGCGACTTTGAATTTGAGCACGACCCTGCCCTCTTCCGGAGGCTCGAGGGTGACGAGTCCGGGGCGCGTCTCGATCTTCTCGATCGTCAATGTCTCCTCGATGATCGGAGACCAGCTATGTGAGAGCGTTGACAAGACGACCTCCGCCAACGCTTCGAGCACCCGCTGCTCGATCTCGGTGAGGGCACGCGTGCGCGGAGGATCTTCGGCGGTGCCGCCGAGCAAGCGGTCGACGAACCCGAGCGCCAGTTCGTTCTCGACGATCAAAGCCACGCTGCCACCACCGCTCGCCGACGCGATGAACATGGCAATCGGATCCGGTAGGTCATGAAGAATCCGACGCGCAGAGGACAAGCGAACCCGGTCGAACTCGACCGAGGTCTGGTTGCGCAAATAGGCCGACAAGGCCAGGCTCAACTGTTGCGCGAACCGGTCGTGGAGGAATTGAAGATAACGCAGCCGCGAGGACGGCATCCGTTGGCGGTCGCGAAAGTCATAGGCTTCGACGGAGGCAGGGTCCGAGGGAGCGGAAGGGACGGTCTCTTCCACCTCGGGTTGCTGTAGAAGTGCCCGGACTTCGTCTTGAGATAGCAATCGGCTCATGTCGTCTCAGCTCCGGGGTCTCGTGCCCATCTACTTGTTTCCGAGGCGAGAGCCTTGCCGCCGCAGCGCCGGAATCGCGACGGAGGGAACGGGCTCCTTCCGACGTGCCTGACGCTTCTGACGTTTCGGAGGCGCCGTAATCTGGAGCCGATTCGCGAGCACACCGCGTAGGCGGAGAACCGCGCGGCTGTGGAGCTGCGATACCCGCGATTCGTTGACGTTGAGGACTTTGCCGATCTCCTTCATCGTCAGCTCTTCGGTGTAGTACAAGGCGAGGAGAAGGCGGTCCCTCTCCGGGATTTCTTCGAGACCATTCGCCAGGTGCGTCTGCATTTCCTGTTTTTCGATGACGACGAACGGATCGACCGAGTTGTCATCGGCGACGAATTGGATCAAATCGTCAGTTCCGTCAGCGAGGGACAGCCCGATCTCGGTACCTCGCACGTCCTCGAGGATCTTCTCGATCTCCGCGAGTCCGACGCCCACCTCGCGCGCGAGCTCCTGATCCGTCGCCGCGCGCCCAAGCCGGCCCTGTAGGCGACCATAGGCCTGCTCGATCTCGCGGCGACGGCGACGCACCGAGCGCGGAACCGGGTCGAGGTTCCGCAAGGAATCCAGCATCGCTCCGCGCACTCGCGTTTCGGCGAACGACCAGAACCTTACGCCCCGTGCGTCTTCGTAGCGCTCCATCGCGTCCAACAAGCCCACCAACCCCGCCTGCACGAGGTCACGGATGTCCAGGTGAGACGGGAGTCTCGCGGCGAGGCGATAGGCGACGCGTTTCACGTGCGGCAGGCACTCCTCGACGAGCAGCTCGCGCTCTTCGGGGGATAAGTGCGTTTCGGCCATCGTCAGTCGTCCTCGCGCCGGAATGGAAGTATTTGAGCTTTCGGGCGGTTTTTGGGCTTCATGTCGGATTCCAGCTCGTCGGCTAGGCGCTCGAAGGAGCGCGCGGCCACGCTATCCGGATATTTCACGACGACGAGCTCTTGCTCGCGCACCGCTCGTTCGACGACCGGATCTCGAGCGACCCAGCCGAACAGCCCGATCGACAGAGACAGAAACTTCTCGGTCGTCTTTTGCATGTGCTCGTAGACTTGCCGAGCCTCCGCTTCACCGCGCACGGAGTTGACGAGGAGCTGCATCTTTGTCCCCGGGTGCATCCGTTTCATGACTTTGATGAGAGCGTAGGCATCCACCAAAGACGTCGGCTCCGGATCGGTGACGACGAGAGTGCGTGCGGTCGCCGCGAGAGTCTCGGTGACGTTGTCGGAGATGCCGGCGGAGGTGTCGAGGAAGACGTAGTCGACTTCCGAGATGAGTCCCGACAGTCGCTCCCCAAGGCTCGACCGCTGCAGTGCGGTCATCGCGGTGAGGCCCTGGAGTCCGCTCGCTGCCGGCAGGATCCGGACACCGGCCGGCCCTTCGATGAGGACCTCGTCCAAGCTACGCTGGCCGGATAGCAAGTGGCCGATGTTGTAGCGTGGCGAGAGTCCGAGCAGGACGTCGAGATTGCCGAGACCGAAGTCGCCATCGATGACGAGAACCGAACGGCCGGCGGAGGCCAGAGTGACGGCGAGGTTGGCGACGACGTTGGTCTTGCCGACACCTCCCTTCCCGCTCGCGATCGAGATTGCGGAAGTGGCCAGTGGATTCGGCTCCGGCATTACCGGCTGTGGATTGAGCTCATTCAACATTTTCGATCCCTCGCGTTGGTCATGAGAGTGACGAGACGGCGAGCTCCGCGACCGTTTGCGGTGTCGCCGCCAGTATTTCTTCCGGGACCCTTTGGCCGGTCCCCAGATAGGACACGGGCAGGCCGCTACGCACCGATTGGCTGACGATGGGTCCATAGCTGTTCGTCTCGTCCACCCGTGTGAAAATCAACGTTTCCGGTTTGACCCGCCCGAACTCCTCCACGGTCTCGCGGAGGTCGGCCGGCTTCGTCGTGGCACTCAGCACGAGATGACGCTCGACGTCTTGGCGCTCCGACAAGTAGTCGAACCATGGGGCGAGCCCATCCAGATCTCTCTGACCGCGTCCCTCGGTGTCGAGGATCACGCTCGTTCCGTCGTCCGCGCGGCTCATCAGCGCATCGAGCTCCGACACATTTCGGACGAGCTCGAATCGAGCTCCCATCGCGCTCGCATAGGCGCGAAGCTGGTCCGCGCCGGCGACGCGGTAGGTATCGCTGGTCGCGAGGGTGACGTTCCGGGCGCGGTGCAGGATCTGCCCGGCGGCGAGCTTTGCGGCCGTCGTCGTCTTCCCGACACCCGTCGGTCCGACGAGGACGCTGAGCCTGCGGTGGCCCGATCGCCGCACCGGCAGGATCGACTCGATCGTGCTCTGAACGGCGTCCGAGACCTCTTCATGTCCCTCATCCACCCTGAGGGTGTCTTTGACCGCCTTCAACACGCGCGCCGCGAGCACGGCGTCGACGTCGTTAGCAATCATCTCGGTGTAGACGGTGCGGTAGACCGTATCGAGCGCAAACTCTTCCGGGGCGGGAGCGCTCGCGATCAGCTGGAAGACCACGCGACGCAGCGCATCGAGCCGTTCCTCCACGTTGTCGAGCGGTTCTCGCTCCTTCCCCACGTCCGGCGCAGATGTCATCGGCACGGCGGTGCCGTCGGCCGGGGGCTGGTCACGAATCGAGCTTGGTCGAGCCCCTTCGAGACAGGCGTCCTCCCAGTCGATGGCGGCGACGACCTCGACACGCTCTCCACGAGAGTGAGCGTCCCGGTCGGGCACTTGCTTCGTCGAGAGAACGAGCGCGTCGTCTCCGAGCTCGCGACGAACGGCCTCGAGGGCGTCGCCGGCAGTCTTCGAACGGAATTTTCTGATCTTCATCGTGCCACCTGTCCTAGATTCGCGATCTGCACGCCCGGCGGGATCTCCTCACGTGACAAAACCGGCAGGTTTGGAAGCACCCGCTCCATGAGGCGGGCGAGATGGAATCGCAGCGAAGCGCCGCAAAGGAGCGCGGAGACTTGAGAGGGCATGACACCCTCGATCGCGCCGCCAACGGCGGTGAGGAAGCTATGGCTCTGAGAGGACGAGAGCGCCAGGCTACTTCCCTGCTCCGTTTTCATGATGCTCTGGAGCAGCTCGCGCTCGAGCTCAGGGCCGAGACTTACGACCGGCAAGGCACCGTCGGTGGCGCGAAGCGGTCGGGTGATGACCCGCCCGAGCGCCTGGCGCGCGGACTCGGTAAGCTCGACGACGTCGCGGCTGATCGTCACATGATTGCCGAGCGCATCGAGAACCGCCGGCATGTCGCGGATCGACACGCGCTCTCGGAGCAGGTTCTGGAGCACACGTTGCACTTCACCGAGTGACAGCGCTTTGGGTACGAGCTCTTCGACCAGTTTCGGGTGCGTCTCGGCAACGACGTCGAGGAGGGCTCGCGTCTCTTGGCGACCGACCAGCTCCCACCCGTGCTTGCGGATGAGCTCACCGATATGTGTGGTCAAGACCGTGGTGGGGTCGACGACGGTGTATCCGGCCGCTTGCGCACGTTCACGCTCCGACGCGGAGACCCACCACGCCGGGAGTCCGAAGGCCGGCTCTTCCGTGGGCTCGCCCGGCAAACGCTCGCGAGCACCACCCGCGTCCATCGCGAGAAAGCTTCCCGGAACGAGCCGTCCACGAGCGACCTCGGCGCCGCGTAGCAGCACCACATATTCGCGAGAGTCGAGCTTCAAGTCGTCGACGATGTGGATCTGAGGCACGATGAAGCCCAAATCCGAAGCTATCTGTCGTCGCAAAGAACGAAGCCGCGTGAGCAGATCGCCGCCTTGAGACTCATCCATGATCGGGATCAAGCCGTAGCCGATCTCGAGCCCGAGAGCATCGACGCGCAAGAGGTCCTCGAGACGTTCGCCTGGCTCCTCGTCGGCGCTGGGCTCGGGAGCGAGCTGGATTTCGGGAGCTTGTGACTTGCGGTAGGAGAGATAGGCACCGGCCGCGAGCGCGAGAGACACGACGAGAAAGGAGACTTTGGGAAGTCCGGGGATGAAGGTCAGCGTGAGCAACGCCGCTCCGCCCAGAGCGAGCGGCCTGGGATTGACGAATAGCTGCCCGGCGACGTCCTCACCAAGTGTCCCACCCGACGACGCGCGGGTGGTCACGATGGCTCCCGCGACGGATATCAGAAGCGACGGGATGGCGGTAACGAGCCCGTCACCGATCGTGAGCACGGTATAGGTCTGAGCCGCTTCCCGAGCACCGAGCCCGTGGTCGATCATTCCGATCGCGAAACCGGCGAGAATGTTGATGACGGTGATGATGATCGACGCGACGGCGTCTCGTTGCGTGAATCGGATGGCGCCGTCCATGGCCCCGTAGAACTCCGCTTCCTTCGTAATCTCTTCGCGACGCGACTGAGCCTGTCGCTCGGTAATGATGCCGGCGTTCAAGTCCGCGTCGATCGCCATCTGCTTGCCGGGCATGGCGTCCAAGGTGAACCTCGCCGTGACCTCCGAGATACGGACGGCACCGTGATTGATCACGACATACTGGATCGCGATCAGCACGACGAATACGACGACACCAACGACGTAGTTCCCGCCGACGACGAACTCTCCGAACGCCTCGATGACGCGTCCTGCGGACGACGTCCCGTTGCCGCTCAAGAGAATTCTTCTCGTCGAGGCGATGTTGAGCGAGAGGCGATACAACGTCGTGAGCAGGAGGAGAGATGGAAAGACCGAGAACTGGGTCGGCTTCAACACATAGGTCGCGACGACGAGGACCACGAGCGACAGCGCGAGGTTCGTCGAGACGAGCAGGTCGAGAAGCAGCGCTGGGATAGGAACGATCATCACCAGCAAAATGCCGATGATTCCCGCCGGCGCCATCAAGTGCGCATAGCGGCTCAGCTGCGGTAGCAGCCTGTCAGCGAAGCGGTCCAATCTCACCAATGTGCTCCTCGACTAGACCTGAAGCGCCCGGACACGGACGAGATGGGCCAGAACTTCGGCGACGGCCTTGTAGAGCTCGGCGGGGATGACCGAGCCGAGATCTACCGTATAGAGGGCTCTCGCGAGCGGCGGGTCTTCGTAAATCACGATGCCGTTTTGACGCGCGCGATCCCGGATGCGCTTCGCGATGTCGCCTTTTCCCTTCGCTACCACTTTCGGAGCGGGTGAGATCTCGGCGTCATAGATGAGGGCGACGGAAACATGCGTCGGGTTGGTAATGACGACCGTCGCCTCATCGACCATGCTCATCATGCGTTTGCGCGCGGCGATCCTCTGCAACCTGCGGACCCTCGCCTTTATCTGCGGGTCGCCCTCGAGCTGTTTGTGCTCTTCCTTTACTTCCTGCTTCGTCATCTTCAGCTGGTCTTCGTGCTGGCGATGGTTCAATACGTAATCGAGGACCGCGATGAGGGCAAAGATGACGCAAGCACGGAACAACATGCGTAGGATCAGCCCCGCGACCCACGCACCGAGCGCGGGCACACCCATCGTCGGTAGCGTGGAGACCGTCGAAAGCTCCGGAATCAGAACGGAGAAGCCGGAAATCGTGAGGGCCGACAATCCGAGCACCCCGCGAGCGAGATTGGCTAAACCGCTCAAAGAGACCATTTGAGTGATCTTGGAGATCGAGAACAGCCGCTTGACGTCCGGCTTGAACTTCTCGAACGTTACGACCGGCAGAGACTGCGCTAACGTGCCGCCGACACTAAAGCAGAACGCCAGCGCCATGAACGGCAAGCCGATCGACGACGCACGGCTCAACGCGAGAGCCGTTAGCTCCGAGACGGGCGATGAGAGGTCGGCCGAGTGAGAGAACAGGTAGCTCATCGTCGTGACCAGCCCGCGCTCTACTCGTGCGCCCAACCACCACACGCCGGTGGCGGTTGCGATGAAGCCAAGCGCCCCCGACACTTCCTTGCTGCGAAAAATCTGACCTTTTTCACGCGCCTTCTTTCGCTTTTGAGGCGTCGCGCGCTCGGTACGAGAATGCTTGTTCGCATTTTCGCTCACGGCGACACCGCCAAAAGCCTCGACGCCCCGAGGATCAGGTCAGGTGCGCGGGAGAGCCAACCCAGCGCAGGGCCGGCAAAGGCTCGTAGGCCGAGCCCGAGAGCCGCGATGCCGAGCCAAGCTTTCACCGGCATGCCGACCATCAAGATTGGGATCTGCGGGACGACGCGATTGCCGAGCGCCAAAACGATGTCGACGAGAAAGAGAACGGCCGCGACGGGAGCGGCGAGCCTGAGCCCCGCCTGGAACATCTGGCCGGTCGTCGACAAGACCTCCCGTACGAGAGCCGGACCGACGGTTGCGGCGCCTAGGGGAAGCACGTCATAGCTTCGGATCACGGCGGAGATGAGCTCCCGATGTCCGCCGACCCCGATGAACAGGATGAGACCCAGATACTGGTAGAGAGCAGGCCCGAGAGAGTCCTCGGTCGCAGCTCCCGGGTCAATAATCTTCGCGAGCGAAAGCCCGATACCGAACCCGGCGAGCTGCCCCGCGAGTTGGAGGCCCGCGAACAAGAGACGTACGAGACCGCCCAGGAACATCCCGGCAAGCAGCTCCTTCGCCGTCATCGCGACGAGTGAGGCGGTTCCCGTCACCTCGACGGAGTCTACGTGGACCGGGTAGAGCAAGAGCGCCACCGCGAGGGCCAGTCCGCCGCGGACGAGGGGAGGCGCTGCGCTCGTCGAGAAGAAGGGGACGGTCACGAAGAAACCTGCGAGCCTTGCGGTGAGGATCACCAGGATCGGCAACTGAATCGTCGCGATGCCGGGAAGCTCGAAAGACATGATCTAGCGCGCCACCGACGGTACGAGCTCGAACAGCCGCACTGTGAACGAGGTCAACACGCGCAGCATCCACGGGAGAGCGAGGTACGCGGCGAAGATCATTGCGACGATGCGCGGAAGCATCGAGAGCGTGCTGTCCTGAATCGATGTCAAGACCTGCGTGATACTGACGATGAGACCGACCGCGAGACCAGCCAGAAGCGCCGGCGCGCTAACCATGAGCATCACCTGGATCGTCTGCTGGATGAGGCCAAGAACGATGCTCTGACTCATGCTCGCCCTCGCGGATTGTTTCGGTCATACATTTCTAGACACCAAAGCTCGAGAGCAGAGAGCCGACGACGAGACTCCATCCATCGACAAGCACGAAGAGCAAGATCTTCACCGGGAGAGACACGACCACGGGGGGCATCTGGAACGTGCCCATCGAAAGCAACATTGTCGCGACCACCATGTCGACGACGAGAAAAGGCAGGAACAGGACGAAGCCGATGCGAAAGGCCGTCTCAAGCTCTGAGATCATGAAGGCCGGGACGAGAACTCGCATCGGAACGTCGTCGAACGAATCCGGCTTTCCCGTGCCCGCGGCACGCAAGAAGATCATCAAGTCCTTCTCGCGCGTGTGCCCACGCATGAACTCACGCAACGGCACCACCGCACGATCCAAACCTTCCGACGCATCGATTTGCTGATCGAGGACCGGCACGATCGCGTCCTGATGGATCGTCTCGATCGCGGGCGCCATGATGAAGATCGTGAGAAACAGGGACAGGCCGACCAAGACCGGATTGGGCGGCATGCTCTGCGTCCCCAGTCCTTGTCGCAGCAAGTTGAAGACGATGATGAGCCGCGTGAAGGAGGTCATCGACATGAGCAGCGCCGGCAGAAAGCTGAGAACCGTCAGGAGGACGACGATCTGGATCGGCGTCGACAGCATCGTCGGGTCACCGTTGACCGACATCCACACCGGGCTCGTCCCCGTTGCCGCCGCGCCTTGCATCTAGCGAAGCCCTCGTTCGAGTGCGACCCGCAAGGAGGACGCGAATCGACTTCTTGTATCCGAAGGGGAAGACACGGCGTCCTCTTCGTCGGCTCCCGGCACACTCTCCGACTGAGCGACGAGCTCCGTCGCTTCGACGGGCCCAAGCTCACTGAGCAGCTGAATGCTCTGGGACGTCACTCCAACGAGCAGGCGCTCGCGGTCCGCCTCGATCATGACGATCGCGCGTTTCTCGCCCAAAGGGAGGCTCGAGACCATCCGCAAGGGGTTAGCGCCGCCGCCTCGTCCGGACACGACGCGGCGGTGCAGAAAAGCCGCGCCGCCTAGCAGAGCCAACATCACGACGATGAGCCACACGAGTCCGGAGCCGTCCGGGCCGAGCACCGCGGGATCGTTACCCGCGAGCGCAGCACCTTGGGCCCACAGACCGATGAACAGACTAGTCGTCATCGCCAATCTCGGTAAGTCGCAACAACACCCGGGCGTCGACGACCATGACGTCCGCCCGCCCGAAGGAGACACCGTTCAGGCGCAAGCCCAGATCCTCGCCTACCGGCCTTCCGACGCGTACGACGCTGCCTTCACTCAATGCCAGGAGGGAACGCAACTCCATCGAAGTGTCGCCAAGCTCGCACGAAAGCTCGAGACGCACGTTGTGGTGGCGATGCAGCACGTCTCTGAATCCGCTTTCCGTCGGGGTCTCATCGGCGGCGGGCACGGCCTGTTCGACCGAGCCCGGCTCAGGCAATTCCGTCTCTGCACCAACGCTGCTCATGACGGCTTCCGGATCAGTACTGGATGATGAACTCTGTGAGTAGGACATCGGCAACCCTCGCACCGCCGACGCTCGCGCGTAGCGCTTCCGACAGTTCGGTGCAGAACAGACGTTGGCCTTCCAGCAGCTCGATCTCCTCGGACGTTTTCGCTCTCAACAGTCCGAGTGCCGTGTGCTGAGCTTTCGCAATCGCGAACGCGCTGTCTTTGAACGCGGTCATCTCCTCTTCGGTGGCGAAGACGAGCTCTACCCGAGCCCGCGCCAAGCGCCTGGCATCGGTATCGGCCAAGTTCACGAGCAGAGGCTCGAGCGAGAACACGGCCGCATTCTCCAGATGAAGCGGTGCCGCGCTCATCGCTGCCCCCGCGGCCGGGGGCGGAGCGCTATCAACAGCCGCGGCGGGCTCCGCGGCGCTGGCCTCCGGCTCGGGCGACATCGACCGATAGGCGAGGAACCCGCCGCCAACTGCGAGCACGACGGCCACGCCGCCGATCGCCATCAACTTGGAGCTCTTCGACTTCCCTTTACCGTCGTCGGAGCCTCCGTCGCCTTTGTTCGCTTCGAGCTCGAGCTCTTCTTCCGCCATCGATCGCTACTCCTCATCTAAGGGGTCTTAGCCCCGCGGGTAGCTTGAATAGCAAGAAGGCTGCCAATCGCCGAAACGCCGCAACTCATTGAAAAATAAGGAGGCCCGCGCCAGTGCTCAGGGTACGTGTCAAATCGCTCGACAGCGCGAAGACAAGAGTTTGACACCCGGGCAAAAAAAAGAAATCGCCGGGGCGATGGGGGTCGCCCACGACGATTCCTTTGCGGGGGGGGGAGATTAGAGGTCTTATCGCTTCAGGTTGATCGCCTCCAGGATGACTTCGTCGGACGTCGTGATCACTCGCGAGCTCGCCTGATATCCGCGCTGGGCGGTAATCAGCTTCACGAACTCCCCGGCGATATCGATATTCGACATCTCGAGCGTGCCACCGATAATCGAGCCTCGGCCACCTGTGCCGGCGATACCAAAGCTCGGCTGTCCGGAGCCGACGGTCTCACCAAATAGGTTGTTTCCGTTTTTGCGAAGCCCCGTGGGGTTGTTGAAGCTCGCGAGCGCGAGCTGCGCGATCTGAACCGATTGACCGTTTCCGAGGATTCCTCGGAGAACTCCCACATTGTCCACGGCGAGCTGCCCGATCGGAGCAGCACCGATACCATCCTGGACGGTCGAGGATACCGCCGATGGCGTCGAGAACCCGGTGATGTTGAACGTCCCATCGGGATTGACGATGTCCCAAGTGAACGTGTTCTGATTCGCGCCGTTCGCCCACTGGTTCGCACCCATGGCCACGACGACATCCGCTGGCGCCGCGCCGTCCACACCCGTCGCCGCGTCGAGGTTGCCGGTCCCGTCGAAGGCGAGCGTACCGGCGGCCAATACGACGGGCGTCCCTGCGACGCCGCCTTGGATGTCCGCGCCGTCCACTTCGACGGAGTAGTTCCATGCGCCGGCGGCCGTGTTGGTGTAAGCAACGTTCAGGATGTGCGGCGCACCGAGCGGGTCATAGATCGTCAGTGCCGAGTTGAACGGCGTCGTAGGTAGGGCCTGCGCGTCGAGATTCGTCGTCATCTGGATCGATCCCGTCGCGACAGGGTCGAACACTCGGCCAATGGGCACAGTGATGTCGGAGAGCGCACCGGTCGGCACGATGTTCCCCTGCGCGTCCCGGGTCGTGTAGCCCTGGATCCGGCTACCGTCCGGGGTCAAGAGAAGCCCATCGCTGTCGAGCGTCAGGTTTCCAGCGCGGGAGTAGAAGCGCCCGGTCGAGTTGTCCGCGAGCAGAAACCCCGAGCCTTCGATGGCAACGTGGGTCTCGACCCCCGTCGCTTGCAACCCGCCTTGAGTGAACGAGGATGTAATCTCGGCGACTCGGGAGCCCATACCGACTTGGAGCGCGTTACCGGCACCGTTGGTACCGACATTCGCGCGGAGCATGTCCGCGAAATTGACCGCATCGCCCTTGAAAGCCACGGTGTTGACGTTAGCGAGATTGTTACCAATCACGCTGATATAGGTCGAGTTGCTGTTGAGCCCGGAGAGTCCGCTGAAGAATGATGTAAGCATTGGATCGTCTAACCTTCCGAAAAGTCGAGCAGTGTTGACTCGGGCGCTTGTGCGCCGGCTTCAGTCAAGCTCACCAACGTCTCAACCGAAGTCGAGATCTCCTCGAGCCGTTCCAAGGAGCTGAACTGGGCGAGCTGGGCCACGAAAGCTTGGTCTTTGATTGGATCGAGAGGATCCTGGTTCGCGAGCTGAGTCAGCAGTAGACGCAGAAAGGCGTTGCGATCGAGCCCCTGTTCTTCCGCCGCTTCGGTTCCAAGCGCCGTCCCGGCATTTTGCTCCGGGGCGGCCCCTACGGTTGCACCAATTTCCATCTTGCTGATCCTCCTTGCTGGAGGTTCGTAATTGCAGAGAGCGTGCCAGCCTTTGATTTCCTATTGGAACGAGAAAAACTCGCCGAAACCGCCGCCTCCGCGAGCTGCGGCGCCTCGGTAGGAAACGACTACACTGCAATTGCTGCCGTGCGCCGAGCAAAGGATGCCGGTAACGATCCTCTCGAGTCACGCGCAACAGCACGAGGCTCTAGGGGGGACGAAAGGGGAGCGCGGAGACACCCGCTCAGGCGAGAGCGCGGCGCGCGGCCGCGTGATCTTTGGCGCTTCGCTCGGGCTCGCTCGTTCGAGCGCGCGAGCTTTAGGAAGCTCGGGAGACGTCGCCGAGCCGGCGCAGCTTCTCGATGAGAGTCGTTCGCTTCAGTCCGAGCAGATCAGCGGCTTGCTTCTTGTTGCCGCCGGAGATCTCGAGACTCTTCAAGATCAAGTCCCGTTCGAGTTGGCTGACCACGGTGTCGAAATGAATTCCGTCATCCGGAATCGCGATATCGGCGCGTAGCGCGCCCGACGAAGAGTCGAGGAGATCCATGCCGAGATCGCCGAGCTCGATCACCCGGCGGTCCCGAGACACGATAACGGCGCGCTCGACGGTGTTCTCGAGCTGACGCACGTTTCCCGGCCACGCACAATGAAGCAATCGCTCCTCGGCATCGCGTGAGAGCGTCTTGTGCTCGGTCCCAAGTCTCTTACTCACCGTACGGCAAAAATGACGAGCTAACTGCACGACGTCGCGCTCGCGTTGCGCAAGCGAAGGTAACTGCACGGGGAACACCGATAGTCGATAGTACAAGTCCGCGCGGAACTCCCCCTTGGCCACTTTGTCCACGAGATCCGAGTTCGTCGCCGCGATCACGCGGACATCGACGCTTCGCTCGCGCGTATCACCGAGCCGTCTGAATCGCGGTTCTTGAAGTACACGCAGCAGCTTGGCCTGGAGCGATAAACTCATCGTCCCGATCTCGTCGAGAAGTAGAGTGCCGCCATCCGCCATCTCGAAGACACCCGCGCGACTGGCATTCGCGCCGGTAAAGGCACCGCGAACGTGTCCGAACAGCTCGTCTTCGAGCAAGTTGTCCGGAACGGCGCCGCAATGGAGGCTGACCATCGGGCCCTTCGCTCGGGGACCGCGCTCGTGAACGTATCGAGCGGCGACCTCTTTGCCCGTCCCGGTCTCCCCGGTCAGAAGCAGGGTACTGGGAACACCCGCGACGAGCTCTAGCTGCTCGACGGCGTGTCGAAAGACGGTGCTGTCTCCGACGAGGACCGTTCCGCGGGCTCTTTTCGTCACCGTCGCGGCCGAGAGAGCACTCTCGACACGATTCAGGAGGTCCTCGGGACCAAACGGTTTCGGGAGGAAGTCGTAGGCACCGAGCTTCATCGCCTGTACGGCGTCTCCGATGCTGGAATGCCCGCTGATCATCAGAAAGCGTGTAAAGCTCGAAGCCCCTCCATGGCGGGACAAGAGGCGCAGGCCACTCATCCCGGGGAGCTTCACATCGGAGACGACGGCACGGTAAGTGCGCTCGCCGAGCCTTTGGTCCGCGTCGAGGCCGTCATGCGCCAACTCCACCTCGTGGCCCTCGCGTGTCAGGCACGTCTGGATGAAATTGCGTATCGACGGGTCGTCCTCAACCACCAAAATCCGCTCGCGCTCCGACATTGCACCTCCAGTGCTGGGACGCTCCCTTACTGCAAGTTACAAGCCAGCTACGCCAAAAAAGAGGCGACTGCGTTAAGCCTTGTACACACAATCGTTTACAGGCCGTCGCCTCGGCGATTCGCGACAACGAAGGCGGGATCGCCGCTACGACTGTGGGCCTTTGTCCCTGGGGGCGCGGCGGTTTCACCACGGAGTGCCGTCCGAAGAACACGCTAATCCATTGAAAGCAATACTCTTATATGCCCACGCGGGTATTGCCCCACAGCGGGGTAGTAAAACCCCCGCGCGGGCGACGCTTATGTATCCAGGACTTCGCGAACTTTTCGGGAGAGCGCGTCCATCGTGAACGGCTTTTGCAGATAGGCCTTGCCGAACGCGCCGTCGTGGTCGCGCGCGACGACCTGGTTGGAGTAGCCGGACAGAAACAAGACCTTCATGTCCGGGCGCAGGCGGTGGAGTCGCTCCGCGGCCTCAGGCCCCCCGAGCTCCGGCATCACGACGTCCGCGAGCATCAAATGGATCGGGCCGTCAAAGGTGCCCGACACCCGCAATGCCTCCGCTCCGTTTCGCGCGACGAGAACGCGATACCCGTTTCTCTCCAATACGATCCGTACGAATTCGCGAACCGGGTCTTCGTCATCGGCGAGCAGGATGGTCTCGTTGTTGGCCCCCGGCGACACCTCCTCCGGCTCCGTCGTCGTACCACCGCGCGCGGCAGGACGAGCCAACCCGCCCAGGTAGATCTCCATGCGGGCGACCAAGCCCTCCCGCGATGCCGTCACGTATCCGCCGCATGTGCGCGCGAGCTCGTGCAAGCCCGACAGCGCCGGGAGGGCGTCCGTAACCGGGCCGTTTCGGTCGCCGTCCGGGGTCGTCGGAGCGGCGGGAGTCGAAACCATGGAGACCACGACGTGGTCGTGGCGCCGCTGTTGGGTCGGCTCCACCGGGTGCTCGAACGCCTCGTTACGGGTCTTGATCACCCAACGGCTCTGGACAGGCGGGACGACCCTTGCGGAGGTGATCAGCTCGTGTACGAGTCGCTCGACTTGCTTCGGCGCGGCGTCCACGGTACGAAGGCTCGTGTCGAGCTCCGTCTCGAGGTCGTAGGATTCGCCGAGCCGGCGGCGCAACAACGGAACCATCTTGACGATGACAGCGTTGACATCGACCGGCCCGTTCTTCATGAAGCGGCGGCCCGACGAGGGGGGCCGTGGCCGGGCCGTTGGCTCCGGCAACACGGGTCGGGCCGCCCATCGAACCCCCGATTCGGCGTTGGGACCCCAATCAAGAACATGAATTACTCTACGTCGACGACTCCTCGAGCAATCGCGAACCTCGTCAATCCAGAGGCACTATGGATGCCCACTTTTTGCATGATGCGCTCACGGTGGGTCTCCACGGTGCGCACACTCAAGCCCATTCGGAGAGCAATCTGCTTGCTCGTCCTGCCCTCGGCGACCTCCTTCAAGACCTCCGTCTCTCGCGGGGTGAGGGTCGCCATGACTTTGTCGCGCGTGCGCGCTTGCCGGTTCTCATCGTCCAGCCGCGACAGACGCCCGTTGAAGTAGCTTTCTCCCGAGTGAACGAGCTCGATCGCGCGCGCCAGCTCCGAGCCCGTCGCGGTCTTGGACAAGAAGCCACGCGCGCCGCCGTGAACCGCCCGGCGGATGGATTTCTCGTCGGTGACTCCCGTGAACAAGACGATCTCGGCATCCGGAAGCTTGCCCCTCAGCTGACGCATCGCCTCTGGAATCGGACGCACGTCCATGACAACGACATCGCATTTCGGGGGGGTTCGGACCGCTTCCTCGAGGCTCGAAGCCTCGCCGACGACCCGGATGCGGTCGTGGGATGACAGGAACACTTCCGTCCCGGTACGGGCCAAAGGCTGCTCGTCGACCAGAAAAACGTTGATGGGCGGAGCGTTGTCGGTTAGAGCACCATTGGTAGCCAAAGCCGCGTAAACCCTTGACCCACGGGTTGATCTCGGCGACACGCCGCGATCACCAGCGAAGGTCCTACCTCCTTATGAGAAAAACCGTCGATCCATGTCGCGGTTTTTCGAATTTTCTCGAAAAAAAGTGGAAGGGCGGTCCGGCGGGATCCGGTGGCTACGCCACGCGACCGACTATCGGGATGTCACGCGAAAATCGTACCGGTGAAGGACTTCAAGCTCGAGGCCCGGCTCGGTGCTTCGAAGCTCGACATAGTAATCCCCGTCCGAGAGCTGTGAGAGGTGAAGCGTGAACCCGACGAAGATCGCCTCAGCCGTCTCCTGCGCCGCCTCCGAGCCCAGATCCAAGACCTCGCCGCCGGACGCATCGTGGACAATGCCCCGATAGCTCACGGCAACGTCCTCGGGCAGGTCTAGTCGAAGCTCGCCGGTCACATCGGCGTCGCCGCGCGTCAACGTCTCGGTGCGCCCATCGCTTCGGAGCCGGCTCGCCGACAACGTCACGACCAAGCCCCCGGCGGTCTCGGGCTCGCTCACCGAGGCCGAGCCATCGATAGGCGGCGTGGTTCCGTCTGACAGATTCGACCACAACCGCCACCCAGCGGAGAGACTGACGAGCAGTACCGCGGCGGCGATGAGCGCGCGATCACTATAAGCGGCCGCGATCGCGGTGGTTACCGACGGTCGGCTCGAAAGCGCGGTCGTCACTCTGAGCTCGGATCGGCGATCGGGCAGCTTCGCCAAATAGGACTCGAAGCGGCGCTTTTCCTCTTCGCGCAGCTCACCCGCGGCGCAGGCGTCGATGAGCTCGTCCTCGACGAGCAAGAGATCCTCGAACGCGGGGTCGTCCGGATCGAGCAGCGCCGTCTCGACGGACGACCGCTGTTCCGGCGTCGCGGCGCCGAGCAGGTATCGCCTCAGATCGGCGTTGTCTAACTTCTTCGTAGGCCTCATGACTCTATATGCAAAAGTTCGCGATCCATTTCACAACAATCGGTCACGAGAGACGCAAGATTCTACACATCTCGCTAACTGGCGGCGGATCCGGTGCACCCGAAGCCTCAAAGCGTTGGCTCCACCACCGGAAAGCGCGATCAAACGCCTGCGATGGTCAATCTTGGCGCTCCGGTCGTGGCGATAGTAATCCGTGATCAGAGCTCGATCCGCATCCGCGAGGCCTTTCAGGCACTCGTCCAAGCATTCCAGAGCAAGACCCTCGCCTTCGGCCCCGGAACGTTCGTCGTCCGCGGGCGGCTCGTTGTCGAGCGGGGTCCAGACGGGCTCCCGAACGTGCTCGAAATAGACGTTTCGCGCAACGCCGTAGAAGAATCGCGTGGGATCTCCTTCGTAGTCGGGCGCGAGCGTTCTCAACTGGGCCGCCACGCGCGCGATCGTTTCGTCCGCGAGGTCTTCGGGCACCCTGCAGCCGCGGCCCGCGAATATCCGCACCAGGCGGGCACGCAACCGCTCGTATTGGGGCGATTCCAACAGCTCATCGAAACTGTCGGTATCGGCGACGCCCTTGTCCGGCAGCGGGCTCACGTTGCCCATTGTCCGTGGAGCTCGAACGCCGCCCAGTAGAACGGCGCGCGAAAACGTTTGTCACCCCACATCGACAGCTGCGCCTTGCGAAGGGCCTCGGCAGGGGGCATGGCCCGAGAGAGCATGTGCTCGTAGAAACGCCGCATCAGCTCCGCCGTTGCGACGTCGTCCACGTTCCAGTAGCTCGCCACGACCCCGGACGCGCCCGAAGAAAGAAATCCTCGCACGAGCCCAATAAGACCCTCCGCCCGCGACTCCTTGCCAAGCCCCGTGCTGCAGGCGCTCAGCACGACGAGATCGACGGGCAGGTCGAGGTCGTACAGCTCATGGAGTCGGAGGAATCCGTCGCGCGGCTCTCCGGAAGCGTCGAACAAGGACAGAATGATGCCGGAGAGACTCGGATGTTTCGAGTCCAGAATCCCGTGGGTCGCGAAGTGAACGATGCGGTAGTCGGCCAGCGCCCCCCCACTCGTAAGCGCACGGTTGGCGTCGAAGCCTAAAGCTCGAAGTCGGCTCTCGGGCGGCACGAGCTGAAGAATCGCATTCGCTTCCTGCCGACTCGCGGGGAGCCTCGGGACACGAGCGTCACTCGACAACAAGACGTCCCTCAGCGCTTGTGGCAGCCCCCAGGGCTCGTCAGGCGAGAGGGGCGCACCCGAGGCGGCATCGGCGACATGCCTCGGATCGTCCGCGCCGAAAACCGGGTCGGCGATCACCGCGAGCTGCTTCGGGGGGGCAAGCCTCGAGCGACTGCGAGCGCGCAGCAGGGGCAAGCTCGCGGCGGAGGGCAAGCGAACAATCTCGTGATGGAGGACGAGAGGCTCGGGCTCTTCGGAGCCGGGTGTCGGTAACGCCGAGAACGGGACTTGGTGGAGGACCCCGTCGCCGACGACGACGAGCCTTCGGTTGCCGAGCTTGGCGTGGACGGGAGCGAGCAACGCATCGCTGAGTGCGCCAGCTTTCTGCCAAAACTCTTGCTCACGCTCCCGTTGACGCTGATGATATTCCTTCGAAGAGACGTCCGGCGCGCGCTCTTCGGGAGCCAGCAAGCCATAGACTGCGCGCGCTCGGTTGGAGAGCGTCTCGCGATCGAGGAGGACGTGGCTTTCGATACCGTCTCTGGTCACGAGCCACAGGAAGCTGCGCTCATCACCAAGATGATACGCGAGCAAGGAGGTGTCGGCATCGAGCTCACTCTGGATGTCGGCGAGCGGCGGTGGAGAATATGAGATGGCCTCAGCCGTCGTGAGCGGCTCGCTGTGACGGGACTTGAGCAAGTCGAGCTCCGCGAGCAAGCGGCCGACCTCGCGGGACTCGGCTCCGTCGTCGCTGGAACTCTCATTGCGCCGGTCGATCTCACGATGGGCCGCGAGGACTCGAAGTCGGGCCTCCACCTCGTCGATACGTCGGCTCGTCGCCGGGACATCGCTTCGATTCTCCAGTGCCGACAGGATCTCGGAGAGAGAACGGGCTCGCGCGGCCTCGGACGCCCGAAAGGCAGCGGTGTCGAGTCCGGCGTCCGGGTCGCGCCGATGGAGCTCCATCAGCACGTCGACGTAGAGCTCCTGAAGCTCACGCACGGAATCGAAAAAGGACGTGCGAAGTCGCCGGCTATTGACGTTACCCCGGAGATCCTCGATCAAGGCGATGCCGGCCTCCGCGGAACGCCTCGAGCCATCGATATCTCCTTGCGCTCGCTCGAGACGCGCTTGCTCGAGGAGGGCGCGTGACTCACCGAGCTGAAACCCAATCCGACGGCTCTGTGACCGGGCAGCCGACAAGTGAGAGGCGGCCACGTCGAAACGCCGTCGCTCCGTCTCGAGCCGCGCGAGCCTCGTCAGGACCGAGGCCTCGTGGCGGGTGAACCCCCCGTCGCGGCTCAGTGCCACGGATCGATCGTAATAGTCGACCGCACGTTCCGTCCGCTCGAGCTCCACGCTTACATCACCCATATCGGCGAGGGCGAAGGCGAGAAGTCGGGGATCACTCAGCCGTTCGGAAGCCGACAACGCCGCCTCATGGTACGCCCGGCCTCGGGAGTGGTTGCCGAGTGCCCTTTGGGCTCTTCCGAGCAGAGTGAACGTCACCGACTGCCCCCAGAGCGATTCGACTTGTTCGAACAGCTCGAGGGATCGCACATACTGAGCGTAAGCTCTTTCCCAATCACCGAGCTCTTCATGTACGAAGCCGATTCCACCGTGCAGGCTGGCACCCCAATACGGATCGTCCATCTCGGAAAACAAAGGCTCCGTTTCCGTATAGTGGCCAAGCGCGGTCTGCTTCGCACCCAACTTCGAGTGCGCGTGGCCGAGCGCCATGAGACACAGTGCTTCCCCGCGACGGTCACCTGCCTCCCGCGCTTTGCCGAGCGCCTCGCCAAGCGTGGTGAGAGCTTCCGCTTCACGGCTCAAGTCCGAGAGCGTGAAGCCCACATGGGTGAGCGCCTCAATCTCTCCACGCGTGGAGCCCGCCGCCACGAAGAGCTCGCGCGCGCGCTCGTGCTGTGCCAACGCTTGTTCGAGCTCCCCGGAGTCCTGTTGCGACAAGCCGACGGCCAAGCCGGCACGCGCCTGTCGCACGATGTCCTCGTTCTCTCCGCTCAACGACAGAGCACGCATCCCCAAAGCATGCGCCGTCTCAGGAGAGTCGCTTCGAACGTGAGACCGCGCCGCTCCAATCAGCGCATCCGCCAAGAGCGGGTCAACAGCTCCCGCCCACTCGAGAGCGCGATCGTAGAGCGTCAACGCCGTCCGGTCATCGCCGAGGCCGCCGCGTAGCCGTGCGAGCGCTGTAAGGGCGCGAGCCGTGATGATCGTGTCTCCTGCCGAAGAGCCTCGCTCCACCACTCGCTCCAGCTGCTCGGCGGCCAAGCGCCGATCACGGGCGGCGAATCGCCCTGCCAGCGCGAGCGCTTCGGTGAAAGCTCGATCCAGGTCGATGCGCTCTCCATCGAGCGCCGGACTCTCGGCATCCACGGCGATCCAAAATTCCGGAAACCCGGGCCGCGTACATCGCACCTCGAGACGATGCGTTCCTGCTACCGTGGCGACGGTAGAGACGATCGCTTCGCCATCATCAACGAGCGTTGCACTCGCTACCGTGCTACCGGAGGGAGCAAGAAGACGGGCCTCGAGGGGTGTCGCCGACGCAAGCCATAGTCGAAGGTATTGCCCCCGAGAAAGCTCGATATCACTATGACTTAGGCCGTCCGAGCACTGTTCGAGCACCGGAGCGATCGCTGCCGAGACGGACCGGCCCGCAAGGTTCGATCTAAGCCCGGTCGTTGCACTCGAGGCTGCCAAGAGCGACAAGCCCAAAGCCCAAACGGCCCAATGACGGATTCGCAGCGCCAGCATTTACGTCGGTCCGATGGCGCAAGGCTATTACAAGAAAAGCCCCGACTGCCACTCTCATACCGACGTATGGGAGCTGCCCTGCCCGCGCGCGAACGACGCGGGCAGGGTATTCGAAGCGACTTATCAGTCGCGAGGGTGATTTTTCAGTTTGGCAATACCGCCTCGGCCGCCACGTCCGACGGGTGGCATGCGGCGCACACCGGACTCATCTTCGAGCCCAACCGCCGGCTCCCGCGGGTGGTTCTTCACCGCCGGTGCAGGAACACTCGTACCACGTCCGACCGGAGGCATCCGGCGTACACCGGACTCACCTTCGAGCCCAACCGCCGGCTCCCGCGGATGGTTCTTCACCGCCGGTGCAGGAACACTCGTGCCACGTCCGACCGGAGGCATCCGGCGCACACCGGACTCATCTTCGAGCCCAACCGCCGGCTCCCGCGGGTGGTTCTTCACCGCCGGTGCAGGAACACTCGTGCCACGTCCGACCGGAGGCATCCGGCGCACGCTCACCTCGTCGGCGAGCGGCGAGCGCGCGGGCGCGGCGAGAGAGGCCTCGCAAGCATCGGCGAGACGGTGCGCGGGCGACCGTTCCTCCTCTCGGCGACCGAGATCGATTTCAGGGCGATCACGCTGGGTCACGTCGAGGTAGACGTCGATGAACTCTCCCCACATCGTTCTCTCGTTGAAGATCAAGCCCTTGTAGTCTTCGAGATCCGAACGTGCTCCCGTCTCGCCGCGGCCCTTCGCCGCGTCGTTGCACCACGGAAAGTAGATCGATAGCCCCGTCGAGTACTGGAAGCCAGCACCGGTCGTAAAGCTCGCGCCCACGACCTCGCCTACCGCGTGCATCACTTCGACGCTCTCACGCCGGATCGCGTCGTCATCGACATGCTCGACGAAACGCGCGCACAAGTCGGCGAGGTCCACGTACTCTTCATCCTTGTACGACTGGGCTTCCCAGTGAGCGAGCACGACGGCGTGCCAGATCTCCGGCCGATGGATCTGACCGATCAACGTTTCCGACAGCCGGCGGACCGGTGCTGCCAAAGCCTCGATGCCCGCCAGCTCGATCGCCCCGCAATGAGCGGAGACGCCGGTCAGTGCATAGTCGGCATAGAAGTCAACGAACTCACGCGCCATCGCGCGCGCGGCCGCCGCCGGCTCCTCATTGCGGATTCGATCGAGCATCTGTCGATAGGGCCACCCGTAAGTAGGGACGACGGACTCGGACGCGACGAGCCAGCCGGCATAAGGCGCAAGCTCGAAACCCACCTCGATCATGCTCATATTGCAGCAATCCATCCCGACGACATCGATCTTGTCGCTAGGCGTCACGGACGCATCTCGAAGGACCGGTCTCAGGTCGCGCAACGCGAGCGCGCGCTCTAGGCCACGATATCCGAACAACTCGCCCACGGCGCCGTTGCCGTGCCCGGAGAGCACGAGCATGAAGTGGCGGTCCCCGCGACGATCACGGCCCATCTCGACGAAGCGGCCGAGGTTGCCGCCCGCGATGGACATGGAGTGAGCGTGACGCGGCGGCTGTTCGGAAACGTACTCGAAATTCGACAAACCTATTGGTGATGCTGCGCGCGGACCACTGGGAACGAGTCCGGCGGGCACCTCCTCCCGCTCCGTGAAGGCGAACATTCTCGGCACCTTCTCATGCGGCTCGAACTGAGCCAGCACTTCGATGCCCTTCGGTCGCAAAGATTCGTCCCTCAAGTCTTGAAGCGAACGTATCATTCCGGCGCTCAAGCCCTCTCCACCGGCGAGGTAGACCGCGACGGACCAGTTTTCGTTGTGACTCATTTTGAGCTCTCCTTGCTGTGCTGCCGTGACGACAGCGGACGTTGGACTCGGCGAATTCCTGACTGACTGGAGCAAAATCACGTCACGAACGAGCCCGAACGTCGTGCACCGCAGGCGCTCTTGTTTCGGATCTGGGAAGATCCACTAGGCCGGAAGCGGTCTGGAGGTGTCGCGACGTGGGGCATCGGACACCCATGCCATCGGCAAGACGGACGAGGACTTTAGGGCCGGGGCGAAATTGCCCCTAGGAGAATGCGAGAGACCGGGGTAATTCGGATCACGCGAGCGCCGGAAAAGGCGGTCGGAGTGACGCTTTACGCCTTCAGGAGAGCTTCAGAGCGGCGCGAGCTTGTTCCGCCAGGTGAGTGATCGAGAAAGGCTTCTTGAGCAGAGCCGCTTCACGTCGTGTCACGCTGTCGCCCAAGACGTCTTCGTCGGCATATCCGGTCATAAAGATGATGGCCAGATCGGAGTTGTCGGCTGCCATCCGCTCCGCGAGCTCCCGGCCGCTCATCCCCGGCATGACGACATCGGTTATTAGGAGGTCGAGCGCCGCCTGCTCGTCCTTCGTCAATCCGAGTGCTTCCTCGGCGTTGCAGGCCTCGGAGACCGTGTAGCCACACATCTGCAGCATCTCGACCGTCGTGACCCGGACCGCATCATCGTCCTCGACCACGAGCACTTTCCCGTGGCCACTGACGGGTCGATCGTTGTCGATAGCGGACTCGGACGGCGCCGCGTCTCGCTCGACGACGGGAAAATACACGCTGAAGCAAGTGCCTTCCGACACCGACGTGTCAACCTCGATGAAGCCTCCACTCTGCTCCAAGATGCCGTAAACGGTCGACAGACCGAGGCCGGTGCCGCGCGACTCCTCTTTGGTCGTGAAGAACGGCTCGAAAATGTGTTTCCGGATCTCGTCACGGATCCCGCACCCCGTATCGGCGCAGGTCAGAACGACATAGGTACCGGCGGGGATCGTCGCGTGCTCCGAGCTGCGATCCGCGGAAAGCGTGTGGCACTCGGTGCGGATCGTGAGACGCCCTCCGGACGCCATCGCGTCGCGGGCATTCACCACGAGATTGACGAGGACCTGCTCGACTTGGCTGCGATCGGCGACGAAATTTCCCAGGTGGTCCGAGAGCTCAGCGCGCAGCTCGATATGCTCACCGACGATGCGACGAAGCATGTCGGTGCCGTTGTCGATGATCTCGTTCAAATCCAGAACGACGGGCTGGAGGATCTGCCGCCGGCTGAACGCGAGGAGCTGGCTCGTGAGCGATGCCGCGCGCTCGCCCGCACGACGGATCTCCGAGAGGTCCTTGAACGATCGCTCGCCGGGATCCACTCCCGACAGCAGTAAGTCCGCATGCCCGTTGATGACGGTGAGCAAGTTGTTGAAGTCGTGAGCGACGCCTCCGGCGAGGCGACCGATCGCTTCCATCTTCTGCGCTTGTCGGTACTGCTCCTCGAGTGCGTGTCGCTCCGTTGCATTCTCGGCCATACATTCGAAGCCGACAAACACGTCCTGCTCGTTGCGAATAGCACGGCCACTGAGCCGTGCCGTCAGGATCTCGCCGTCCTTGCGCTTCCACCGAACCTCGATCGGCGTAACGCTCTCCCCGCCACGGATCCAGCTCAACACCCGGTCGCGCTCATCCGGCTCGACGTAGAGTGCGTCCGCAATATCGACGGCTTTCAACTCTTCCGCAGTCTCGTAGCCGAGCATCGCGACCAGCGACCGATTGACGTCGAGGAACCGCCCATCGGGAGTCGAGATCGAGATCCCGAACGCGGCGTTCTCGAACATGGATCGATAGCGCTGCTCGGCTTCGCGCAGCGCCCCTTCCGCTCGGCGCCGCTCGGTGATGTCGGCGATCACGCCTTGGATCCCGACGACGTTGCCATCATCACGCGTCTGACGGCTGTGACTCCGCACCCAGCGGTAATGTCCCGACCGGGTGCGGACGCGATATTCCGAAGGTTCGCTCGCGCCAGCGAGCGTGCTCTGGTAACTCGTCCACAAGCCCGGCAGATCTTCGGGGTGGATGAACTCGCTGAACGGTTGGCCGACAAGCTGCTCGGCCGTGAACCCGACGATAGCTTCGACCGCGGGACTCATGAACGTCACGATTCCCTGATCGTCCATGGAGAAAACGACGTCGTTGAGATTCTCGACGAGGTCACGGTACTTTCGCTCGGAGTTTGCGAGCGCCGTCTCGATGTGCCGACGCTCCGTCACATCCGTGGCGACGCTGAGCACCGCTGCAGCACCGCCATCGCTCTGTAAAGGTGTATATCGCGCAGCGTAGACACGCCCCTCGAGGTCGGTGATCTCACACTCGCGCGCAGCGCCCAGGCTCGCGGCGGCGATGCTCTCGGACACGGAGTCATGACATTCCGATGCGAGATAACGAAGCACGGACGTCCCCAGCGCTTTTTCCGTATCGAAGCTCGCGGAGGGCCGGTCCAAAGCCAAGTGGAGGATCGTCCCATCGACGGCGAGTACCGCGACATGCGTGCGCGCGGTCGCGAAGCGCGAGTCCTGGGAGTCGGATTCGGCGCCGACACCCTTCGTCACTTCAGAACGACGGTCCTCGGCTGCCTCGCCCACGTCGTACTCAAACATGACGAGCCTCGATTCGCACTCCGCTGGTCGTGCCCAACACTCGCGCTCCCGCTGAACTAACGCGCCCGCTTTCGCTCGCAAAACCGCAGTCAAACGACGCCGCTCGACTACGGGAATTTTGATGTGGAAGATCTAAATCATCGTAGCATATCCGCCGGCCGCCGCCGGCGGAGCGAGCCGCGAAGGAAGAGCCCGCAACGCGCCACCGGAGCGGACTCAGGGGCTCGGCGGACCGAATCTCGGATCGAGAATGAACAAGCCGCGCTCGATGCTGCCGAGCGCCACGACCCCGCTAGGGAAGAACGGATAGACGCTCCACGCGCCGTCGAACTCGGACGCGTCATCCGCAGGAAAGATGTCGAAGAACCCAAACGGGACGAGCCGTCCCGACGCGACCTCCGCCAGATCGAAGATTCTCAGCCCCGCCCGGTAGTTGGCCTGATAGGCGAGTCCGTCCCGGACGTACATGTTGTGATCGATCGCGTGCGTCGCCGCGCGGTGCTCACCGATGAGAACCGGTCGATCCAGGTTCGAGACGTCCCAGATACGGGTCAGGGTACGGTGGCCGAAATTCTCTTCGTCGAGCTCGTCGCCCATCAAGAGAAACAGATGATCCTCTGTCAGCCATCCCTGATGGGTGTAGCCGACTCCGGGATAGCTCGTCCGGGACACCTGTCGAGGGTGGGCCTTGTCGGACACGTCGACGATAGTCACCGTGTCTTCGTTGAAAGCGAAACACACTTCGCGCCCCGAATAGTCCGGGTCCGGGCCGCGATAGGACACGCATTGAACATCGTGGGTGTAGCCGTCCGACGAGAAGCAGCCGGCCGCCTGCGGCCGACGGGGCCTGTCGATGTTCAGCATCACGAGCCCGCCGTTACAAAGGTTCGAGCCCACGACGTAGGCGAAGCCGCTCTCCTCGTTGATCGCGATGTTGTGGGCATAGGACAAGCCCTCGCCGACGAAGTGGATCGTTTCCTCGAACGCGGCCGGAGGCCCCGAGGCGTCGACGAGCGCCTGTAAGCCAAGAATCTGCATTCCGTGGTCCGGCGCTTCGGACACGACGTAAGCGTGGTCCTTGTAGACTTTGATGTCACGCCACGGGCTCGACGCCCCGTGCGCGGCCAGGTGTCCGACGAATCGGGGCGCTGTCGGATTCGTGACCTCGACGAAAGCGGTGCCGTTGCCGAGTCCCAGGAGCACGAACTCTCGCCCACTCGGACGATGCGTCCACCCCCATAGATCATTCGCGCGCGAGCCCCCCGCCCCGAGCGCGGTCAACGGGACGAAGGAGAGTCCGCCGACACGATTGCACGGAAACTCCCCGGAGCGTCCCGCCACACACGGTTGCGCGCCCGCCGGTATGCCGACCGACAGACCAACGGCGAGAAACAGGAGAGCCCGCACCATGACGCCATTCTAGAACAATCGGCGCCGACGGCGTCGTGCCGAACGATTATGGCGATTTGTGGACGACGCCGCCCTTCATCACGAAGCGCACATCTTCGAGCAAGCTGATGTCATCGAGGGGATTGCCCGCGACCGCGATGATGTCCGCCCACTTCCCCGCCTCTAGACTTCCGATCTGATCCTCGACACCGATGAGCTCGGCCGCGAGCATGGTCGCCGTACGGATCGCCTCCAAGGGCTGCACGTCGAGCTCGTCGACGAGGATCGCGAAATCTCTAGCGTTACGTCCGTGCGGAAAGACCGCCGCGTCCGTCCCATAGGCAAACTTGACGCCCTCGTGAAACGCAATCCCGAGCTGCTCTCTCTGCTGCCTCGCCATCGCTTTGGCCTTGTCGACCGCATAGACCGGCACGCCGTTTTCGGGTCCCTCGTCGATGATGAAGTCGAGCGTGTACAGGGTGGGGACGATGAACGTCCCATGCTCTTTCGCGAGACGGATCCCTTCGGCATCGATCAAGCTACCGTGCTCGATGGAAGCGACGCCGGCGCGGATGGCGTCGTTCATACCCGCGGGCGAATGCGCGTGGGCCGCGACCTTCGTGCCGAGCATTCCGGCGGTCTCGACGATGGCCACGAGCTCCTCGAACGAGTACTGCTGGTCCGTCAAAGCATCGCCGACCGACAGGACGCCACCCGTCGCGGTGACTTTGATGACATCCGCGCCGTGCTTGATCTGCGTGCGGACGGCCTTTCGCAGCTCGTCGACACCGTCTGCGATCTGTGCGTATCCCGGAAGGTCGAGATCGGAGTTCCAACCGTTGATATCCGCGTGACCTCCGGTGGCTCCAACCCCCCGCGTCGCCACCCACATCCTCGGACCGGGCACGACCCCGCGGTTGATCAGATCACGCAAGGCGGCGTCGGCGTAATTTCCAGCACCGATATTCCGGATCGCCGTGAAGCCGGCCTCGAGGGTGATCTTGGCGTGAGCGACCCCGTAAATCGCTTCATAGGCAACGCCCTCCTGGAGCTTGAGCGTATCGCCTCCGTCTCCGGGTCGACCATTGATATGGACGTGGCAATCGATCAGCCCCGGAAGGATGGTGTGGTCGCCCAGATCGATCTCGGTCAAGCCCGGGGGCACGGAAATCTCGGACGCCGCGCCGGCGCTGACGACGCGTCCTTCTCGGATCACGACGACGGCGTTGTCGATGGCACCGCCGAGAGCAGGGTCGACGAGTCTCGACGCACGCACGACGACGTCCTGAGACAGAGCCGTGCCCGCAAGACTAGCCCACAGCGACAACAACAGTAAGGAACGGCGAATCATGAAACCCCCCTCGAACAGCGCAATGAATTCGATCGCGGCCGAGCGACCGCGACAAGAGCACCGGATGCTAGCACATTTGGGACGACCAAAAGCCTACGCGTCGGACGCGCAAACCGCGGCGACGTGCTCGCCGATCGCGAGTGCGCTCGTCGCCGCGGGCGAGGGGGCGCTCAGCACATGAACGGTGGAACCGGCGCGCTCGATGCGATAGTCATCGATGAGAGAGCCGTCGAGCCCGAGCGCCATCGCGCGCACACCGGCTCCCCCCTGCTCGAGGTCATCGGAGGAGATAGCGGGAACGAGCCGTTGCAAGCCGCGCACGAATGCGCTCTTCGACAGCGAGCGATATTGCTCGCCGAGCGCCGTCCGCCAGTGTCGACGCCCCATCCGCCAAAAACCCGGATAGGCCATCATCTCCTTCACGTCCCGCCACTCGAAATCACTGCGCCGGTACCCCTCGCGTGCCCAAGCGAGGACGGCGTTAGGTCCCGCCTCGATCTCCCCGTTGATGCGCCTGGTGAAATGGACACCTAGAAATGGAAATCGGGGATCCGGGACCGGGTAGATGAGGTGGCGCACGAGGTGGCGGCTCGTGGTCTTCAGCCGATAGTACTCGCCACGAAAGCCAACGACGAGGAGCGGAGGGGGCCCGGCAGAGGCACTCATGAGGCGATCCGCGTGCAAGCCGGTACAGCTAACGATGCGGCGCGCCTCGAAGACACCCGCGGACGTCTCGACGCGAGTGCCGTCGATGGCGTGCACCTGCACGCCGGTCCGGATCGACCCGCCGCGCTCGCGCACGAGACGGGCGAGAGCCAGAGCGACTTCCTTGAACGCGACGATACCCGTCTCCGGCGACACCAGGGCGGCGACCCCCTCCGCTGACGGTTCGATCGACCGAAGCTCGTCCCGATCCACGAGGCGCAAACCCGGAACGCCATTGGAGCGCCCGCGCTCGAGGAGTCCGTGGAGCCGCGCGCGCTCGTCCTCGTCAACGGCCACGATGACTTTGCCGCACATCTCATAGCGAATGTCGTGCTCTTCGCAGAACCGCACCAGCTTGACGACTCCGGCGCGACAGTTCCGAGCTTTGAGGGAGCCCGGCCGGTAATAGATCCCCGAATGGATCACACCGCTGTTGTGGCCGGTTTGATGGGACGCAAGGGTCTTTTCTTTTTCGAGAACGAGAATCGTGGCGGCGGGGTGGCTTCGTCCGAGCTCATGAGCCGTGGCGAGACCGACGATGCCGCCACCGATGACTGCGAAGTCGAGCACGGCGTCAGTTATGGATCGCCTGGGGCCTTCAGATCAACGTCGCCCTGGCGCGCGCGATCATCGCAGCGCGCGAAGTACCGTTTCGTCGACGGGTGCCGGGGGTCGTTCGGGACGACGGCGCGGAGTCGGGCGAGGCCGGCGAGAAAGCGCCACGCGCACGAGTCGCGAGCTCGTCCCGTCGAGCCAGAGCTCGCCTCTGAGGAGCAGCTTCCGGGTGAGTCGCTCGGCCATGAGCCCGGCCGGAGCGTGACCGCGCTCCGGGGCCAAGACGTGAACGATCTCGTGAGCGACGACACGTCCCATGGCTCGAGACAAAGACGCGAGGCCGCGCGGCGTCTTCGGGACAGTGAAGGCACCGATGGTTCTCAAGACCGCGGGGAAGAAGACGAACACCGTAAAACCTTCGTCCGGCTCACCGACCGCCGCCGCCATGACATTCTTCTCTAGATTCCAAGCTCGAGGCTCGATCGGATGCAGGATCACGTTGACGCTAGGTCTCGGGTAATCACTCATCGCTTGACCGCGCTTGGTCGGATGGAGCTCGACGCGAACGCCGTTCGCGGAGAACAACGACTCGACCTCGAGCTTCATTCCGTCGATGGCCGGAGCAGGAAAGAGGCCGTAGGCGTCGTGCCATAGAACATGGAGCGCGGGCACCTCTCGTTCGGACGCGACGCGTGCCACGGAAACGGCTTCGCCGGTCGCGGTCAACGGTGCGAGGGTAAAGAGAAAGCACGCAAGGAGGAGTGTTCGGTGGGTACTCGGATGTCGAAACACGTTTGCACCTCTCTTTCCCTCCTGACAAAGTGAGACGAAAACGACCGTGCTTAGTTCGGCTCCAGAAAGCAATTTGTCCGTTTGTTTGCGATAAAAACCACACATTCATTTGATTGAACGAGCAATGCTCGAAGTTTGAATCTATCGATGGACAATTCGAACCACGATCCGTTCGATTGGCTCCGGCGGTCCATGAAAGCCTTGCTCGCTGCGCTCCTGCCATTTTCGTTACTGACGCTGGCGGCGGCGTTTCGCTTTCCGGACGCGACCGAGACGGTGTACGCGCAGACGATCTATCCGCTCGTCGCGCGTGCGTTCGCCGTCGCTAACGGATGGTCGTTCTCTCTCGCCGAGCCGCTCGCGCTGCTCTTCGTCGTCGTCATCACCCACGCGTTGATCCGGATCGCCCGGCGCCCGCGGCCCACGGCCATGCGCACGCTCTTTTGGGGATGGTCCCTCCTGGGTGTTCTCGCGAGCGCGTTCGTAGCCACATGGGGCTACAACTACGCACGACCCCGATTGGCGGAACGCGAAGCCTTGCCTTCGGTCGAGGTCGACGTCGCGGCTGTGCTCGCGTCCGGACGCGAAGCCGCCACGCTGACGGAGGTGTTGTTCCATGAGCTTCCGGACGCGCGCGCGCCCTCGGCGCTACCCTTGTCGTTCGAAGAGCTCAACATCGAGCTCGACGAGGCCTACACGCGTTTGGGAATGGCCGGCGACCCCATCACGTTTCGACCCACTCCGGCCAAGCCGCTCAGGAGCTCGGAGCTGTTCTCCTATTTGGGGATCAGCGGAATCTACGTCCCTTTCACCGGGGAGCCCTCCGTCAACATCCTTCAGCCCGACATTTCCTTGCCGATGGTCGTCGCCCACGAGAAGGCGCATCAGCGCGGCATCACCGATGAAGGCGAGGCGAACTTCGCGGCATTCCTCGTCTGTTCCGAGCCATCGAGCCCAACCTATCTGCGCTACGCCGCGTATCATTTCGCGACTCGCTATCTGCTCGGCGCCGCGTCGCGCTACGCGGACCGGAGCATGATGGCCGAGGCGTGGGAGCTACTCTCAGACGGTCCGAGACAGGATGTCATCGCCATCCAAGAGTTCTGGGCAGGCTATGAAGGGCCCGCGCAAGACGTCGCGGCAGAGGTCAACAACCTCTATCTGGAGTCGTTGCGGGTCGAAGGCGGCATCGAGAGCTACGGGACCGTCGTGCAGATGCTCGTCGCCCTGGATGCCTCCGGACGCTTCATCCGAAAGCGACCGTAGTCGATACCGTCAGAGAGACTCTGCTAGATCGACGAACGTCTTCACCGCGAAGCCGGTGGCACCCTCGGGGTAGTACTTCCACTTCTTTTCGAGAATGAACGGCCCCGCGATATCGAGGTGAACCCATTTCGCGCCCGGGGGAACGAACTCTCTGAGGAACAGCCCGGCAGTGATCGCACCGGCGAACTTTCCACCGATGTTGTTCAAATCGGCGAACGGCGTCTTCAGCAAATCCCGATACTCTTCGACGAGCGGAAGCTCCCAAAAAGCCTCCCCGTGCCGCGCACCGGATTCGATGACCGCGCGCACGAGGTCAGGATCGTTACCCATGATCCCGGCGACGGACGTTCCCAAAGCGCGCACGACGGAGCCGGTCAGGGTCGCCGCGTCGACGATGTGGGTAGCACCCTCTTCTCCGGCGCGCGCGAGAGCATCCGTCAAGACGAGCCGGCCTTCCGCGTCCGTGTTGTCGACCATGATCGACTTTCCGTTATTCGCCACAAAGATATCGCCGGGTCGCTGGGCGTCGGGGCCGGGAAAGTTCTCCGCCGCGGCGACGATGCCGGTCACCGCGATCTTTGGCTTGCGCTTCGCGATCGCCGCCATGGCTCCGATCACCGCTGCGCCTCCCGCCATGTCACCCTTCATCGTCCACATCCCTTCGGACGGCTTGATCGAGATCCCGCCGGTGTCGAAGGTAATGCCTTTCCCGACGAGCGCGAGGTGGCGCTTCGAAGCTCGTTGCGGCCGATATCTCAGAACGATGAGGCACGGGGGGTACACACTTCCTTTGCCCACCGCGACGAGACCGTTGTAGCGCTTCTTGTCGAGCTCACGCCCACTGACGATGGAAACCCCTAGACCCGACGCGCGCGCAATGCTCTTCGCCATCGTCGCAAGTGTCTTCGGGTAAACCTTGTCGCCCGGCTCGTTGACGAGATCGCGAGCGCGATTGACCTCGTCGCTGACGAGGCGCGCACGCTTCAGATCCAAAGCGGCTCTCTTCCGATCCGCGCTACGGCACACGATCGAAACCGCGATCGAGCCCTTCGCCCTATCTTTGCGATATTTGTCGAATCGATAGTTGCCCAGGACGAAGCCTTCGACGGCGCAGCCGACATATTCCCCGCCCGACGCTCCGTTCAGCAGAAAGGAGAGATGTGTACACGCATAGTCGCTCGCATATCCAAGCGCCTTCGCGGCGAAAATCTTGACGCTCTCCGGAAGGCCGTGAACTTTCTCGAGCTCGGACGAGAAGACGACGACCGTCGTGCTCGAAGCTCCCTTGCCGACCCTTCGGACGAGCTCGCGGTGGTAACGCCCACGGCCGAAAGCACGGTGCGCCTCGGCGAGCGCCTGCCCGACCTCGGAGTCATCGCTTTCGAACAGACGTTGTTTTGGATCGACGACCGCGACGACGAGGCCCCCGCGAGTCTTCGACAGTGGTTTGACCGAAAGTGCAATTTTCATCATCTACTCCGCCTCGTCGGCGTATTTCTCTTTCAAACTTTCCACGACCGCCGGGTCCGCGAGTGTCGTCGTGTCCCCAAGCGCTTTGCCTTCGGCGATGTCTCGCAAAAGGCGCCTCATGATTTTACCGGAGCGCGTTTTCGGTAAGTCCGCCGTCAGAATGATGTCATCGGGTCGCGCGATGGCTCCGATCCGCTTCACCACGTGTTGCTTCAACTCGTCGATCAGCGACGGCGCCGCTTGCTTGCCTTCTTTGAGTGTCACGAATGCGGCAACGGCTTGTCCCTTGAGATCGTGGGCACGGCCGACGACGGCGGCTTCCGCGACATCGGGATAATCGACGAGCGCGCTCTCGACTTCCATCGTGCCGATCCGATGGCCCGACACGTTGAGTACGTCGTCGACTCTGCCGAGGATCCAGAAATAGCCATCCTCGTCCCGTTTGGCCCCGTCGCCGGGAAAGTACGTATCGTTCGACCACTTGCTCCAATAGGTGTCGACGTAGCGCTGCGGATCCCCGTAGATGCCCCGGAGCATCGACGGCCATGGTCGCCGGATCGCGAGAAATCCACCTCCGACGTCAACCGACGACCCCGAGCCGGTAACGACGTCGATCTCAATCCCGGGAAAGGCCTTCGTCGCCGAGCCCGGCTTCGTTGACGTCACCCCGGGAAGCGGCGTACACATGATGGCGCCCGTCTCCGTCTGCCACCACGTATCGACGATCGGACACCGTTTTCCGCCGATATATTCGTGATACCACATCCACGCTTCCGGATTGATCGGCTCACCGACAGTCCCCAACAAACGGAGGGTGGAGAGATCGTGCCCGCCGGGCCACTCCGTGCCCCACTTCATGAACGCGCGGATCGCGGTAGGCGCGGTATAGAAGCAAGTGACCCCGTACTTTTCGACGATCGACCAGAACCGATCCTTATCCGGCCAGTCCGGGGAGCCCTCGTACATGACGCCGGTCACGCCCAAAGCAAGAGGCCCGTAGACGATGTAGCTATGGCCGGTCACCCACCCGATATCAGCGGCCGCCCACCAGACATCGTCATCCTTGAGGTCGAAGACATAGCGTGACGTCGCGGCGACCTGAGTCAGATAGCCGCCGGTCGTGTGGACGATCCCTTTCGGCTTACCCGTCGTTCCCGACGTGTAGAGGATGTAGAGCATGTCCTCCGCATCCATGGGCACGGGCTCACAATAAGCGTCCGCGTGATCCATGAGGTCGTGCCACCAATGATCGCGGCCCTCATGAAAGTGGATCTTGAAGTCGCCACGGTTGACGACGATGACGTTTTCGACCGAGGCCGCGCCGTCAACGGCTTCATCCGCAAACTTCTTGAGTGGAACAATATTCCCGCGGCGGTAACCGCCATCGGCCGTGATCACGAGCTTCGCCTGGGCGTCATCGATCCGGTCGCGAAGAGAGTCCGCGGAGAACCCACCGAAGACGACGCTATGCACCGCGCCGATGCGCGTGCACGCGAGCATGGCGATCGGAAGCTCAACGATCATCGGTAGATAGATGGCGACCCGATCGCCCTTCTCGACACCCAGTCCCTTCAAGACGTTCGCGAAGCGATTCACCTCTCGGTACAGATCCCAGTAGGTGAGCGTGCGGCGGTCGCCGGGCTCCCCTTCCCAGATCAACGCCGCTTTGTTCCGACGCGCGGTCTTGATGTGTCGGTCGAGACAGTTCGCGCTGATATTCAGCTTTCCGCCCTCGAACCATTTGGCATGGGGCGGATCCCAGCTAAGCACTTTTTTCCAGGGCTCGATCCAGTCGAGCTCGCCCGCCATCCGAGCCCAAAACGCCTCGTAATCGGCATCGGCCTCTTCGTAGAGGGAGTCATCGCGCACATGGGCGGCGTCCCGAAAAGAGTCCGGCGGCGCGAACTGCCTTCCTTCGGACAGCAGTGCATGGATCTCGGGCTCGTTGCCCGTGCCGCTCTCACCCTTCGACATGTTCTTTTCTCCTCCTGACGAGTCCAACAGATGATTGTACGACAAAGAAGGCTCGCGGTGAACCGAGGACGACGCGGGCTCGTGAGCGACGCTTTTAGGCCACGCGGCGAAAGAAGAAGATGACCATCACCGTATAGAGCTCGAGTCGCCCCACGATCATCAGCACGGCGAGGACGCACTTCGCCATCGCCGGTAACGACGCGTAAGTCATGGTGGGGCCGACCGAGGCAAAGCCCGGGCCGATATTTCCGAGACAGGCCGCGGACGCCGAGAACGCCGTCATCGCGTCCACACCTTGAACCGTCAGGACGATACCTCCTCCGGCGAAGAGCATCAGGAAGAGCACGAAGAAGGTCGTCACCGACGAAACCACGTCATCAGGAATGGCACGCGTCCCGAGCCGTACCGGGAGCACCGCGTGCGGCTGCAGCATCCGTTTCAGATCAGCGCCGATCTTCTTGAACACGATCAGGAGTCGCACGATCTTCACCGAGCCCCCGGTCGAGCCGGCGCAGCCGCCCGTAAACATCAGCAGGAACAAAATCATCTTGGATACTTGCGGCCACGCGTCGTAGTCTGCCGTTGCAAAGCCCGTCGTCGTCACGATGGTAACGACTTGAAACGAGGCTAGCCCGAGCGTC
>Ga0315338_1000563_pt1 | contig 78291 bp, 74 predicted proteins | sample ASW8metaG_FD_204518 | JGI IMG/M metagenome (GOLD analysis project Ga0315338, IMG submission 204518) | Ammonia-oxidizing marine archaeal communities from Monterey Bay, California, United States - ASW #8 | ecosystem: Environmental > Aquatic > Marine > Coastal | place: USA: California | collected...
AGAAGCTGACCGTCAACGTCTCGGTCGTATTGTTGACCAGGTTGGTACCCTGGAAGGTGGCGTCGTCAGCCAGCAGGCCGATCTGGGTCCGGATGTCGCCGAACTGTGTAGCCAGATCAGTAAACTGGGTGCCCTGCGCCGATTTCAGGCTGCTGGCGATACCTTTAAGCTGACGAACCAGGTTTTCGATGCCCTCGATACCTTCGAGCGCGGTGGTCAGTGAGCTAACGCCCTGATCGATGGCGTCCTTCTTCTCGGTGAAGTCGAAGGCCCGGTCATTCAGGGTCTTGGCTTGGAAGAACGCAACCGGATCGTCAATCGCGCTCGCAACCTTCAAACCCGTCGACAGACGGTTTTGGGTGCGGTCAATCAGGTTGGTTGTATTTTGCAGGGAAAGCAGGCTGTTTCGTACAGCTGCTGAAAGTGTCACGTCAGACATTAAATACTCAATCCTAAAGAATATAAATCCAAGACATTATGTCTTGTCGGCATCCCACACTTTACACCACTTTAGATAACAAAACTTTACACCGCATTAGATAACAAAAGTAAAAAAATTGTTCCGAGCGACGTTCCTCGTCGCCGAAATGATCGGCGCCTGGGCCGACCGCTACGGCAATGAAACGGCGTGAATGTCCGCTTTTGGCTATTAGCGGGCATTCGGGCGCTAGATGAATAATGTCTGCTTTGCACATGTAGGCAGACATTCGCGTGGGAGCCGCAAAACGTCTGCTTTGACGCGAAGCGGACATCGGCAGGAAGGCATTCCAGAGGAATCAAGGAAGACTTGATCCCGGGTTTACTCCTGCGTCCGCTCGTGCTTTCGCGGCCTGACCAGGGTCAGGCCCGCCAGCATGATTATCAGAGAGAGCCAGACCCAAACGGAGTGGCGCTCATCGAAGATGATCATGCCCCAGGCGACGCCGAAGAGCGTCACCAGATAGGCTACCTGGCTGGAGAACACCGGCCCCGCATAGGCGATCAGGTAAATGAACAGGCCATAGACCACGGCGTTGATCGCGGCGATGCCGACAATGGCCCATTCCATCGTACCCCAAGGCCACGCCAGGGGCACGAAACTGTCCGTCGCCATCACTACGGACACCATGACGGCCGACGACACCAGGAAACTGCCGCAAGTTATCATGAACGGGTTGGCCCCCTTGGGCAGGCGGAAGGTCAGGATCATGTTCTCCAGCGCGTAGCAGACGCCCGGGCCGCAAGCCAGCAGCACCCAGGGCGCCGCCGAGGGATCCGGCAGGCTGGCCGCGGGCGCCACCAGGAGGACCACGGCGAGGGCGCCGAAGACAACGCCCAGCACCCGGAGCGAGGCGAAACGCTCAAGCCCGCACATGGCCGCGAACAGGAAAGTCAGGATTGGGCCCACGGTCACGGTGATGGATAGGATACCGGCAGGCAGCCGGGACGCGGCGTAGTAAAACAGAATCGCGGGAATGGCCACGCCCAGCAGCCCGCAGGCGACGTACAGCAACAAGACATCGGGCTTGACGGAGATGGATCTGCGCCGGGCGGCGCTATCGGTGATCAGGAACCCGGCCCCCAGCAAACTCGTCCACATCGCCACGCCGAACGGGTGTGCACCTCCGGCCACGGCCATTTTGGCCAGGGAAATAGAGTACCCCCAGGCCACGCCCATGAATAGTAAAACGATCCAGGCCCAGGAACGCTTGATCAGGCCGGTGGGCGGCTCGGCGGCGCTGCCGTTGCGCCCTGTGGATGGGGCGGACTCCACCATTCAAGGCTCTCCGCTCGGATCGATAGGACTGTATTTATGGATAGTGATGGATGATTATTCCAACAATGCCTGCTTTTGGCTAGTAGCGGACATTAAGCAGCCTTGATTTTCTCACTGCATATTCTAATTTTGTTCCGGCGTATTACTAGGAAGCCCGGCCGTTCCGGGAGGGTCACTTGGTGGGCGTGCTTTTGCAGCGTTCTGATGGGATTTGGCGGGCTGTGAACCGCCAATAGTGTTACTTCGACGTCATCACCCAGACGCCGTCCCATTCGCCTTCGGGTGGTTCGGCTTTGAGGTGTTCGCAACGCTCGATGTAGGTCTGGGCCAGCTTGTCGTTCTCGTTGGCCTGGATGGCTTCCTCGAAACGGCCGATGCCCTTGTCCCAGTTGCCGGCGCGGTATTCCTTCACGCCCTCGTTGAAGTAGTTCACGCCGTCCATCAGGTTGGGGTAGGTCTCATCGGTGTGATAATCGAGCACCTCGTAGACGCCGACCGGTTCGGTCTTACCTTTGACCACGACCAGATCGACATCGCGCATGCGGTAGGTGCCCTTGAGCTTGGCCTTGGTGAATTCGCTGATCAGGATGCGGGCGGAATATTGTTTGCAGGCTGATTCCAGACGCGCCGCCAAATTTACGCCGTCGCCAATCATGGTGTAGTCCATACGCTTGGGCGAGCCGATGTTGCCCGACACCACCATGCCGGTGTTGAGCCCGACGCCATGGTCAACGGCGTCTTCTCCGCGGGCTACGCGGACTTTGTTCCACTCCCACAGATCAGTAATCATGGCAATGGCGGCGCGTACGGCGCGGTCTTCGTCGTCTTCGTGTTCAACGGGAATGCCGAAGCCGGCCATGATGGCGTCGCCGATGAACTTGTCCAGCATGCCGCCTTCGCCGGTGATGATGTCGACCATGATGGTGAAATACTCGTTGAGCATCGCCACCGTACCCTGGGCGCCGAGCGCCTCGGTGATGGTGGTGAACGAGCGTATATCGGAAAACAGCACCGTGATTTCGCTGCTTTTGCCACCGAGAAAATCCTCACTGCTGCCGTCGTCCATCAACTGATCGGCGATACCCGGGTCCATGTAACGCGACATGGTCGACTTCATCCGCTTTTCGCTGGAGATGTCCTCAATCATGATCATCGAGCCCAGTCTCTTTGGCTTGCGGTCATCGTCTTGGCCCATCAGCGGCAGGAAGGTTACATTGGCCGAAATCTTCTCCTTCTCGTCTTCTTCCCCGAACTCCAACTCGGCGTCCATTAGGATGTCCTGTTCCAGGGATTCCTCGACTTTACGGACCCGATCCATCACCCAGGCATTTGCGCCGGTGAAGAAATCGTCCGCCTGCAAGCCAAGAACGCTTTCGATCTCTGCGCGCATGATGCTCAGCCCGGCGGCGTTGCAGGTGACGACCTTGCCTTCTTCGTCCATGGTGATGACGGCGTTGGTCATGCTTTCCAGCATGCTCTCGTTGTAGTTCTTCATGTTCTGGACGTCTTCGAACAACTTGGCGTTCTCAAGCGCGATAGAAACTTGGGCGGTAAATGCCTTGAGGCGAGATTCGTCCTCGTCCGTGAACGGGCCGCCCTTGCGGTTGAGGACCTGGGTAACGCCGATGGTCTTGCCCTCCTTGTTGACCACGGGCACACACAGGATTGAGCGGGTGAAGTAACCGGTCTGTTTGTCAAAGGCCGGGTTAAAACGGAGATCGGCATAGGCGTAGGGGATATTCACGGTCTTGCCGGACGAGAAAACGGCGCCGGCAATACCGGCTGTATCGGGCAGACGGATTTCGCCGATCGAGTCGCCCATGGCGACGCGGGAGAACAATTCGTCGGTTTTGTCGTCGTGCAGGAACAGGGTCGAGCGGTCGGCGTTGAGCATGCGGGTGGCCTCGGCCATGACCTTGCTCAGCAGCGTCCCCAGTTCCAACTCGGAGGTGACGTCCGAGACCACATCAAGGAATTCCAACTCCTTCTCGCGGCTCTTTTTCATGCGTTCGACAAATTGTGTGCTTTGCAGCGCCACGGCGGCCTGTGTCGACATGGCCTCGAGCAATTCCAGGTCTTCCGTGTTGAACTCGCCTTCCTTTTTGTTGAGGACCTGGATGACGCCAATCACTTCGTCGGTAACGGTTTTCACCGGCGCGCACAGGATGCTCTTGGTGATGAAGCCGGTCTGTTCATCGACTTTGCGGTTGAAACGGTCATCCTCATAGGCGTCGGGAATGATTTCGCCGACACCTTCGGTAAACACGGCGCCGGCGATGCCGGCGGTGTTAAGCAGGCGAATCTCGCGGGCGTAGTTGCCTTGGGCGAAACGGGAATATAGCTCCCCGGTGGTGTCGTCGTTGAGGAACAGCGTGCCGCGCTCGGCCTTGAGTTCCCAGGTCGTCATTTCGACCAGCATCGCCAGCACTTCGTCCAGGGTTTCCAAGGCCGCGACCTTGCGAGAAATGCTAAGCAGCATTTCGGCTTGCTCGAGACGTTTCTGGGCGCGGGCGATGATGGTCGATTCGTTAGCCGGCGCGGCACCTTCGTTGGCCGCCTTCTTACGGCGCTTGCGCGGCGGGACCGGTCTGTCGTTGGCACTGGACCGAGTGTTACCCGCCATGCGCGGCCTCCATTTCTTCACGTAGTGCCGCCACGGTTTCACGGAGCTGGGCAATTTCGTCGCGGGCCGTGCGCTCCTGCTCCTGCAAGCGGTCTTCGTAGTCGAATTTTATGCCTTCCAGCTCGTCACGCAAGGCGGATGCGGTGGCTTTCAATTGGGTGATCTCGTCGTTGCCTTCGGCGACCGCTTTCTGAACGCTGGACTCCTTGTCGAAGCGCAACTCCTCAAGTTCATCGCGCAGCGCGCTGGCCGTGTCCTTAAGTTGCGTAATCTCATCCTGACCGGCGGCGACGGCCTGCTGGACGCTGGCTTCCTTGTCGAAGCGCAGTTCCTCCATTTCGTCACGAAGGGCGCCGATTGTCGCCTTCAACTGGACGACTTCGTCATTGGAGGTCATCACCGCTTCTTGGACTTCGCGGGCTTTTTCGAACTGAACGTCCTCCATGGAATCGCGGAGCGCAGTCGCCGTATCCTTGAGTTGTGTAATTTCGTCCACGGAACTCAGCGCAGCCCGCTGCACCGCTTGTTCCTTTTCGTGGACCATACCCTCCAGTTCCTCGCGCAACGCGGCCAGGGTCTCCTTCAGATGCCGGAGTTCAAGCTGCGTTAGATGCAGTTCATCCGGTTCATCAACTGCCAGAGATTGATTTTCACTCATGTCGAACTGCGCCCGCGGTGACGGGACCCCCTCAGCCGACCCCAGTTTCGCGCCCCGAGCGCACGGCGTCAAGTTGCGGGCCGCACGGAGAAGAGAGGCGGAGCAGAACAATTACCAGCTTGAGCAGTTTGCTTGCTCGCGCTGATAGTTTTGCGGCGTATCCAAGCGGGCATTGGCGCGGTCCAGCGCCCGGTTGATTTCACGAAACAGCGGTTCCATTTCCCGCTCCAGGTTCCGTTGCATCCGGTTCGCGCCTTGCTTGGGTGTCCGGACGGAAATCGTTCCCTGCCGGGCGGCCGTACGCCGCAACCGACCTTCGATTCGGGGAATGTAGCGAGTCAGGGTTTCACGGAATATGGCGACATGCCCGCGCTCATGGCCGACGATGGAGTTGTACTGGCAACTGCCACGGCGGTATTCACGCGCGACATAAACCGTCAGCTTATCGTAGCCGATGCTGGCATTGACGGAATCGAGGGAGGCGCAGAATCGTCCGTGACCATCGGACTTGGCATTGATCCTGATGTTCATTTGCAGCCTGATCTCAGTCAGGGTCAGGCCGATGGGAACCCAGCCGGCTCCGACCCGGCTCCGCGACCGGCTTTCCTTCAATCGACGCAACTGTTGGCGGCTGTGGCCTGTATCGAAGACCATCGTGCCCAAGTTTTTCGACAAGCTAATTTCCGATCGTCTTTCGGGCGGCGGGCAGCGCGAAGCCCCGTCGGCGGGGGCAGGTGCCGAGGTGAAACCCACCGCCACGGCCAGAGCTGCTGATGCGGAAATAATGCGGTTGATCATGACCGAAGCTCCCGGGCGGTCTCCGCCAGGAGACGATCCCAATCACCGTGACTCGGCTGCCGCCGCAGGCTAACGCTTGCGTACCAAGGCGTGGCCGTGCCGTCGAGCCGCCACCGCCAATCCGCCGGTGATGCCAGCAGAGCCCAGGTCTCGACCCCAAGGGCACCGGCCACATGGACCGTGGTGTTGGCGACGGAAATCACCAGGTCGAGACTTGCGACCTGTGCCGCGAAGTCATCCATGTTCTCCAGTTGGTTAACTGTTTCGTCGTGGTGGACGGGAATGCCGTGATGGGCGTTGAGGGCGGCAATTTCATCGGCCACATCGCCGTACTGCAAATTAACGAACCGGCTGTTTTCGTCGCTGAGGATCGGCAGCCAGTCTGTTAGCTGTGTACTTCGCTGCGAGCCTGTTTCCTGGTTGCCGCTACGCCACGATATGCCGACAAGACGCCTACCGCCGGCAAGTTCGGTATAGCGGCGCCTGAACGCGGCGACCATTTCCGCGTCGGCTTTCAGATAAGCGCCCGGTTCGGGAAACGAGTCCCTGGTGGGCCGAAGAAATTGACCAAGACTACCCAAGGAAATTTGCCAATCAGCAGTCGCCGAAACTAGATCAGAGGCTGGTGGGTCGGTCCGGTCATATACGGACGCAGTAGGAAATGAACGCTGGAACAATGGAACCATGCGGTGTTCGCTTTCGAATAGGACGCTACCGGCTGTGATGATCAACTCGTCCAGCATGGAGGCGAACATGATCTCGTCGCCAATGCCTTGCTCGCCCCAAACCAGGATGGTCTTGCCGGCCAGCGGCGATCCATCCCAAAGCGGTTGCGGGAATATCCGGGGCGCTTCGTGCTCCGACGACTTCCAGCGCCATTCGTACTCGCGCCAACCGGCTCCGTAATCACCTTCCGCGAGCCGCGCGAATGCGAGAAGGCAGTGAGCTGCGGGATGGTCCGGCGCGATCGATAGCGCGGCCTGAAAACAATCGACCGCTTCGCTGTGGTGGCCGCTATCACGCAAAGCGCTGCCAAGGTTGTTCCGCATTTCCGGATTTCCGGGTGCGAGGGTGGCGGCTTTCTCCAGGCAGGTGATGGCGTCCGGGAAATTTCCCAGGCGCTTATAGGCATTGCCGAGATTGTTGAGAGCGTCCGGGTTATCCGGACTGACCTGTAATGCCTGCTGGTAGCATTCCACGGCCCGATCCGTCTGCCCCAAAGAAGAGAGCGCATCACCCAGATTGTTATGTGCGGCGGCTAGCTCAGGATCGAGTTGCACGGCGCGCCGGAAACTGTTCGCGGCGTCCTCAAGCCGTCCCATGTCCTTCAAGGTGTTGCCGAGGTTGTAGTGGGTGCCGCCGTGGTTCGGGTTGATTTCAACGGCGCGCCGCAGGCTGGTCTCGGCATTCTCAAGCGCGCCTGTCTGGCGATGTGCGGCGCCCAAGTTGATCAGGGCGGAAAGGTTGTCCGGCTCCAGTTCCAGAACCCGCTGGTAGTGCTCGATGGCTTCCGATACCCGGCCGGCCTGATGATGCCTAACAGCCGCCGCCAGGTCTCCGTCCACGTCGGGTGGTTTTGATTGGCGGTGCTTTGTTTTCATGTCCTCGGAATGTCCGGCAGATCATCTCCGCTCGGTATCTAGCACGTCCTATCGCCGCGTCGAAGCGGGAATAGCTTGGGCGTGCTGTTCGCCGGGTCAATCACGTAGTTGAAAGCGCAATCGCGAAGCCGCACAATCGGCCCCGGCGGCTTTAGAATTGCCGGCCGCAAGCGTAGGGACCATTTATGCCGAAAACACTGGTTATTGATGACGATCCGGAAACGGAGGCACGGCTCCGGTCCCATATAGAGCGGGCCGATAGTCGGTTCGACGGCCAGTTTACCTTTGCCGACTCCAATGAGGAGGCTCTGGAGTATCTAACCTCAGGCGCCGACTTCGACATTGCCTTGGTGGCTATCGATAGCGCGGCGATCACGGGTATGGGTCTGTTCGCACAGCTTGAGAACCGCTCCTTCCGGTTGCCGCGCGTGGCCCTGAGCACCGGCGCCGATTTGCCGTGCATCCGGGAAGCGATGATTGCGGGGGCATCGGATTTTTTGCTCAAACCGGTCGCTTTTGACGACTTCATTTCGACGATTGATCGCGTCACCAAGGAAGTCGAAATCAGGCGTCAAAACTGGCGGGAGCGTTCCGAATACTCGGCGTTGCGCCGTGAAGTGGATATCGCCGCCGACATGCAACGCCGAATCCTTCCCCGCCGGTTCCCCGAGCGGCCTGGGTTCGATGTTTTCGCCAAGGTCAAACCGGCCAAAGAAATGGGCGGTGACTTCTACGATGTCTTTGAAATTGATGATAACCGGATCGGCATTGTTATCGCTGACGTTGCCGGCAAGGGAATCCCGGCGGCCTTCTACATGGCGGTCGCGCGGACACTGATACGATCCGTCGCGATGACGGGCGTCGGCCCGGCCAAGTGCCTGGAGCAGGTAAATTCCCTGCTGTTCGCGCACGAATTTCCGGGCATGTTCGTGTCCGTCTTTTACGGTGAGGTGGATACCTCCCAATGGCACATCACATATGCCAATGGCGGTCACAACCCGCCATTTCTTGGCAGCGCCGAAACCGGCGATATGGAGCGCCTCGAGGGAGGCGAAGGGACGATCCTTGGAATTCAAGACAGTCTGCCTTATGAGGAAGACGAAGTTGTACTGTCAGCTGGAGATTGCTTGTATCTGTACACGGACGGGATGACCGAGGCCTTCGATGAAGAAAGAGTGCCTTTTACCGAGCAGCGGCTGCAAGAATGCTTGGCCAGAAATTCCGGCGTGCCGGCGGAAAGTTTAGCGGCAAGTGTGGAGCAAGCCATCAAACAGTTCGTCGGCGACGCGGAACAGAATGATGACATGACAAGTCTCGTCGTTCGACGGACTTGAGGGATCGAGAAGGAACCGGAATTGAGCATAGACAGCGGATTAAAGGCAGTCCTGGAGTCGGAAAGTTTTGCCGTCACCGCCGAGACCTCGCCCCCGGATAGCGCCGATGAGGCCACCGTCATGGAGCGTGTCGGATGCCTCAAGGGTGTCGTGGATGCGGTCAACGTTACCGATGGCGCCGGTGCCCGGGCGCATATGTCGGCGCTCGCCTGCGCTGCTATTCTGGCCCGCAACGGGATCGAACCGGTTTTGCAGTTTACGACCCGCGACCGCAACCTGATCGCCCTACAGGGTGATTTGGTTGGCGCTGCCGCGCTCGGTATCCCCAATATGTTTTGTATCCGCGGTGACGATGTTGCCGCCGGCGATCAGCCCGACGCCACGCCGGTTCACGATCTGGACAGTGTCGGCTTGATCAAGACAGCCAAGGGCATGCGTGACGACGGGCAGTTTCCGTCCGGCCGCACCATTGATCCGAGGCCGGCGCTTTTCATCGGTGCCGCCGACGCGCCGCGTGACCCGGGTCCGGACTTTGATACCGGTGGGCTAATGGCGAAAATCGGCGCCGGCGCCGATTTCTTCCAGACCCAGTTCGCCTTCGATATTGAGGTACTGAAGCGGTATATGGCTCGACTGTGTGACGCGGGCATACCCGAACGCGCCTATTACATCGTCGGCCTCGGCCCGCTTGCGTCCGCCAAGAGCGCGCGCTGGATGAACGAAAACCTGATGGGCGTCCACATTCCCGAGGCCATCATCAGTCGGTTGGAGGGGGCGACCGATCAAAAGGCGGAGGGGCGTGATATCTGTGTCGAACTGCTGCAGCAGTTCCAGGAAATTGACGGTATTCACGGCGCCCACCTCATGGGGCCGCGCCAGGAGCAAACCATCGCAGGCATTGTATCCGACTCCGGCCTTCGCCAGTCGCGCGGCCCGGCCGCCTTGGTCACCTAGCGGTTACGATTTTATGACTTGTCAGGTTTCCTTAATAGTGGCGCGGTATTCTGTCATCAGAAGTCAGCGATAGATTTTTCCACCCACTTTTGGGCCGCTTTGTACCCCCCTTGCGGCCCATTTTTTTGCCCTGATTTCCGACGTACGGATTCAAGGCCAAAGAAAAAGGGACCGGCCCGGTTTGGGCTGGCCCCTTGATCTAATTGGCTCCGGCGGTAGGACTCGAACCTACGACATATGGATTAACAGTCCACCGTTCTACCAACTGAACTACGCCGGAATAATTTGGAGGCGCGGACCGGAATCGAACCGGTGTACACGGCTTTGCAGGCCGCTGCGTAGCCACTCCGCCACCGCGCCAAGTTAGTTTCCATTACCGGAATCTGCAATAAAATACAGCCTGTCCAACTCGCGGGCAGGGGAACTTAGACAGAGTTCCCTCATGGGTCAAGCAAGGGGTTTGGTGAACCACGCATAATACGCCAACGGCTCATTCAGTGACACTTTCGGTGAACGGAGTCCCGGCCGGCGGTCAACGTGGCAAATTGATAAGCTATCGAGTTCGCATCATTGTGTTCGCCGCGCACATTGCATTACTATGCGGGCCAGCCACTGCATTTGATTGGAAGCTCAAATGGATTTCGCCGCCGCCCGCCTGCATATGGTCGATAGCCAAATACGCCCGAACAAGGTAACGGACGAGCGCGTGGTTGATGCGCTGGCGACAGTCCCGCGCGAAGCTTTCGTTTCAGAGGACAAGCAAGGCGTCGCCTATATCGATGATGCCATCGCAATCGAGGGTGGCCGCTATGTTATGGCACCCATGGTGCTGGCCCGTTTGATGCAGGCCCTGGACCTTCGCTCCGGAGATGTAGCTTTGAGTATTGGGTTGGGGACCGGTTACGCGGCCGCGGTTTTGGCGCGGCTGGTCAGTACCGTTGTTGCCGTCGAGAGCGACAAGGGGTTGGCACAGAATGCAACCCGGGTGCTGACGGATCTCGCTATCGACAACGTGGCTGTCGTCGATGGCCCTCTCGCCGATGGATATCCGAAGCAGGCTCCTTATGACGCGATTTTCTTCAATGGCGCCGTCGATGACATTCCCGACGCCGTTGCCGGCCAGCTCACCGAAGGCGGCCGGCTTGTTGCCGTTGTCCTGTCGTCCGGCGGTATTGGCAGGGCTGTAATGGTGACCCGCTACGGTGACACACTCTCCCGGCGCGAGGTGTTTGACTGCAACACGCCCCGCCTTCCTGAGTTTGAGAGTGACCCGGCTTTTACCTTTTAACCTGGCGATTTTCCCTTCGTGCTGATTGATTGGCTTGGCGCTGAGCCCGGCTCGCCGTCTTGATCAATGGCTTCGGAAAGGAAAAGTCGGGGCGCGCCCAACGATTCCGATTCGCTGATTACGCGCTATAGCACTGCGCGCAACCGTTAAAAAACGGCGGATACCTGCGGGTTTCCGACCTCCCTTGACCTGCGTTCCTGTATCTGGCTCATTTGTTAACGGTTTGGGAACTCAAGGTAAATCCTGTCGCATGACCGCGCTTTACAGACGTTCGTCAAAATGGCGGCCAAATAAATATACGCAACTACATGTGTATTTGTGCGCGGGCATTATATTGGCCGGCCTGCTTATCATCAGACCGGGGCAGGCGTCGGCCCAAACATTGACCGACGCCTTGACCGCCGCTTACCTCAACAATCCAACCTTGCTCTCCAGGCGGGCCCGGTTGCGGGGCACGGATGAGGGCGTTGCACAGGCGCTTGCCAATTGGCGGCCAACCGTCACACTAACCGGCGACGCCGCCAGCCGGCATGTGGAGAACACCAACAACACACCACCGGCCCGCAGCCAGCACCGCGACCCGGTCGGCGTGGGAATTGAAGTTTCGCAAACCCTGTTTCGCGGCGGCCGTACATTGGCCGAGACCAGTGAGGCGGAGAATAATGTCCGTGCTGAGCGCGCCCGTCTCCTGACGACCGAGCAAAATGTCCTGCTCGACGCGGTGACCGCATTTATGGACGTTTTCCGCGATGAAGCGGTTCTGCGCCTCAATAAGAACAACGAGGAAGTCCTGAACCGCCAATTGGAGGCAACCCGGGACCGGTTCCAAGTCGGTGAGATTACGCGGACAGACGTTCATCAGGCTGAAGCGAGGCTGGCCCGTGCGACAGCCGACCGAATTCAGTCGGAAGGCGATCTCGAAGCGTCGCGGGCGGCGTACCGCAACGTCGTTGGCGAACCGGCGCCGCGTGACATGGTGGCGCCGGAGCAACCCGTAGACTTGCCCGATGACGAAGAAGACGTTTTGAAAGTTGCCGTCGTTAAGAATCCAAGCGTCATTAGCGCGGAGTTCGACCGCCGCGCCGCGCTGGACAATGTCGATGACGTTTGGGGCGAGCTTTTGCCCAGCGTGGATCTCAGCGCTGAGTTAACACGTGACTATCAGACCCTGGCCGAGACGGGCCGGGTGACCGCGGCGGAGGTCAAGCTGGAAATCAGTATTCCCATCTACCAGCAGGGCGAGGTTTATTCCCGCCTGCGCGAAGCCAAGCAGGATGCTGCTGAATTCACGCTGTTGATCGACCAAGCGCGGCGCGACGCGACGGAAAATGCGACGCGGGCATGGGAATCCGTACAAACCGCCCATGCACGGGTCGATTCATTCAGTACCCAGATCGAAGCTAATGTGGTGGCATTGGAAGGCGTCGAGCGCGAGGCGGCCGTCGGGTCACGGACGGTTCTTGATGTATTGGACGCCGAGCAGGAATTGCTTGATTCACGGGTTGCCCTGTCCCGAGCGCAAAGAGATGAAATGGTGGCGATTTTTGAGTTAAAATCGGCGATGGGGCAATTGACTGCGCGCGATCTTGAGTTACCGGTTGAACTCTACGATCCGAGGGATCACTTCCGGCAAGTTCGAAATAAGTGGTTCGGCGGCTCGTCAAAAGGCGGCGTGGAATAGGGGAAATAGGTTGACAGAAGGGGGGCTCGGAGCGCATGAGCGATACAACGTGACTGGTTTTTGCCGACTGGCTCCCTTACAGTTTGTTAACATCCAAATGTTAACCAGGGCCATGTTCTAGGAACGGGCGGACAGGTTATGAGCGAAGAAGCAGCAGCGGGCGAAGACGGCGCAGAACCCTCGATGGAGGATATTCTTGCTTCCATCCGGCGAATTTTGTCGGAAGAGGAGGGCGAGGAAGAAGGCGGCGAGGAAGCGGCTGCGCCTGAACCGGAAGCTGCGCCGGAACCTGAACCGGAGCCCGAACCAGCGCCCGAACCCGAGCCGGAACCCGAGGCGGCAGCTGAACCTGCCCCGGCACCCGAACCTGAGCCGGCTCCCGAGCCTGAACCCGTAGCCGCAGCGCCGGCACCCGAACCCGAACCGGAACCCGCTCCCGAGCCGGAACCTATGCCCGAACCGGAGCCAATGCCCGAACCGGAACCGATACCCGAGCCTGAACCGATGCCGGAGCCGGAGCCGGCTCCACAAATGGCCGAGCCTGCGCCACCGCCGCCGCCGCCGATGGCCGCGCCCATGCCGGGGCCAATGGAAGAGATGCTTGAATTGACGCCGGACATGGTGGCCAGCGATATCATGTCCAGCCCGACGGCCCGGGCCTCAACGGATATTTTGTCGGAACTGGCCGCCGCGATCCTTGATCGCCGTGATATGGCGGTCGATGCCGGCAGCCGCGAAATAACGCTTGAGGGAATTGTCCGCGAAATGTTGAAGCCTATTCTCCGCGAATGGCTTGACCGCAATCTTCCCTATCTCATTGAGCGGCTGGTGAAGAAAGAGATTGATCACATGGTCAATCGGGCCGAACGCCTGGAAAGCTGATTCTTATCCATGGCGGCCCTGCTTGCACAGGGGCTCTCACGGCGTTAGAAATCTTCCCAAATTGACGAACAGTTGAGGATGGCCAGCCATGCTGGACAAACACTTTCAGCCTGAAGAGGTTGAGCGAAAGCATTATGCGGAATGGGAGGATGGCGGCGCGTTCGCCTGCGGCCAAGAGCCCAATCCGAACTCGCGAGGCAACGCCGCGCCTTATACCATCGTCATTCCGCCGCCGAATGTCACCGGCAGCCTGCACATGGGGCATGCCCTGAACAACACGCTGCAGGACATTCTCATCCGCTATCAAAGAATGAAGGGCCGCGACGCCCTTTGGCAGCCGGGAACGGATCATGCGGGTATCGCCACGCAGATGGTCGTCGAACGCCAGTTGGAAGAGCAGGGCAAGACCCGCCACGACCTTGGCCGCGACAAGTTCGTCGAAACGGTTTGGAAGTGGAAAGAGGAGTCCGGCGGTATCATCACCAGCCAGCTTCGCCGCCTCGGCGCATCCTGCGACTGGTCTCGCGAACGGTTCACCATGGACGAAGGCCTGTCCCAGGCCGTGCGCAAGGTGTTCGTGGAACTGCACAAGCAGAGTTTGATTTACCGGGACAAGCGCCTGGTCAACTGGGACCCGAAGTTGCACACGGCCATTTCCGACCTGGAAGTCGAGCAGCGCGAGATCACCGGTAAGATGTGGTACTTCAAGTATCCAATCGAGGACCGCAAGAACCAATACGTAACCGTCGGCACAACGCGGCCGGAAACCATGCTCGGCGACGTCGGTATCGCCGTTCATCCCGATGACGACCGCTATAAGGACCTAGTCGGTAAAAACTGCATCCTTCCCATCGTCGGCCGTAAGCTGATCATCGTTGCCGACGATTACGCCGACCCGGAAAAGGGGTCGGGCGCCGTGAAGATGACTCCAGCCCACGACTTCAACGATTTCCAAGTCGGCAAGCGGCACAATTTGAAAATGGTCAATGTGCTCGATGAGAACGCCTGTCTGAATGACAACGTTCCGGAACATTACTGCGGCATGGACCGTTACGAGGCGCGCGACAAGGTTGTCGCCGAAATGGAGTCCCTGGGCCTGTTGGAAAAGGTCGAGGACAACGAGATGACGATCCCCTATGGCGACCGTTCCGGCGTCGTCATCGAGCCGCGGTTGATGGATCAATGGTTCGTCGATGCCCAGCGACTTGCCGGTCCGGCGATCACGGCGGTCGAGCAGGGACGCACCCGGTTCGTACCCAAGCAATGGGAAAACACCTATTACGAATGGATGCGCAACATCCAGCCGTGGTGCGTTTCGCGGCAACTCTGGTGGGGCCATCGGATTCCCGCGTGGTTCGGTCCCGACGGCGAAATCTTCGTCGAAATGACCGAGGATGACGCCAAGAAGAAAGCCCAGGAGTACTACGGCAAAGATGTCGAACTGGCGCAGGACCCGGATGTCCTCGATACCTGGTTCTCTTCGGCGCTGTGGCCTTTCTCAACCTTGGGCTGGCCGGAAGAAACACCCGAGTTGGAACGCTACTACCCGACAGACGTGCTGGTTACCGGTTTCGATATCATCTTTTTCTGGGTCGCTCGGATGATGATGATGGGCCTCCACTTCATGGATGAGGTGCCGTTCCACACGGTCTACATCCACGCCCTGGTGCGTGACGAAAAGGGCCAGAAGATGTCCAAGTCCAAGGGCAATGTCATTGATCCCCTGGCCTTGATCGACAAGTTCGGCGCCGACGCGTTGCGTTTTACGTTGACTGCCTTCGCCGCCCAGGGGCGCGACGTCAAATTGTCGGAGTCCCGGGTCGAGGGCTACCGGAATTTCTGTACCAAGTTATGGAACGCGGCGCGCTTTTGCCAAATCAACGGCTGCGAGCCCGTGGACGGGTTTGATCCCGGCTCTGTCGATCAGACGTTGAATAAATGGATCGTCGGCAAGGTGGTCGAGACTGAGCAAGCGGTGCAGCGGGCCATCGAATCCTACCGGTTTAATGAAGCCGCCGGCGCTATCTACCAGTTCACCTGGGGTACGTTCTGCGATTGGTACGTGGAGTTCTCCAAGCCGATCCTCCAGGGCGACGAGGCGGACGACGCCGCGCAGGCGGAAACCCGCGCCACAGCGGCCTGGGTGCTGGATCAAATCCTTCACCTGCTGCATCCCATTGCCCCATTCATCACTGAGGAATTGTGGGAGCAGTTGAGTGACCGGCGGGACGGCAAGCTGATTTCGGCGGTGTGGCCGGTATATGACACATCGCTAATTAACGCCGACGCCGAAGCGGAGATGGACTGGGTGGTGCGCCTGATCACACAGGTCCGCGCCGTGCGTGCCGAAATGAATGTGCCGCCGAAGGCCAAAATCCCGTTGCTGCTCAGGGACGCCGGAGAGATGGCGCGCCGTTGCCTGGAAACCCACGGCGCCATGATTTCAGGCCTGACACGGCTCTCAACCCTTGATCTGCTGGCCGGCGAGGTTCCCAAAGGCGCTGTCCAGGACGTTATCGACGAAGCGACGATCGTTCTTCCCATTGCCGATGTGATCGATATCCAGGCCGAGGAATCACGGCTCGGGCGTGAAATCGCCAAGCAGGACAGCGAGATCGGTCACTTCGAAAAGAAATTGAACAACAAGAAGTTCGTTGCCAACGCGCCGGAATCCGTCGTTGAGACCGAGCGCGAGAAATTGGATGAAGCAAAGCTGGCCCGCTCCAAGCTGGACGAGGCCCGCAGTAGGCTGCTGGCGGCGGGCTAACCTTTTGCTAACCCGGGTCCGTGTATAATACGGGCCAAGCCTCTTCCATCGGATGGGGCGGGCAGGGAAAGCCGCCATGAACGACGACGATTTTCAACTTCCTGAATTGAGCGACAACCCGACGCCGGAAGAACGCGCCGAGTTCGTGATTGTGCGCCTCGAGCAGTTTATCCGCGACGGCCGCACGCTGGATGAGGGCATGTCGTTCAAGATTTGGCAGCAGATGGCCAAGATCGAAATCGCCAACGCCCTGGCTGAGGCGGAAAACAGCCACCAGAAGGACGATGTTATCACCAAGCGGCTGATGTTTATCTCGGCCTCGGCCATGGTCACGGTCGGGTTCTGGGGTACCGCCGTCTCCATGCACCGGATCGGTTATCTGGCCGGCGGCATCATCTGCCTGGTCGCCGGTCTGTTCATGATGGGCGTCGCCTGCGAGTGGCGCATCCGAAAATGGCGCAAACGCACCCGGGCCGAGCAACGGGCCAAGGGGCTGGCCAGGGTCGAAGACCTCAACCGCCGCATCAAGCGCCTGGAGAACGATCTGGAAAAATACGAAAAGGTGCTCAAGAAGGAAGTTCAGGCCACCGCCCGCGCCGCTGGGCTGTAGGCATCTCCGAAGTCAATCAGACAGCGCCGAGGTAAACCGGGATATCCAGGTCGGGATATTTGACACCCGCCTGGGTCAGCATGGCCGTGACCTGGCCGCGGTGATGGGTCTGGTGATTGAACACGGAAATTAGGATATCACGCATCGCCATGGTTCCCGGGTCGCCAGCCATGGTGTGAAAGTCCACCGATTGCGCGAGACTATCCTCATCAAGGCTGGTCACGAAATCGATTATGCCCTGGTCCTCCGCAATGCGGGCTAGGCGCAGGCTGTCGAAATCGTCATGCAGGATCTGATCGAGGCTTTTGATGCCGTGTTCAACACCTTTGGCGCGGCTGAACCACAACCGGTCAACGACCAGATTGTGGTTCAGGGTGTTGTGAATGGAGCCGAAGAATACCTTTCGGTCCAAATGGTAGTCACCGTCGGACAGTCCAGCGCAGGTCGTAAATACTTGCGCGTTGGCCCAAGTGTTGAATTTGGACAGCAGGGCGAAGGTTGTCATGCCGGTTCCTCCCTATAGCACCTTGGCGAGACTGGCGATCAGGCGATCGACTTCGTCCATGGTGTTGTAGTGAACCATGGAGCAGCGCACGACGCCGTCGCCGGAGTCTTCAATGCCGACGGCCTCGACCAGCCGCTTGGCATAGAAATTTCCATTGCGGATGGCGATGCGGTCGGGCTCCAGTAGCGGCGGGATCTCTTCTGACCGGCGTCCGTCAACGGTGAAGGAAAAGGTCGTTGCCCGCTGAGCGGGGTCGGCCGTCTTCCGACCGATAATGCGTACGTTCGGCTTGGACTCTAGGAAGTCCATGAACTTGACGGCCATCTTCTCCTCTTGGGTGGTAAACAGATCGAATACGGCGGAGACTCGGTCGTGGAAGCGGTTGGCGGGGCTGCTCAGATGGTGAGCCGCCAATGCCTCGAAGTATTCGCCGATCCCGGCCAGGCAGGCGATGGTCTCATGGTTGGGGCCGGCCGGGTTCAGCTTGGCGGCGATCTCATCCTCACCGATGAAGTAATGGAACTGGCCTTTGGCCTCCAACAGCCGTTCGCGCTTGCCGTACAGGCAACCGAGATGCGGCCCGTAAATCTTGTAGAAGCTGAAGGCGTAGAAATCCACGTCCCAGGCCTTAACGTCGATGGCCCGGTGCGGCGCGTAGGCGACGCCGTCGACGCAGACCATGGCGCCGGCATCGTGAACTTTGGCGGTGATGGCCGCGACATCGTTGATGTCTCCGGTGATGTTGGAAACGTGGGGGAAGGCGACCAAACGAGTTCGGTCCGTCAACAACCCCTCAAGTGTCTCGATGCTGAGTTCACCGGTTTCCGGATCAACCGGCCATTCGACGGTATTGATGCCGAATTCGGCCAGCCGCCGCCACGGACCGGAATTGGTCTCATGGTTGAGTTCAGTGACGATGACCTCATCGCCTTCGGCCCACAGCGGACGCAAAGCCTGGGCCAGGATATAGATGTTCATGCCGGTTGACGGGCCGGTGGTGATCTCGTCAACGTCGGCATTAATCATTTCCGCCATCATGCGGCGGCCCGTGGCCATGCGCTCGGCGGCCAGGGCGGAGGACGGATAGGATGCGCCCGGCTGCACCTGGGTTTCGGTCATATAGTCGGTCATGCGCGCGATCACGCTGTTGGGTACGTAGGACCCGCCGGCGTTCTCAAAAAACGCCCAATCCCAACACGTGTCGGGATAGAGACCGCGAACAAATTCCAAATCCAGTTCGCCGTTCTCACGCATTTAGTTTCTCCATCGAGTTTTCCTATTCCGTTGTCGGGTTGGTGGGAGACGTCGCCATCAAGGCGGAAATCAAATAGTAGGCTTCTTCAATTTCCGGGCTGAAGCGGACGCCGGTAACGCCGTCGCCGCGCCACATGACTTCGCACTCAATTCTGCCGACGTCGGCAAAGTCGAGAACGAGACGGGCACCCTGTTCGGTATCAATCGACCCCATGATCTTGGCGCCGCTGACGGACATGTCGATGGTCTCGCATTCCGAGCGCTCATCTCCAGCGGCCACCATGACGGTAAAGGAAACAGGTTTGCGAACGTGTTCGCGGCGATTTTCAGGGCTGTTGTCGGTCATCTCAACTCAGGTTCCATAGGTGATACGGATTCAGCCGGCGCCGAAGGATGCCAGGGCCATGACGGCGCTGGCCGCTTGCTCCGGATCACCGGTGAACTTGACGCCTACGTTGCCGCCGGAGATCCATGCCACCTGCGCGGCCAAGTCACCAATCTTGTCCAGCGACAGAGTCAGTTCCGCACCCTTCTCTACGTTCGCGCGGGTACTAATCTTGGCGCCGCCCGCGGAGATATCAATGATCGAGCAATCGATCCGTTCGCCGTCGATCACCGCCGCCGCCTGAAACTCGCAATCCTGGCGTTTCGATTGGCGATTGTCATGGGTGGTGGCCGGACACATGGCGTTAAATGTCCGCGTAAGCCTGGGTTTCCGCCTTGGCGCCGGGATGGGTAACGGCGCCTTTTTCCGTCGAGCCGACGGTCTGGGCGTACTTCCAGATGGCGCCGGACTGGTAGTCGTGCTCGGCCGGTTTCCAATCCTTGCGCCGCGCTTCAAGTTCGTCTTCCGATAGCTCGACGTCCAACACGCCTTCAACGGCGTCGATGATGATCATGTCTCCGTCCTTGAGCAGCCCGATAGGACCGCCCGCCGCCGCCTCCGGCCCGACATGGCCGATGCAGAAACCGCGAGTGGCCCCGGAAAAGCGGCCATCCGTGATCAACGCCACCTTATCGCCCAGGCCCTGGCCGTAGAGTGCCGACGTGGTGGACAGCATTTCACGCATGCCGGGGCCGCCCTTCGGCCCCTCATTGCGGATGACGATGACCGAGCCTTCCTTAACGTGCTGGTTGGTGACCGCTTCGTAGGCATCTTCCTCGCATTCGAACACGTGCGCCGGGCCGGAAAACTTGAGCTTCTCCATGCCGGCGACCTTGACGATGGCGCCTTCAGGGGCCAATGAGCCCTTGAGCCCGACCACGCCGCCGGTCGGCGTGATCGGATTGCTTGTCGGCATGACCACGTCCTGATCTGCGGGGAAGCTGACATCTGCCAGGTTCTCGGCAATCGTCTTGCCGGTGACGGTTAGGCAGTCACCGTGCAGGTAGCCACCATCCAGCAGCGCTTTCAAGACGACCGGCACACCGCCGATGTCAAACAGGTCCTTGGCGACGTATTTGCCGCCCGGCTTCAGTGACGCGATGTAGGGTGTCTTCTTGAATATTTCGCACACCGCATGGAGATCGAAGTCGATGCCGGCTTCGTTGGCGATGGCCGGCAGATGCAATCCGGCATTGGTTGAGCCGCCCGTGCAGGCGACGATCATGGCGGCATTCTCAAGCGATTTACGCGTTACGACGTCGCGCGGCCGGATGTTCTGCGCCAGCATGTCCATGACCGCCCGGCCCGAAGCCTCGGCGTAGGCGTCGCGGCTTTCGTAGGGCGCCGGCGCGCCGGCCGATCCGGGCAGGGCCAAGCCGATGGCTTCCGACACGCAAGCCATGGTGTTGGCCGTAAACTGCCCGCCGCAGGCGCCTGATGAGGGGCAGGCGGCACATTCGATTGCGTGCAGTTCCTCATCGTCGATTTCGCCACCAGCATGGCGGCCAACGGCCTCGAACACGTCCTGGACGGTAATGTCCTTGCCTTTGTGGCGGCCGGGAAGAATCGAGCCGCCGTACATAAACACGCTGGGCACATTGAGGCGCACCATGACCATCATCATGCCGGGCAGGGACTTGTCGCAGCCGGCAAGGCCGACAAGCGCGTCATAACAATGGCCGCGCATGGTCAGTTCCACGGAATCGGCGATCACCTCGCGGCTGACCAAGGACGACTTCATACCCTGATGGCCCATGGCGATTCCGTCGGTGACGGTGATGGTGGTGAATTCCCGGGGCGTGCCGCTGGCCGCCTTGACGCCTTTTTTCACGACCTGGGCTTGGCGGCCCAAAGCGATATTGCACGGTGCCGCTTCGTTCCAGCAGGTGGCGACGCCGACGAAAGGTTGCGCGATCTCCTCGTCGGTCATGCCCATGGCGTAATAAAAAGCCCGGTGCGGGGCGCTATCCGCGCCGACACTGGTATAGCGGCTCGGCAGCTTGCTCTTGTCAAAAACCTTGGCGTCCATAATTGTATCCTCCCGTGCAACGGCGGCGGCCGGCTCTAAGTTTCTATTGGTTTAGGGGCTCAGACGGGGCCACGCAAGACGGATTGGCGGGCGGTCACAGAGATGAATTGGGATTGAACCGCGCGGGCTCAGGTTTAACGATAATTTTCAACAAGTTACCAACGCTGCATCGCGGTGAGTAATTGATTACCGGTCGTTGGCCTCGGTTGCAGGCCGCAGATGACGCAGTTCACCCAATACACCCTGCCAGTCATTCAGAGAGGCGAACTCGATGGCCTCGTCGAGTCCCGACGACGAGGCAAGGCTGGCGGCCATTTCGTGCTGAAAATCCTTGTTGGTCGGTTCGGTCTTGGTCATGGCGGTCGTTTTCCTTTAACCGAGTGAGCCAAATCCGTTCGTCTTCATGCGGAGATTATCCGCGCTAAATGTTACCTGGAGATGAATCCCCGGTTTTACTTTGTTTCAAGGAAATTCACCGCATGTCTGAAAGAATGCGGCCGAGGGTGGGGCGAAGAGTGTGGGGAACAGGCGACCAACCGAATGGTTCAGTAACTTTCCCCGATCTGGCGGCTTTTGGCACCGGCGTTTCGCCTCAGGTAACGCCATGCTGCGTATAGCGCGAGGGCGGCGGCGACGCCAACGATGGTAGCCAGGATCGCAAATATTATTTGGGTGAGCGGCATCGGTAATTCCTCGGATTTACTTGCTGGAGCTAAGGCGACCCCCATTGGTCATCGTATAGCGCGCTTTGATGACAGCAGTATGACGGTGACGTAAATACGTTGTGTCCCCGTATTAAGTTGGCCCGATCTTCATATTCCGATGGCGATGCCGGACGGATCGCATTACAACAGCCGCGACATTCGCAACCGGCCCACCAAATTGTGAAACACCCGTGACGAAACTAGACCAAACCATCGCGACCCGGCGCACCTTCGCCATCATCTCGCATCCGGACGCCGGCAAGACCACGTTGACGGAAAAGCTGTTGCTGTTCGGCGGCGCCATTCAGCTTGCCGGGGCGGTAAAGGCCCGTGGTGAGCAACGCCGCGCACATTCCGACTGGATGAAGGTGGAACGTGAGCGCGGAATCTCCGTGACGTCATCGGTCATGACCTTCGAATACGAGGGGCACGTCTTCAACCAATTGGATACGCCCGGCCATGAGGATTTCAGCGAGGACACCTACCGCACACTGACCGCCGTAGATTCGGCGATCATGGTCATCGACGCCGCCAAGGGCATTGAGGCGCAGACCCGTAAGCTGTTCGAGGTCTGCCGTCTTCGCGACATGCCCATTATCACCTTCATCAACAAGTTGGACCGGGAAGCCCGCGATCCGTTCGAATTGCTCGATGAGATCGAGCAAAGTCTGGCCCTGGATGTAACGCCGGCCAGCTGGCCCATCGGCATGGGGCGTAATTTTCTCGGCTGCTATGACCTGTTCGGGGACCGCTTGGGCTTGCTCGGCCGCTCCAAGGGCGAAATGCCGGAGGAAAGCGAGGCCTGCGCCGGCATCGACGACCCCAGGCTCGACGCCGCCTTGCCGGAATACGAAGTGAACAAGTTGCGCGAGGATATCGAAATGGCCCAGGGCCTGTGTCCGGCCTTCGACAGCGAAGCCTACCGTCAGGGCAACTTGACCCCCGTTTACTTCGGCAGCGCCATCAACAACTTCGGTGTCCGGGAATTGCTTCGCGGGCTAAAGGACCAAGCCCCGCCGCCTCGCCCGCAACCGGCGCAGGGACGCACCGTTGAGCCTGGCGAAGACAAGGTCAGCGGCTTTGTTTTCAAAATCCAAGCCAATATGGATCCCAAACATCGCGACCGCATCGCCTTTGTTCGGATTTGCGGTGGAAAATTCAAGCGTGGCATGAAATTGCTCCACGTCCGCACCGGCAAGACCTTGAACGTGCACAATCCCGTGCTGTTTCTGGCCCAGGACCGGGAACTGGCCGAGGAGGCTTGGCCCGGAGACATTATCGGTATTCCCAACCACGGCAACCTGAGAATCGGCGACAGCCTGACCGAGGGTGAGAATCTCAATTTCATTGGAATTCCCAGCTTCGCGCCGGAGCTCATGCGAAAGGTCCGGCCAGACGATCCCATGCGCGCCAAGCACCTGGGCAAGGCGCTGCAGCAACTGGCAGAGGAGGGCGCAGCCAGCGTGTTCAAGCCGGTGGTCGGCGCCGACTGGATTGTCGGCGTGGTCGGCGGCCTGCAGTTCGAGGTCATGGCCGATCGAATTCGCACGGAGTATGAAGTGCCCGTTCATTTCGAAGCGACCGAGCTTTATACAGCGCGCTGGGTTGAAGCCGACGACGACAAGATGGTCAAGAAATTCAACGATGCTAATCAGGCGGCCATGGCCGAGGATCATGACGGCGTTGCCGTATTCCTCGCCCGCAACGCCTGGCACCTGAACAAGGCCGAAGAAGACTGGCCCGACATCCGTTTCGAGAAAACCAAGGAAACGGTTAGTTAAAAGCGCCTAAGCTTCGACTTCGATGCGCGAGATCAGGCCGTCATTCGTGAAGAATATCCGCTCAATGCCGGGCCGATTGATGCTGTTGCGGGTAGCGGCGGCGGTGGCCGTCATAACGAAGTTGAACTCAACGCCGTTTCCGGCGATGGGCCAGTACTTGTCGACGGCCCAATGAACGTCCGGAAACCCGGCAAAAAAGCCGGCCATCATATCACCGATGGCTTGCGGGCCGTTGTAGTCGCCGACACGGCTTGAGGTATAGACGGCGTTTTCAGCGAACAGGGGCAGAATACGCGCCACGTCGTGGGCATTGGAGTATTCGACGTAGGCTTGCGCGCGGTCGATATTACTGGTTGTCATAGTTGCCCTAGTCGCTGAACGATTTCAGCCATGCGCGCGGACTCGACGTTGGCGAAGGCGAACCGCAGCATGCGGTCTTGGCCGGGGCCGAACATGGTGCCGGGAAGGCACAATAGGTTTTGCGTCTTGGCCAGCCGCTTGGCCACGGTCGCCGCGGGCTCACCCTCGAAGGGATGGCGCAGGTAGGCGAAATAGGCGCCGATGGAGGCGATCTCAAACCCGGCGCCGCCGTTACCGATGGCCGCTTCGAACGCCGCGACGCGCTCCGCCATTAGGGCGCGCTTTTCCTGCCGCCAACCGTTCAAGTGCTCGATGCCCCAAAGCGCACCGCGTTGGCTGATATGCGGCGCGCAGATGGCGAGGCAATCCATGAGCTTGGCGATCTCGGCGATGAACGCCGGCCCGGTGGCGATGGCGCCGGCCCGGTAGCCGGTCATGCAGAACACCTTGGAGAAGCTATAGAGATGCACCAATGTCCCGTCCCAATCCGGGCGCTGGAACAAATCATGCGGCCGGCCGTAATCCGAGGGCAGGAAATCGCGGTACGTCTCATCCACGATCAGCGCAATATTGTTGGCTTGGGCGAGCTGAAAGAACCGGTCGAGGACGTCAGCCGGATAAATCGCGCCGGTTGGGTTGTTTGGTGACACCAGGACAATGGCTTTGGTCTTGGTTGTCAGGAGCCGCGCCGCCTCGTCCGGGTCGGGGATTTGCGCCTGTTCGTCCCGGCAGGGCAGGGGAATGACCCCGATGCCAAGCATGTCGGCGGTCATCTTGTGATTGAAGTACCAGGGCGCCGCCATGACCACCTCGTCGCCGGCTTTGGCCAACCCGGCCAGGGACAGGAAAAAAGCCTGATTGCAGCCGGCGGAGATCAGGATATGTGACGCCGTCACCTCGCCGCCGTAGACGCCGGACATTTCCGCGGCCAAGGCGGCACGTAAGTTCGGCTTTCCCTCAATGTCCGTATAGATGGCCGTACCCGGAATCTGGGCGCACTCGGCGATGTGGGCGGCCAAGCCTGGGTCCTGGTTATAACCGGGAACCGCTTGCGAGACATCGATTAGCGGCGTCTCCGGGCCAAAACGGTCGGTTTCAAGCCAACTCAGCGCCTCGGCAATGGGCGGCGCCTCGACGGCGGTAACCAGGGGATTGGCGGAAAACGTCATGCTTGGAAGTCCAGCCTTACTTCACTTCCTCGGCCGCCGCCTTGCCGGCATCCATGCCGGTTATATAGGCACCTGCGGCTTGCGTTGCCCAGCGGTTGATACAGGCTTCGCCGGCGAAAAACAGCCTGTCATCGATCGGTGAGGCCAGCAAGCTGCGGTCACGCGCGTGGCCGGGCTTGGCGTAACTGTAGGCACCGCGCGCAAGCGGGTCAGCGTCCCACTTCGTGAAGTGGCCTTTGACGAATGTCTTGCGGACGTCGGATCCGAACACCTCGGTCAGGCTCTCCAGGGCGAGATCGATAGCCGCCTCGTCGCCCTCCTTTGCCAAGTCGCGGGCATACTGCCCGCCGAGGAAAGTAACCACCAAATTGTGGTCAAAGGGCCGCAGCAGGTGGTCCCAAACATGCCCGTTGGCACCGGTTTGCTCGTAGAGGGTGGTGAGTTCGGCATCTTCGAATATATTTTTGCTGAATTGGGTCGAAATCTTATCGAGCACGCCCATGGGGACATTGCGGTAGGCGTCCAACTTCCAGTCGGGCAGGGCCGGATCGAAGGCGATGGTTCCGTCGGCAATGATCTCCGTCGGTACGGTAATGATCACCGCCTTGGTCCTGAGCGTTCCCTTGTCGGTTTCGACGGCAATTTCAGGACCACCCCAACTGACCTTCTTAACGGTCGTCGACAACTCAACGGGAACCGGTCCCAGGGCCTTGAATACGGCCGCCGCCATGCCGTCGGGAACCATCCATTCGACGCCGGTGCCGACCTGGGAATAGTCATCTTCAGCTGAAACATTGTCCGGGTCATCGCCGGCTTCGAGCGGTCCGTAAATCTGGTTGGCGATGTAAGCAAATCGGTTCGAAGGCGGATGTATCTCTGCTAAGGACATATCGTGACCGCTTTGCTCATCGTCGTCGAACGCGCGTTCAATCGCATCTTCTACGTCCTCGGCTGCCTCCTCCAACTCGTCGTACTGGTCGTCGGTGGCTTCCTCGCCATCGAGATAGAGCCAATTATCCGTATCCTCCTCGTCCTCTATCTCGTATCCGGCGTCCTTGACCATCCGGGTTAATGGATTTTCGTCGGCCGAATGGAGCCACGCGCAGCCATGGTCATAAGGCACGCCAAACGTTTCGGACTCCGTATAGGCGCGGCCGCCAATACGGTCCCGGGCCTCCAGCACAGCGACTTCAACACCGGCGTGACGCAGCGTGCGGGCAGCCGTGATGCCGGCAATGCCGGCACCAATGACCACCACGTCAGGATTGCTGGGGAGCGCGGCCAGGGCCGAAAAACCGGTTGAGACAAAAGGCAAGACCGAAGCGCCCGTCATGAACCTGCGTCGTGAAATCTGAAAAGTCATTCGCTTTTCTCCCGTTTCGGGTAACCGTGTTCCCAATGGCTGCTCTCCAGGCAGGGTAGCCCATCATCAAACTTTAACCACGATACTTTCGAACTGATCCAGAGATGGTCATCCGGCGTGACCGCATCCGGGTCGTCGAGTGTCGCGGCGGAGATATCGATTTCTTCCGGGTGATCGACATTGCGGTAGGAAAGCGTCGAGCCACATTGGTCACAGAATCCGCGCCTGACGGCGGTTGTCGAGTGATACTCAGTGGGCGCGCCGGCGGTATGTTCAAATCCGTCGCTGGTTAGGGTAATCCAGGTTATGAACGGTGCGCCGGTGGCCCGACGGCAATCCTTGCAATGGCAATGGCTGACCACCATGGGATCGGCGCTGATCCGGTAACGAATGGCGTCGCAAAAACAACCGCCGGTGAGATCAGGCATGTTAGGCCCCTTAATCGCTCAGTTCACACCAGACGGGCGTGTGGTCTGACGCCTTTTCCTTGCCGCGCGGCGTCTTGTCGATGCCGGCGGCGGTGAGGCGGTCTGCGGCTTGCGGCGAGCATAGGAGATGGTCAATCAGCAGCCCGTTGTCCTTGGCCCAGGCACCGCGCTGGTAATCCCAATAGCTGTAGAGGTGCGGCCCGGTCTCAAACGCCCGGAAGGCGTCGGTCAGGCCGAGATGCATGATAGAGCGAAACCGACTGCGTGATTCCGGTCGGCAAAGCGCATCGTCGGCAAATGCCGCTGGGTCGTAAACGTCTGTATCCAGGGGGCAGACGTTGTAATCTCCACCAAGCACGAAGGCGTCCTCGGTCTTGAGCAGGCCGGCGACGTGGTCACGCAAGCGGTCCATCCAAGTCAGTTTGTAAGTGTATTTTTCACTATCAGCACCGTCTTCGTCCCGCGTCGGATTGCCGTTCGGCAGATAAATTGACGCCACCCGTACGCCGCCGGTAAAGGCTTCAATGTAGCGGGCCTGTTCGTCGCTGTCGTCGCCGGGTAGCGCCGTCAGTTCGACGTCCAAAGGGAACTTGGAAAGGATGGCGACGCCGTTATAGGTCTTCTGGCCGGAGACGGCTAAGTTGTAGCCGGCATCGCCGATTTCCATCGCCGGAAACGTTTCCTCGACCGATTTGATTTCCTGCAGCAGGGCGACGTCGGGCTGGAATTCGGCCAGCCATTCCAGCACCCGGGGCAGCCGCGCTTTGACCGAGTTGACGTTCCAGGTTGCGATCTTCACGGGACTTGATTAGATGCTGAAGGAAGAGCCGCAACCGCAATTGGCGGTGGCGTTGGGATTGGCGACGGCGAAGTAGGCACCGCCCAGTTCTTCCTTGAAGTCCACTTCGGAACCTTCCAGCAGGCCCAGGGATACTTCGTCGATCACAAGTTGGACGCCACCATTCTCGAAGATTAGGTCGTCATCATTTTTGGTGTCGTCGAGATCGAACTTGTACTGAAACCCGGAGCAGCCGCCGCCGAGCACCGTCAAGCGCAGCATCAGCGCCGCATTTCCTTCGGAATCGCGGATTTCCACGACCCGTCGGGCGGCGCTGTCGGTTAGGTGGACTTTGCGGTCCGCTGTGGCCCCATCGGGCATGGGCTGACTCCTTGTTTGTACTCAGTCTAGCGTAGTTCCAGAGCTTATGTAAGCGGGTCCGGCCAAATGTCAATCGGGAGTGAAGCCTGCGAGGGCGGCTTCGGCACAGGCCATGTCGTCCGTCGCGGCGCCGCCCGACACGCCGATAGCGCCAATCACGTCGTCTCCGTCTAAAACCGGATAGCCGCCACCAACCGTGCTGAACCGGCCGCCGGATGAGGTGTGGATGCCGAACACCAGGCTGCCCGGTTGGCACATTTCGTTGTATTCGTGGGTCGGCCGCCTTGAGATGGCTGCCGTATGGGCCTTGTCATCGGAAAGACGTATACTCAGCGTCTTGGCGCCGTCCATGCGTTTGAAGGCGATCAGATGTCCCGATTCGTCGACCACGGCAATGCACATGGCGGTTCCAATCTCGCGCGCCTTGGCCTCGGCGCCGTCGATCAGACGCTGCGCTTCATCGTGGTTCAGGCGTTTGACAGTGAGCATTGGGCATTCCCCCGGCGGCGAGAGGTTTCAAGTCGCTGATTACTAACGCATAATTTGGCCAAAGGGAATGTTTCGCCCCTGGTTCGTTGAAAAGCTGTCCTATACGGCCTGTTCGATCCCATTCGAGAACTTTGCGATTGCCTTCTTGAGGGTATCGAGTAGCTGGCGGCCAATGTCGCCGCCGTCTCCTTTGATCTGAAGCCGGAAGACTTCGCGCATGGCATCGACATGTGCTTTGACAATTTCGACCGCAGGATCGTCGTCGCGGCGGCCTTGCTTGGTAATGTCGTAGAGCATTTTGCCGAAGTTGGTGATCAGCGGGTACCCGAAAGTGCCACCCTGGCCGCGCAACTCATGGGCCAGGTGGTTGATTTCGTCAAACTGCTTTTTGCGGGGGCCATCCGTCTCAAGGGCCTCCTGGCACAGCCGTGACAACTCAGCCAGATAATCTTGCGCCCACTGGTGAAATTCGAGGGCTTCGCGGCGAAGCTGGAGCTCCGCCTCCATGAGTAGTTTGTTCGGTAGTTCTCCCGAGCCGCCGCCGCCGAACATGCTGACCTTCTCTTGCATTACATTGGGCAGGCGGAAGAACCAGACCTCGCCTGCCTCCTTGGGCCGAACCATATTGTAATCGGAATGGACGATATGTGCGTCTTGCTCAAGAAACACCCGTCGTTCATCTCCGGGCATCGATGCGACCTGCCGGCGTTGCCGGTCGGGTCCGAAGTAATCGTGGGTTAGGACAAACTGCCGTGGCCGGTCAATTGCCTGCAGCAACTGCCTTGCCACGCTTTCAGCCGAGAATGGTTTTGCTAAGAACTCGGTGCCGCCGTTGCGCCGGGACTGTTGGACATGTTCGTCGTCGGCGGCGCCGGACATCATGATGAAGGGAGCAAAACGATTGGGAGAATCCTTACCATTTCTAACCCAACGCAGCAGCAGTTGCCCGTCGATTGGGCTCATGATCATATCCGAGATGATGATATCCGGATCCAGACCGCCGCTGGGAACGCCGGCGATAATCTGCCCCTTCAAAATTTCCGCCGCCTCTGCGCCGTTCTTGGCGGTGGTGACCCGACCCACGGTGAGATGCGTGAGCAGGTCCGCCAGCACTTTGCGGATATACTCGTTGTCCTCGACAATCAGGACGCTCAAACGCTGAAGGTTATAGGTGGCCACGGTATTCCGCTATCTGTTTCCAGTTTCGCTCTTCGGAGCGGCACCCGAGCCGGCCCGATATGGCCCCTACACATTTTTTATTGTAAGCAACCGGAAAATCAATGGGAAAGTGTGCATCACGTAGTCAGCCGTGATCGCCGTTGCTCCGCTGGGCGCTCTTGGTTAGGGTCCGCCGTATGGTGAAAAACAATACTTCGTCGCCGGAATTGGCTGTTTACGCCTGCCACGAGGCGGACAGCCGCGGGCGTGTATTCCCTGAGCCGGAGAGCGCGACGCGCGGCTGTTTTCAGCGTGACCGCGACCGTATTATCCACTCAGCCGCGTTCCGCCGCTTGGCCTACAAGACCCAGGTGTTCGTTAACCACGAGGGCGACTTCTTCCGCACCCGGTTAACCCACAGTCTTGAGGTCTCGCAAATCGCACGTTCCGTGTGCCGTTCACTAAAGTTAAATGAGGATTTGGGCGAAGCCCTGGCCCTGGCTCACGATCTCGGTCATCCGCCGTTCGGCCATGCCGGCGAGGATGCCTTGAAGGGGATGATGAAGCCGTTCGGCGGGTTCGACCACAATGCCCAGTCGCTGCGTGTCGTCGCCAAGTTGGAGGAACGCTACGCCGACTTCGACGGCCTCAACCTGACCTGGGAAACCCTGGAAGGCGTGGTCAAGCACAACGGGCCCCTGGCCGGGTCCGCCGGAGACCGACCGCTTCCGCGTGCCATCGCCGAATACGCTGAGGTCCAGGACCTGGAGCTGGCCACATATGCCGGCGCCGAAGCCCAGGTCGCCGCCATGTCCGACGACATCGCCTACAACAACCACGATATTGATGACGGCCTGCGTGCCGGATTGTTTTCCATCGCCGATCTCGCCGAAGTGCCTCTGGTCGGTCCCATCTTCGCCGCCGTCGCCGTCGATCATCCGGACTTAGATGAGTCGCGCACCATTAGCGAGGCGGTACGGCGGTTGATCGGCGAGATGGTTATCGACCTGACCGAAGAGACGGCGCGCCGGCTGGCCGATCTGAAGCCGGAGGGTGCCGCAGAGGTGCGCGGGCATAGTGGGCCGGTTGCCGGATTTTCCGAACAGATGCGCGAACAAGAGGCGGAGGTAAAGCGTTTCCTGTTCGACAACATGTACCGCCACTACAAACTCAACCGGATGACGTCGAAGGGGCGGCGCGTGGTCAAGGACCTGTTCAATTTGTTGTTGGCGGAGCCCGAATGCCTGCCGACGGAATGGCGTGACCGGGCAGGCGCGGCGGGGACTGAAGCGACGGCGCAATTGATCGCGGATTATGTCGGCGGCATGACTGACCGCTACGCTCTTGATGAGCACCGCCGTTTATTTGATCTGCACGCAAGAATCTCCTAGCGCGGGCCATGATGAATACGCGCCATCAAATTTCTTCCTGTACATCTTGAACCGCTGTTGCCGCCTGTCGGTGATATAATAGGGCGATTCGCATAATTACGGAGCCGAGTGGCTATGTCGGCGGCAAAATCGGGAATCAAAGTCACGGCCTCCGATGCCTTGGAGTTCGAACCCGTTTCGGCGCCCCGCCAGGGGAGCGGTCGGGGCCTTAGGTTCCTCATGTTACTTCTGGTGCTCGGCGCCTGCGGCGCCGGCTGGTTTTTTTACGGTGACCGGGTGATCCGCTTGGTCGGCGATTCGACATCCGCCGTTCCTATTCTTCGTGCCGAAGCCGGCCCGGTCAAAGTGCGGCCTGAAAATCCCGGCGGCCTGGAAATTCCTGACCGTGACAAGCTTGTCTATAGCCGCATTCAGGGTGGCGGCGAGACTGATGCGAACAGTGGAATTGAGCGCTTGCTGCCGCCGCCGGAAACACTGCTACCGAAACCACAGCCGGTGGCGGCGGTACCCGAGCCGTCACCACCCGTGCAACAGGCAGTGGTGGAACCGGTGAAAGTGGCTGAACCGGCGCCAGAACCAGAGCAAGTGGCCGCGCTGACGCCGACGCCAGAACCGGTGGCGCCGGCGGCTCCGAGAACGACTTCTGTTCCACTGCCTCAAGCCAAGCCCAAGCCCTCGGCCGCGGTGCCGTCCGAGAACGATGTCGCGGCTTTGCAGCCGCCGACCAAGGTGCAACCTGCCGCGGTTAACACTGACGCGGACGCACCGGCGCCATCCGCCGAACCGATTCCGGCGCCGCCACCGCCGCCGGCGGCGCCTACCACGCCGGTTGAGACGGCTCCGGCCCCAGCTATGACGGTTGCGACATCGACCGCAACGGCTCCGCCGGCTCCCGCCGCCGCGCCCGTGAAAGCGACGTCCAGCGCGGCCTATCGGGTCCAACTTGCCGCCGCCCGCTCGCCCGAGGCCGTCGAACAGGAATGGGTGCGACTACGGAAACAGCATTTGGATTTGCTGGGTAACCTGGGTCTGGGAATCACCAAGGCCGACCTAGGTATCGACAAGGGCGTGTTTTACAGGTTACGGATCGGCCCGATCGTCAACGAACGCGCCGCGCGGAAGCTGTGTGCCGATTTGGCCAAGCGCAAGGTCGGCTGCCTGATCATCAAGCCTAGTGGGTAGACCCCGATAGATGCCTGAAAACTCAGTGATGCGGCCACGCGCCGTAATCTTCGGTTGCGCCGGACCGGTTCTCGAGAATTCCGAGCGGCAATTCTTTCGGGATTCCGATCCCGCCGGCTTCATCCTGTTCGCCCGCAACTGCCAGGATCCGGATCAGGTGCGCGGGCTGGTCACCGATATGCGCGAATGCGTTGGCCGCGGTGACGCCCCGGTCTTGATTGACCAGGAAGGCGGACGGGTGCAGCGCCTGACCCCGCCGCATTGGCGCGACGCGCCGGCCGCCAATGTTTTCGCCGCCATGGCCGCCGGTGATCCCGACGCCGCCATTGAGGCAGCCCGCCTCAACGCCCGCCTCATCGCCGCCGATCTGAGCGATCTGGGCATCACCGTCAATTGCGCCCCGGTCCTGGATATTCCCGGGGCGGATGCCGATCCCGTCATCGGCGACCGCGCTGCCGGGCGGACGCCGGGCGCGGCCACGGTCTTGGGCGACGCCGTCTGTCAGGGTTTGCTGGCCGGCGGCGTGCTGCCGGTGATCAAGCATGTTCCCGGGCACGGCCGTGCCAGCGTTGATAGCCACAAGCAGTTGCCGGTAGTGGACGCATCGTTGAGTGAACTCCAGGACGTGGACTTTCCGCCGTTCCGGGCGCTCAAGGACATGCCTTGGGCGATGACGGCGCATGTCATCTATATGGCGCTGGACGCGGAACGGCCTGCCAGCACCTCGCCCCGTGTCATTGCAGAGGTCATTCGCGGCACACTGGGTTTTCAGGGAGTCTTGGTCAGTGACGATCTCGGCATGCAAGCCCTGAGCGGCAGTCTCGGCGAGCGTGCCGCCCTTGTCCGCGCCGCCGGCTGTGACCTGGCGCTGCATTGCGGCGGCGATATGGCCGAGATGGAGGATGTGGCAGCCAGCACCGGTCCCATCACCAATGTAACGGAGGATCGCCTGCGGGCCGGAGAAGCCCGCCGCACCGAGGCCGAATTGGGCGGTTGGGAGCGCGACGCCGCTGTGGCCCGCCTTCGTGAACTTCTGAACGGGAACGGATAGGGCGAATGGGCATGGATATGGACTGGAACGCCGTCATGTTCACCGCCTCGGTTTGGGTATTGCCGGTACTGTTCGCCATTACGCTGCACGAGGCGGCGCATGGTTGGGTCGCCTGGCGGCTTGGTGACGACACGGCGCGGGTCTTGGGCCGGGTGTCGTTCAATCCGCTCCGCCACATCGATCCCTTCGGCACCATCCTGCTGCCGGCGCTTCTGTTACTCGGCTCGGGTGGGCGCATGATGTTCGGCTTTGCCAAGCCGGTGCCGGTAAATTATAGCCGCTTGCGCAAACCCCGGCGCGACATGGTCCTGGTTGCCGCCGCCGGGCCGGCCAGCAACATCTTCCTGGCCGTGATTTCGGCACTTTTGTTTCACGTCGCGACCCATCTGGACGGCGAGTTCCAGAGGTGGGTGGTGTTCAACTTGATCAACTCCGTATGGATCAACCTGCTGCTGGCGGTGTTCAACATGCTGCCGCTGCCGCCTCTGGACGGCGGCCGAGTCGCGGTTGGATTGCTGCCGCCGCCACTGGCCGCCGGGTTGGCACGGCTCGAGAGGCTTGGTTTTCTTATCATTCTCGGCGCGCTGTTTATCCTGCCTTGGATTGGTGACAAAATAGGGCTCGATTTGAATATCTTCCGGTGGCTTATCGCCGGTCCGGCGGAGTATCTTATGAACCTGGTGCTGAACGTCACCGGCGTGCAATGACGGGACAGGACATGGCGGAAACAGAGACCTTCACCGAGGACAGTGACTTTGAGGCAGCCCCCAGCGGCCACGCCTTCTTGGTCGACCTGGACGGTTACGAAGGGCCTATCGACGTTCTGTTGAGCATGGCCCGCGAGCAGAAACTGGACTTGACGCAAATTTCCATCCTGCCCCTGGCTGAGCAGTATTTGGCCTTTGTCGTCGACGCCCGCCGCCGCAACCTGGAACTGGCTGCCGACTATCTGGTCATGGCGGCTTGGCTGGCTTATCTCAAGTCACGCTTGCTATTGCCCGACCTCAGTGAGGGTGACGAACCGACCGGCGAGGAAATGGCTGCCGCCCTGGCGTTCCAACTGCAGCGGCTGGAAGCCATGCAGAATGCTGGCCAGGCCCTGATGGGGCGCCACCGCCTGGGCCAGGACTTTTTTGCCCGCGGCGCGCCGGAGGTCTTTCGGCCCGTCGCCAACGCCTATTACGACGCCTCGCTGTTCGAGTTGCTCAAGGTGTACGGCGAGCAGCGCCGGCGCGGTACCGGCGGCGGAATTCTTCATATCGAAGCGTTCGAGCTTCACACGGTCGAGGACGCCCTGGCGCGCATCAAGGGGTTGTTGGGATCGACGCCCGACTGGGAAAGCATGTGGAAGTTCCTTCCCCCGGGTCTGCAAAAGGGCATTGTCACGCGCTCGGCCATGGCATCAACATTCGCGGCAAGTCTGGAACTGGCCCGCGAGGGTAAGTTGGATATCCGGCAAAACGAGACTTTCGGACCAATCCGCTTGCGCCGGCGGAGCGATGAAGATAAATCCGGCGGCAGTGGGCCGGAACAGGCCGGCAGCGAGGCGGACGGCGCGGCATGAGCAATTTGGACCCTCATCATCTAAGACTCTTGGAAGCGGTGCTGTTTGCATCAAGCGAGCCGTTAACCGAGCGTGTCTTGGCCAACCGGCTGCCGGAAGAGGCCGACTTGGGCGCTCTGCTCGAAGCGCTGCAGGAGCATTACGCGGAGCGCGGCGTCAATCTGATCCGCGCCGGAAAGTCCTGGGCCTTCCGCACGGCGCCGGACATGGCCCAGCAGCTGAACATGGAAGTGGAGGTGGCGCGCAAGCTGTCTAGGGCCGCCGTCGAGACCCTGGCTATCGTAGCCTACCACCAACCCCTGACCCGCGGCGAGATCGAGGAAATCCGGGGTGTGTCGCTGAGCCGGGGAACGCTCGACGTATTATTTGAGGCCGGTTGGATCAAGCCGCGCGGCCGGCGCCAGACGCCGGGCCGTCCCATGACCTGGGGTACCACGGATGGCTTTCTCGATCACTTCGGCCTCAACGATATCCGCGACCTGCCGGGCATGGATGACCTGAAGGCGGCGGGCCTCTTGGATTCAGGCCCGGCCATCAACGCCTACCGGGTCAGCGGTGAAGTTGGTGAGTCGCAGCGCGGCAACGGCTCCGATGATGACGAACCCGTCCTGCCGCTCGAGCCCATGGACGAAGAGACCGAGGAGCCGGCCGAGGCCCTTGATCCGGATGGCGGCGCCGAGGAGCGGCTCTAGGGCGTCACTTCCCGTCATTCCGGCGGCAGCGAAGCGGGGAGCCTGAAAGACGGACTTCAGGCGATGCGCATCGATACTGAATTTAGTTTCAGGTGTCTGGATTCCCGCTTTCGCGGCAATGACGGCGGGGGAATGACGATCACGCCGTTTTGCTGAATTTATCGGTTTTCCGTCAATTCATCCGGCGCATTGCTCCTGCCGGGGCAATCTGCCATTATCCGCCCGCCGAATTGGCATAGTAACAAAGGTGAGTAGACCAATATGGGTGCATTTAGTATATGGCATTGGTTGATCGTTCTGGTCGTCGTGCTCGTGCTCTTCGGCGGAAAAGGTAAAGTTTCCGCTCTCATGGGCGATTTTGGCAAAGGCTTGAAATCGTTCAAGAAAGGCATGAAGGAAGACGAACCGGCGGCCGATGCCGAGACCAAGACTTTGAAGTCAGAGGCGGCTGATGCCGAAACCGCCGAACCGGCGCCGGAGACGGATAAGGCGGCGAACGGTTAATCAGGGCACCTGTCGGGTCTGGAATTTCCCGCACGCCCATGCTTAACCAGGCCGCACTTCATCCCATCCGCGTTGTGACTTAGGAGACGTTATCCGCCATGTTCGACATCGGCTGGCAGGAGTTGTTTATTCTCGTGATTCTGGCGGTCATCGTCGTCGGACCGAAGGACCTGCCGCGCGCCGTCAAGACCATAACCCATTGGCTTCGCAAGGCCCGGGGGTTGGCGCGGGAGTTCCAGAGCGGCGTTGACGAAATGGTGCGGGAGGCGGATTTGGATGACATCCGCAACGAGGCCAACAAAATCGGCCACATGGATCTCGAAGAGACCCTCAAGGACACCATCGATCCCACCGGCGAGGTCATCGACGCAACCGACCTGACCGAGGTCAAGGACGAGATGAACGCCGCCGTCAATGCCGAGGATGAAAAATCCGATTCGGTTGCCGACGCCGACTCCGACGTTGATATGTTCGATATGCCTGACGGCGAGCCTGATACCAGTGACTCTGTCGAAGCAGTTGAGTCCGCGGCCGCCGAATCTGATTCGGGCAGCGAAACCGACGAAACACCTGCCCCAAAAACAAACGGATAACAAATCGTGGCCGACGACGCGGAAGCAACTCTCGACGACAGCAAGATGCCGCTATTGGAGCATCTCGTGGAACTGCGCCAGCGCCTGCTGCGCTCGGCCATCGCCGTCCTGGTGCTGTTTTTCATCAGCTACTATTTCGCGCCGACAATCTATGACTTTCTCGTCCAGCCCCTGGCGCAAATCCTCGACGACATGGGCGGCAACCGGCGGCTGATCTTCACGGCCCTGCACGAGGCCTTTTTCACCTATATCAAGGTCGCCTTCTTCGCCGCCCTGTTCCTGGCGTTTCCGTTCATCGCCATGCAGTTCTGGATGTTCATGGCCCCGGGGCTCTACAAGCACGAAAAGAAGGCGTTGATGCCTTTCCTGGTAGCGACGCCGATCCTGTTCTTTATGGGCGGCGCGCTGGTTTACTACTTTATCTTTCCGCTGGCCTGGAAATTCTTTCTCAGTTTCGAATCCGTCGGCGGCGCTGGTGCGCTGCCGATCCAACTGGAAGCCAAGGTCGATCAATACCTGTCCCTGGTCATGCGCCTGATTTTCGCCTTCGGCATTTGCTTTGAGCTGCCGGTGGTCCTGACCCTATTGGCCCGGGTCGGCATGGTCACGTCGAAGGGATTGGCCGAGAAGCGAAAATACGCCATCGTCCTGGCCTTCGTTGCCGCCGCCATCCTGACGCCGCCCGATGTTATCAGCCAGATCGGTCTGGCGATCCCAACCATGGTCCTCTACGAAATCTCCATCCTCAGCGTCAAACTGATCGAGAAGAAACGCGGGGACGTGGATGAGGACGATGAAGATGACGACGACGACGACGATGAGGATGCGGATGATGCGGAAGGCGCAGCCGAGGCCGCTGACGATGAGGCCGTCAAGAGTCCGGACAGCAGCTAACCCTGCCATTGGTGTGCCGTCCAAAGGCGGGTGCATCGGCGTTCCCTAAACAAATAACTGTGGAAGGCTGAGCATTGTCGGTCCCGGACCCAGGGCCGCTTTGCTCCCGAAAGTGGCCATTCAATGGTTTGTGCTGTTCGATAGCTGGGCACCAAAGATACACGCTTAAAACGCCCTCATGAACATGAAGCCGCCGCCGTCGTAGCCGGCCAATCGAACTTCGGTCTATGAGGTGTTCGGTTAGTGCTCCACCTTCGGCAAATCGAAATAGAAGGTTGTTCCTACTTTGGTATTTGATTTGAAACCAAGGTCTCCGCCGTGTTGTTCTACAATGGCCTTGGCAATGCTCAAGCCGAGACCCGTTCCGCTTTGCTGCGCTGCATCGGAGTTTTCCGCCCGTGCGAACTTTTCAAATATCTTCTCGCGAAATTCCTTGGGAATACCTTGCCCCTCATCCGATACAGATATACGAACGCCCCGCCCCTTTCACTTGCTGAAAGCTGGACTACCGTTCCTTTTGGCGAATACTTAGCCGCATTCGACATCAGATTTGAAAACACCTGCATTAGACGATCTTCGTCGCCGAGTATGGCTACATTTGGCACGTCGCCATCGACGACGAACGAAACATTGTGCTCAATTCCGTAACCGTCATGTTCGCTGATGGCCTGATCGATTAGCGATGAGATGGGTAATGGCTGCATGGAGAAATCTGATTTTCCAGCATCCAATTTTTCAATGCTGAGAATATCATCTATCAGCCTGCTAAGGCGCTCGCTGTTCCGATAAGCGATTTCAAGTATGGGTGCCACCTTCTCGGGAATTTTGCCAACCAAGCTGGAATTAATGAGGCCAAGGGCTCCCATCAACGAAGTCAGTGGCGTTCGCAACTCATGACTGGCGATGGAGATGAACTCGCTCTTCATTTTGTCGATCTCCTTGCGCTCGGTGATATCGCGTCCCACACACTGAAATTCGACGACTTGGCCCTGATCGTCGAAAATGGCGCGGTCAACCCACTGTATCGACCTGCATTCACCATCCGGCCGAATGACTTGGTTGATATATTCGGACCGGTTGTTTTCCTGTGTCAGACTAACAAAATGTGCCTTGAGATATTCCCACTCCTCTCGGGGAACGTCATCGTATAAAGAGGCACCCATCAGATCATCACTGGACTTACCGACAAATCGGCAAAAGGCTTGATTGGCGAACGTACGAATCCCGTCAGTGTTAAATCGGATGATAAGCTCGGTCTGATCCTCGACGATGCTTTGGTATCGTGACTCGCTCTCCCGCAGAGCCTCCTCGACTTGTTTGCGCTCTGTAATGTCTTGTACGGTTCCAAGAGATCGGACGTGAACGCCATTTTCATCGAACTCGGGTTCAGATATCTCACGAACGAATCGTATCTCCCCCAGTGGGGTCACCAAACGATACTCAAAATCGATGGGAACATGGTTCTCCGTAATTTCACGGATTGCTTCAAGAAATCTTTCGCGGTCGTCAGGATAAACATTACTTGTACCCATTTCAGGAGGGCTCATAGCTGACAGCCACTCCTCTTTTGTCATCCCATAAATTCTGGCGCATTCTGCAGAACACGAGACGGGTTTGTTCTCAATATCGTCCCACAGGTAAATCCCAATCTGGGATAATTCTGCTGCTTGTCTAAATCTCGTTTCGATTTCTCGTAACCTAGCCTCGCTCTCACGAAGTTCTCGGGTTTGGTCATCGAACTGTTGTTTCAATTTGTCTCTGGATTCAGCGGACATTTCTCAGACAACTTTCAACAGATTTGAACCAGATAGCCGTCAGTTCCTTTGTGATCATACCCAGATTGTTCCGTCATCATAACCGATTTTGTTCCGTAGCCGTCGCTTTCCCCATACATGCGATATGCCCACTATTAGCTATTAGAGGGCTCTTTCCTGATTGGCGAATTAGGTCCGCTTTGCTCGCGAAAGCGGACATTCGGGAGCGAGCCGCAAAACGTCTGCTCGTGACCCAAAGCGAAATTGTCTTACCGTGACACTTTCGACTCGATTCGATTAACTTGTTAATAGGCAGTATCATTGTAGATGGGGGCGAACCAGCAGCGTCATTGGCTACTTGATTTGATTAACATTGAAGCAAAAGAGGTCGAAGGCGAGGAATTCCCTACTCCGTTAATTGCGGCGGCGTATGAGGCATGGCATTCATGGGGTAGTGGAGACGTGCTGCCATCATGGAATGATGCTGAAATGATGGACTTACCGTTGTCGCTGATCCCTTACACAGTCGTAGTAGATGTTAAACTTGAGCCCTTGGACTTTGTATATCGCTTCTGGGGTACCGGAATGGCATCGCACCATGATCAAGAATTAACCGGCAAATCCGTTGCTGACGTCAGACCTATTGAACTCTCCCGAGTCGTGCGGACTAGCTATGAAGAGGTTGTGGGTCGGGCAAAACCAATTGTTACCATACATCGATATGTCCAGGACAATGGCTCGCTGATGGACGACTATATCATTCGATTGCCGATATCGGACAACGGCAGAGGTGTAAGCAAAGTAATGAGCGTCGTCGATACACCGGACAAAACATACGCCTATCTAAACGGCATCAGACAACTGTTTCCTTCAAACAATTAGTCCCCTATTTCCCAGATAGGTCGTCATATAGCTGATTTTTTAGGCTGATTTTCTAACAAGAATCAATGCCATGTGTACATCAAATTGGACGCTCCTTGTCACCCAGCGGGTGAAAGCGGAAAGTTTCCTTTGCGGGTTGATTTCGACCGCCGCTTGAAACTGGAATTTCACGGCTCCAAGATTACTTCTGGCGCCGGTTTGCTCGTCTATCGAGAGTTTGACGATTCCGTTGGTCTGACCGATTCCGCAGCGGATGTTTTCAACCACAACCGCACCGGCAAGAACGCCATCAAGTGGACGCGGCTGTCATGCCGCAAGTTCCGCAGCAACGAGGCTCGCCTCCGGCTTCATGTCCTGGCCGTTATGTCACTTTCCAATTGGCCAAGATGGCCGTCCCACGAAACCTGTTCCAGCAAATCCTGGACTTGATCAATGATCTATGACGAAGACCCGTTCCAGCGTAGGCCGGGGCAATCGGCGACACGATGAAAATGACAGGAGAGGTATGCCTGAATGACGATAAAATTGAGCAAGTGGGCTTCCACCGACGGCCAATTTACCAAATCGGGACTGTCGGATGGCTGCGGAGCGATGCCCCTTCCGTCTGTGGCCACACCGGTCTACGATTGGCCACTGTTTGAAGTTTATATGGGAAATGTCGGGGTATACTCCGGCCCTGACAGGGATTAGAGCAGGCTGGCACCAATGGATTTTACCTATATCTGGCCGTTTTGGGCGGCTGCCGCGTTCGGCTATCTGCTGGGCTCCATTCCCTTCGGCTTGGTGCTGACCCGGTTGGCCGGCCTGGGCGATGTCCGAGCCATCGGTTCCGGCAGTATCGGTGCCACCAACGTGCTGCGGACAGGCAACAAGGGCCTGGCCGGCCTGACGGTGTTTTTTGATGGGGGAAAGGGCGCGGCGGCTGTATTTTTGGGCGCCATGTATGGACCGGAATCGGCTGTATTGGCGGGCGGCGGCGCCTTTATCGGCCATCTGTTTCCTGTCTGGTTGAAATTCAAGGGCGGCAAAGGGTTCGCGACTTATTTGGGTGTGATGTTGGCGGCCAGTTGGCCGGCGAGTCTGTTGTGTTGTTTGACTTGGCTGGCGGTGGCGTTGCTGCTGCGCTATTCATCCCTCGCTACCCTGGTCGCCGCGTTGGCGGGGCCCGGCTATGCCTACTGGCTTGGTAACTGGAAGATCACGGAATTGGCCGCCTTCATGACCGTGCTGGTCTTCATTCGCCATCATCAGAACATTCGCCGTCTGCTGACCGGTGCCGAGCCTAAGATCGGCGCGAAAATATAGACATAAACCATTAGACAATAGACCTACCTTCTAAACCGCTCCCTTCGGATCAGGCTTCTCAAAACCGCTGTTTGGCCCTATAAGTCCGGCTGGACCGTTGGCCTCAGGAACTCGCCCGTATGTTCGACATCAAGTGGATCCGTGACAATCCCTCGGACTTTGACGCCGCCATGGCGCGGCGCGGGCTGGAACCGCAATCCGCCGTGCTGATCGAACTCGACGGTAAGCGCCGCGAGGCCCAGACCAAAGCGCAGGAAATCCAGGCCGAGCGCAACCGGCTGTCGAAGGAAATCGGCGCCGCCAAGGCGAAGGGCGAGGATGCGGAGGCAATCATCGCCGAGGTTTCCAAGACCAAACAGGCCGAGGCCGAATCCGAGGCGGCGGCGCAGGCGGCCGGCGACGATCTCGACGACGTGCTGGCCGGTCTGCCCAACATGCCCTTGGACGATATTCCCGACGGCGACGGCGAGGACGACAACGTCGAAGTGCGCAAATGGGGTGAGCCGCCGACATTTGATTTCGAGCCGAAGCAGCACTTCGATCTCGGCGAGGCGTTGGGCCTGATGGATTTCGAGACGGCGACCAAGCTGGCCGGAGCGCGGTTCGTGCTGCTGATCGGCGCGCTGGCCCATATGGAACGGGCGCTCGCCAACTTGATGCTCGATCACAACACCTTGGAATTCGGCTACACCGAGGTCAATCCGCCGGCCCTGGTCAATGACGCCACCATGTTTGGGACCGGTCAACTGCCCAAGTTCGGTGACGATCTGTTCAAGACCGAGGACGGCTATTGGCTGATCCCGACGTCGGAGGTGCCACTGACCAACATTGTCGCCGGCCATATCGTCGAGGAGGAATACCTGCCGCGCCGCTATACGGCCAAGACCTGGTGTTTTCGTTCAGAGGCCGGGGCGGCGGGCAAGGATACGCGGGGCATGATCCGCCAGCACCAGTTCACCAAGGTGGAGATGGTCTCGGTGACGACGCCCGAGCAATCAGCCGACGAGCTGGAACGCATGACATCGAGCGCCGAGGATATCCTGCAGCGCCTGGAGCTGCCGTTCCGCACCGTGGTGCTGTGCACCGGCGACATGGGCGCCGGCGCGCGCAAGACCTACGACATTGAGGTTTGGTTGCCGGGCCAGGACTGCTACCGCGAAATTTCAAGCTGCTCCAACTGCGGTGATTACCAAGCCCGGCGCATGAAGGCGCGTTGCCGCGCCAAGGGCGAAAAGGAGACGCGCTTCGTTCATACGCTCAACGGCTCGGGCCTGGCCGTGGGGCGCACCTTGATCGCCATCCTGGAGAACTACCAGCAGGCTGACGGTTCGGTGGTTATTCCCGAGGCGCTACGTCCCTACATGGGCGGGCTGGAAGTGATCGCCGCCCCGTGAGTAGTAAAGCCAAGCCCCTCAACTTGGCCCGGGCGCGGGTGCTGATCTCCAACGACGACGGCATCGATGCGCCGGGGCTGAAGCTGCTGGAAAAGGTCGTTCGCGGTCTTGTCGGCGAGGTCTGGGTGGTCGCCCCGGAATCCGAACAGAGCGCCGCCAGTCATTCGCTGACCCTCTACAACCCGCTGCGCATCCGCAAAATTTCCAAGCGCAAATACGCCGTCAGTGGCACGCCCACCGACAGCGTGCTGCTGGCTCTGGGCGAAGTGATGAAGGACGCACCGCCGGATCTGGTGCTTTCGGGCGTCAACCGGGGCGGCAACCTGGGCGAGGACGTGACCTATTCAGGAACCGTGGCGGCGGCCATGGAGGGCGCGCTGCTGGGGGTGAAGTCGGTCGCCATGAGTCAAGTCTATGCCGACCGGCGCCGGGTCCACTGGGCGACGGCGGAGCATTGGCTGGAGCCGGTGTTGCGGCGGTTGGCCAAGACGGACTGGCCCGCAGGCGTGCTCATGAACGTCAACTTTCCGCCGGTCAACGCCAATGCCGTCACCGGGATGGAAATTTGCCGCCAGGGCCAGCGGCAAATCAGCGGCACCATGACGCGGTGCATCGACACCCGGGGCGAGCCCTACTATTGGGTCGGCCCGCGCCCGGACGAGGACCGGTATAAGGTGGGAACAGACTTGGAGGCCGTTGAGCGTGGCGCCATAGCCGTGACGCCACTAAGCGTTGACCTGACCCACGCACCAACCGTCAAGAAACTGAAGGCCAAATGGCCGTGAGCCAGGAGTCGGCAAAAGCCCGGATGATGGCGGACCTGCGCGAAGGCGGTGTCAGCGATGAACGTGTCCTGGCCGCCATGGAACGAATTCCCCGCGAGATGTTCCTGACCGGCCCGTTCCGCGAGCGCGCCTACGAGAACGTCACTCTGCCCATCGGTCATCACCAAACGCTCAGTCAGCCGATCGTCGTTGGCCGCATGACCCAGGCCCTGGAACTCACAGACCGTATGAAGGTGTTGGAGGTCGGTACCGGGTCGGGATACCAGACGGCGGTGCTGGCGCCGCTATGCCGCCGCGTCTATACCCAGGAACGCCACCGGGAGCTTTTGGAGGCCGCCGTCGCCCGGCTCGATGATCTGGGCATCACCAACGTCACCGCTATTGCCGCCGACGGTTCCGGCGGCTGGCCCGAGCAGGCGCCGTTTGAGCGTATCCTGGTGACGGCGGCGGCGCTCGACGTACCGCCGGTGCTGCTCGACCAATTGGCCCCGGGCGGCGTCATGGTGCTGCCGATCGGCACCGGCGACGAGGATCAGCGCCTGACCCGGGTGATCCGCACCGATGACGGCGTCGAGACGGAGGATATGGGGCCTGTGCGATTCGTTCCCATGCTGCCGGGGATGGCCGAGGGGTGAGCGGCACAGCCGCGGATTGCCTTGGCTTGGCGGCCGTACCGTTGAAGATCGGCGCGGCGTAGAGGATAATTGCTCGTATGGCCTGCGGACCCGTCCTTCGAGTTGCTTTCCTGGTTTGCGTGGTGGCCGTGGGTCTGGCCGGTTGCGGCCTTGCCCAGTGGCCGCCGCCCGGTACCGTCCCGGCCGATGTCAACCGACAGCAGCCTTCCGGCGCCACGGCCTTCACCAATGCGAGCGCTGTTGTCGTCGGTAAGGGCGACACGGTTTACGGCCTGGCGCGGCGCCATCGTATCAGCGCCCGCCTCATTATTCAGGCCAACAAACTGCGCCCGCCTTACCTACTGCGTATCGGCCAGCGCCTGGTGTTGCCGCGGCAAAGAGAGCATGTGGTTGTTTCGGGCGATTCGCTTTATGCCATCGCCCATCGCTATGACGTCGGTGCCTATGACGTGGCTCGGCTCAACAACCTGGAACCACCCTATGTCATTCGCATTGGGCAACGTTTGACGCTGCCGGCGCTGTCGAACGTGAGCACGGTGGCGGTCAGTCCCAATGCAACCGGAACCAAGACTCGGGCGTCCATGGCGGCGGTCAACAAAGCGCCGGCGGAAGCGGCGCCGGCGGCAACGGCCGCGCCCTCGACACCGGCGGCGGTGCCGAAGCCGCCCGCGGCCAGCGGCAAAGGCTTCCTGTGGCCGGTACGGGGCAGGGTGGTTTCCGGTTTCGGCGCCAAGTCGAAGGGGTTGCGCAACGACGGCATTAACATCGCCGCCGCGCGCGGCTCGCCTGTTCGGGCCGTGGAAAATGGCGTTGTTGCCTATGCGGGGAACGAGTTGCGCGGTTTCGGAAACCTATTGTTGATCAAGCATTCGGGTGGCTGGGTCTCGGCTTACGCCCACAACGACAAGCTCCTAGTGCGGCGCGGTGACAAGATCAAGAAGGGCCAGAATATTTCCACTGTCGGCTCGACCGGCAACGTCAAGACGCCGCAACTGCACTTTGAGCTGAGAAAGGGGAAGACCGCACGCGATCCGCGCAAGTATCTGCGTCCGGCATGAGGCAACCATGAAGCCACCGCAACCCATGCAATCGGAGACCTTCGCCTGGCTCGCCGGCGGCCTCGTCGTCGCCGTTGTCGCCCAAATCGCATTCCTCTATCTCGGTTGGTTCGGCCTGTTCCTGGTTGGCGTGTGCGGCATGACGGTGACCATGCGCATGGACTTGCACGGCGGCCACGCCATCGCCGACCAGGATTACGGCTCATCATCGGTGGAAATGTACGCCCGGCAGCTACGCCAAGCTGAAAATGCCTCGCCGGAAGAGAAACAAGCGGCCGCCGCCGACAGGGCCAAGCGGCAAAAGATGATTTATATCCTTAACACCCTTTGGATGGCGTTGATGGGATTCGGCCTGGCCATGTTTTTCACTCACCAGGTTTAGAGCCGCTCAGATCGATGGGAATGCCCAGGCGTCCGGCCAAGTCCTGGATGAACTGCCAGGCGACACGGCCGGACCGGGCGCCTCGGGTGACTGCCCACTCGTTTGCCTCGGCCAGAAGATCGGCTTTCGGATCGTCAAGGCCGAAGCGCCGTGCATAGCCCTCGACAATGGCGAAATAGGTCTGCTGATCGCAGTTGTGGAAGCCGAGCCAGAGACCAAACCGGTCCGACAGGGAGACCTTTTCCTCGACGGCTTCCGAGGCGTGAATGGCCGTCGAGCGCTCATTCTCGATCATGTCGCGGGCCATCAGGTGACGGCGGTTGGAGGTGGCGTAGAAGATGACGTTGGACGGCCGGCCCTCAATGCCGCCTTCGAGCACCGCCTTGAGGGATTTGTAGGTGTCGTCCTGGGTATCGAACGAGAGATCGTCGCAGAATAGAAGACAGCGCCGCTCCTCGCCGCGAAACATCGCCAGCAAGCGGGGCAGGGAGCCGATGTCTTCGCGGTGAATTTCGACCAAGGCCAGGGCGCCGGGCGTATCTGCGTTGATCTGGGCATGCACCGCCTTGACCAGGGAACTCTTGCCGGTACCGCGCGCGCCCCATAGCAGAGCATTGTTGGCGGGCAGGCCCTGGGCGAAGCGTTGGGTGTTTTCCAGCAGAGTGTCGGTCTGTCGATCAATGCCCTTAAGCAGGGCCAGTTCGACGCGGTTGACCCGGCTTACCGGCTCGAGCACGCCATCCGCATGCCAGACAAAGGCATCGGCGGCGTTCAAGTCGGCCACGGCGTCGCCGTCGGGAGAAAGGTGCTCAAGGGCGCCGGCAATGCGTTCAAGCACCTGGGTCAATGCTTCGTTGCCATCGCCTTGGCTCTTTTGGCCTGCGAAAAAGTCCTCGGGTTGGCAGCCGAGGGCATCGGCCAAGCGGGACATCCAGTCATCCGTCAAGCGCCGCCGGCCTCTCTCCAGGCGACCAATTTGGACATTTGTTGTTCCAACTCGTTCGGCAAGGGACGCTTGGGTCAATCCCGCCCGGTTCCTGAGATCCTTAAGGCGTAAATGCGATTCCTGCATTGATGTACTCCTATGGAGTTGGATAATGTTTGGATGAAATACAACCAAAATGGTAATATTGCAACCAGCCGTTCGCGCGGCGAGCTACCGGCGTTCGAATCACGTCTCGGTGACGGTGGTAGTTGCGCTTTGCTTTGCGTTTGCACTTTCCAACTGTGCGGGTATAGTCCCGCAGGATTTTTGCCGGACCCCATGTGGTCCGATACACAGGGAGTTTCGGATGCTTATTTCGCCCGCGTACGCACAGGCTGCCGGCGCTGGTGGTGGTGGCCTTGAGGCCATGCTGCCGCTAATTCTGATTTTTGTGGTGTTTTATTTCCTGCTCATTCGTCCGCAGCAGAAAAAAATGAAGCAGCACAAAGAAATGCTGGGCACCATCCGGCGTGGCGACAAAGTGGTTACGGGCGGTGGTATTGTCGGTTCAGTGACCAAGGTCAACGACGACAATGAACTCACTGTGGAGATTGCCAAGGACGTGAAAGTCAAAGTGCGCCGCGAACTGGTATCCACGGTCCTGGCCAAGACCGAGCCGGTCAAGGGCGGCGCCAAAGCGGCAGAAGCCAGCAACGATGCTGGTGGCCAGTCACCGGGGTTGCTCGGCAAGCTGTTCGGTGGAGGCAAGAGTTAGGGCATCCACCTGACGGGCATTTCGAATGGTTTATTTCGCCAAGTGGAAAATCATCGCGATCCTGGCGCTGTGCGCGCTCGGTTTTGTGTTTGCCGCACCCAACTTCATCGGTGCCAAACAGGCCGAGTCGTTACCGGCCTGGATCCCGCACCAACAGGTCAGCCTCGGTCTCGACCTCCAGGGCGGCTCTCACCTGTTGCTTGAGGTCGAAGTGGAGACGGTCGTCCGGGAGTATCTCGAAAGCCTTGTCGATCAAGTCCGCGTTGAATTGCGCAAGGCGCGTATCCGTTATGGCGGCCTTGGCGTCGAGGGCCATGCCGTCAGGGTAACCATCCGCGAGCCGGAAAAGACCGAGGATGCCCGTAACCTCTTGCGCGTCCTTGATCCGGCCACCACCACGGATGTTTCCGGCGATCAAATCCGTATTGAAATGACCGAACGGGCCATTTCAGACCGCCGCAACGCAGCGATCCAGCAATCCATTGAGATTGTGCGCCGCCGCGTCGATGAAACCGGAACCCGCGAGCCGACCATCCAGCGCCAGGGCGATGAGCGCATTCTGGTTCAGCTTCCCGGCGTCGATGATCCGGAGCGCATCAAGCGGCTGCTCGGCAAGACGGCCAAGATGACGTTTCACCTGACCGATGTGAAGAATTCCGTGGAGGACGCCATGGCCGGCCGGGTGCCGCCGGGATCACGGTTGCTGCCGGCGGCCGACGGAGCGGCTGCCAGCGGCCGTCCGGCCATGTATCTGGTTCGCAAGCGGGTCATGGTGTCCGGCGATTCGCTGGTTGATTCGCAGCCGTCCTTTGACGGCCGCACCAATGAGCCGGTGGTGACCTTCCGGTTTGATTCCGCCGGCGCCAAACGGTTCGGCAATGTTACCTCCAAGAACGTCGACCGGCCCTTTGCCATCGTTCTTGACGGCCACGTCATTACGGCACCGGTGATCCGCGAACCGATCCTCGGCGGCAGCGGACAGATCAGCGGTAATTTCTCGGTGCAGGAAGCGCAGGACCTGGCGTTGCTGCTGCGGGCCGGCGCGCTGCCGGCGCCGTTGACGATCCTGGAGGAACGCTCCGTCGGTCCCGGCCTCGGCGCCGATTCCATCGCCGCCGGCAAGTTCGCCTCGATCATCGGCATGATCGCGGTGGTCGTGTTCATGGTTATTGCCTACGGCATGTTTGGTTTGATGGCCGATGTGGCGCTGATCGTAAACATGTTCCTGATCCTGGCCGCGCTTTCGACCTTGCAGGCAACCCTGACGTTGCCGGGCATCGCCGGTATCGTGCTGACCATCGGCATGGCGGTCGACGCAAACGTCTTGATCTTCGAGCGTATCCGCGAGGAAGTTCGGGCCGGGCGAACGCCGATCTCGGCCATTGATGCCGGCTATAGCCGGGCCATGATGACCATCATTGACGCTAACGTGACGACGCTGATCGCAGCGGTGCTGCTCTACATTTTCGGCTCCGGTCCGATCCGGGGCTTCGCGGTGACGCTGGCCATCGGTATCGTCACTTCGATGTTTACCGCGATCATGGTGACGCGGCTGATCGTTGTCACCTGGTTGCGCCGTACCCGGCCGCAGGCCCTGCCCGTATAGGAATAGTCATGCGCGGTCTTCACCTCATCCCCGCCGGGATTAACCTGAGTTTCATTCCCAAGCACAAGTTGTTCTTTGTGTTCTCAGTGATCCTGGCTGTTGCCTCGATCGGCCTGTTCGCCGCCAAGGGGCTCAACTACGGCATCGACTTCAAAGGCGGTATCCTGATCGAGGTCAGGTCCAGCGAAGCCGCCGACATCGGCGCCATGCGCGATCAATTGGCGAGTTTGGAATTGGGCGAAGTGGCGCTGCAGGAATTCGGCGCTCCCACGGATGTGCTGATCCGCGTGCAGCGCCAGGAGGGCGGCGAGAAAGCCCAGCAGGTAGCCGTGGAGGCGGTCAAGGCGGCGCTCGGAACCGGCATCGATTACCGGCGCACGGAATTCGTCGGCCCCAAGGTGTCCGCCGAATTGTTCATGGATGGATTGATCGCCGTCGGTTTGGCGATCCTGGCGATCCTGGTTTACATCTGGTTCCGGTTCGAATGGCAGTTCGGTCTCGGTGCGGTCGTCGCGCTGACCCATGACGTGATCTCGACCATCGGAATATTTGCCGTCATGGGGCTGGAGTTCAATTTATCGACGGTGGCGGCGATCCTGACAATTGCCGGGTATTCCATCAATGACACCGTGGTTGTCTATGACCGGGTCCGCGAAAATCTGCGCAAGTTCAAAACCATGCCACTGGCCGAGCTACTCAACAACAGTGTCAACCAGACCCTGTCACGCACGGTGATCACCAGTTTGACTACGTTGATTGCGTTGCTTTCCTTGTATTTCCTGGGCGGCGCGGTGATCCGAGATTTCAGCTTCGCCATGATCTGGGGCGTCATCATCGGCACCTATTCTTCGATCTGCCTGGCCGTCCCGCTGCTTCTCTACTTCAACATCGCCCGGCGCGGCGGCGTCGCCGGGGGTGACGAAGCCGAAGAGGACGCCGCCGAACCGGCGACATGATCTCCGAAGAAACTCCGGCGGGCGAATTCGAGGCCCAGCTTATTCAGAGTTACGGCGACGGACGCTTTCGTGTCGCCGGCGAAATCTACGAAGGATCGATCGTGGTCGCCGCCGACCAAACCCGGCCGTGGCCGGTGAGCGAGGCCGTGGCGATTACCGCCGACAGCCTGTCCGCGGCCTTTTCCTCCGACGCGGATATCCTGCTGATCGGCTGCGGACCGGATTTCACCCCACCACCTGACGGCCTGCGCGACGTGGTCCGTGAAGCGGGTATGGTCCTGGAATGGATGGACACAGGCGGCGCCTGCCGTACCTTCAACGTGCTCCTGGCCGAAGAGCGCCCGGTAATCGCGGCGTTGATCGCCGTGGAATAGTTGTTGGTTGGGCCGTCGGCAAAAAAAAACGGGGCCCGAAGGCCCCGTTTTGCGTTATCAGGTGTTCTCTACGAAATATTGTAGAGGTTCTGCGCTCCGACCATGGCGAATAGCATGGGGAACGACAACAATGTGTTGGTCCGCGAGAACAGCATTGCCGTGCGCGCCGAAGCCGCCTTTGTGTCGGCATCGACCTCGACCATGCCGAGCGCCTTTTGCTGATTCGGCCAGATAATGAACCAAACGTTGAACCACATGATGGCGCCCAGCCACATACCGATGCCGATCAGCCGATGTCCGGCGGTGGCGCCCTCGGTCATGCCAAGCGAGATGGCGTCCATGAGGTAACCGTTCATCATGGCCAGGATCAAGCCGGTGACGATGGTCGCCATGGCGCCGTGTCGAAACCAATAGAGCGCAGCCGGCGCGATAACCTTGCCGATGGCCGGTTTCTGGTCGTCCGGGATGTTGGGCATGTTGGGGATTTGCACGAAGTTGAAATACCACAGAAGCCCAATCCACATGACACCGCTCAAGACATGCAGCCAGCGGATGAAGAACACGCCGAACGACGAGCCTTCGTAGTCGCCGTAGGAGTAATACATAATGAACAAGAGCACCGCGAGCACTAAGCCCGTGATTACGGTGGATCTGAGATTTGCTAGAATGCCTGCCATGGCCGGTTCCTTCCCCATGAATTAAGTGCAACTGGAAAGCTTGTTAGAAGCGTTCCAAGCGTGTCCTGATATATACGACGTTAGCCGCCGGCTTCAATGCCTTTGCCGCAAACCAAGGCAGGGTGGGCGATTGCGAATGATTCAAGAGCGGTGTCGGTTCAGCATCGGCATGCGCCGGAGACCTATACGATTCGCGGCTGGCGGTCCCTACGACGGCTCTTCCGGCGGCAGGTCCATCTCCAGTTCGTCGGGCGACACGCCGGGACCAGAGTCCTCCACCGGCATCCCTTCCATTCCCTCCATGCCGGGCATGGCCTCCATGGCGTCGTCGCTGGCCACTGCCGGCTCCGGCTGGTCGCGTTTAAGCCGCATCAACTCATGTGACGAAACCTGTGGGAAGATGGCGGGGGAGTTGGCCAGATACAACATGACGGCGCCGCGCTTGGTATCCGGGAAGCCGCCGCGGCTGTCGTCATATTGGCGAATTTCCAAAACCGAGATGGCGTTGGTGCTCGAATCGCGGCTGCGCCAGGTCACCGTCGGGTTGTCGCGCCGGGGCTCCGCCAAGGGCGCGATGGATCGCTTCCAGAACTCCGTTGGCTCGCCGTAGCGTCCTTCGTAGTAGCCTACCACTTGGTCGTATTCCCCGCTCGGGAACAGGGCGTGCATGCGGCTCGCTTCGCCTTGGTCAAAGCGGACAATGGCCATGGTGCCGGTATACAAAATGGTGGGGACGACAAAGCTTGGTTTCAGGTCATCCGGCCAATCCACCGGCTCAATGCAGAATAGGGTCGTGCCGCGGTTCTTCTTGACGCATTCATTATGGGCATCGGCGCCGTCACCTTCCGGTGGAAAGATATTCTCCAACGAAACCGACTCACCCAGGTTGAGGATCTCATCGCTCAGCGATGTCCGGCGCAGGACGGCGAGATTAGGCTTTGCCGGCTGCATCATGGGTTCGTCAATCTTGCTGACATCGGTAATCGGCCAATGGGTTGGGGCTTCCTGTTTGGGTTGGTTGGCTGCGACATGTCGACCCGACTGGGGTTGCATTTCGCGGGTCGTGGCCAGCACTTCGTCCGGTTCCAGCAATAGTGATTCCGGCTGCTGCTCCGGCCTTGGATCGGGCTGGAACAACTGCGTCAGATGGCCGGCAAATTGTTGTTTTTGATCCTCCTCACTGAGTGGCGGATCGGGTTCACGCAATGGGTCCTGGTATGCCTGGACGACTTCTTGGTCAGCCGCTTCACCCTCGTCAAAAACGTTGATACCTTCTCCGAAAGGTGATGCGCCGTCGGCCGGGACCTCAGCCACGTTTTCACCGAGCGAATCTTGCGGGACGGAGGGCGTTTCGATTACTTCCACGACGACCGGTGCCTCGCCCTCGCCAGCGCTCTTTTCAACAGTCGTGGTCCATGGATCGGCCACGACCACGGGGACCTCTTCGGCGGGGATCGGGTCAGGCCTGACGCCGAATTTATCCGGCGCGTTGCCCGGGTCCATGACCTCGACTTGCGCCATCCAACCGCGCATTGCGGTCTTTTCTTCATCTTCTTCGAAGAACAGCGCCAGTTTTTCCAGGAACCCGGCGGTTAGTTTGCCGCGCTTCTGTCCCGTCTCTTTCTCGTCGATCTCGAACTGCTTGCGAATTTCGATTTCCGGCCGCGCATCGGTGGTTGTATCGTCAACTCCCTGCGGCGTTGAGGCTGCCGCTTGATAGTCACCGGCGATTTCGCGTTGCGGGAGATATCCCTGTTCCTGTTTCTTTTCCTTCGCCTCCTTGGCGCCGGTAAAGAACAGGGCCATGCGCTCCACTGCTGACGATGGCTTCTCCGGTTCGGACAGCACACGGGGCAGTCCGTGCTCGTCCTCGTTTTCGTAGTCCTGCTTGCGCAGCCGGTCAACGCGGTTCGCCATGCGGTCCATGAGCCGCTCCGCCGGGTCCGTGCGTTTAACCAGATTTTGCTTTTTGACGCGCTTCTTCTCAGCATCTCCGGTCGGTCTTTTCAGCCGTTTGCCATAGCTTTCCTCGGCGGCGAGGCGTTCAGCACCGGCGCGGCGGCTTTCCTTCAGGATGGCATCCGGATTGATCACGATTTCACGGGTGATGGCCTCGCGCAGCAGCCGCAGACGGTCGCGCGTAGTCTTCGGCCGTGGCAGCGCCAGATCCTGACCAGCGGGGACGACCAATGGATCGCGCGATCTGGAAGTATCGATCACCTCCACCGACTCTTCCATGGCGTCGGGCGGTGCCATGCCCGGTTCCTCGACGACGCTTTCAAAGCCGTCATCCGCAGGAACTTCCGGCATCATGCCGTCTTCGGCAGGTGGCATCTGGGCAACGTCGGTCGATGACGGCGCCATCGGATCTTCGGAGATGGGCAATCCGTACTCGTCCTCAAGCGGCTGGTCGGAAAGGAGGTTGCTCAGGCGGTCCATGGTGCGCGACGTCGTCGTTGATGGCGGCGCGTCTTCGACCTGAACGACAATTTCCTCCATATCCTCGCTTACGACCTCCTCGGCCATATCTTGCGTCGGCTCGGGCATCGTCGGTTCCGGTTCCGGCAAGGGGGAGGCTTCAGTCGTTGCTTCCGGCTCCGGCGCAGTCTCCACCGGCTGTCCGGTGGGCGCTTGTACAGCCGCCGTCTTCGTTTTGCCGCCGACCAGCCGTTCCAGCTGATCGGGAACCACCAGATCAACGAGCTTTCGGAAGAAGCTGCCGACCTTGGCCATCCGGCCCTGTTCCTTGGCTTCCGGTTCCGGCACGGGCTCGGCCATGGCTTTCGGCTGATCTGCACTGCCGGGCGGTTGCTCAGATACCGGGGGCGTCAAGTCAGCCGTTTTATCGGCATCCATGTCACCGCCCGTGCTGGCGCCGCCCGGCGGCAGGGCGACGGCAACCTCGGCGTCCGGTGGCAGCGGCGCCAGAGGTTTAGTCGGGGGCGCCGCAAAAGAGGGCGCAACTTGGCTCGTCGTCACTTTTTTCTTCGGCGGCGCCTTGATCGCTTCGAGGATGCTTTCGGGCGTCAGGCGAATGGGTTTCGTTTCCGCCACCTTGGGCTCGCTACGCCGGCGCGTGGTGCGCTCGGACAATAAATAGTGGGCGATGATGAAATGCCCCTTGGCCACGGCAACGTCGGCGGCGGTTTGTTTACCGGCATTCTTGGCGTTCAAGTCAGCGCCGGCTTCGAGGCTCGCCTTGACCCGCTTCAGGTCATTAATTTCCACGGCCTGGAAGAGTTGTTGGGTCGCCTTGTCGAAGCCATTTCCCGTCTCTTGCGCAGCAACCGGCGAAACGGCGCCCAGCAAAATCATGACAACGGCAATCGCCGCCGCCCGTGGGGTCAAGCCGACGAGTATTCGGTGCGCAAACGAAATCAACGGTGTCACGGCGACCCGTTCCTCCTAAATTAAACGTCTTTAACATTTTACGCCGATTTCCGGCATGGCGACAGGGCGGCAGCCGGGACAGGCAATCCACCAACCCGGCCTGACCCGGCCTGGGACATTTGGCGGGCGACGTGATATAGCATCGGCCACGGGAACGAACCGGCGAGCAAGCGTCCGAACGGAAGGGAAAGCCATGGAATACCGGTACTTAGGGGATAGCGGACTGCGGGTATCGCCCATTTGCCTGGGCACCATGATGTTCGGCGGCCGCACCAGCGCCGCCTCGTCAGCCAGGATTATCGCCTCGGCCAGGGACGCGGGAATCAACTTTATCGATGTGGCCGATGCCTACGTTAACGGCGAATCGGAGCGAATCGTCGGCAAGAACCTGCGCCGTGACCGCGACGATTGGGTGGTGGCGACCAAGGTCGGCAACTCCATGGGCGCCAAACCGATGCAGCGCGGCTTGAGCCGCAAGTATCTCCACCAGGCCATGGACGCCAGCCTCAAGCGATTGAAAATGGACTACGTGGATATCTACTATTTCCACCTCGACGACGCGGAAACGCCGCTGGAGGAATCCTTGGAAGCGATGGCTGATCTCATCGCCATCGGCAAAACCCGCTACTGGGGTTTGAGCAATTACCAGGGTTGGAGAATTTCGCTGATCGCCGGGATGTGCCAGAACCTGGGCCTGCCCCTGCCGGTCGTCTGTCAGCCCTATTACAACGCCATGAACCGCATGCCCGAGGTCGATATGCTGCCGGCTTGCGATTACTTCGGCCTCGGCGTGGTGCCATACAGCCCCTTGGCCCGCGGCGTCCTGACCGGTAAGTACGGCACATCCATGACCCCAGCCAAGGGAAATCGCGCCGGCTCCGGCGACCAACGCATTCTGGAAACGGAATTCCGCAAGGAATCCCTGGTCATGGCGCAGAAAATTAAAAAGCGCGCGGAAAAACGCGGCATGACGGCGGGGCAATTCGCTCTCAACTGGGTGCTCAACAACACCCTCGTTACCTCGGTCCTGGCCGGCCCGCGCACCATGGGCCAGTGGAAAGAATACCTCGGCGCGCTCAAGCACGAATTTAACGCTGACGACGAAGCCCTTATTGACGCCCTGGTCCCCAGCGGCCATCCGTCAACATTCGGCTATTCCGATCCCAAGTATCCTTACACGGGAAGGCAGCCGTGGACGGGGTGATCTCCGGCGATGGCAGTTAACCTGATTTTCGCCCCATGACCGCGAACACCCGATGCGGGCAGGCGAGGGGGTCTTCGGGGAATTGGTCGCGGAGCAGGGCGGCGTGTTCTTCGTTGAAGGCTTCGACGGCGTGGTCGTTCAGGCTGGCGGCGATTCCGGCGCTGGCGCGGACGCGGCCGAGCCAGGCTTCATGGCTGTAGGTGGTGGCGACGTCGAAAGTGAAGCTTTCGATATTGCGGAACCCGGCGCCGGCCAAATCCTTGAACCAATGCGGATAGATGCCGGTGCCGCCGCCCATGGTCCAGTCGGGATTGTGGCGGACGATGAGGGCTTCCGTGGCCTCGACGACGCTGCCCGGGATCGGCAGCCAATCGAAGTGGCAGATGACCAGGCAGCCGGACGGCCTGAGCAGGCGCATAACTTCGGCGGCGGCTTTTGGCCGGTCGAACCAGTGCCAGCACTGCCCGGCGGTAACCACATCGAAGGCGGCGTCGGGCAGGCCGGTTTCTTCTGACGGGGCAATTTGGTGGCTCACGCTGACGCCGGCATCCCGGTCCAGTTCGCGGGCTTGCTCAATTTGCGGTTCGGATATGTCGGTGGCGGTGACCCGGTTGCCGCGAAGTGCGAAGGTGCGGGCCAGGGTGCCAGTGCCGGTGCCGAGATCGAGTATGTCCTGATCGCCGGTGCCGATGCCGAAGCCGGCGGCGCGCTCGAAAAAGTCATCGGGAAATCCGGCCCGGTGAGCGCGGTAGTCGTCGGAAGTCTTTCCGAAATCGACCTTCATGCCGTGGCCGCCCAGGCATCAATATCGGCCAGGGCACGGGCGCTCATGGCCTGCTTGCGTTCGCGGCCGCGTAGCGGCTTGCCTTTGGCGTTGGTGGCGTCAATCGGCGGGAACAGGCCGAAATTGACGTTCATGGGCTGGAAGGTTTCGGCATCGGCGCCGCCGGTAATATGGCCCAGTAATGCCCCCATGGCTGTGGTCGGCGGCGGTGGCGTCAGGGATTGGCCGAGCCGTTCGGCGGCGGCAAAGCGGCCGGTCATGAGGCCGACGGCGGCGCTTTCCACATATCCCTCGCAGCCGGTGATCTGGCCGGCGAAGCGGAGCCGCGGCTGGGCTTTCATGCGAAGCGTGGCGTCCAGGAGCATAGGGCTGTTGATGAAGGTATTGCGGTGGATGCCGCCGAGACGGGCGAACTCGGCCTGCTCGAGGCCGGGAATGGTGCGGAAGATGCGGACCTGTTCGCCGTGGGTGAGCTTGGTCTGGAATCCGACCATGTTGTAGAGCGTACCCAAGGCATTGTCCTGTCGCAGCTGAACGATGGCGTGTGGCTTGACCGTGGGATTATTGGGGTCGGTCAGGCCAACCGGCTTCAGTGGGCCATAGGCCAGGGTCTCGACACCGCGCTCAGCCATTACCTCGATCGGCAGGCAGCCCTCAAAATAGGGCGTGTCACGCTCCCAATCCTTGAATGCCATCTTGTCGCCGACAATCAGAGCGTCGATGAAGGCATGGTACTGATCGCGAGTCAGGGGGCAGTTGATGTAATCGGCGCCGTCGCCCTTGTCGTAGCGTGATTGGAACCAAGCGACGTCAAAATTGATACTGTCCTTGTGAACGATGGGGGCAATGGCGTCGAAGAAGGCGAGGGCTTCCTGGCCACTCAGCTCGCAGATGGTCTCGGCCAGGGCCGGCGAGGTCAGCGGCCCGGTGGCGATGATCACAGAATCCCAATCTTCGGGCGGCAATCCGTCCACTTCGCCGCGCTCAATCGTCACCAAGGGCTCAGCCGCCAATTGATCGGTGACTTGGCCGCTGAAACCGTCTCGGTCAACAGCGAGGGCGCCGCCGGCGGGAACCTTGTGGGCATCGGCGGCGGCCAGAATCAACGAATCGGATCGTCGCATCTCCTCGTGCAGCACGCCGACGGCATTGTTCTCGGCATCGTCGGAGCGAAACGAGTTGGAACACACCAGTTCCGCCAAACCGTCCGTGTGGTGGGCGTCCGTGCCTCTCTCAGGGCGCATTTCATGAAGCACGGCGGGAACGCCCGCCCGGGCCAGTTGCCAGGCGGCCTCGCTGCCGGCCAGCCCGCCGCCGACGATGTGTACGGGTCTCATCTTCGCGCCATTCATGCCCAGGGCCTTCCTGATTGCCGTGATGCCAGGAACATAGTGACGGCGGACACTTCGGGCAACGCCGCGGGCATGTTAATAGATGATTGACGTTCATAGCCGTATGGTCGCTGCATCAACCAGAGCTGAAAAACATGAAAAGGGGGCCGTGATCAGCCCACAGGACTCAACAGACGACACAACTCAACGGACAAAGTTGTTCCAAAAGGAACTGCACCGCCTTTTGGTTCGCCACGAGGCTTTTGTCGAAAGCCGCGATGGCGGCGAGCGGGCCATTCTCAGCATGTATGACCTCTCGGATCTGGATTTGAGCAGGCGCAACCTGGGGCGCGCCGAAATGGTCGGTACGCTGCTTTGCAACTGCAATCTTCAGGGAGCCGACTTTTCCGACGCCAATCTGTTCGCGGCTGACATGAGCTCAACCGATATGCGCGGCGGGGTTTTTGACCGCGCCGATATGCGCGGCGCATGCCTGGCCTGTGCCGATATGACGGAAGCGTCGATGGTCGATACGGATATGCGCGACGGGGTCCTGGTCAAGTCCAGTATCAGCGGCGAAATCATGCCCGTGGACCATGAAGAATCGGCCGGCGGCATGGAAAAAGCCGTGGCCCGCAGGGCGGACATGACCGGAGCCAAGGTTTCCGACTCCATGGTCGTGCAAACGGATCTGACCGACGCCAATCTGAAAAACGCCCGGTTCGTACGTACAAACCTGTCGCTATCGAACCTGACCGGTTGCAACCTGGAGGGCGCCGACTTTACCGGCGCCGTGCTTTCCGGGGCGATATTCCATGGCGCGCGCTTTATCAGCACGGTTCTTGACGGTGCCGACATGTCCGGAGCCGATCTGATCGGCGCCATGTTCGACAATGTGGATCTATCCAAGACGCGCATGGATGACGCCAAGCTGCCGCGTGCAATTGATGACGGCGACGTTCCGGTCAAGGATGTCATTGTCGAGCACCGGGATTGGATTAAATCCAACGGCAAGACCGGTGAACGTGCGGTGCTCAAGGGCATGGACCTGACCGGCTACTCCCTTGAGCAAGTCAATTTGTCGGCTGCCGATCTGTCGTTCAGCGTGCTCAAGGGCGCCAACTTGTCGCAATCCGAATTCATCATGACCGACCTGTCATATGCCGATTTGCGCGGCGCCACGCTGATGCGCGCCGATTTGCGAGGCGCCAAGCTTGAACGCGCCGATCTATCCGACGCTGTCCTGGTCGGTGCAGTGTTCAGCGAGGTCAACGTGGCCAGCCAGGCCGGCGGCGGCGAATGGCGGGCCAACCTGCAACGCGTCAAGCTGTGCCGAGCTTTGCTCAACGGAGCCACTTTGTGCAACGTGGACCTTGAGGGGGCCGACCTGAGCGGCGCCGACTTGCGAGATGCCGACTTGAGCGGCTCCTTGCTTTTCGATGCCGACTTTACCGGCGCCAACATGAGTGGAACGAACCTGAGAGGGACGATGAGCACCGGCGCCCTTGGTTTGCCTGACCTGAACGCGGAATAGGAACTGGATTGGGACAAAGAGGGTGGCTGAACCGGCCGTCAGCCGCAACCTGCCGACGTTCCGCCTCCAATGCCGGCAAGTTGAATTTTCAGCTTTTCCAATTTGCCCGCCAGGTCTTTCGATTCGGCTTCATTTCGCTTTAGATTTCGTGCCAAGGCGCGCATTTCGCCCTCAAGCCGGGGATCAGCACCGCCAAGCCGTTCAAGCCCATCGCCGACCTGCCTGGTGCGATGAGCGAACTCCGCTTCGGCCGCCCGTAGCTCCCGCTGGATGGCCTCCAGGCGTTCAATTTCCGCCTCGATGCGCGACGCGTCGCTTTTGACTTCAGTCATGGCGGGAGATTAACACAGCCGGCAGAGTAAGGGGCGTCACGGGCCGCGATTGTGGACCGGGAACGCCGTTTGTGAGATACTATGTATAGGGACAGGGGTGCCATCACCGCCGCACCGGGTCCGGTTGCGCCCCTCCCGTAGATGGAGGCCGCTATGCGCCGTTTTTATCAAGTTCTTTCCGCTTTTGCCTTGCTCGCTGTGTTACTCCCGTCGGGCGCCTTTGCGGCGCCGCAGATCCTTGGATTGACCGCCTTCAATGAGGCCATTCCAATGACCTGCGCCGATGGTGCGTGCACGGTGGAACTCACCACCTTCTGCCTGCAAAGGCGGCGTGACGATCCCGAGCCGGGAACCGCCTATACAATTCATGATCCGGATACGGTGCGGTTGATCCTGACCGCCGCCGACGGCAGCCGTAGCGATGTACCCGCCGCCGACTTGATGTCGATTGCCACCAAACGCGGATTCACCGCCGCCGAAGCGCGAATTGATGAAAGTGCGCTCAAGAGTCTGGGCGCGGTGACAGCGCAAATTATCGTTAGCGACGGCGCATCCCTGATCCCCGTTCCCATTGCCGGCGATCCAGATCCCATCAGCGCCCAGGAGCTGGCTTATGCCACCGGGCCGCTGCGCCAGACCGCCGGCCATTGGCTGGAAGGCCGCGACTCCAAACCCGCCGCCATTCGGTTGATCAACCGCGTCCTCAACGCAACGCCGGCGAATGGCCGCATGGCCAATGCGGAGCGCCACGGCATCTGGAACCGCACGAACGGAGGCAAGAGCCAAACCGCGACCGAAGCCGGTGTTGTCCGGGCCAAGGACATTCTCGAGGCCTGCCAGTTCCGGGTTGATGTCGGGCGTTATTTCAACCTGCGAAACTGCCTCGAAGTGAAACAAGATTCGCTGATGCTCGATATGAACACCCGCTACTGGTCGCGGGTCGATCTCGGCAGTTAGACCTGACAGCGGTATCGGCAAGCTCGTGACCGGAGATGGTGTCCCCGGAACGGTACTGCGGCGCGACGAAATCCCGGCCGGCGCGCCTTGGAGCGGCAAGGTCGCGGCCGGCGAGGTTCTTCGCATCGTTGACCTGGAAGGCTGCCAAGCCGCCGATTTCCTGTGCTACAGCGCCGCCGACCCCGAGGAACGCTATCACGCCGCCAATACGTTGAAGGCGGCGCGGACCCTGGGCCTGGGCCGGGGGCATGTGCTCTATTCCGACGTCGCGCGGCCGATGTTCACGATTATCGCCGATACCTGCGGCAACCATGACACCATCGGCGGGTGTTGCAGCGCGCCGAGCAATGCAATGCTCTACGGTGTCACCGATTGTCCCGGCTGCCGCGAAAACTTCCTGGCCGGGTTAGCTAAGTTTGGCCTCGGCCGCCGCGACATCGTCGCCAACATCAATTTCTTTTGCCGCATACCCGTCCATGAGCAGTACCAATTGTCGGATACAGTGTTTGAGGCGAGCCGGTCATCGCCGGGCGCCTATGTGGACCTGCGCGCTGAAATGGACGCCCTGGCCGTAATCTCCAACTGTCCGCAGGTCAACAACCCGTGCAACGAAGGCGACCCGACAGCCTTGGAAGCGGTGATCTGGCGGCCGGACTAGTGCAGGACCGGTGATCCGGCCTATGATTGTGCTATGAGCAGTCATCCTTCCCTAGGCGAATTGGCAGCGCAAATTGACGATGGTGCGCTGATCGCGGTGCCGCCGGAATACAGTTTCGTTCCCATGGCTCTGGTTCGCGCCCTGATCGCCAGGGGCGCGCGTGACCTGCACGTCCTGGCCGTTCCGATTGGCGGCATGGCCGTCGATATGCTGGTCGGAGCGGGTTGCGCGGCGGTCGTGGAAGCGGCTGCCGTCAGCCTGGGCGAAGCCGGTCCGGCGCCGCGCTTCACCGAAGCGGTGGAGAACGGCCGCATCACCATGCGCGATTCAACCTGTCCCGCCATCCACACCGCACTCCAGGCATCCGAGAAGGGTGTGCCGTTTATGCCTTTGGGAGGCGTTATCGGCTCGGACGTGATCGCCCATCGCGACGATTGGCGGGTGATTGACGATCCCATGCAGAAAGGCGGCGGTCCGATCCTGCTGCTGCCGGCCATCAAACCCGATGTGGCGATTTTCCATAGTCCAATGGCTGACCGCGACGGCAACGTCTGGATCGGCCGCCGCCGCGAATTGATGACCATGGCCCATGCCGCCAAGCAAACCTTTGTTACTGTGGAGCAGATCACGGACGATGACCTGCTGGCCGACGAGGACACGGCAGGCTCAACCCTACCGGCGCTCTATGTCAGCGCAGTGGCCGAGGCGCGCGAAGGCTGCAAGCCCTTGGGGTTGACCGGCCACTATGAGGCGGATCGGGCGGCGATCGGCTCCTATGCCGAGGCAGCGCGGACAGAGGAGGGTTTTCGGGCCTATCTGGAGCAAGCCGGACTGGATGCACCCGGCATGGCTGCCGAATGAGCTATTCGTCAGAAGAGTTCCTGATCTGCGTCATCGCCCGGTTGCTGGACGATCCGGTGGTCAGGCATGTGGCGGTCGGTGCGGCCTCGCCGATTCCCGGCTGCGCCGCGCTGCTGGCACGGGAACTGAGTAGCGGCCGCGTCAGGGCTTCCATCATCCACGGCAACGCCAATAATCCGTTCACCGATGGCGGGCGCGAATTGTTCGACTGCGCCGGTCAGGGTCGTATCGACGTCTTTTTTCTCGGCGGCGCCCAGATCGATGGCGAGGCTAATATCAACCTTGTCGGAACCGGCGATTATCCGGACGTGAAGCGGCGGTTCCCCGGCTCTTTTGGTTCTGCCTTCATGTACTTCGTGGTGCCAAAGGTGATTTTGTTCCGGCCCGAGCACAGCCGCCGGGTGTTCGTACCCAAGGTAGATTTTGTCAGTGCGCCGGGTGTCAGTGAGCCCGGTGTGACGCGTCCGGGAGGGCCAAAGGCATTACTGACGGAGCTATGCCTGATGTCGTTTGACGCGACGGCCAGACGGTTCCGGTTGAACTCCGTCCACCCCGGGCATACGCTTGAGGAAGTGCGCGACAACACCGGTTTCGATTTCGAAGTTCCTGACAATGTGTCGGAGACACCGGAACCGGAGTCGGACCGCCTTGAGATGCTCCGCTCTCGAATTGCCGGCGAGATCGGCAAGACCTATCCCGCTTTCGCCTCACGGGTATTTGACGAGGCGGCGGCTTGACCGGCTGGATATGAGATGACAGAAACTCGGGTCATGATACGCTTTATGAAGTTGGCCGCCGTTTCGGTACTTGCCACCCTAGTAATCTTGGTCGCGGTTCCGGTTCAGGCGCAGGAAGAAGACATCGCCGGCGAGGTGTTGCGCCTGCAGGGCGCGGCGGTCGCCATGCAGGACGCATTCCCGCGGCCGCTCAAGATCGGCGATAAGATTATGCGCGGAGACGTAATTTCCACCGGCAAGGATGCTCGCATTGAGATTCGCATGATCGACGATGCGGTGATGACGCTTGGCGAGCGCACTGTCTTTGTGGTCATCGACTATATCACCACCGGCGAGGAGCCCAACGCCGCCGTGCGCCTCCTGGAGGGCGCCTTCAAGGCGGTCTCCGGCGACCTGGTCAAGACCGCCAATGCCTCGTTTGTGGTTGAGACGCCGTTGGCGACCATCGGCATTCGCGGTACCACGTTCTGGGGCGGCAGCCTGGACGGCGTGTTTGAGGTCGCGCTGCTGGACGGTAAGGGTATCTACGTGGAGACCAAAACCGGCCGGGTCGAGTTGACAACCGTCGGGCAGGGGACGGCCATCCGCTCCGCCGACATTGCGCCGACGGCGCCGGAGGCTTGGGGTGCGGGCAAGGTTCAACGTGCCGTCGATACGGTGACCTTCAAATAGACTGCCGCTTAGCTCTTTTTGCCGCGCGCCTTGCCGATGAGAAAGAAGATCAGCCAAATCGGCACCACGACAACGGCGCCCAGCAGGATATATTGCACCGCCCACTCGATAATGTCGGCGACAACGCCAAATATCTTCTCCGCTGTTTCCCCGAAAGAGGCCAACAGCTCAGTCGGATCGATATCAAAGAAGCTCAGAAGCAACCCGACGATAAGCGAGAACACCACGATCTTGATGACGGTTTCCTTGACGCGCGGCGGCATGCTGGCTCCTTGGCTGGCGAGCGATCTCTCGACCGTACACGATCAAGCCCGGCTGGGGAAACCGGGATTTGGCTTTCGCTGGGACTAGGCGTCCGTGCTCTCGAGGCGGTTTCGGGGCAGCCGGATCGTGAAGACGGTGCCGCCGCCGGGCGCATCGGTGATATCAACGCTGCCATCATGCGCCTCGACGACGCGCTTGACGATCGAAAGCCCGAGGCCGGCGCCGCCGGACAGCCGGTCGGCGCGCTCAAACCGCTGGAAGATGGTTTCGCGCTGCTCGAGCGGTATCGAGGTGCCCAGGTTGATGACTTTGATCGACGGATCGTCGGTGATGTCGATAGTGATGGTGCTCCCCGGGTCGGCATGGCGAATCGCATTTTCGACCAGATTGCGGAGCGCTTGCTCAAGGGCCTCCGCATTGCCCTTTACGATGAGTGGCGTCTTGACGCCGATGACTTCGAGCGATCGGCCCGCCCGTAAAACCAAGGGTCCTAAATTGGCGGCGACGACACTGCAAATCTCCAGGAGGTCGGCTCGCTCGCCGGAGTGAATATCGACCGAGTCCAACCGTGCCATGGCCAAGATTCGCTCGACGAGATGGGTAAGTGCGTCCACGTCCGGGATCAAGGATTGCTTGATTGACTCATTCTTGAGGTTGTCCAACTGCGTCCGCAACACAGCCAACGGGGTGCGCAATTCATGGGCCACGTCAGCAGCGAACCGGCGGTGCTTTTCTTCGCTCTTTGCCAGGGCGGCGCGCGCTTGAACTTGCTCCGTCAAGTCGACACTGACCGAACCGACCTTGGTGATTTTTCTTTCCTGATCGTGGACCGGGAATTTGGTGATGCTGACCGTATGGGTTTGGCCATCAGCAAAGGGGCGTTCCACTTGCCGGGTTTGAATTTGCCCCTTGGTCAAAACTTCAATCTCCTGCGCATTCATGAAGTCAGCTTCTTCGGTCGACTGGAAATCCTCAATCTGATCTGACCGTCGGCCAGCCATGGCATCGGCGTCGAGACCGTACCAATCGAGATAGGCGCGGTTAGATTTTTCAACGACGTGGCTGGCATCCTTGATCAATAGACCAACAGGCACATTCTCAAAGATGGAGTTGAGCAGGGTCTCGCTTTCGCGCAGCGCTTCTTCCATCTGTTTTCGGTCAGTAATGTCAGTGAGAATGGTGGCGATTGCGTGGATGTTGCCGTCGGCTTTTCGAATTGGACAGCGGTTGACCAGGACGGTTCGATCAATGCCGTCCGGGAACGACCGTGTCGCCTCGTTGACGGTTTGCTCGCCTGTTTCCGTAAGATAGCGGTCTTCGTCCTCAACGGCGGCGGCTTGCGCCTCGGGGAGGAAATCGTAGGCCGTGCGGCCGATGACTTGCGACGGATCTGTCAGCGTCCACTCCGCGAAAGTTTTATTGGCCAAGAGATAAACGCCGTCGCGGTCCTTGAGGGAAATGGCCGCCGGTGAGGCATTCACAATGGCCTGGAACCGGCTCTCGGCCTCGAGGCGCGCCTCTTCTATCCGCTTGCGCTCGGTGATGTCCTCATGTGTGGAGACGATCACAGACCAATCATCATTGGGGTTGTTGATGATCCGCGATACGCACCTGACATCAATCGGCGTGCCGTCGGCCCGGTAGTCCATCGTCTCGCCGGTATAGGTGTTGGCCCCGCCTGCAAACGCAATGATTTCGCGACGGTAGAAATCCTTCCACGTTGAGGTCAAGACTACGTCGTCGCGCTCATATTCCTTGTACTCGTTGAGCGAGGCTGTTCCGAACATCTCAGTTTGTGTTTCGTTCGCATCAATGAGTCGGGTGCTTTTGATAACTTCAATAAGAGCGTCGTCGTTGCCGCGAAAAAAGACTTCAAAGTCATCTACCCCTTCGCTCCGAAACCGGTCGATCTGCTTTTTGACCTGCGAGTAGTCTTCAACCGAAATGCCAAATGGCGATTGGTCAAATAGTGCCCGGAACCTTTGCTCACTTTCTCTAAGCGCCTCAACGATCTGCTTGCGCTCGGTGATGTCCTCATGCGTGGTAATCTTTAGCGACCAATCATCCCCATGTCCGTCCAAAACCCGCGCAACACAACTGAGTTCGATTGGCGTACCGTCCGAAGCCAGCTCCGAAAATTCCCCAAAGTGTGGCTTTCCGTTAGCCAAATTGATGAGTTCCTTGGCGTAATACTCCCGCCACCCGGAATTTTTCCAATGCTCAAAGTCATTATCCAAATCCAAATATTCTTGGAATGAGTCAACTCGAAACAACTTGAGAAAACTATCGTTGGCGTCGACGGCATCGATCTGCCAAACCAAGTCGAACAGCACATCGGGGTTCTCATTGAGATACATTTCGAGGTCATCAACGCCTTCGTCACGTAGCCGGTCTATTTCGTCCTTAACACCCGAGTAGTCCTCAACCGAAACACCAATCGGCGATTGCTCGAAGAGTGACCGGAAACGCTGCTCGCTCTCGCGAAGCGCATCTTCCATTTGCCTGAGTTGGCTGATGTCTTGGACCGTTCCGTGAGACCGGATCACGAGATTGTTTTCATCAAACTCCGGTTTCCCGATTGCCCGGACGTCACGAATTTCTCCATCCCGCCTGACGATCCTGTATTCAATGTTGAAATCTTCTCCGGAGTTTATCGAACCCGTGACAGCAGCTCTGTATCGCTCACGATCATCGGGATGGACCCATCGTTTGTCCTGATCCAAAGAGGATGTGATCGCGACATATTCCTCGGCTGAAACGCCGTGTATCTGGGCGAGTTCATCAGAACAGTGAATAATCCGGTCTTCGATCTCATCCCATATCCAATGACCCATATTTGCCAGTTCGGCGGCTTGGCGATACTTCTGTTCGCTGGCTATATAGGCCTGTTCCGCCCGCTTTCGCTCAGTGATGTCGATCACCGTCGATTGGACCGCCAGATCACCCTGCCAGGCAACCACAAGCAGCCGGGTTTCGAGATTGATTTTGGATCCATCTTTTTTTATGCCGCTGAACTCATAGTGTTCCGGGGCGGGTTGGTGTCCCGCCATGCGGTTCTTTCGATACCGGCCGACGCGTGCGTGTTCTTCCGGTTCGTAGAGGGGCGACAAACTTCCAAGCTCGACAACTTCATCGGGGTTGTCGTAGCCGAAAATGTCGGCGTAAGCCTGATTGACGAAAATGGGGACGCCGTCTCGATCAATTGCGACTCCTTGGATCGATCCTTCGACCAGGCTTCGGTACTGTTCCTCGCTTTCGCGTAATGCCTTTTCGGCCCGTCTGCGCTGGGTGATGTCGGTATAGGTGGAGGCATGGCCGCCGTCGGGCATCGAATTTCGCAGAACAGAGATGACGCGTCCGTCGCGCAACTCGAACTCGTCATTCGAGTTCGATCCGGCTTCGCGAACGCGTTTAAACTCATTCTGAGCCAATTCTTCGGAATCACCCGGCCCGAGTCCGCCGTTAGCGGCAATGTGGTGTAACAGGTCAACCATCGGCATGCCCGGACGAAGAATGTCCTCAGGCGCGTACCAAAAATCCGGGCATTTCTTGCTCCAGGCAACGAGCCTGTATTCTGAATCCCAAATGACGAACCCTTCGTTGGTTGACTCAAGGATCGTCTCGGTAATCTGTGACTCGCGCTCTAGCCTTCGTTTCGCAGCCTTCTCGGCGCGAGCGTGTTCGATGTCGTAAACATCAGGGCTATCGCTCATAACGGTTTAAGCATGGGATTCATTCGGGTCGTGGTCAACAATCAAATAACCAGCCGGAATTGTACCAGTTCAGTATCGGCACGTTCTCCGGTCATTTTGCCTATCTCAATGCAGTTGCTCCGTATCCGGCGGTGAGCCTCCTTGAATGAGGATTGTTACGGTTTGCGTGCTCGGAAGAAGGTAACTTGCCCGACACGGGGGCGGCGGGCGTCCATCTCGGCCACGTAGCCGTCCAGGGTTTCCTCGCGGCGCATATCCTGAACCGCTTCCACGGCGGCGCCGAGTTGGCCCGGCGTGGCGGTGGCCCAAATGGAATCGGCTTGCCGCCACAGGCGTTCCGTCGGACCCATGGACTCGAAATAACGCGCTCCCATGATGACCGCATCCAGGGGGACCGTGCGGCCCTCGAAAACAAATCCGACGGATTGCAGGATATCGACCAGAGCGCCGTCAGGAATGCAGCGCGGCAGGTAGGCTTCCAGGCATTCGGGGATCAGGTTGTAGTACCAGAAACCTTCGCGTTTCTGGATCTGTGTGGTGCAGTTGATGACGGCAACGCCACCCGGCCGCAGCACGCGGAACGCCTCGCTCAGGACCCGGTGGTGAATGGGGTATTTGTCGTTGGCGCCGGACTCCAGATGGTTCAGCACCTGATTGATCATGACGCCGTCGAAGTGGTTGTTGGTGAACGGTAGAGCTTCCATGTCGCAGTGATGAAAGCGGACCCGGGCGGTGAGGGCGGCCTCGGTGAGGCGGCGGTGAGCGACCGCGAGCATGGCATTGGAAAGATCGACGATATCGATCTGGCCGACCTGGTCGATCAGCGCTTCGGCAAACAGACCCGTACCGCCGCCGGCATCGAGCAATTGCACCTCGGGCAGGGCGACGCCGCACGACGCCAGAGCGCCGGCGATGATCTCATGGCCGACTGCCGTGCGGTGCTCATCGAGGCTCGCTCCGATGCGGTCAAAATTCACGTGGGCTTCGGCCATCGCCAGACTCCCTTACGCGCTCTTTTTGCGTTTTGTCTTTTTGATACCCAACGACCGGGCCAGGTATTGTCCGGTGAAGCTGGCGGCCACACCGGCGACATCCTCGGGCGTGCCCTCGGCGACCAGTTTGCCGCCCTTGATGCCGCCCTCGGGACCCATGTCGATGATCCAGTCGGCGGTCTTGATGACTTCCAGGTTGTGCTCGATGACGACCACTGTGTTGCCGTGTTCGACCAGGGCGTGGAGGACTTCGAGGAGTTTTTTGACGTCGTCGAAGTGCAGGCCGGTGGTTGGTTCGTCGAGGATATAAAGAGTCTTGCCGGTGGCGCGGCGGCTCAGTTCCTTGGCCAGCTTGACCCGCTGCGCCTCGCCGCCGGAGAGCGTTGTCGCCTGCTGGCCGAGATGAATGTAGCCAAGGCCGACCCGCTCCAGGGTTAGCATCTTGTCGCGGATCGACGGCACCGCCTTGAAGAACTTGGCCGCTTCCTCAACGGTCATGTCGAGGACTTCGGCGATGGACTTGTCACGGAACCGGATTTCCAGGGTTTCCCGGTTGTAACGCGAGCCCTTGCAGACGTCGCACTGCACGTAGACATCGGGCAGGAAGTGCATTTCGATTTTGAGCACGCCGTCGCCCTGGCAGGCCTCGCAGCGCCCGCCCTTGACGTTGAACGAGAACCGGCCCGGCTTGTAGCCGCGCGCCTTGGCTTCCGGCAGGCCGGCGAACCAGTCGCGGATCGGCGTAAAGGCGCCGGTGTAGGTGGCCGGGTTGGAGCGCGGTGTGCGGCCGATCGGCGATTGGTCGATATCGACCACCTTGTCGATACGCTCAATGCCGTCGAGGCTGTCGTGGTCGCCTGGATGCAGCCGGGCGCCGTGCAGCCGCCGGGCCAGGGCCTTGTAGAGCGTTTCCACCACCAGGCTCGATTTACCACCACCGGACACGCCGGTGATGCAAGTGAAGGTGCCGAGCGGGAAGGTGACATCAACGTTGTCCAGGTTGTTGGCTCGCGCGCCGCGCACCGTCAGGGCATGGCCGGCCTCGGGCGTGCGGCGATGGTCCGGCACCGGGATTTGAGTGAAGCCGGTCAGGTATTGCCCGGTCAGGCTGTCTGGTGTCGCCATAACCTCCGCCGGCGTTCCTGAGGCAACGACGCGGCCACCGTGAATACCGGCGCCGGGACCGATATCGACCACGTGGTCGGCGGCGCGGATGGCTTCCTCGTCGTGTTCGACGACGATGACGGTATTGCCCAATTCACGCAGCCGCTCCAGGGTTGCCAACAGGCGTTCGTTGTCGCGCTGATGCAGGCCAATGGAGGGCTCGTCGAGGACATAGAGCACACCGGTTAACCCCGATCCGATCTGCGAGGCGAGACGAATGCGCTGGCTCTCGCCGCCGGAGAGCGTCCGCGAGGACCGAGACAGGGTCAGGTATTCCAGGCCGACGTTGGTCAGGAAGCCGAGCCGCTCGTTGATCTCGCGCAGGATGCGCCGGGCGATCTCGCGCTGGGTTTTGTTTAGGTGCTTTTCCAGGCCGCCGAACCAATCCCTGGCTTCATCGATGGAGAGCGCGGTCACTTCGGAAACGTGTTTGCCGGCGAGTTTTACCGCCAGGGCCTCCGGTTTCAGCCGGTGGCCTACGCAAGTCGAGCATTGGGTCACCGTCTGGTAACGGCTCAGTTCGTCACGCACCCAGGACGAATCCGTTTCCCGCCAGCGCCGCTCCATATTGGGAATCACGCCCTCGAAGGGTTTGGTGATGTCGTAGGCCCTGTTGCCGTCGTGATAGCGCATGGTGACCTCGTCCTTGCCGGAGCCGAACAGGATCATCTCGCGGAATTTCTTGGCCAGCTTGGCCCACGGCTGAGTGGTGTCGAAACCGTAGTGGGCGGCCAGGCTCTCGATGGTCTGGCCGTAGTATTTTGACGACGAGTTGGCCCAGGGCGAGATGGCGCCTTGGGCCAGAGACAGGCGGTCGTCGGGGATCACCAGTTCCGGATCGAAGTACATTTCCGTGCCGAGGCCGTCACAGGCCGAGCAGGCGCCGAACGGGTTATTGAAGGAAAACAGCCGCGGCTCGATCTCATCAATGGTGAAGCCGGACACGGGGCAGGCGAATTTGGCCGAGAACACGGTGCGCCCCTCGGGCACGTGATCCTTGATACCGCCCTGCTTCTTGTCCTTTTCGGCATTGGGCTCGGCGTCGGCATCGTCAGCATAGGCCAGGCCATCAGCCAGGTTGAGCGCTGTCTCCAACGAATCGGCGAGGCGGGTTTCCAGGCCATCGCGGACCACCAGCCGGTCGATGACGACCTCGATGTCGTGCTTGAATTTCTTGTTCAGGACCGGCGCATCCTCGATGTCATACAATTCGCCGTCGATGCGAACCCGCTGGTAGCCGCGCTTGGCCAGATCGACTAATTCCTTTTTGAACTCGCCCTTGCGGCCGCGGGCGATCGGGGCCAGCAGGTACAAGCGCGTCCCCTCGGCCATGTCCATGATCCGGTCGACCATCTGGCTGACCGTCTGGCTCTCGATGGGAAGGCCGGTCGCCGGCGAATGGGGAACGCCGACGCGGGCGAACAGTAGGCGCATGTAGTCGTAAATTTCGGTCACCGTGCCGACGGTGGAGCGGGGATTACGCGAGGTGGTCTTCTGCTCAATGGAAATCGCCGGGCTCAGGCCCTCGATGGTATCGACATCGGGTTTTTGCATCAGCTCCAGGAACTGGCGCGCGTAGGCCGACAGGCTTTCCACATATCGGCGCTGACCTTCGGCGTAGATCGTATCGAAGGCCAAGGACGACTTTCCCGATCCGGAAAGGCCGGTAATGACGCACAGGCTGTCGCGCGGGATCTCGACGTCGATGTTCTGTAGGTTGTGTTCGCGGGCGCCGCGCACCTGGATGTTCTGCATGGTTTTCCCGGTCATTTTCGGGTGATTCGAAATAACCACAGATATAGGGGATCAGGTGGCGCGTAAAGCGATTCCCGGAATTTCCAGCGAATCCGCCGGTTTATACACATAATCACAGTAAAATTCGCTTGAATCGGGTAAATATGCTATCATTTGCATGTAAGTACGAGGCGCCTCATTCACTTTACCGCGCGGTAGTGAAATAGGAGGCAGTAATGACTCAGGACGACAAGAAGACCTACATTTGGACGGCGGCCATTGTCGGCGCCATGGTGGTCTTGTTTATCGCAGCCTACTCGATGGGGCTAATGCCGACGGCGCCTGCGTCATAACGTCCGTCGGTAACGTTATAACACTCTTCGTCACACCCCCCTGGCGCCGCCAGAGCCCCCCTCTCGCGGCGCCTTCTTTGTGCCGAATTAACGAACGGTCATGCAGGAGCACTTGGCGAGTTGGTTGACCTTCTGTGAGACGCTGCCCATCAGCAGGGTCTTGAGCGGCCCAAAACCGCGGCTGCCGATAACGATGAGGTCAGCCTCGGCACGCTCCGCCGCCTGTAGGATTTGGTTGGCGGGATCGCCTTCAAGGATTTCGGTCGTCACGTCTTTGGCGCCTTGTTTTTCCGCATCCGCGGTGGCGAAGGCGGCAACACGTTCGGCAAGCGCCAAGACCAATTGCTGATCGACCCGTTTTTGCTCCGCCGATACGGTTAACGCGACGGCACCGCCTGGAATATTCTTGATATCCGGCTTGGTCGGATGGGCGCCATCGACCATGTGTTCGACCTGGGCCATGCGCCGAAATGCGGAGGGCGGCTCGCCATGCATCATGACATGGGCGATCCTGAGGCTGCCGCCATACTTAGCGGCCATGTCGGCTGCTGTTACGACGGCTTTGCGGCCGTGGTCGGAGCCATCGGTGGCGACGATGATCTTGCTGAGCATGATTCTTCTCCTTGTCTGCAGAGTAAATCGTATCGCGCCTCGACCTATTGTTCATTGACCGAGGTCAAGCTTTCCAGGGGCCGGCGTCACGGCTTTTAGGGGCTGGCACCGGCCGGGAGATGGTTGTAGAGTCCGGCCAATTCTTCCAGCAGGGGGCCCTCATGGCAGGTTCAGTCAACAAAGTCATTCTGGTCGGGAATCTCGGCCGCGATCCGGAGATCAGTAACACGCAGTCAAACAAGAAAATGGCCAAATTAAGTGTCGCCACGTCGGAGAGTTGGCGTGATCGACAGACCGGAGAGCGCAAGGAAAAGACCGAATGGCATCGGGTGATTATCTTCTCCGAAGGGCTTGCTAATATCGCCGAGCAGTACCTGCGCAAGGGTTCTAAGGTGTACTTGGAAGGCGCCTTGCAAACCCGCAAGTGGACCGGCGATGACGGTAATGAGCGCTACTCCACGGAAGTTGTCCTGCAGGGCTTCAACTCGACCCTGACGATGCTTGATGGCCGCGGCGAAGGCGGCGGCGGCGGTGGCACAGGCGGTGGCGATCCGGGACCCGGGTGGGACGGCCCCGATAGTAGTGGAAGCGGTGGCGGCGGCGATACGGGCGGCGGCGGTGGCCCTGCCGGTGGCGATCTGGACGACGAAATTCCGTTCTAGCGAAGCCACATACGTCGGCGTTCTCGCCAGCAACACATCGATATCAGCAGGGGCGGGCGCGTGAATTCCCCGGACCATGTCATGGATACCGCCACGACGCGGCGTAACGTCCTTATTCTCTCGGCTTGCCTGGCCTTGTCCATGACCGGCGTGACATTGGTGTTTACCGTTGCCGCCCTGGCCGGGCAGGTGCTCGCCGACGACAAGAGCCTGGCGACCCTGCCGCTGGCGTTCCTGTTCACATCGGTTATGGTCTCGACCATTCCCGCCTCGTTTCTGATGAGCCGCATCGGTCGTCGCGCCGGTTTCACGATTGGCCAGCTGATCGGGATGGCGGGGGCCGGTTTGGCCGCCTACGCCATCTATCAGGGCGACTTCTGGCTGTTCGTCGGCTCGAATGTCCTACTCGGCACCCACAACGCTTTTTGGCAGTATTACCGGTTTGCTGCTGCCGAAACCGCCGATCCCGATTACCGGCCAAAGGCGATCTCATATGTGCTTGCCGGCGGCGTTGTGGCGGCCGTTTGCGGGGCGCAGCTGGCCAAATGGAGCGTCGATTTACTGGAACCAGTCCTGTACGCAGGGGGGTACGTGGTGGCGGCGGGCCTGACAGTGATTACCATTGTTTTGTTGCAGGGCATATCCATCCCCAAACCGGTTATTCGGAGTTATCGCGCCGGCCGCCCGCTCTTGGAAATCGCTCGCCAACCCGTATTCATCGCCGCCGTGACGTCGGCTATGCTCGGCTACGGCGTCATGACGCTGGTCATGACCGCGACGCCGCTGGCCATGCAGTTTTGTGGTTTCAATTTCGACGATACGGCGACGATCATCCAGTGGCATGCGCTCGGCATGTTCGCGCCCAGCTTTTTCACCGGACATATCATTAAACGGTTCGGTGTTGTCCCGGTCATCATAACGGGTGCGCTGCTCAATGCAGGATGCATGGCGATCAACCTAGCAGGAATTGAGTTCACGCACTTCTGGTTCGGACTGGTCCTGCTCGGTCTTGGCTGGAATTTTATGTTTGTCGGCGGCACCACACTGCTGACGGAAGCCTACCGGCCCGAAGAACAAACCAAGGTTCAGGCGCTAAACGATTTCCTGGTGTTTTCAACCGTGGCGGCGGCGAGTTTCTCGTCCGGCGCATTGCAGCACACATTTGGCTGGGCCGCAGTAAACGGCGCCATTGCGCTTCCCATGCTGGCAGCCTTCGTTGTCGCCCTATGGTATGGGCTGGCCCATGGTGGAAACAGGGTCCGAACTTAAGGAAATTCAGCGGCCGAATCAGCTCTATTTTGAGCGGTTATACGGCCGCAAAGTAGGTCTCCGCATGAGTTGTGTGCGGGTGCGAGAAATGGTAGATTTAGGGGTCTCGAGACGACCTCGGGGCGGACTCGCGAGAGTTCAAATAAGACATTGAAAACGTTGGTAAAAACCTTTGACTGCACCCCCCGACACTCCGCTTCCCGAGAGTCCTGATTCTGATATAACGCCGATCGCCATCGAAGACGAAATGAAGTCTTCATATCTCGATTACGCGATGAGCGTAATCGTCAGCCGGGCGCTGCCCGATGTGCGCGACGGATTGAAGCCGGTTCATCGCCGTGTGCTCTATGCGATGAAGGAAAGTGGCTACGAATATAACAAGCCATACCGTAAATCTGCGCGCATCGTCGGTGACGTCATGGGTAAATATCACCCTCACGGTGATCAGTCGATTTATGACGCCATGGTCCGCATGGCGCAGGATTTTTCCCTGCGACTGCCGCTGGTCGACGGTCAGGGAAATTTCGGCTCCATGGACGGCGACAGGGCGGCGGCCATGCGCTACACCGAGGCGCGCATGGCCCGTTCGGCGCATGCGCTGCTCGAGGATATCGACAAGGAAACCGTCGATTTCCAGCCCAACTATGATGAGTCGGTCCAGGAGCCCAAAGTTCTGCCGGCCGGTTTTCCCAACCTTTTGGTCAATGGGGCCGGCGGTATTGCTGTCGGCATGGCCACCAATATCCCGCCGCACAATTTAGGCGAAGTGGTCGATGCCTGCTGCGCTTACATCGACGACCCCGAGGTTACCATCGAGTCCCTGATTGAAAACTGCATCCAGGGGCCTGATTTTCCCACCGGCGGCTTGATCATGGGCCGTGCGGGGTTACTCAGCGCCTTCCATACGGGCCGCGGGTCGGTGATCATGCGCGGGCGCACCAGCTTTGAGGAAATTCGCAAGGGCCGCCAAGCCATCATCGTTCATGAAGTGCCTTACCAGGTGAATAAGTCGCGCATGATCGAGATCATGGCCGAGACCGTTCGCGACAAGAAGATCGAGGGCATCTCGGACCTGCGCGACGAATCGGACCGCGACGGCGTGCGCGTGGTTATCGAAATGAAGCGCGATGCCGAACCCGAGGTCGTTCTCGCCCAGTTGTTCCGCTATACACCGCTGCAAACCAGCTTCGGCGTCAACATGCTGGCCCTCGACCACGGCCAGCCGAAGTTGATGAATCTGAAGCAGATCATCACCGCTTTCGTGGAATTCCGCGAAGAGGTCATCCGGCGCCGCACCATCTTCAAACTCGGTAAGGCGCGCGAGAAGGCCCACGTATTGGCCGGTCTCGCCGTTGCCGTCGCCAATATCGACGAAGTCATCGCCCTCATTCGCGCCGCCAAGGATGCGCAGACGGCGCGCGAGAAACTGATGGCCAAGGCCTGGCCGGCGACCGATGTTGCCCCCATGATCGCGCTGCTGGACGAGCCGGGCCACGCCGTCGTCAAAGGCAAGTACAAGCTGTCGGAAGCCCAGGCCAAGGCGATCCTGGAACTGCGCCTGCACCGGCTGACCGGGCTGGAACGCGACAAGATCGGCGATGATCTCAAGGAGCTGGGTGTCGAGATCGCCGGATATCTCGAACTCCTGGGGTCGCGCGAACTGCTCTATAAGCTCCTGCGCGATGAGCTGGTGAGTATGAAGGAGCAGTTCGACACACCGCGCCGCACGACCTTGGAAGAGGACGAATTCGAGCACGATATCGAGGACCTGATCCAACGCGAGGACATGGTCGTGACCGTCACCGATACCGGCTACATCAAGCGCGTCCCGTTGAGCACCTACCGGGCGCAACGGCGCGGCGGCAAGGGCCGCGCCGGCATGAGCACCCGTGACGAGGACGCCGTCAGTCAGGTATTCGTGGTCAACACGCACACGCCGGTTCTGTTCTTCTCGTCAACGGGAATTGTCTACAAACTCAAGGTCTACAAGTTGCCGATCGGCACGCCCACGGCCCGCGGCAAGGCCTTGATCAACCTGCTGCCCTTGGACGAAGGCGAAACCATCACCACGCTGATGCCGCTGCCCGAGGACGAGGAGACCTGGAACAACCTGTTCGTCATGTTCGCGACCTCGTCCGGCGGTGCGCGGCGCAACAGGCTGAGCGATTTCACCAATGTCATGGCCAACGGCAAGATCGCCATGAAACTGGCAGAGGGCGACCATTTGGTGCGGGTCCGGACCTGCACCGAGAATGACGACGTGCTGCTCCTGGCCGCCGGTGGCAAGGTGATCCGCTTTGCGGTTACCGATATCCGTATCTTCGCCGGGCGTGATTCCAAGGGCGTGCGCGGCCTTAAATTGAAGAAGGGAGACCAGGTTATCGCCATGTCCGTGGTCCACCATGTGGAAGTCAGCGTCGAGGATCGCGAAAGTTACCTGCAGGCGGTCAATGGGTCGCGCCGGCTGGCCGGCGGCGACTACACGGAGCGGGCCGAGGACAAGGCCCGCGACGAGCAATTGGCGGCGCGCCTGCAAGAACCCCTGTTCGCGGAAATGGCGGCGACCGAAGAATTCATCATGACCGTCACCGAGGACGGCATGGGCAAGCGAACCTCGGCCTATGAGTACCGCATCGCCAAACGAGGCGGTCAGGGCATCACCGGCATTGATCTCGGCCGCGGCAAGGGCAACAAGGATACCTCCATCGTTGCGGCTTTCAGTGTGATCGACGAAGACCAGCTTGTCATGGTTTCAGACGGCGGCCAGATCATCCGCTGCCCCGTCGATACGGTCAGCGTCGTCGGCCGCGCGTCCCGCGGTGTCACTTTGTTCAATACCGCCGACGGCGAGCGCGTGGTTTCCGTGAGCCGGCTGCGCGACGTGACCAACGGCGATGAGGACGGTGAGGCCGAGCAAGCCGGAGAAGGAGAAGAATCGGCGGAGGCCGCCGCGACCGAGCCGCAAGGCGAAGACAGCGCCGAAGTGGAGGCTGAGGTTGAGGCTGAGGCTGAGGCTGAGGCTGAGGCTGAGGCTGAGGCTGAGGCTGAGGCTGAGGACAGCGAAGTGCCGGATGTGGAGGAAGAGCAATGAGGGGAGGGGGCGCCGCCGTTTATCCCGGGACCTTCGATCCGGTGACGAACGGGCATGTGGACATCATTGGCCGCGCCGCGCGCATCGCCGACCGGCTGGTTGTCGGTGTCGCCGTCAACGCCGGCAAGGACCCGTTGTTCAGCCTGGATGAGCGGGTTGAGATGGTGCGCGGCGAAATCGATGCCCTGGACCCCGAGACGTCGGGCCGCGTTGAGGTCGTTGCGTTCGACAACCTGTTGATGGATTTCGTTGGTGACATGGGGGCCTCGGTCATCGTGCGCGGTCTACGCGCCGTCTCCGATTTTGAGTACGAGTTTCAGATGGCCGGCATGAACAGCCGCCTCAATCCACAGGTCGAAACGGTCTTCCTCATGGCCTCGGACCGCCACCAGTTCATCGCGTCGAGGTTCGTCAAGGAGATCGGCCGGCTCGGCGGCGATATCAGCCATTTCGTCTCACCCCGGGTCAGCGAGCGGCTGGTCAAGCGGGTTGCGGAAGGCAACGGCGGCGGCTGAGCCGAAGATCACATCACAAAGCCAATTAGGGCATTGACCCACCCCGGCGACGTCCGTATTTTCCGGCGTCCGGCGGATTGATCCCCGGCATTCTATGGGCGCTTAGCTCAGTTGGTAGAGCAACTGACTTTTAATCAGTAGGTCACAGGTTCGATCCCTGTAGCGCCTACCAATAAAATCAAGGGGTTAGCTGGAAACGGCTGACCCCTTGATCATTTAATCCGCCGTCGGGCTAACAACTGGGCTAACAAAGAGCGTGGTTAATCGCGCTTTCCGATGCCGGATCAGACTGGGTCCCACCCGGCCCAGCCGCCGCCGACCCCCGGCCCCCCCCCTGAGGCCCATAA
>Ga0315338_1000564_pt1 | contig 78021 bp, 61 predicted proteins | sample ASW8metaG_FD_204518 | JGI IMG/M metagenome (GOLD analysis project Ga0315338, IMG submission 204518) | Ammonia-oxidizing marine archaeal communities from Monterey Bay, California, United States - ASW #8 | ecosystem: Environmental > Aquatic > Marine > Coastal | place: USA: California | collected...
CCATCTTTCTGCTCGCCAGTGAGCGCGGCTCGGTACTGGACGGCGGCATCGCGCTCAAACCGCGGCAGAAACTTGTCGGCGTGAACGCCGATGGGGAACTGCTCGAGCACGCGGCCGACCGCGTGCGACTGACCAACTCGACCCCGCTCCCGGGTGGCATCATGGTACGGCTGTCCACACAGAACGAAGTGGCCGGTATCCATTTCATGAACATGGGCCACGCCGCCATCTCCGGGGCCGGCACCAACTACTCCGGTGCGTACATCCATCACGCGACGTTTACGGGACACGCGACGGAACACATCGAGGACGAACGCGGACTGGTGTATGCCATCACCTTTGATGCGTCCGAGGGGACCATCGACGGGGTCGCGGTCGAAGACAGCAGCTTTTCCGATGGCGAAGACCTTGGTGCCATCCGGGTATTTCAATCGGGTCAGAGTCGTGGCCACTACCAGTTTCAACGCAACGATTTCTCGGACCTCGGTGGCCGCGCCTATTTCGTACGCACGCAGCACACCAGTCGGGTGGAAACCATCATTCTGGATTCGACCGCCGACAATATCGGCCGGGGGGAGAGAAACTCGGACAGCATCATTCCCTATCTGATGGGTCAGTCCGAACAGGTCATGCTGATTCGCGACTACCGGTTCAAGAACACGCGGCAGGAAGGCAACCGATCCAATACGGCCATTGAGGCCTATATGTTCGGCTCCCCTCGACCGGACGAGGCGAACTGGTGTACTGGCTGCAAGCTGACGCTGAAGATCGTCGATAGCGTCATCGAAAACTCGGTGACGGACCCGATTCAGTTTTCCAACTCAGGCACGAACTCGGAACTGTCGTATGAGATCAGAAACACCAGGATCATCGGCGGTGATCCACGACAGGGCGGCGGCGGAATCTCGCTGAATCTCCAGGGGGTCCCTGACAGCGGCGGCAGCACCACGCTGCTCGTCGAAAGCAGCTCCATCATCGGCACGACCGGCTACGCGTTCACACTGAACAATCGTGGCGGGGACGATGGACATGCGGTGACCGTGGACCTCGGCGGGGGCGCGCTGGGTAGCCGCGGCCACAATCGATTCATCGACAACGAGAAAGGCGCGATACGACTGCCTCCGATCCGGATGACCGCGCAGCACAACTGGTGGGACGGCGGAACACCCACACTCTACGACAACGATGACCGACCGACTGACGACGCCCACGTCCTTGTCGACCCGGTGTTGACGGCCGACCCGCGCTGACGGTTGCGACGCCGACCTATCGGGCGCCAAGGTCCAGGGCGACGATCCGCTCGCGATCGCGAGCGTACAGCGTGGTCCCGACCAATGTCGGCACGGTCCAGGTGCGGGTCGCGAACAGCGTTGTCGTGGCGAGCGCCTCGAGCCCGTTGGGACTCAGCCGCACCAGGGACAGATCGCCATCTTCTTCCATCAGAATCACCTTGCCGTCACCATAGACCATGCTGGCGCGACTGAAGCCGCGCTCGCGCCACGCGGTTTCGCCAGACTCCATATGGGTCGCGGTCAGAATGGCGGTTGCCCCCTGGCCGTTGGTGCCGTAGATGAAATCACCGATCTTGAGAACGTTGAGGAAGGTGAAGCGCAACTGGCGGTCGTCCCACAGTAGCTCGGTGTGCACAACGTCGCCGTCAGGCACCAGCCTGATCGCCTGGCTGCCCCCGATGTATCCGGACGAGAAAAACAACACGCCGCTGCCCTCGTCGTAGATCGGAATCTGGAAGTTGAAATCGTTGCCGGCGTCGTGGGCATGCGCCCACAGCACCTCGCCAGTATCGGGATTCATCCCGAAGACACCTTGGCCCGCGAAGACGACGGCGTGTTGGCGACCGGCCACGGTAATCAGGCCCACCGGTGCGTGAGACACCAGGAAACTGCCGTTCTTCCACACGACGGCACCGTCGCTCTGACGCAAGGCCATCACCGACTGCCCGGGGCCACCGACCTGCAGCAGAATGGTGTCCTTGTAGGGGATTGGTGTAATGCCGGAGCCCGGCTTGATCATCGAGCGGATGAGCAGCGGCGGGGACCCGAAGTCGGTGATCAGATTCTTCGACCAGAGTAGCTCGCCAGTCTCCGGGTTGAAGACGTGCAACTCCTTGTTGCTTCCCATCGTGAACAGGCGGCCGTCGCTGAGCAGTGGCGTGGCATGAGGACCTGCCCCCTGATCGAAATCTTGATTTTTCGACGCGTAGGAGTACTCCCACAGGGTGTCGCCGCTAGAAGCATCTATGGCGATCACGCTCTCGCTCGGCGTCCACGGCTCGCCGCCACCCGACCCGGACTCACGGTACATCGTGAAGAGGCGTCCATCGGCCACGAGGATCGACGTGTGACCGGCCCCCAACGAACGGCTCCACAGTTCCGGCGGGCCGGTCTCGGGCCACGTCTCGGCCAGACCCTCGGACTCCACCATGAAGTCGCCCCGTGGTCCGCCCCACTGCCGCCATTCGCCCTCTTGGGCGTTGACGGATAACGGCGAAGCGAGCCAAAACAGTAGGAGCGAGGCGGTCAGCGGCGCGGGTCTCGAATGTCCCATGGTGTGTGTCGTCTCGGATGAGAGGTCCTACCGTGCGCCCTGCGGAAAGTCCTTGCAGGGCATCGCCCACGCCTTGCATGGCCCGACCGGAGGCGCCATGGTGTAGACAAGTCGGTTGTGGGTCTCGCCGTCGGGCGTCGTGGTGTCTACCTCAATGGTCAGGATGCTCCCATCGGCGCTCAGGGACATCACCTCATGCATGGTCATCTCGCCCTGGGTGCCTTCGGCCACGAGCCGGTTCCCGTCCCACCGTGATGAGGCCATCATCGACGTGTCCCGGCCGACTGGAATACTGAGCTCTCCTCGGCCGGGGGTAAACGACCAGGCCTTCACACCGTTGGTTTCGGCGCCGATGACAACCGTGCCATTGGCGGCGTGCGTAATGAACAGGCGCTCAGTATGGCCGCCGCCGCGACCGCCACTGAACGCCGGCGGCGTCACTTCGCTGGCGCCCTCGTCCAGCGTCCACATGCCAGAGAAATCGGGACGTTGCGCAGCGGCCGGACCAGCCAGCGAGAGAAATAACAGTGCTGTGGTCAGCACCTGAACACGTGGCACATCCACCTCCAAACCTTCGATCAGCTTATCAGTGTGCTGGGTCGGGGCCGGTTCTGCAACCCCGACCAACGAAGCCCGTGACCCACTATAATTACTGTTTTCCCGTTTGCGCGCGACGACGCGTAGATCATGGACTTGCCGGTCACCATCGGCGCACAGGAGAATTTGACAACCTATGCTCACTCACATGCTGCACGCCTACGACCTTCAACTCAACAATGCAAAACGGCAGGTCGGGGACATCCCGGACGCGCTGATGTGCACCCAGCCGGCCGGCCTCGTGAACCACCCCACCTGGAGTCTCGGGCATCTCATCATGTCCGCCCACGGCGTCGGAGAGTTGATCGGCATCGAACCGGACGCGCCGGAGGGATGGGCCGAGCTGTTCAAGACGGGTGGTACCCCGAGTAGTGACCCGACTGACCAACCCACCAAGGCCGAGCTGCTCGCCGAGCTCGAGAAGGTGCACAACTCGTGGAAGGCCGCGCTGCCCGGAGTCGATGCCGCCGTGCTCGACGCCGAGCATCCCAACGAGCAGACCCGGGCGTACTTTCCGACCGTCGGCGCCATGGTCGCATACATCATGACGTCACATGAGATGGATCATCTCGGACAGGTCGTCGCATGGCGCCGGGCCGCTGGACTCGGACCCGCGTAGTCGTCGGCGCAGATACGTCGTAGTTCTGGCAACGGCCTCCGGTTGAGGTCGTTGCGTTTTCTTCGTCTCGTCACCCCGCCGGCGGCCACAGGCCGCCATCGGCGGCACGGCGAGGCCTTTGCTACGTAGCCCTACCGTGACCCAGCCTGAGCTGCCGTCGGCCGAACACGACACCCAACTGCACGATGCGCTGAACCGCTATTGGGGGTACCGCGAGTTCCGACCGTTGCAGCGCGCCGCCATCGACGCCAACCTGCAGGGACGCGACAGTGTGGTGGTGCTGCCCACGGGCGGTGGCAAGTCGCTCTGCTTCCAGATGCCAGCGCTCGTACGTCCGGACCGCGGTCTGGGTCTCGTCGTCTCGCCCCTCCTGTCGCTCATGAAGGACCAGGTGGACGGCCTCGTCGCGAGCGGGGTGTCGGCGGCGGCCCTGAACAGCTCGCTGGGCTCGGACGAGCGCCGGGAGGTCTACAACGACCTCGACGCGGGACGCTGCCGACTGTTGTATGTGACGCCGGAACGCCTGGTCGGCAACGGCGGCGAGTCGTTTCGTGCCCGACTCCGTGAGTGGGGCGTCAGTTTCGTCGCGGTCGACGAGGCCCACTGCATCAGCCAGTGGGGACACGAGTTCCGCCCGGAGTATCGTCGCCTCGCAGAGCTCCACGACGATTTCCCCGACATCTCCATCCACGCGTTCACCGCCACCGCTACGCTCCAGGTGCGCGAGGATATCGCGAACCAGCTCGCGCTGCGTGACCCCGAGTTCCTGATCGGCGCCTTCGATCGCCCGAATCTCAACTATCGGGTGCTCCTGCGCGCCAGCCTCAAAGATCAGATCCGCCGCGTCGTCGACCGGCACCCGAACGAGGCCGGCATCATCTACTGCGTCTCTCGCAAAGAGGTCGAGAAGCTGGCCGGCTGGCTCGATGGACTAGGCCATAGGGCGCTGCCGTATCACGCCGGACTCCCGGACGCGACCCGACGCCGCAATCAAGAATCGTTTCTGGACGAGCGGGTCGACGTGATGGTGGCCACGGTGGCGTTCGGTATGGGGATCGATCGGTCAAACATCAGGTACGTGATCCACGCCGGCTCGCCACGCTCGATCGAACACTACCAGCAGGAGTCGGGTCGGGCGGGTCGTGACGGCCTCGAGGCCGAATGCATCTTGCTGTACTCCGGTGCCGACTATGCACGGTGGCGCCAGATGCTGGAGCAAAGCGGCGAGCTGTCGGACACGGCGCGACGCCTCCTGCGCGACATGGAGCGCTACGCAGCCGGCAGCCGTTGCCGTCATCGGGTGCTGGTCGAGTACTTCGGTCAGACATTCGATCGCGACGACTGTACAGCGTGTGATTGGTGCCTGAAAGAGCTGGAGCGGATAGCTGACCCCGTGACCCTGGCCCAGAAAATCTTGTCCACGGTGGTCCGCACCGGTCAGAGCTGGGGCGTGGGCCACGTCATTGACGTCTTGCGTGGACGCACGACCGACCAGGTCACCGCCAGCCGGCACCACGAACTGACCACCTTCGGTCTGCTGGCGGAGATGCCGATCCCTGAGCTGCGCGGCTACGTCGACCAGTTGACGCAACAGGAATTGCTGCTTCGTACCGACGGACCATACCCGGTCCTCCAGCTGACTGATGACGGCGTGGCCGCGCTCAAGGGCCTCACCGAGGTCGCACTGTTTCGGCAACCGAGACCGACACCCGCCCAACGAAAACGCCGGTCCCAAGGCGACCCGTCGGCCTGGGACGGCGTCGACCGCGGACTGTTCGAAGCGCTCCGACAATGCCGAACAGAGGTGGCGCACGCGCGCGGCGTGCCGCCCTACGTCGTCTTCCACGACAACACGCTGCGCGATCTGGCGCGTCGACGGCCCACGACACCGCAGGAACTATTGGACTGCTACGGGATCGGCGCACGGAAGGCGGAAGATCTGGGCCCGATCATCCTGGACGTCATTCGTGACTTCCAGGGAAAAGGGGACACGGCCGAACCCGATGACCTCGCCCCGGCGACGTCGCCCTGAATTACCCGGGTTCGAGCACCTGCGCCACTGTAACGGATGAGGAGCCGATGACCAGCCTGAGAACATAGAACCAGACCAGCTCATAGATCAGCGCGGCACAACCGCTCCCCAGAAAGAGCAGCAGTAGGGCGGGGGTCGACCACCGGGACCCACGTCGTTTCATCGTGTCGGAACGTGTCAAGTCTGCCATCAGGGACGCCCGCCACCGCGTCGACGCTTACGCGACCGCAGACAAGACGGAGTTGACGGGGCAGGTCCGAGTTTGCATGCTGAGGTCTTGGCGCAACGTTCGATTTTGGCCAAGGAGGCCAGCGTGACCCCCGTCTCAACCGACGCCCTGCCCCCCATCGACCACTCCGCCGCGGCGCCTGACTCGCCGACCAAGCCTCGTCGGGCCGCCTGGACGAACCTCCCTTTTCTCGGGGTGCATCTCGCGTGTGGGCTGATATTGTGGACCGGAATCAGTCCAGTCTCGGCCGGAATAGGACTCGCCACACTGCTCGTTCGAATGTTCGGGCTCACCGGTGGCTACCACCGATATTTCTGTCATCACTCCTTCCAGACGTCTCGCGTGTTTCAGTTCATGCTCGCCTGGGCTGGCGCCGCCGCGGCGCAGAAGGGTCCGCTCTGGTGGGCCGGTCACCACCGCAGCCACCATCGATACTCGGACACCAAAGCCGACGTGCATCCGCCGGGCGTGAAGGGGTTCTACTGGGCGCATATCGGCTGGGTGATGGCCGAGGCAAACGTCAGAACCAAATCCGAATGGGTGCCGGACCTCATGAAGTTCCGAGAGCTGTCCTGGCTGGACCGTAATCACTACCTGGCGCCGATCAGCCTCGCGGTCGGCCTGTTCGGGCTCGGCGCCTGGCTGGACGCGACACAGCCCCAGTTGGACACGTCGGGCCTGCAGTTGCTCACCGTGGCTTTCTTCCTCAGCACGACCGTGCTGTATCACGTGACGTTCGCGGTCAACTCGGTTGGACACACGCTGGGTCACCGCCGATATGACACGCGGGACGCGAGCCGCAACGGACTGTTGCTCGCGCTGGTGACCGGCGGCGAAGGGTGGCACAACAATCACCACCGGTATCCGACCTCGGAGCGACAGGGTTTCTACTGGTGGGAGATCGACGCGACCCACTATGTGGTCACCGTGCTCGGGTGGCTCCACGTCGTCTGGGACATCCGCGGCCCGTCGGACGAGGTTCTGGCCGAAGGTCGTCAGTAGCGGCTGCGCCATCCTGCCGGCAGCCAACACAGCGTTCACCGTGCCCCCCCGGACCGCGCCCCGTCGTCGATCCACGCCTTCAAACACCGAGCCGCAGTCCACACCGGCGGCGGCACCAGTTGCTGCGCAATGTCTCCAGACGCGGCATAGGTCTCGAGTCGCTGGAGCTCCGCGACCATCCGGGCGGCAAAGGCCTCACGGTGACGATCTCGGCGCGCGGCGGCTGAACCAGCGGGCGGGCAGCCCCGCGCCGCCACATTGGGGTACTGGCGCGCGAAGGTGGCCAGACAGCGCCGCATGACAAACGGTTTCGCCACCAGAAGCGCGGACCGGGGACGTTGGCCCACCGCGCGCAATGCGGCCATTCCGAACCGCACGTTCTCCAGGGTGTTGCCGGCCTCCACCTCCGTGGTGATGGCATCCTCCGACACTCCCCGCCGAACCAGTTCATCCTTGAATACCAGCGCCTCAGACCGCTCGAAGACCTCGGCCGTCATCGGTCCAAATCGCCCCGTCACGAGGACCGACGGCGCGTGCCCGGCATGATACAGTTCGGCCGCTCGGCGCGGCACCGCCAGATCCTGACTTCCAAACACGAAGATCACGTCGCTGGGTACCGGTGCATCTGCGCGCGCCAGAAACTCCCAGATCGGCAGAACCAATCGCTGAAACACCGCCTCGTCGCGGGTGTCCATTGGTTCAGCCATAGAGAGACGCAGGGACCTGAAGTGAGCGTAGGCGTACGCTATCATGCTCTGGACGGTCAGTCTGCGGCCGACCCTGTCAAGGTGTCCAAGACCCTCTCTCCAACACGCGGCATGACCGGCCGGCTTCTTGTCGCCTGCTGCCTCGTCTGGCTCGCGACCGGTTCGACGCGCGGCCAAACCCCTGACGACCCGCTCACACTCGTGACACCGCAGGACCGGCGCCCGTTGCCCACCGTGCGGTTTGACGGACGGCGCCTGGTCGCCGTCAGCGAGCTGACCACCCCGTTTGGCCTCACCATCACCGACATGCGCCAGCCGGGGCGCCTGACCCTCATGCGTGAGGACCGGATCATCGTCCTCACCGCCAACGAGGGTCTGGTCTCGGTGGCCGGTCAGCTGGTGGCGCTGGCGTCGCCTTCCCTCGAACGCGACGGCAACTGGTATGTCCCGATCGATTTCATCGGGCGCGCCCTGACGCTCGTCCTAGATGAGCCACTGGAGCTGCGGCCCCGCTCCGGGCTGGTCTTGTTGGGTGCCGTCCGGGTACCGCAGGTAGTCGCCCGGTATCAGCGCGCCGGCCGACGGTCGCGTCTGCGGCTCATGATTACGCCGCAAACCGAACACGTCATCGAGCAGAACGCCGACCGGTTACTTATCACTTTCGACGCTGACGCCCTTGATCTGGTGCTACGCGACATGCGCCCGGACGCCCTCGTCGCGGACATCCGGGCCATGGACGGGAGCCCGATCCTCGCCGTTGAGCTGCGTGACGGCTTCGGCAGTTTCTCGGCCACGACCGAACCGGCCCTCGGGGGCGCTGTCGAACTGGTCATCGACCTGCAGCCGCGGCCAGTCTCCACAACCCGGGCGGCGCCGTCGCCGACACCGCCCGCTGGGTCACGGGGGGGGGCCGGGTCCGGGCCACTGGCAGGACCTGGAACAGAACCGGCCGCGCTGGTCCCCGAAGAGACGGTCGGCGACGCAATGCGACCTCTCCTGGCCGAACTCGCGCCGCCACGTCGGATCCGGGCGATCGCCATCGACGCCGGTCACGGGGGCGACGACGTCGGCACCCGAGGGCCGGATGGCGCGCTGGAGAAAGATGTCACGCTCGCCGTCGCACAGCGGCTCAGAAACCGAATTGAAAGCGAGCTCGGACTGCGGGTGGTGCTGACGCGGACGAGCGACACCGCGGTGTCGCTGGACGAGCGCGCGGCCATCGCCAACAACGACCGCGCGGATCTGTTCATCAGCTTGCACACCAACGCATCGGTGCGCGAGGCCGCCATCGGCGCGGAGGTTTTCTACCTCAGTTTCGCCGAATACGGAGAGGAGGCACGCGAGGCGGGGTTCACGGGCCAGCTGGTCCCCATCGTTGGCGGCGGCTCACGCGTGCTCGACATCGTGCCGTGGGAGATGGCACAGCTCAGGCACGTGAACCATTCGGCCCGATGGGCCCAGGTCGTCGCCGACGAGCTTGGCCAGCGCGTGCCGATGAGCCCGCGTGGACTCCAGCAAGCGCCGTTCCGCGTGCTCGTAGGCGCCAACATGCCGGCCGTGGTGGTGGAGCTGGGCTTCATCTCGAACCCTGACCAGGAGGCCCAGTTGACCTCCGCCACCTTCCAAAGCGCCATCGTCAGCGGCCTCCTGCAAGGCCTCATCCGTTATCGAGACGAGGTGGAGCGCGAGACGCTGCCGCTCGACGCCCGGTCGCCGGACGGGTCGGGGCGCATCCCATGAAGCGCGACTATTGGATCTACGGGGGAATGGGGGTCGTGGCCCTCGTCGGCATCTGGGTACTGTTCGTCGGACTCCCTCGGTGGTATCCCTCGGAAGGGGTACCGACCCCGACGAACGTGGCCTCGGGAAAGACGACCGATAACGAGCTCGTCGCGGCGACCCTCTTCTACATCTCGGACGACGGCATGGGTCTGGTCGGATTCGAGCGACGGCTCGTACAACACGCGGACCCGGCCGTCCAAGGACGCATCATCTTGGAGGCGCAGCTCGCGGAACCACCTGCCTCGCTGCTGTCACCCATTCCGCCCGGCACGGAATTGCGCGCCTTCTACCTCTCGGACCAAGACGCTTTCGTCGACCTAAGTGCCGAGGTCACACTCGGTCATTCCGGCGGGTCACTCGAAGAACTGTTCACCGTCTACGCCATTGTGAACGCCGTCACCACCAATATTCCGGCCATCAATGCCGTCCAGATCCTCGTCGACGGCAAGGAGGTCGACACGCTCGTCGGCCACGTCGACCTCCAGCATCCACTCGAACTAAACATGCAATGGGCCGCCGACCCGGACATCGACGCGACGCAGAGCCGTCCGATTGACCAGATCGACCAACTATGACCACGACATCTCGTTTACATTCGCGCCCGGTTGACCAACTCCGCCCGACCGTCCTGACCCCCCACTACCTCGAACACGCGGAAGGATCGGTGCTGATTGAAGCGGGGCGAACCCGTGTCATTTGTACCGCCAGCGTCGAGGACAAGGTGCCACCGTTCCTCCGCGGCACTGGCAAGGGGTGGGTCACCGCGGAGTACGGCATGCTGCCCAGGGCCACATCGACCCGCAACTCGCGAGAGGCGAGCCGCGGCAAGCAGAGTGGACGCACCCAGGAAATTCAGCGCCTCATCGGCCGGTCGTTGCGGGCCGTCACACAGCTGGAGGCATTGGGTGAACGGACCATCTGGGTCGACTGCGACGTCATCCAGGCGGACGGCGGCACCCGCACCGCGTCCATCAGCGGCGGCTTCGTGGCCCTCGTGCTGGCACTTCAGCGCCTCAAAGAGCGCGGACCATTGAAGCAAATACCCATCACGGACTACGTCGCCGCCACCAGCGTCGGCATTGTGAACGGAACGCCCCTACTCGACCTGGCCTATGAGGAAGACTCGACCGCGGACGTGGATATGAACGTCGTCATGACCGGAGACCGCCGGTTTATCGAAGTGCAGGGCACGGCCGAAGGCGCACCGTTCACCCGCGAGTCGCACGATACGCTCCTCGCCCTGGCTGAAGCGGGCATCGGTCAACTCGTCGCACTGCAGCGTGAGCTGGTGGGCGACTTCCTGTAGGAGGCGGCTATCCCTCGTCAGACACGAACGAGCATCGCACGGCCGGACCGCCTGCTCGTCGCCACCACCAACGGTGGCAAACTACGTGAGATTCAGGCCATCCTCGGCGATCTTCCTCTGACCCTCGTCACCCTGGCCGACCATCCGGCACTCCCGGAACCTGACGAGACCGGCCTGACGTTCGCAGAGAATGCACGCATCAAGGCGCTAGCGTACGCCGGTGCGACCGGCGAGTTGACGGTGGCGGAAGATTCGGGTCTGGAAGTCGACGCGCTGGACGGTAAGCCGGGCGTGCGCTCGGCCCGGTTCAACGGTGAGTCCTACCCTGAGAAGTTCGCCACGATTGCACGCATGCTGGCGGCCCGCGGCACCGACTCAAGCACCGCACGGTTTGTCTGCGCTCTGGCGTTAACCCGCCCGGATGGTTTGGTGTGGGAGACGACCGGCACCGTCGAGGGCCGCCTCCAACTGCCGGCCAGTGGACACGGCGGGTTCGGTTACGATCCGATTTTCTACTACCCGGCGTATGGACGCACCCTGGCCGACGTGACCGACGACGAAAAATCGGCGGTCAGCCACCGCGGGCAGGCGTTTCGACGCCTTCGGCGCTATCTAGTTGCTTAGACGGGGCTACGCCCCGAACCCCACGTGGCGGCTCCGCGGGGACCCGCCGCCGACGCGGGCCGCGCTGCCGCGCCAACTAGAAGGGCTATGCCCCGGACCCCGCGCAGTGACTGGCCGGTCACAGCGGCCAATCTCGCAGCATGCGATCGTTCCGCGTTAATGTGGCAGTTTCCCCAATGGCAACCGCCGCTGGAACAGTTGGTAGATGTGGTGCGCTTCGTGATGGACCATGTATTCCACCTGGAAGTGGACGTCGAACCGCGGATACTCCGGATGTCGACCAGACCGGTGCCATTCAGCCGGCGTCAACTCGGCGAGCCGGACCGCAAAGCGCTCTCGGTCCGCGAGGAACGCGTCCCGCGTCTCTGTCGCGTCGTGGGCCACCAGCTTGTCGAAGTCACTGTCGCTGTCCGGCGAATAGGGGAGCAGCACCGGGTCGTCCGTCGTCAGCATCGCCTGGATACGCTCGTCGAACAGCCGCTGCACGCGCCACAGATGACACACCAGTTCCTTCACCGACCACTTGTCTGGCACGGTGCGCTCCGAGAGCGAGGCATCGTCGAGCTCCTGCGTCAATCGCACGATCTCCGCACCTTGCCCACGGAGCCGGTCGACGAGTCGTTGATGAGCCGCGTGCTTGTCGTGTGTACCGGCGTGGGCGTGATCCGCCATGGAATTCAGTATAGTCCCGACGGCTGACCCTCCCGCGACTGCTGCGACGTCTCCCGCCGCGACCCGCTACTCCCGCTGGGGCAGATCAATGGTGAAGACGCTGCCGCCGCCGTCACGACTGGCGGAGTGCACCGAACCTCCCTGGAGCCCGATGAGACGTTTGACGATGGACAGACCGAGGCATGTGCCACCTACCTCGCGCGAGCGGACGACATCGACGCGCGGCCACGCCGGTACCGGTGTCCGACCGGCACGCTATAGTTGCGTGGTTTCCCAGTTAACTGGCGACCCGACATGACCGAACGGCGCGACTTCCGTCAAACCAAGATCATCTGCACGCTCGGACCTTCGAGCGACTCGGCGGAGCGCATCGAACAACTGGCCCGGGCGGGCATGAACGTGGCTCGGCTCAACATGTCCCACGGGGACCACGACAGCCACCGACGGACCATGCGCCATATACGACGCCTCGGCCCCAGGTTGAATCATCCGATCGCGGTGCTGATGGATCTGCAGGGCCCGGCGATCCGCACCGGCGAACGGCGCGGGAATCTAGAACTCGGGGTGGGCGAAGAGTTCTCGGTCAGCGTCGCTTCCACCGAAGATCCGGAGGAAAAGAGCATCCATGTCGACTACGAAGACATGGTGCATCAATTGAAAGTGGGCGATCGGATCACGGTCGATAACGGTCTGATCAACCTCGAAGTGCTGGAGGTGCGGTCACGGGACCTCCGCTGCCGAGTGCTCGACGGCGGCACGCTGGGCTCACGGAAGCACATCAACTTACCTGGCGTCCGGGTCAATCTGCCGTCGATCTCAGAACAGGACAAGGCAGATATTCGCTTCGGCATCGAACACGACGTCGACTTTCTCGCCGTGTCGTTTGTCCGAAGCGCCGAAGCCCTGCGTGAGGCCCGCCGTGTCATCCTGGAGACTGGCGGACACCATGCCAGGCTGATTGCCAAGATCGAGAACCAGGAGGGCATCGACAACCTGGACGAGATCATCGCGGAATCCGATGGCGTCATGGTGGCGCGCGGCGACCTCGGGGTGGAGGTTCAGTTCGCCGAGCTGCCGGTGGCGCAACGCACCATGGTGCGTAAGTGCGCGGTCGCCGGCAAGCCCGTCATCGTGGCCACGCATCTGCTCGAGTCGATGATCGAGCACCCGATGCCCACCAGGGCTGAGGTCAGCGATGTCGCCAATGCCGTGTACGAACAGACCGATGCCATCATGCTGAGCGGCGAGACCGCCACCGGGCTACATCCCGTTCGGTGCGTGGAGGTGCTGGACCAGATCGCGCGCCGCACGGAAAAGGAAGACGGCCTCGGGTTCCACACGTCGCGAACCCCCGGCACCGTCCAAGAGCAACTGGCCAATAGCGCCTGTCGTCTGGCCGATTCACTGGACGCACCCGCCATCGTCGTCATCACCCGAACCGGCCGGCTCGGCCAGCTAGTGAGCAGCTTCCGTCCGAAGAGCGCGATCATCTACGCGTTCACGAATGTCAGCGCCGCCCGACGCGCGCTGTGGTTGTCTCGGTCGGTCGTACCATTCGAGATGGCGCTGTCGGACGAACCGGAGCAGACCGTCGTCGACGCCTTCCAGCGGCTCCGGAGACACAATCGCCTGGTGCCCGGCGACCCGATCGTCGTCGTCTCAGACGTGGCCACCAGTCATGGCGACGCCACCGCGATTCAGGTCCGCACCGTCGACTGAGAACACCGACCACGATCGATGGAGCAGCCTCGGTGATCAGCCGACTATCCAGTCCCCGCTCGCGCGCCGCGGATGGCATAATCAGGCAGACTTCTTCTCAGTTGGGGAGCGACCATGCGCAGTTCCGCGGCGATATCCGGCTCGGCTCGAACGGTGGAACCCGTGCGCACGGTGATCGTGGCCGGCCTCGCAGGTCTCGGTCTACTGCTATCCGGCGCGTCGGTCTCCGTTGCCCAGACCGTCGACACGCCTCGCACGGCATGGAACGTCCCTGATTTAAGCGGGTATTGGGAGTATCGCACCAGCACGCCGCTGCAACGTCCGGCGACGCTCCCCGACAGGGCGACGCTGACGCCAGCCGAGGCCGCCGCCTACCTCCCCCAACGACTCACGGACATCGGCACGGAGCGTGACCTGCAACTGAACGCCGACTGGTGGGAACCGGGCGGTCTCACCGATGACCGGACCTCGATGATCGTCGATCCGTCCGACGGACGGCTGCCAACCATGACGCAAGCGGCCCGACACCGGAACGGGACGTTGGGTCTCCGGTCACGCTCGCGGCCCGCCGACGGGCCAGAGGACCGGGAGCGCTACGAACGGTGCATCATGGGACGGACGGTGCCGTTGATGGCCGTCGCGCCAAACCGACTGGCGCAGATATTCCAAACCCCTGGCTATCTGGTCATCCTGCACGAGCAAAATTGGGACGTCCGGGTCATCCGGATTGACGACGGTCCCCATCCGCCTGATCGCGTTCGCCTGTGGCAAGGAGATTCGTACGCGCACTGGGAGGGCGACACCCTCGTCGTACGATCCGCGAACTTCAACGGAGCGTGGACACTCAACGGCACCAGCGCGAACATGCACGTGGTGGAGCGGATCTCCATCGCGGACGACCGCACGCTCGACTACCAGTTCACCATCGACGACCCGGAGTCGTTCGCCGCGCCTTGGACGGTCGCGTTTCCGATCACCCGCGCCATCGGGCCACTCTTCGAAAACGCCTGCCACGAGGGGAACCACAGCATGCCGCTCATCCTCCGCGGCGCCCGAGCGGTGGAACGAGCAGCGGAGGTGCGCTAGCTAGCCGCTTCAGAGGCTTAGTCGACCGGCACGGCGATGTAGTCGTGTTTGAAAACTTGGGTCACGGAATAGCCGAGAGCCTCAATTTTCTCTCGGGTCACTGCTATTCTCTCCAACACATCTGGTGACGCCGTCTCGGGGTCGTGGCCGCCCATGATCTCGATGAGCATCACCGGTCGATTGCGACGAATCGTATCGAGGGCGCCATCGAGCACCTCGTTCTCATACGTCTCTACGTCGATCTTGAGCAGTGACAGGCGCTCGAAACCGAAGCTGTCGAGCGACCGGAGTTCCGCCGCGTCGCCACCAGAACCCACGCCAGTCCCGCCCTCGTTACCCGGGGAGGCGGGGTTCATCTCGATGATCCGGGTTTCGCCGGATCCGATCGCCATGCGTAGGGCCACGACATTGGTGACGCCGTTGAGCGCGAGGTTGTGGTGCAGCTCCCGGTAGATCTTGCGCTGTGGCTCGAACGCATAGACGCGACCCCACGGGCCCGCCAGCTGCCCCATCCGCACGGTGTGGGTGCCAATATGCGCCCCCACTTCAATGACGACCGAGCCAGGTACGATGTGCTCGGCTAGGAGGTCGAACGAGTGCCGCTCCCATTTGTCGCCGGCGACGATGACCTGCTTGATCATGTCCGCGGGGTCGTCGACAAAGAAGCTTCCGACATCGGGGACGTCGTATCGCTGGTAGTCGTCGAGGGGAAAAGCGTTGAGGTAGCGGCGGGTCTCTTCGAGGTCGTCGACTACCTGGGGAGCCACGTCGACAATCGGCAGCGGCACGTAGGGAGGCGGTGTGGCGCCGCACGCGACGGCGGCCACTAGCAACGTGAGGATGATCGCCCGTGTGGACACTGAGGCCTTCATAGAGCTGTACTCACGAACCATGACAGGTCTGGCGAACGCCCGCACCCACGGTCCGTCCAGCCGATGCTATCGCGAGACGCCGCCATACGCGACATCGGTGAGATGAGCCATCTCGCGGTCGAAGGTGGTCAAGTCGTCGGTGCAGAACTCGCTGAGGTGCGTGTGGCCTCACGCACGCGCCAGCACGGTCATCCGTTCCGCGGTGGCGGCAAAGAACTTGTGGAGCCGATACGCCGCGTCATCGACGGGGAGCCGAGCCCGAAGCTCCGGTTTTTTGGTCGCGACCCCGACCGGGGAATTGTTCAACGAGCATGCCCGCATCCGGATACAACCGATCGCCTGCATGGCCGAATTGGACACCGCCACCGCATCCGCCCCCAGAGCCAGGGCCTTTGCGAAGTCGGTGTGGGTGCGCAGTCCGCAGACCAGGTCGCGATCTTCACTTTCTGCATTCGTCTGTCTCCTTCGGCGGCTACGGCCCCAGGACGTATACCAGTAGTGGCCCCGCTTGGTTGGCCACCGGCAAGTCGAGGTGCTGCTCCGTAATCAGATAGTCGAGTGCATACTGCCTGGCCAGTACACCGGCCCGCTCGGCGGTCAGTTCGTTGAAGTGACCAATCGCCTCGACCCGCTCGGCGACGCGAGACGCGATGTCCGGCGAATAGATGGCGAGCGCACTGTCTTTGATCAGTTCCAGGTAGACGTCTCGCCCACTGGCGGCCCGTACACTCGTCCCGTATCGAGCGGCATGCACCGGGTCGGCCAGGAAATGAGTCCCCACCGGTTGCGTCGCCGCCCATACCATCAGGTGATTCCAGTCACTGTTCTCGAAACCGACCTGCAGCACCGGTCGCTCCGGGCGCTCGATGAATCCACGATACCCCCCGCGGCAGACCGCTAACAGCACGATCACTACGACCAACGCCCGGCGCGGTGCCACCCACCGCCCGCTGTCCACTCCGCGGGCTCGCCATGGGCCCTCGACAAGGAGCCAGGCCAGCAGAAGCACGCCCACGTAGTCCATCAACCAGAAGACCCGGTTCACCTGTAACTGCACCGCCAGCGCCACCGACCCGTACGAGAACACCGCCGAGACAAGAAACACCCCCAGTAACAGGGCGCATCCACCGATGAGCGCGCCCTCCCGCCGGCTCGCCACCCCCAGTGACTGGCGGTATCGGTACAAACCGAAGACCAGCGCCGCGATACCCAGGTTACTGAGCCAGGCCGACAGCGGCCACCCGGGCACGACCAGATAGTCCTTGTACTCAACCAGGAGCCGCAACCACGCCGGATCCATCACGACGAGCTGCTCACGCAGCGGACCGCCCAGAGTCACGACGCCGGCCAGTATCGCCGGCACGGACCACCCCAGCAGTGTCTTCGGAGCGACGCCGCCGCTCAACACCGCAGCCCCGCCGACCATGATGGCGAACCAGAACCCGATGGTGGGATGAACGAGAATGGCCACGACCACGATGCCCAACGCCAACCGGCTCCGTCCAGCGAGATACAGCGCCGTGGCCGACAGCCCCAGGGCGAACGCCAGCATGCGGGGATGAAAGTACCCCTCGACGGAGTTGGCACCCGTATCCGGAATGCGGTGCCGGACGGTCACGAGCGCCAGTAGGGCGCCGACCGTCCACCAGCTCCGGTAGACCGCCACGCCGAGGCCGATGAGGGCGCCGTAGAGCACCAGCAACGTGACGACCTGACTCGTCAGGAACGCCTCCGGAAGCGACATCCCGCTCGTGCGCACGAGCGGTGCGAACCAATCGTCGAACAAGAGAAATCGATCCTGCGCGGCGATCAACGCGCCATCGTGTGGAAAGAGCCGTGGGTCCATTTCGTCGAGGACCACTGGAATGTAGAACGCCTGGTCCGATACCCCGTAGTGATACCCACCCGAATTCAGTGTGACCAGGACGCAGAACCCTAGAGCCCCGGCAACGAGCGGGAGAATGTACGTCCGGCGCACGTCGAGCCGCCCGACTGGTTGGTCTGTTGATGGCACTGTCGCGATGTCCACACGCGGCGCGCGCTGTCGCTGGTGAAGGTCCCGCCGCACTCGACGAGCGCTCATTCTCGCACAGGCCGTCTCCGCGCCAGTGTTGTGCCCCAGGCTCACCGGTACTAGCAGCCCGTGGCAAAAGTTCCGCTGCGGTCGACCGGCGCGGTGGTGTGGGAGCGGCCGATCGACACCTCGCCCCACGGGGCGCCGATGACCTGCCTCCATCAGGGAACGCAGTATCTCGTTCTGGGGGTCGGCGGCGGGCAACAGCCCGCCGGGCTTGCTCGCGTATGCCCTGCCAGCCTAAGGGTGCGGTGTTCGGCATCGCACTTGCGTTCGAACGGTTGGGCGTCTACTGTGTTGATTTAGGTCGCCAGGCGCGACACGTCTGGGGGGTTCCAGGAGAGACTGCAGATGCTCAAGACATGCTTCGTGGCGTTCTTCACCCAGGCGCTCGTGCTCACGCTCGCACCCCAGCCGGTCCTGGCGCAGGCCGGGAGTGGGATGCCGATGCGAACACCAGATGGCCAGCCCGATGTCTCCGGTATCTTCACCTTCCGGACGCTGACGCCGCTCGAGCGACCGAGCCAGTTCGAGGGACGAAATAGCCTGTCGACAGAGGAGGCTGCGGCGTTCGAGGCGTCGGAACGAACTCGTCAAAATCGTGATCTGTTCGACCCCGTGACAGGGGCGCCGAACGCCGGATACCAACCGCGCGCCGAGGGCGGCGTCCTGTCGTACAACGAATTCTGGTACGAACGAGGCATCGAGCTGACCTCTGACAAACGGACGTCGCTGATCATCGACCCCCCGAATGGCCGGCGTCCACCGCGGACTCAAGCGGCCCAAGTAGCCGACCGGGAACGACGCGCTCATACCGAAATACACCGCTACGACTCGTATGAAAACCGGACCATGACCGACCGCTGCCTCGGGACCTCCGTCGCGGGTCCCCCGTTGCGCGCCGGGGCGTACAACAACAACATGATGATCTTCCAGACGGCCGATCACGTGGTCATTCAGAACGAGATGGCGTCCCAAGCGCGGGTGATCCCCCTCGCGGACACCGTGAAGCCCTCGTTCGCCCAACTCAAGGGCGTGTCACGCGGGTACTGGGAGGGAGAGACGCTGGTCATCGAGACGACAAATTTCCGCAGCGACAGCGCCTTGACGGGACCGAACATGCACCTGACTGAGCGCCTGACCCGACTCGATCAGGATACGGTCGCCTACGAGTACACCGTCACCGACCCCACGGTGTACACTGCTCCCTACACCGCGATGATTCCGCTGCGCCGCACGGATGGGCCGATCTTCGAGTACGCCTGTCACGAGGGCAACATCGGCCTCTACGGCATTCTGGCCGGAGCGCGAGAACTCGAACGACAAGGTCGCGAGCTGCGTCGCTAGCCGGACGGCCGGGGCAACGAGCGTACGAGTTGCGACTCCGCCTCGCCAACAGCCGATATCCAATCTGTCTGAGAGGTTTCCCAAGACGGGCCACTAGCCGCATCTCAACGCCACGAATGCGTCGAGATACGCGGCCCGTGGGCCGGGCGGGGGTAAACGCCGGAAGCTGACGCTCCCGTCCGGTCGACCACCGACGACGGGCCGTCGCCCGACTCCAACTCGTTGATCGGCGGCGTGACGACGGGGATCTCACCATGGGAACGAGGCGCCCGAACCGAGGCACCGATGTCTCGACGGGGCGGCCCCCGTCGACCGGTTCACGGACCGAGATGCCCGCTCCCGCCGCCCGACCGCACCGACGCGCCTGACCAGGCCCCGGTTATCGATGCGCGAGTGGACCTCAGATTCCGAGGAGTTGATCCGACTTCGCTGCGAATACGAAATCGCTTTCGGTCAGCCCGTCGATCTTGTGCGTCCAGATCGTGATCTTGACGAGCCCCCACGACAGATGGATGTCGGGGTGGTGTCCCTGTTCTTCCGCCATCTCGCCGATACGCACCGTGAAATCCAGCGCCTGGCGGAAATCGTCGAAGCGATAGGCCTTTTCGAGGTGATGCTCGTTCATGACCTCCCACCCGCCACCAAGCTGGGTCTGATAGGTCACCAATTCGTCGCCCTGAAGTGGCGGCACGCCGCCCCGGCACGGCACACACTGTTTCGACGCCAAATCGCTCATGTCGCGTATCCTCGATTCCGAAGGGCCCGAGCCACGCCGTGGTCAGCGCCCATTACGGATTTCCAATTTTACCGTGAGCGGGCACTCTTCACCGGCCCCCGTGGCGCCGCCTCGCTCGGTGATCAGACTCGTTAGTATCGGTCCTCGACGGCCAGCGCTTCCTCTCCCGTTGGGGTGACGTTGTACATGGTGAGCGTGAGAGTCGTCGTATCGATCGGCTTGACCTCGATACGCCAACCCCAGTCCTGATCGGGCGGCGCCGCGTAGCTCCCACGCACGACAATCGACCCGTCCGGGTCAACTCCCTCATCGCACGGCATGACTCCATCCGACATGTGCCACGAATCGATCCAGTGCGCCATGACCCACGCCCGGTCTGACTGATAGCCAATCAACAGCGACCCGTCATGTACTAGACGCTCGCGGTGCCTTCAGTGTTCACATGTGAGTGCATGTCGCTCCAAGGCGCTTGCGTCACGCCAAGCATCACGCGGGTTCGGTCGACCGCAAGGCACCGGACCTTCTCCGCGTCGTGCAGCCGCGATTCACCCCACACGTCACAGCCGACCTGTGTAGTAAATCACGGTTACAGGGCACTAGAATTGCCCCAGGATCCGACGTTTCATGACTGGAGTGCACCGATGACGGTAGTAGAACGTAGGACACGCCACGCCCGCGCGTCGGTTCGCTTCGCGCTGGGATGCCTGGTAAGCGTAGGCGTCACTAGCGACGTTGTCGCGCAACAGAATACGGTACACCCTCAACCGCGGGCCGACGGGCTGCCCAGCCCCTCACCGGCGACGGCCAACGGGAGCCAGCGGATGGTGCGACCGGAAGGAACCGTACCGATGGCCCCAGCCGGATTCTCGGTGACCAGCTACGCGGAGCTACGGGGGCCGCGGATGATGGTGTACGCGCCGAACGGCGATCTGTTCGTCAGTTCGCCCACCACGAATTCGATTCAGGTTCTCAGAGACGCTGACAACGACGGGGTCTTCGAAGCCCGCGGGGTCTTTGCCGACGGCGAGACCTGGCCCGCACCGGCGCAACCGACACCACCGGCCCCCGAGGGTGGCCGATCAGCCCCCCTCTTGGGCGTACTCGAAGGTCCACAGGCCCTGGTGGCCGACCCCCAGGCGTGCACCCCGCCTCCCGACTACCTGCGACGTGGTCCGGGCGGACTGCGCTTGCCCTTTGGTCTCGCCTTCACCGATGGCTACCTCTATGTCGGCAATACCGACTCGCTGGTCCGATTCGAGTATCAGAACGGGGACATGGCGGCGCGGGGCGCACCAGAGAAGCTGCTCGAGCTCCCGACGGGAGGGCACTCGAGCCGCAACATCGTGTTCAATCGGGCCGGCACCCAGCTGTACATCGCGGTCGGCTCGGCCTCGAATAGCGACGACGGCGAAGATTGCCGTCGGGCCGCGATTCTGGAGGTCGACCCCGACGGCACGAGCGCTCGCGTCTACGGGTCGGGAATCCGCAACCCAGTGGGACTGGCGCTACAACCCGGAACCGACGTGGTCTGGACAGCGACCAACGAACGCGACAATCTCGGTGATGATCTCGTGCCAGACTACGTGACCTCCGTCAAAGACGGTGGATTCTACGGCTGGCCCTATTCGTACATCGGCGGCCACTACGATCCGAAGTTCGTCGGCGCGTTTCCAGACCTTGTCGACCGCGCGATCGTGCCTGATGTGCTCCTCCCCGCCCATTCCGCTCCGCTCGGCATCACGTTCTACACCGGCACGCAGTTTCCGGCGAGATACCGCGACGGTGGATTCGTGGCGCTGCACGGATCGTGGAACCGAACGGTTCCAACAGGATTCCGGGTCGCGTTCTTCCCGCTGGTCGACGGGCGCCCGGGGCCACTTGAGGATTTTCTCACCGGCTTCCTGGCCAGCACCGGCCAGAACGGCACGCAGGTCCGGCAGTGGGGCCGACCGGTCGGTGTGGTCGTCTCGCCGGCTGGCGCGCTCCTAGTCTCCGACGACAGCGGTAACCGAATCTGGAAGATCAGCGCGGTCGACGCCACGAACGGCGGACGATAGCGGACCCGGGTTATTCTGTGCTGTAGTTGATCTCGAGTCGCTGCACCGAGAGCGCCGCGACACAGAGGACGACGGCAGTGAGCGCCAACAACCCGAAAACGGCTCGGACTACCGTGGGCGGCGCGGCCGGAGCGATGAACAGACGGGACAGGCCCTCCGGGTCCGCCATTCCCGACGCCGGGATGAGGCCCAACCCCAAAGTCGATCTGGAGAACGAGTCGTCTCGGGACACCTGCTGGACTCTCGACCTTGCTGCGGAGCGCCGGTAACCCGGCCACGCATGTCTACTTCCTCGCCTGTCTCGTCGCCCGCATCTCGCCTTTGTTCAGGAAGTCGTTCTGGAAATGCTTCGCAAACGCTTCAGCCGCCGACTGGAAATTGTTCTTCTGCACATTGTAGGCGTAGAGGATGGCTGCCGTTTCGTTGTCGATCACCTGGAACGTGCCCTCAAATTTATCGCCGCCGCCGCCGAACAGACCTGAGACGATTGCGCGCCCAGTGGTCTGCTCCTTCACGGTCGACACACTCCTGATCGTCCAGTCAGATTTGGTTCGGTCCGTCACGACGAGCACTGGCACATCCTTCTTGATCAACGCCGCCGAGATCGCTAGGCCGAAGTCCACTCTCGCCTCGTCAGCCTCGTCAACCTCGTTCGAGATGTCCTCGGTCACGCTCTCTTCTATGAACACTCGGAAATCGCCCTTGGCGTCGGCCACGCTGGCGAGTCCGAACACGATCATGCCCGAAAGAATCGCCGTCGTCGTTAGCTGCCTCATGATGATTTTCCCTCTCTCCTAGACCTAGCCCATACGTGCCCGAGGCGGGTGCTGCCGATCAGGGGATATGAGCTATTTCGAATAGTACCAAGACTGCATCTAGCTTGGCCATGTGGGCCGCACGCCTTTGGTCCCGGCCACGCGTGGAACTGAGTCATTTCTAGGAAATCGCGGGGTTGGCACCGCTCGTGGATCGGTTTTTTACGCCGAAAGGGGGTTTCGGACCAACCTACGGTGCGCGCAGGAACGCGGTTCTGGGGACACCTTTGGGGGCAACCGCGGTCGTTGACCTGGAACAATCTATTTATATTCAGTGCGTTACATGGGTAATGTGATTGACGACTCGGGACGGACACCCCTGCTAGAACCGAACGATGGCCGCGACGTGGGGCCGAGTCAGCCAATTGTTGCTGGCGCCAGCGTCAACGGCGAGTCGTCTTGTCACGTGCATTGTCAAGTCGAGCGACAGGTTGTGCAGCGGGACATAGGCGATGTTGACCATGTGCAACTCGGTGTTGGTGCCGGGCATGTCGCTGAACACAAACGCCGACAGGGCGGCTTCCTGCTGGATCCGCCCGTAGGTGTAACCGAGCGTATAGGTCCGGAGGGTTCGCGAGCCACCGTACTCCGCTTCGAACCACACCCCGGTGTCAAGATCCGATGCCGCTTTCGTATTCCGCAGATACTCGCCGAGTACACGGAACGGATAGTCCTCGCGCCCGGTGTCGAACTCGGCCTCGACGATGGCGTCGACCATGTTGAAATCCGAGACCAGTCCGACGATGTTGCCGTCGGCGTCCAGATCAACCAGGTTGGTGAGCAGGCTGCTGAGCGGCCCCGTGGCTCGACCGACCGCCACCTGGTCGACGTTGCCGAACCCGTAGTCGGCCACCGACACCTGCAGGCGGTGCGCGCCGAACGAGAACCCGACCTCGCCATAGCCACCGAGCATGTAGGAATCGGCGTCGCGGCTCACCTCGTTCACGGCCGTCTGCAGCGCCAGCAGCGTGACATCGACCGCCTCGGACACGTCCCAAGCCACCTGCTCGTACCCACCCTCGAAGTTGAGGTCGTCGTCCCACAGCATCTGGGTGCGCGTCATGGGCGACCCGAACTTGCCAATCCCGAGGGTCAACGCGGATGCCCCCGACGGGTTGTATCTGATGTTGGCGCGGTCGAGGTTGAACGGCTTCGGTCTGAAGAAACTGGTGAATGTCTGGTTCGTCGACACGGGGGTGCCGGGGTCGCCGCTCGCGATCTGAATCTGCAGGTGGGTGTCGTCGTTGACGTCGGTGTCGATCCGGAGACGCAGCCGGAAACGGCTCCGGTGCCGGGTCTCACGACCGTCCTGGTAGAACCCTTCGTAACGCGACCGAAAATCACCGCCGAACTGGATGCGCTCGTACCAAGGGCCCGGAGCAGACCCGCTTTGGGCCGAGGCGCCCCCGGGTAACGCCACGAAGAACGCCGCTCCGAGGAGAACGATGGGAACGAAACGGGGCATGTTGCTGAGAATCATCGCTGATCTGCACATGGACAGAGAATAGTTGGGCCAGATTTCACGCCCGTTACGGACGGGTTAATTCTGTGTGACCGAGCGGCTCGTGGTCACAGTCCCTCGTCGTACGGAGTCTTAGGACACTGACCAAAATTAACTTACCACCTTCGGCCGCCGGGGCATCCCGCGACGCCCCAAGGTGGCAACCTTATTTTCATCAATGTCATTAGTGACTCTCAAGCCTACGACGTGTAAGATCCGGGACGCGGTTTGTTTTTCATAGGCAAGGGGTCGGAATGCGTAGATTTGGGATTGGATCGGCGGCCGCCACGCTCCTCGCAGCGGCCCTCGCCGTCCCACACATCCAGACCACCGCACACGCCCAGCAAGGCGGGCCCGGGGCTACGATGGCCGCGGCGGACCAGGCGGTGGTCAATCGGTATTGCCTGAGCTGCCACAATGACCGTACCCTGCGAGGCGGGCTCTCCTTGGAAGGAGCGGCGCTCGACGACGTGCGCAACCACGCCGAAGTGTGGGAGCGTGCCCTCCGCAAGCTGAGGGCCGGGGCGATGCCGCCTGACGGGGCTCCGCGTCCAGACGCGGCCGCCTACCAGTCACTGGTCACCTACCTAGAGACCGAACTGGACACGCTGGCCGCGGCTGCGCCGAACCCGGGCCGAACCGATACATTCCGCCGGTTGAATCGCACGGAATACGGAAACGCGATCAGAGATCTCCTGGCCCTGAACGTGGATGTCGCGTCGCTGCTGCCACTAGACGATGCCAGCTTCGGGTTTGACAACGTGGGTGCGGGAGAGCTGTCGCCGACCCTGATGGAGCGGTATCTGGCGGCGGCGCAGAAAATCAGCCGACTGGCCGTCGGCAGCATGGCCATCGTGCCAGGCAGCCGCGTGGTCACCGTGCGGCCGGACACGACGCAGGAGGGACACCTCGCGGGGCTCCCGTTCGGCACCCGTGGCGGAGCCCAGGTTGCGCACACGTTCCCGCTCGACGGCGAGTACGAGATCGAGGTCCGGCTGGCGCGGAACCGAAACGAGAACATCGAAGGGCTCCGTGAATCGCATGTCCTGGAAATGACTCTGGACGGCGATCGACTCGAGCTGTTCAACGTCGTGCCGGACCGGAACCGGTTTGGCAGCTACTACGCCGACGAAGACGTCGACAAGCACCTGAATGTGCGGATTCCGATCTCGGCCGGGCCCCACACATTCGGCACCGCGTTTCTACAGAAGAATTCGGCGCTCATCGAAACAGAGCGACAACCGTATCAGGCGCAATTCAACCAGGACCGGCATCCACGTCAGCAGCCGGCGGTGCACTCGGTGTCCATCAGCGGGCCGTTCGAACCAAGCGGGATCGGCGATACGCCCAGCCGAGACCGCATCTTCAGCTGCCGCCCCGCCACGCCGGCCGACGAGGCAGGCTGTGCCGCCACTATCATCTCCAGCCTGGCCCGGCGCGCCTACCGCCGACCGGTCACCTTCAGCGACATCGAGATGCCGATGGCGTTCTACGAAGAGGGCCGCGCGGGAGAAGGCTTCGAGGCCGGCATCGAGCTGGCCTTGCGGGCGCTGCTGACCAGCCCCGAGTTCCTGTTCCGTATCGAGCGAGACCCGGACGGAGTCACCCCCGGTGCCGCCTACGAGCTCAGCGACATCGAGCTAGCATCGCGGCTCTCCTTCTTCCTGTGGAGCAGCATCCCAGACGACGCGCTGATCGACGACGCGGAAGCGGGCCGGCTGCGGGACCGGACCACGCTCGCAGACCACGTACGGCGTATGCTGGCCGACCCGCGGGCAGCTACGTTGACCACGAACTTCGCCGACCAGTGGCTGTATCTTCGAAACCTGGAGACGGCAGCGCCCAACCTTCGACTGTTCCCCGATTTCGATGACAATCTGCGGAGCGCGTTCCGGCAGGAAACGCAGCTACTGTTCGACAGCATCGTCCACGAAGACCGCACTGTCGTGGACCTGCTGCAGGCCGACTACACGTTTCTGAACGAGCGGTTGGCCGGCCACTACGGCATCCCGGGTATCTACGGCAATGACTTCCGCCGAGTCGAGCTGCCGGCCGACAGCCCGCGTCGCGGACTGCTTGGCCATGGAAGCATCTTGACGGTCACCTCGTATGCCACCCGGACCTCACCGGTGCTCCGCGGCAAGTGGATTCTCGAGAACCTGCTCGGCATGCCACCGCCGCCACCGCCGCCGAACGTCCCGGCCTTGGAGGAGCCCGAGCCAGGGGTTACCGCGCGCTCGATGCGCGACCGGATGGAGCAGCATCGCGCGAACGCGGTCTGCGCCACCTGCCACCGACTGATGGATCCGGCCGGCCTGTCGATGGAGAACTTCGATGCCATCGGGCGCTGGCGAGACCGCGCCGACGACTGGTCACCGATCGACGCCACCGGGAGCATCCCGGGCGGGGGTCGGTTCGACGGCGTGGCGGGACTACGAGACGCGCTGCTGGCCCGTCCCGAAGTCTTTGTCGGCACCATGACCGAGAAGCTCCTGACCTACGCGCTCGGGCGCGGGCTCGACCACCATGATGGCCCCGCGGTCCGGCGCACCTTACGGGACGCCGCTCGCGACAACTACCGGTTCTCGTCCCTCGTGCTCGGGATCGTCGAGAGCGCACCGTTCCAGATGCGGAGATCGCAACCATGATGATTACGAAAATGGCGCTGCCGCGCCGCACGTTCCTCAAGGGTCTCGGCGCCTCCGTGGCGCTACCACTGCTCGATTCCATGGTGCCGGCATTTACGGCCCAGGCGGCCACCGTGGCGAACACCCCGCGCCGGCTCGGGTACGTGTTCATCCCGATGGGGATGAATCCCGCGCCCTGGACGCCGACCGAGGTCGGCAAGTTGACCCGGCTGTCGCCCTCCCTGGCGGCCCTGACCCCGCATCTCGAGCACGTGACGGTCGTCACCAACATGGAGTTGGAGAACGCGCACACGACCGGAAACCACGCCTCGTCGAACGCGGCGTTCCTCAGCTGTCTCAGAGGGAAGCGGACCGAAGGTAGCGACTACGAGCTGGGGGTCACGGTGGATCAGGTCGCGGCCCAGTCGATCGGCGGCGACACGCCGATTCCGTCGCTCGAACTCGGCACCGACATGATCGTGCAGGTCGGCTCCTGCGACAACGGATACGCCTGCGTGTATCAGAACAGTCTGTCGTGGGCGTCGCCGACCGCGCCGTTGCCGACCGAAGCTGACCCACGGGTGGTCTTCGAACGTCTCTTCGGCGACGGCGGCACGCCGGACCAGCGACGAGCCGAGATGAGAAAGAACGCGAGCATCCTCGACTGGGTGCTCGACGACATGTCGAAGCTCCAGCACTCGCTGGGCGCCGGTGATCGGACCACGGTCGATGAATATGTCACGACCGTGCGTGAGGTCGAGCGACGGATCCAGTTGGCCGAACAACAAACGGCCAGTTCGCCGCTACCGGACCTGACCCGACCCACGAGCGTGCCAGTTGAGTGGGAAGACCATGTCAAGCTGATGTACGACCTGCAGGTGTTGGCAATGCAGGCCGACCTGACGCGGGTCATCACGTTTCAGATGGCGCGGGAGGCCAGCACGCGCGCCTACCCTCAAATCGGGGTGCCGGAACCGCATCACCCGGTCTCGCATCACGTGAACGACCCCGAAAAATTGGCCAAGTTGGCGAAAATCAACGCTTATCACGTGTCGTTGTTCGCCTACATGGTGGAGAGGATGGCATCCACGCCCGATGGCGACGGCTCGCTGCTCGACCACTCGACGTTCATGCTCGGGAGCGGGATGGGCAACCCCGACGTGCACGACCACCGGAACCTGCCGATCATCGTGGCCCGCGGCGGCGGGGACAAGGCGTGGGGTGGGCGTCATGTGAAGTACGACGAGTTGACGCCGCTGGCGAACCTGCATCTGGCGTTGCTGGACGACGTCGGCGTGCATCTCGACCGTTTCGTCGACAGCACCGGCCACGCCGTCGAGGTCATGGAGCCGTTGTCGCTGTAGTCTTAGTACTCAGACGGGCTGCGCCCTGGCTGGTGTTTTCCCGCAGCCTTGCTCCGAGGGGCGCCATCTGTCGTACGTAGCCGCGGGTCTTCAGACCCGCCCGTGTTCGCCGGGAGACGCGCCATGCCTCGTTCAAGACTCTTCCTGTTCGCCCTCGTGACGCTACTCGCGGCGCCGCTGGCCTCGCTGTCGGTGGCGGCGGCCGTGGACCTGCCGCTGATCGACGCAGTCACGGTGGGCGACGTGGCGCGCGTGCGGACACTGCTCGACCAGGGCGCCGACGTCCACGGCGCGGAGCCAGACGGCACCACTCCGCTGCACTGGGCGGCCTATGCCGGGCAACTGGAGATCACCCAGATCCTGCTGGAAGCCGGCGCAGTGGCGAACGTCGGAAACCGCTACGGCGTCCGGCCACTGTCGCTCGCCTGCGTGAACGGTGCCGGCCCGGTCATCGAAGCACTCCTGAGCGCCGGGGCCAACCCCAACAGCACGCTTATGGAAGGCGAGACGGCGCTGATGACGGCGGCGCGGTCCGGCAGTGTCGAAGCGGTCAAATTGCTGCTCGATGCGGGCGCCGACGTGAACGCGCAGGAACACTGGAAAGGTCAGACGGCGCTGATGTGGGCCGCGGCCGAGGGCCACGCCGCGGTCATTCCCACCCTGTTCTCCCATGGAGCGGACCCCGCACTGCGGTCGAACCGGGGATTCACCGCGTTGCTTTTCGCCGCGCGCGAAGGACAGACCGACGTGGTGCAGACGCTGCTGGAGGCGGGTGCCAACCTCGATGAACAGCTATCGATCAATTCGACCCTCACAGCCGGCGGCGTGGAGCAACGTCGGGCGTCCGACGCCGGCCTGAACGCGTTTCTCCTTGCGGCGGGCAACGCGCATTTCGAGCTAGCGGCCTATCTCCTGGACCGTGGCGCCGACCCGAACGCGGCACCCCGTGGCTGGACGGCTCTCCATCAACTATCGTGGGTACGCAAGGCCGGCATCGCCGGGAGCAACAATCCGGCCCCCCGAGGCTCGGGCGCGATGACAAGCTTGGCATTCGCCCGCAAGCTGATCGTGCAGGGCGCGGATCTCGACGCCCGGGTCACGACGCGGCCACCGGCGGGGATCACCGGGCTCAACTTCATCGGCGGCACGCCGTTCCTCCTCGCCGCCCGCACCGCCGACACCGAATTGATGCAACTGCTCAGGGAGGCGGGCGCGGACCCGACGCGGACCAACAACGAGGGCTCGACGGCGCTCATGGTCGCGGCCGGGCTGGGCACGTCGTCACCGGGAGAGGATCCTGGCACGGAAGCGGAAGTGCTGGAGGCGGTGCAGCTAGTGCTGGACCTAGGTCTGGACATCGACGCAGTGGATGACAAGGGCGAGACCGCCATGCATGGGGCCGCCTACAAGCACCTCCCCCGGGTCGTCACGCTGCTGGCGGAGGCGGGCGCCGACATCGCGGTGTGGAACCAGAAGAACGACCGGGGCGCCTCCCCGCTGGACATCGCTATCGGCATGCACCGAGGCATGAACATCCTCAGTTCTGTTGAGACCGCCGACGCCATTCGCGACGCCATGCGCAAGGCGGGTGTCGACCCTGACGCGGCGCCGTGACCGGCACCGCCCCTCCCGACCCCGACAATATCCTACTCACCGACTGGACCGGTCCGTTCGGCGGCGTCCCCGCCTTCGACCGAATGGAGCTGGACGCGCTGAAACCGGCGCTCGAGTCGGGCATGGCCAACCAGCTCACCGAAATCGAGGCGATCGCGTCAAACCCAGAGCCCCCGACCTTCGACAACACCATCGTCGCGCTGGAACGGTCAGGCCGTGCGTTGAGCCGAGTTTCTGCCTACTACGAGGTCTGGAGCTCCAACATGTCGACCCCCGCATTCCGAGCGGTGCAAGGGGACATGGCACCGCGCCTGGCCGAATTCGAATCGACGATCACCCAGAACTCGGCGCTGTTCGCTCGCATCCAGGCCGTGCATGACACGGGGCGTGGCCTGGGATCTGACCATACCTCGTCCGCGAGGTTGCGCCCCGACCAGCAACGGCTGGTGCAGGTGATCTACGACCGTTTCGCGCGTAACGGTGCCACCCTCGAACCGGACGAGAAGCGGCGGTATGCCGCAATCGAGCAACGGCTGGCAGCACTGCACACCCGGTTTTCGAACAACGTGCTTGCCGACGAAGAGAGTCCGGCCGCCTTCCTTGACTCCGATCAGATCGGCGGTTTGCATGAAGCGTTCGTTCAGGCGGCGGCTCTCGCCGCGACGTCCCGCGGAAGAAACGGCACATACACGATCACCAACACCCGTTCGTCGACTGACCCGTTCCTGACCTTCTCCGACGACCGGTCTCTGCGTGAGCAGGTGTGGCGCGCCTACTATTCCCGCGGCGACAACGGCGACGAGCACGACAACAACGCGATTTTGGCCAAGATCGTGGGGCTGCGCCATGAACGCGTACGACTCCTCGGATACGACGACTACGCGACCTGGCGACTCGAGAACCGAATGGCCAAAACCCCCCGTCAGGCGCTCGACCTGATGGACGCGGTCTGGCCGGCCGCGCTGGCCCGGGTCAAAGCCGAGGTCACCGACATGCAGGCCGTCGCCGACGCCGAGGGCTCTGGCATCACCATTGCACCGTGGGACTACCGCTACTACGCCGAGAAGGTACGCCAGGCCACCTACGACCTCGACTCGGACGAGGTGAAGCAGTATCTCCAGCTCGACAACCTCCGCGACGGCATGTTCTTCATCGCTGGTGCATTGTTCGATCTTGTCTTCACGCCGATTACGGATGGTTCCGTTCCGGTGTTTCATGAAGACGTCAGCGTGTGGGAAGTCACGCGCCGGACCGATGGCGCCCATGTCGGTGTCTGGTATCTCGACCCCTACGCGCGCCCAGGCAAAGGGTCGGGCGCATGGGCTACCAGCTATCGCAGCCACGAAGCGTTCGACGCCCCGGTCAGTGTGCTGGGATCCAACAACTCCAACTTCATCAAGGCGGCGCCCGGCGAACCGACCCTGGTCTCATGGGACGATGCCACGACGTTGTTTCATGAGTTCGGGCACGCGCTGCACTACTTCTCGTCGACGGTCGACTACCCGTCGCTCAACGGCGGAGTGCGTGACTACATCGAGTTACAGTCGCAGCTACTCGAGCGCTGGCTACTCACGGACGAGGTCGTCGGCGGCTATCTGGTGCATCACGAGACCGGAGAGTCGATGCCCCCGGAACTGGTCGCCCGGATCAGAAACGCCTCGACATTCAACCAGGGATTCGCCACCACCGAGTATCTCGCGTGCGCTCTGATGGACATGCGGTTTCACACCACCGACCCGACCAGGCTCGACCCTCCAACTTTCGAGCGTGAGGTGCTGGCGGACCTGGGGATGCCGGACCAGATCGTCATGCGGCACCGCAGCCCACAGTTCAGTCACATCTTCTCGAGCGAGGGCTACGCGGCCGGCTACTACGGGTACATGTGGGCGGATGTGCTGACCGCCGACGCGGCGGAGGCATTCGCGGAGGCCCCGGACGGGTTCTACGACAAAGACCTCGCAAAGAAGCTCGTAGACAACCTCTTTGCCGTGGGGAACGCCGTCGACCCTGCCGAGGCCTATCGAAAATTCCGGGGACGCGACGCCACCATCGACGCCCTCATGCGCGACCGCGGCTTTCCGGTCCCGTAGCCACCGCCCCCCCCGCGACAACCGCAGAGCGCCGCCCGGTGCCCGAGAGAGCCGAAGAACAATGCCTCGGACCCGCACGCCGACCGTTTGGTACACCCCTCGGCTACGGCTCACAAACTGCAGCCAGGCTCTGCACGGAGGTGACATTGAGACCGGCTGGGCCACCACCGGCCTCGTCGCGAATGAGCAACCCCTTGGTCTCGACCCGGTGCCCGAGGTAGGCCTCCGGGCTCGGGAATACATACATGAGACCGAACTCGCGGTCGCCGAGCAGGGTCGCCTGCGCCTCGGCCAACTCGTCACCGCTCGACGCGGCGGGATCACCGGACCGTACTTCGTCACTCGCGTTCGAGAGCACCCACTGAGACGCGTCGCCGCCGAGACACCCGACAACCCGTACCAGCGCGAAGTTTGGCACAACTCCGGGTCCGTCCTCGCCTTCGACGGTCACGGTCGTGAGAACGGTGCTGGACAGCTCTTCGTCTCCGGCCGGGTATCCGTTGCGCTCCAGCACATAGCTGATAATGTCGACGTAGGCGTCTCCGGCCAAGGCCTCTGAGGCGCCGGGCGGCATGGACTGCATCCGTTCGAACAGACGGTCCAGCGTCAAACCGGTCCAGTCCCGCACGAAGACGTCGCCGGTCAACGACCGACCCGCGCCACCGGTCAGGTCGGCCCCATGGCATCGCATGCACGTGGCTTCATACTGGGTTCGTCCACGCACCGCCTGAGCAGTGGAATAGACACCTTCCTTGACGGTGCGCTCCTCCTGGGCCATGACCGCGGACGCCGTGCCCAGCAGCACCCCCGCCAACGCCGCAACAAGCGTCCACACGACGCCCCCAATCATCCGCTGCGAATGTCTTTCTCTCATAGCTGCATGCGTCTCATGTCCCGGTGTCTTGTCGGGCTCACTCACCGCGCCGGGATCGTCCGCGGACGTGCTGAAGCCGTCTGGACTTCGCCTCTGTTGGTGATATGCGTGGTGAGTAAGTACCTGCGATCACGACGCGCCGCGCGAGCGCAACAGGTCTGCAGTCGCCGGCGCCGCCTGCACGTTTCCGGTGCGGCCGCGAGCGACGATGGCCAGGGGCGTCTGGCCGCGACGATTTATCACCGCGAGATCGGCGCCCCGGTCAATGAGCAGCCCGACCACGGTATCGAACCCCTTATCAACGACGTGGTGCAGGGCCGTACTGCCGTCTCCATCGACCGCGTCGAGGTCGACGCCCTGGTCGGCCACAAGCGTGACCGCAGCCAGGGTCCTCGCCTCGTCATACATCTGTGCCTGGAACGCGGGCGACTTGGCGAGCGCCCGGTCGCGCCGGTCCCACACGGCGTAACGCCAGCTCGCCCCCGACGCCAGCATGAGCGGCGTCCATCCGTTCTTCAATGGCAATCTCGCGTCAGCGCCCCCGGCCGCGAGCGCCTCCATGATCTCCACTTCCGTAAATTTCGCGGCGAGAGCGAACGGCGTCGCGCCCAGCAGATGCTCCCCGATCATCAGCACCTGGCCGTTCCGGGTCACTTTCGTGGCCAGCGTGACCTGCGCATTCGGCCGCGCGCCATGGGCCAACAACGCCTCGACCACCGCCAAATCTCCGGTCAGAGCCGCGGCATGGAGTGCGGTATAACCGGCCGCCGCCGCATCCGGGTTCGCGCCTTGTTCGAGCAGGAACATCGCGAGCGCCCCGTGGCCACTATGCGCCGCCACGACCAGCGCGCTGGCGCCATCGGGCGCACGGTCGTTCACGTCCGCCCCGGCTTCGAGGAGCAGACGAACTGACTCGACGTCCCCCTGCCTGACCGCGAACAGCAGCGACGTGAATCCGCCAACCCGGGTCTCTTCCGCGTCGGTCCCGTAGTTGCGGCCCAGCTCACCGTATTTGAGCTCGGACTGCAGGCGCCGACTGATCACCTGCCGTCGCTCGCGCGAGCGCGCTGCCACATCGGCGCCCTGCTCGATCAGAAGGCGCACGATGGCAGGATGCCGCTGCGCGGCGGCCCACATCAGCGCTGTTTGGTCTTCTGCCTGCTCGCGCGCGTTCACGTCGGCGCCGGCCACCAGCACGGCGCGGACGGCGGAAGCGCTGCCGGTCCGGGCGCAACTCATCAGCACGGTCTCACCCGTCCCCAGCGCCGCGTTCGGGTCGGCCCCAGCCCTCAGCAACAACTCCACCATGGCGGGGTTCGCGTTCTCGCACGCCAGGGTCAGCGGCGTAACGCCCAGTTCGTTCGCGGTACTAGGGACGGCGCCGGCGGCCACCAGCCGTGCCGCTATCGTCTCGTTGTCGAGGTACGCGGCCCAGTGCAACGCCGTCGCACCATCGGCCTGGGTGGCATTCACGTCGGTGTCCGCCAGCCGCGCCTCCACCGCCTCAGATCGCTCGGTCCTGACCGCATCGATCAGACGCAGATCCGGTGTCTGCGCGGAGAACCCTACCCCGCTGGCGACTACGATCATGACGCAGCCGGAAACGCTCGCAGCACGGCGACAGGACATGAGTGACTCGTACGGAAGCACTAGATCTCAGACAGCCGGTCCGCACCTGGTCCGCCCAGTAGGGTGGGCAGAGGACCTGTACTGTCACCGATCCGCTCGACCGGCGCCCCGAGCTTGTCGAGCAGCGTGACGTGGAGATTGGCGAGCGGCGTGCGGTCGCGTTCATCGAACGACACATGCCGTCCACCACGCAGGGTTCCCGCCCCGCCGCCGAGCAGCACGATCGGCAGGTTGTAGGGCGAGTGGGCATTGCTGTCGCTCATACCGGCGCCGTACATCAGCACCATGTGATCGAGCAGCGAGCCGTCACCGTCCGGGGTCGCGCGCAGCTTCTCGACAAACGCGGCGAACAGACCCACATGATAGCGGTTGATTTTCGTGAGCTTCGCCAGCGCGTCTGACACGCCCCGGTGGTGCGACAGCGGGTGGTGAGCGTCCGGCACACCGATTTCCGGATAGGTCCGACCGCTCAACTCGTGACCGCTCATGAAGGTCGTCACCCGGGTGCGGTCCGTCTGGTGAGCCAGCACCTGCAAGTCGTACATGAGACTCGCGTGGTCGGCGAAGTCGGCCGGTACACCCATCGGACGCTCAACGAGCGGCACCTCCCGATCGCCCTGCTCCTCGGCCACTTCGATCCGGCGCTCAACGTCGCGCACGGCGTCTAGATAGGCGCCAAGCTTACGCTGGTCGCCCGCACCGAGCGCACCCTGGAGACGGGCCACGTCAGCGCTGATGGAATCGAGAATACTGCGCTGCTCGCGCCGACGCGCCTCACGCGCCGCCGGGTCCGTGGTGTCGTTGTCGCCGAAGAGCCGCTCGAAGACCGCCCGCGGGTTGTGCTCCATCGGCAGCGGGGTCGACGAATCGCGCCACGAGATGGTGTAGGAGAAAGCGCAGCTGAAACCTCCGCTGTCGCACGATCCCGCGAAGTTGGCCCCCTCCAGGCCGAGTTCCAGTGACGCCAGTGGCGTATGACGGCCCAGATCCCGCGCCGCGATCTGATCCATGGATACCGCCTCAGGATTCCAGGCGCCGGGGTGCACGTCGGTCAGGAACCGGGTAGCCGCGCGTGAATGGGTCCCCCCACGCGTGCCTGGCGGTGGCGTGCAATTGAGTCCGGACACCACCAGCATCTGGTCCTGGAACGGAGCCAGCGGCTCCAAGATAGGGGTCAGCTCGAATCCGGTCCCGACGGTGCCCGGGGTCCAGTTCTGCATCACCATCCCGTTGGGCACATAGACCGCACCGAAACGGACCGTCGGGCTCGCGGCGGTCAAGGCCGGCACCATACTATCCAGGAACGGCAACGCCACCGTCGCGCCCAGCCCACGAAGCAACATGCGCCGAGAAATCGCGCGTTTGGTGATCACACTCATGACTCAGATCTCCTCATCTGGAACGGGACGCTCTCGACAACACCGAGAATTATCGACGACCACCGATAGTCATCAGCGGCGTCCGTGACGATCTTCCGGATGGCCGGCTGGTCGGCCGCGGCCATCCGCCGCCCGACCGCATACGTCAGCAGCTTCTCGGTGACAGTTCGCACAAAGCTCGTCTCGTAGGACAACACCGCCCGGCGCAACGCCGCGGGACCATCGACGTCAGTGCCGTCGGCCAGGGAGCCGACGGTATCGACCGGGGCGCCATCTGCATCGGTAGCTCGCCACCGTCCGATGGCATCGAAGTGCTCCAGCGCGAAGCCGGGCGGGTCCATCATTCTGTGGCACGAGGCGCAAGCGGGGTTCGCCCGATGCAACTCCAACCGCTCACGAACCGATTTCGGCTGGGCCGCGCCATCATTATCCGCGAGCGCGGGCACATCGTCCGGCGGGTCGGGGGGCGGCATGCCAAGCAGATTGTCCAGCACCCACTTCCCTCGGAGCACCGGCGAGGTGCGGGTCGGATATGCGGTCAGGGTCAACAGGCTCGCCTGCCCCAACAGCCCGCCGCGGTCGTCATCGACTTCCACGCGCCGAAACCGCTCGCCATACACGCCTGCGATCCCATAGTGCCGTGCGAGCCGCTCATTCACGAACGTGTGGTTGGCGCTCAACAACTCCGGCAGTCCACGGTCTTCGCGGATGGCGTGGTCGAGAAACAGGACCGTCTCCCGCTCCATGTCCGCGCGAAGGTTCTCGTCGAACTCGTAGAAGACGTCCACGTCCGGCACCACCCCACGGATGCGACCAAGCTGAAGCCACTGGGTGGCGAAGTTGTCGACCAGGGCACGGGCCTTGGGATGAGCCAGCATCCGACGCACCTGCCGCTCGCGCTCGGCCGACTGGCTCAGTCGACCGGCTTCGGCGGCCGCGAGCAATGGCTCGTCGGGAATGTCGCTCCATAAGAACATGGAGAGACGCGACGCCAGTTCGAGATCGCTGAGCCCATACGCTGCCCCAGCCGCGATGTCGACCGGGTCCCGCTCAACCCGAAACAGAAACTCGGGCGCGACGAGCAGCCGTTCGATCGCCTTCTGAATACCGGTCTCGAACCCGACCATGTCGCGACCGGTCTCATAGAAAGGTCGCAGCGTCGCCAGATCAGTTTCGGTGACGGGCCGGCGATACGCCCGTCGCGCCAGCGTGGAGAGGATGCGCATGGCGCACTGGTCTGTCGCGTCCGTTTCGCTGTCCCGGTCCGCGGCATCAACCGCCGACGTCGCTGGGTGGCAGGTGAAAACTTGTCTTCGACTGGGCGTATCCCCTGCCCCGGTCGCGTCGTACGGACCGGCCACGTCTACCCGCTCGACCGCGGCGTTGCCGTCGTAGAACCCCAGCCCACTGAGCGAAAACCCTGACAGTCGCCGCTCCAGAATCCCCGTGGCCTCGGTTCTCGCCGCGACGAACGACACGCCGAGCCAATGCGTTCCCGCCGTGGCCGGAAACCGAACCTTCAGGCCGGCGTCGGCGTCAATCGACACGAACTGTTCCCAGTCGGGGTCCCCGCGAATCGTCCCGAAGAAACTGTAGGCGGATGGGTAGCCAACTCGGTCCGCGTCACCCACCGTGAACCGTTTCACCAGCCGCCCATCGAGACGCACCTCGATCTGCTGCTCCGTCCCCATCCCGACGATGTAGTCGTAAATCATCCGACGCAGCCGCACCTTCACCTCATACTCGCCGTCGAGCGGGAAGTGATGCCGAATGGCCAGCCCACCACGCGACCCGAACGGCAGGCGGTCACTCATCCGGTCGTCCTGGTAGAGCAACCGGGGCGTGTCGTAGGTCGCCACCGCAAACCCGGGCCCGATGGTGGCATCACCCACCGCCATTCGGCTGATCCGGTTCGCCGCCGACAGATAGCGGTCGAAGAGGGCGGGCGACACGGACAAGACCTCGCCGTTGGTGCCGAATCCCTGCTGGTCGACGTCATCCGGAGGAAACAGCAGCCAGCGCTCGTCGACATCCACGTCCAACAGGCTGCTGATGGCGTTGCGGTACTCGGCGGCCGTGAGGCGTCTGATCGGCGGACGACCCGGGTCCGGTTGCGCGACTCCGGCGTGGTCGAGTGCCGCTTCCAGGCGCGTCACGAAACGCTCGTGCGAAACCGGGTCAGGGCGACGGCTGCCGACGGGCGGCATCATGCCGAGTCGCAGCTTACGGACCATCTGCTCCCAGACCTCGGCGTCCGCACTGACGTCGGTGGCGTCCAGATGCTCGAACGACACCGGCGCCGCCCCCTGCGCGACTCGACGATCGTTGTGACAACCGAGGCAGTACGTGTCGACCAGCGCGCGGTGAGAATCAGCGTGAGGCGTCCCGGTATCGGGCGCCTGGCGAGCGGAGGCGGACACCTGGAGCAGCAGTGCGGCACTCGCCGCCACTGCGCCAACTCGCCGCGCCAGCCGTTTCGACATAGATCTCCCACGGGCAACACGGCGGGCCGGTACCCAGTTTTTGGACGATGCCACAACTGTAGTGGCGCGCGTCAGGTAAATCAATACCGAGCGCTCGCCATCGCCCCTTCTGGGCGTCAAGAAGTAAAGTGAGTATTGACCTTACCGCCGCTCTTCCCGCTCCTGTTCCTGGATGTACGTGCGGTAGTGGACGTGGTCCCAGGCCGATGCCTTGTCCGTTTCCACGTTCTGTAGCTCGTGCTAAGGTGACTGGCAGACTCGCCGCTTCGCTGGAGGTGTACCGTGACTGATCGCCGTCCGCCAATCGCCTGGGCAGGCCTCGCAGCACTTTCGCTGGTTACCCTGGCCTGCGCCGCCCCCCCACAACCGGCGACGGACACGGCAGCCGCCCCCGTCGCCACGAGCCCCGGAGACCCGGGAGACGCCACGGCCTTCCGCTTCGACGCCACCTGGCCGAAACCGCTGCCCGACAACTGGACGCTCGGCAACGTGGTCGGGGTGGCGGTCGACGCCCGAGACGACATCTGGGTCATTCACCGCCCCGGCAGTCTGACGGCGGAGGAAGCGGGCGCAGCCGCCGACCCGCCGTTGGCCGAGTGTTGTCGCGCGGCACCGCCGGTCATCGAGTTCAATCAGGACGGCGACGTCGTGCAGGCCTGGGGCGGACCGGGCGAGGGCTACGAGTGGCCCGAGGCGGAACACGGCATTTTCGTCGATCACCTGGACAACGTGTGGGTCGGGGGCAGCGGCGGAAACGACGCCCAGATCCTGAAGTTCACCCAGGCGGGTGACTTTCTTCTGCAGATCGGCCGGCAGGGGCAAGGCCAGGGGAGCAACGACCTGGAGAGCTTTGGCCAACCGGCGGAGATCGACGTCGACCCCGAGACCAACGAGGTATTCATCGCCGACGGCTACGGGAATCGGCGAGTGGCCGTCTTCGACGGGGGCACCGGCGAATACAAGCGGCATTGGGGCGCCTATGGCAACACCCCGACGGATGACGCCTACACCTACGACCCGGACGCCCCGCCGTCGCAACAGTTCGGCCGCCCCGTACACTGCGCGACCATCGCCCGCGATGGACTGGTCTACGTCTGCGACCGCGTCAACGACCGGATTCAGGTGTTCCAGAAGGACGGCACCTACGTGGACGAGGTGGTTATCTCCGGTCGCACCCGTGGGTTCGGGTCGGCGTTCGACGTCGACTTCTCGCGAGACGCCGAGCAGCGGTATCTGTACAACATCGACGGCATGAACCAGAAGGTGTGGCTGCTGAATCGGACCACTCTGGAGGTTCTCGGGTCGTTCGGTTTCGGTGGACATGTCGCCGGTGGATTTACGGCGGCGCACAGCCTGGCGGTCGATTCCAGCGGAAACATCTACGTTGGGGAAACACTGGAAGGCAAGCGCGTACAGCGGTTCGTACTGAACCCGTGAACCTGATGGGGACGCCATTCCTTACGCCCGCTTCTCGCCCTTTGATTGAGGTGCCTGTGTGACCAGTCGACCCCATCGTCACGTCGTACTCAGGCTCGCGGCCTGCGGACTCGCCCTCGCATCGCCACTCGTGGCGCTGGCACAACCGACTCAAGCCGGCTGGGCAGCACCACGCACACCCTGGGGCGAGCCTGACCTGCAGGGGCTCTGGACGAACGCCACGCTGACGCCGGTCGAGCGACCCGACGCGATGGCCGACAAGACCGTATTGACAGCGGAAGAGGCGGCCGCCTTCGAGACTCGGTCGGCGGAAAGCCGCGCGGCGTCGGACACGTTCATTCCAGGCAACGTCGGCGCGTACAACCAGTTCTGGATGGACGGCGGAAAGAACGTGACCGGCGATCGCCGTACGGCGCTGATCGTGGATCCGTCGAACGGCAGGATCCCCTGGACACCGGCGGGGCGTCAGCGACTGGCGTCCGACTCGGCACGATACGGCGTGGGGCCGTTCAACACCTACGACGACGCCGACACGGGCGAGCGGTGTCTCACGGACGGGCTCCCATTTGTGCCGCTGCAGGGTTACAACATGAACTACCACATCCTGCAGTCGCCGGGATGGGTGGTGATGCTCAACGAGATGTTCCACGAGTATCGCCTGATCCCGGTGGATGGGCGGGACCATGTGCCGCCGCACGTAGGTCAGATGCTGGGTGACGCGCGTGGCCGGTGGGAAGGCGACACGTTGGTCGTCGAGACCACCAGGTTCTCGGACAAGAGCGACTTTCTGTGGCGGGCGACCTGGCGCGCGGCGCGCCCCAGCTTGCATCTGGTCGAACGGTTCACCCGTCTCGATGACGAGACGATCGACTATCAGTTCACGATGACGGACCCCGACATGTTCACGCGACCGTGGACCGCCGCGGTGCCGATGACCACCAACCAAGCGGCCCGGGGAGTCACGACGGGGCCGATGTATGAGTACGCGTGCCACGAGGGCAACTACGGCCTGCTCAACATCATGCGGGGCGCACGCACCGAAGAACTCGACAGATGACGATCACCTACCGGCTCTCGCTCCTGTGCATCCTCTGTGCCTGTGTCCTCGCGTTCGCCGCGAGCGGGGCCGAGGCCCAGCCGTGGCAGACCTACGACACCTCGAACGGCGAGTGGCGCAGCTATGCCGGTGATATCGGCGGCAAGAAATACTCGCCGCTGAACCAGATCGACGCCAGCAATTTCGCCAATCTTGAGTTGGCGTGGGAATGGACGTCGGTCGACAACTTCGTCAGCAAGACAATGCCGGACGGCAGCGAATGGTGGGCCCCGCTCGGGACCATCGTTGACCACCTCGTCGAGGAAACCCCCGACCTCTATCGAATCGGCCACCCGCCCAACCCTAGCGGTTTCCAGGCCACACCGCTGATGGTCGGCGGCATCCTCTACTTCAATACGCCGTTGTCACAAGGCGTCGCGGTTGACGCCGTGACCGGCGACACGCTGTGGGTCTTCAACCCGAAGAGCTATGAAGAGGGCACGACGACGATGACCGGCACCTGGCGGCAACGCGGTGTCGCCTACTGGACCGATGGCGAAGAGGACGAGCGGATCTTCTGGGGCACTGGCAACGGGTATCTGGTGTGCGCCGACGCTAAGACCGGTCAACCGTGTGCGGACTTCGGGCCTGACGGCAGCGGTATGGTTGACGCCATGACGGGTGTGCCTCGCGCGAACCGTGGGGAGCGAGACTACTTGAACGCGTTGACCTACGGCATCCATTCGCCACCCATCGTCGTCCGGGACCGGGTCATCCACGGCTCGCATATCGCTGACCGCCGCATCATGAAGGAAGCGATCCCCGGCTGGGTCCGCGCCTGGGACGTCCGCACCGGCGAGCACTCGTGGGACTTCCACACCATCCCGAACAGCGGCGACGAGTATGGCGCCGACACCTGGGCCAACGAGTCGTGGCGCTACTCGGGCAACGCCAACGTGTGGTCGATGCTGGCCGGCGACAACGAACTGGGCTACGTGTATCTGCCGACCGGCACAACGACCAACGACTACTACGGTGCGAACCGGCTCGGCGACAACCTCTATTCGGAGACCTTGATCGCGGTCAATATCGAGACCGGGCAGCGAGTCTGGCATTTCCAGGCCGTGCATCACGGACTGTGGGACTACGACTTCCCTACCCACCCGAACCTGCTCGACATCACCGTGGATGGGCGCGACATCAAGGCGGTCACCCAGGTCAGCAAGCAGGGGTTCGTCTATACGTTCGACCGCGTCACCGGCGAACCCGTGTGGCCAATCGAGGAACGACCGGTGCCGCAAGAGACGAACATGCCGGGCGAGGTCCCCGCGGCCACCCAGCCGTTCCCCACGCGACCGGCGCCATTCGACTATCAAGGCGTCACAATCGATGACTTGGTCGACTTCACCCCAGAGATACGGCAGATGGCGATTGAGGCGGTCGAAGGCTTCACGCTCGGCCCCCTGTTCCAACCCCCGACACGTCCCGTGGAGGGCGAGACCCGCGGCACCATCATGCGTCCGCCGCCGGGAGGCACCGCGGGATGGGCTGGCGGCGCGGTCGACCCCGACACTGGCATGCTCTACATCCCCTCGCGCAATCAGGTCTCCGTCATCGGGCTCTACGCGCCAGACGCGGCCTCTGGTTCGACCATGGCGTATACGCACGGCGCGCCGGAAGCCCGGCGTATGGAACAGCTCAGGCAGGGCATCCGGACCGGGCCGCAGATGCCGCAGGGACTCCCGCTACTCAAACCGCCGTACTCCCGCATGTCGGCCATCGACATGAACACCGGCGACTACGCGTGGGTGGTGCCAACCGGCAACGGTGACCGCATCCGCAATCACCCGCGGCTTCGCGACCTCGACCTGCCCCCGCTGGGTGGTGACAACGGCACCAACGGCCCGCTGCTGACGAAGACCTTGCTGATCTACTGCCTGACCGCGGGCAGCTCATCCGGGGGGCCGCGCTTGGTCGCCTACGACAAAGCCTCGGGTGAAGAACTGGCCTCGGTCGACCTCCCGTCCGGAGCGATCGGAACTCCGATGACCTACATGGTCGACGGCCGGCAGTACATCGCCCTCACGATCGGCGGGGGTCCTCGCCTGGTCGCCTTCGCCCTGCCGGACGCGTAGCCCCAACGACGCACCGAGCCTGGTAGCCATGACCTCGCGTGGCCGACCGTCAGTCGAAGGCATTCTGGCCAAAATGCGGCGGGACTTGCACCACGGGCCGCTTGTCGGCGTGCTGGCGACGGCCATGCTGCTCGGCGCGTGCGGCGGCGGCGCCGATCCGCTCTCGGCCCAGAGCCAATCCCAGAATCCAGCGGGCCTGCTCGACAAGGACCGGCAACCGTTCCCGACGACTCCCGCGGCGGGCACTGGCGCGCTGGCCGACCCGATAATCGAGGCCCTGGCGAGCATCGTGCCGACCCTGCGGCAACAACGCTTTCCCACTGACGCGGTGCGCGCAATCGGCCAGTCCCGGGACGGTCGGCTCCTGTGGTACCTGTATGACCTCCTGCGGCTCGCGACACGCGACGGCGTGCCGGTCCTGGTCGAGGCATTCGAAGATCTCAGCGGCGCCGAGTTCGCGGGCGAGCCGTTCACCGCCATGGGCGACCGGATCTTGGCGTGGGACCTACCGGCTCCTCCGAACTACCGGCAGCTCAAACGTGATCTGTTCCTGTTGATTGAACCGCGCTGGGCGCCGTTCTTCGATGACGAGGACTCCGCCATCGATTGGCGGCTCGTCGGATGGGGTGGCGTCTTCATCGACAACCGTCCCACCGCCACGGCCGGTGAGGTCTGCCCCCGAGGCTGCATCCCGGCCCTGGACGAGCCGGCCGTGACCGACGCGGCTGGGGGGTCTTGGTACCCCGACGACGCCCTGGTGTTTGGGGTCGTCGTCAACGGCGAGGCCCGCGCCTACCCGAAGAACATCATGGAAGTGCACGAAATGGTTAACGACACCCTCGGCGGGCGGCGTCTGGCCATCCCGTACTGCACGCTCTGTCTGTCAGCGCAGGCCTATTTCACCGATGATATCGACGGCTTCGCGCCGCTGTTGCGGACCTCCGGGTTGCTCGCACGATCGAACAAGTTCATGTACGACATCACGACATTTTCCGCCGTCGACACCTTTACCGGAGACGCCATCTCCGGACCTTTGCTCGACGCAGGCGTCACGCTCAATCAGACCACCGTTGTGACCTCGCCCTGGGGAGCGTGGCGGGCGGCGCATCAGGACACCACCATCATTGCCGAGGATGGAGGTATTGGCCGGAGCTACCCACCCGACCCGCTGCGCGGCCGCGATGAGGCCGGACCGATCTTTCCCGTCGGCGATGTCGACCCGCGACTGGGCGTGCACGAGGTCGTGCTCGGGGTCCTAGACGCGGATGGTACCCCGGTGGCGTTCCCGGTGGGGTCGGCGCGTTTGGCGCTGGAAGCCGGCGAAGCGGTCGAACTGGGCGGCGTGACGCTGCAGCCAGATTCCGGGGGCCTACGCGCATTCATCGACAGCGAGGAAATCCCCGCACACGAGGCGTTCTGGTTCGCGTGGAGCCAGTTTCAGCCACAGACGCGTCTGTGGGAGCGCTAGACATCGTCCGGTAGACCAGGTGCCAGGTCGCCCGCCGTCGATGACGCCCCAGGCGGTCCTGGCCTCAACGAGCGGTCCCCTCCTCTGCCAGCCGCGCCGTTCGGAGCATGCCCCGCATGGACACGTTGCCCTCGTGGCAGGCGAATTCGTAGATCCTCTGGTCACGACGCTTGAGCGGGATCTCCGCGGTCCAGGGCGAGGCCCACGTGGTCGGGTCGGTAAAGGTGAGCTGATAGGTGATGGTGCCAGGGCCGGTGCGGGTCAGCCGCTCGACAAGACGGAGCCCATCCGCCGAACCGCGAAAATAGCTCCCGGTCGAGAAGTTGCGCGTTTCGATCACCAACGTGTCGCCGTCCCAGTGCCCTCGGGCATCACCATTCCACTGTCGGATGGTCTCCGCCACATGAGGGTGCCCGCTGAGTGCGATGAGCCGGGCATCATGGAATGCTTCGCTGATGAACGCCAGGTGATCCGACGTCTGCATGATTTGATAGAAGGTGTACGGGCCAGCACCGAAGTTGCCACCCAGCCTGGGCACGCCGGTTGTCACACATCGGTGAAAATTATTAAGATCCTCGGGACCGGTCTTGAAGTCCCACCCGGTACCGACGGCTGCCTCGCGGGCCTGCGCGGCCGCTGTCAGCGCCGGAATGCGACCGTCTGGCGGGTCGATGACCTGCGACGTCCGATTGGTGATCTCCACGTCGACCATCCCGATGGAGCTGCTGGTCGAGGAGGCGTCGTAGGTCTCGACGTCGTTCAACGCGGCGAAGAAGGCGCCTTCCGGGGTCGTGAAGGCACTTCGACCGTTCCGAAAGATCCGCTCCGCCCGGGCACGCAGGGTGGCGACCTCTTCATCGGTCAGAAACGCTCGCCCGGAAAACACGGGGGGACGTTGCAACGGCGTCGCCGTGTTGCTGAGCCAGACCCCCTGCAGATCGGGCCGCCCGTTGGACAGACGCGGCGGGGTCCAGTCAGCGGACTCCGGTTGCGCGTCGGCCGGGCTGACGGCGCCCAGCGATATGACCGACGCCACCGCGACCGTGACGACAGCGCGAGCGAGAATTTGGTGGCTCATCCGACCCTCCTTCCGATGCGGTCATTCTATCGCGGGCGGTGGGCCAGAGTCCGCAAAGCAGACACGGGACCGTGCGCGTCGACACGTGCCGGGTCTGCCGTTGGAGGATACGATCGAGCGTAGCCAGACGTAGTAGTGTAGGTCAGCCTCGGCCGGGGCTTGTGTTGATCGCCCCTGGCCCTCGGAGGGTGAACCATGCCAACTCGTCGGTCACACCACACCGCACACAGCCTTCCCGGGTTCCTGACCGCGCTGTGCGTGCTCGCCACGCACCTGGCCTGGGTCACCGCCGCGACCCAGCCGCCGGAGGAACATCTCAGCCCCCTGATCGCGAAGCTCGCCGCCGGCGATCTCGCGTTCGGGGTCAGCACCTACGACCTCTCACTCGAAAACGCCCGGTCATTGGGTCGGTCCGACCTCGACTACGTCTACGTCGACATGGAACATGGCCCGATGGACTTCGTGGCCCTCCAGACGTTTCTCCTGGGTTTGACCGACCGGGCCGCCGTGGCCGAACAGGGGAGCGTGGCGCAGACCGTGACGCCGTTGGTCCGGCTGGCGCCGTATGGTCGGGAATCGCCCCACTGGGCGGCGAAACAGGCGCTCGATATCGGCGTCATGGGACTGATTTTTCCCGCGATCGAAACCGCAGACCAGGCGCGACGCGCGGTGCAATCGATGAGGTACCCGCAGCGCCGCGACGCCCGGTATCCCGAGCCACGCGGACTACGGGGCTCGGGGCCGACGGCGGCCGCCTGGTTCTGGGGCCTGTCGACGGCCGACTACGTCCGCCACGCCGATACCTGGCCGCTTAATCCAGCCGGCGATCTGATGGCCCTCATGATGATCGAATCCACCGAGGCAGTGCGTAACGTCGAGGCGATCGCCGCCGTGCCAGGCGTCGCCGGCTTCTACCTCGGTCCCAGCGACCTCTCTAACTCGCTGGGCGTCGCTCGCGACGACCCGGGCGTGGAAGCGGCTATCCAAACGGTGGTGGATGCCTGCGTGCGACACGGGATTGCGTGCGGCATCACGGCGAGTGAGGTCGACATGCCCCGCCGAATCGCCCAGGGCTTCACCATCCTCGGCGGCGGCCGCGCCGGTGGCGGTCTGCCGACAGCCGTCGACGCCGCCCTCTCCGCCGGCCGCGCGGTGCGGGATTAGGTGAGTTCTTCCACGTAGATGGGTGCGGTAGCGTCGGTCTCGACGTAGTAGCTCACTGCGACCTCGGCGTCGGTCGTCGTCGAGGTCGCGGATGGCGTAGCCGTGAGCGTATACCCCTTCGTCATCCGTCTCCAGCCGGACTTCTTCACCCGTCGTGGGATCGCGGACGAATCGCGGCGGGTTGGGAATGCCCGGTTAGGCTAGTGAATGCTCGCACAATTCGGCGACGCGCACACTTCTGGACAGCTAGTGTCCTGGAACAGCGATTCAGGGTAGGGCGTAGACGAAGATAGCGTTCCCCGCGCGCGGGTTTTTCATCTCGGGGAGCAGGTCGGCCGGCAACAAGCTGGTCCAACTTGACCCGCCGAGCGGGCTCCCGGCGCCGAACGCGACGTACTGCTTGCCATCGACGGCGAAAGTGATCGGGTAGCCGTTCGCCATGGTCGAGAGCCGGCTGCGCCACAATTCCTCGCCATTGTCGGCGTCGTACGCGAAGACGTAGCGCTCCCAATCTCCGATAAAGACGAGACCGCTCGCGGTGGTCAAGGCGGAGGTATTGTAGGGCGCTCGACGACGTTGTTTCCACAACGTCTCACCGGTCCGGATGTCCAGCGCCTGGAGTTCCCCGAGTTGATCGGGCGCGTCTGGATGAAAGTGGTTCTGACGGTCACGGACGCCGCCGGTGCCGCCGCCACCCAAGCGCTGCTCGACCGGCAAGAACGCGGCGGTTTCACAGTTCAGATTCAGCGGAATATACAGGGCGGTCGTCTCCGGGTGATACGCCATCGCCCGGAGGCTCTTGAAACCACCGGTGCTGGGGCAGAAGTAGAGTTCTTCGCCCACGTCCGAAATCATGTCTTCGCGATGGGTAACGACGCCGGTCTGGGTATCGACGTCGACAATGTTCTGATAGCCCAGGTCGATCGCGTTCTGGTACTGCCCGGTGACCCGGTCGAGCTCCCACAGGACGCCCAGCTTGCCCATGCTGAACACGGACTGCTTGCCGTCGTAGTCGATCAGGATGCGCTCGAACGTCTCATCCATGTCATGGCTATCGCCGGGGATATGCTGAAAGTACCACCTCATCTCGCCGGTAGCCGGGTCAAGCGCCAGCGTCGAATTACTGTACAGGGCGTCCCCGTCGGTGCCGCGGGCGTCGCGCGACCACGGTTTGGCCTGTGACGTACCGTAGTAGACGAGTCCGCTGACCGGGTCGTAGCTGCCGGGAATCCACGCGTCGCTGCCGGCGCGCATGAGCAGGGGCAGATCACCCCACGTATCACCGCCACGCTCGCCGGGACGCGCCACCGTCGATGTGCGCCACAGCACCTGACCACTCCGGCCATCCACGCCAACGATGTAACACGTGTCCTCCCGGAACCGCTCGCAGCCCCGAAGCCCTGCCACGACGACGCCGTCGGCGATGATCGGACCGCTGGAGAAGCCATAGCCTTCCTGGTTCGGGGGAGCCGCCGCGGTGTCGTATCGCACCTCGCCGGTCCGGGCATCGAGACCTACGACATGCGCATCGACCGTATTCAGGATGACCAGATCCTCGTAAATCGCGAGGCTCCGCATCTGCGCACCGGCGCGCCGTCGTTCATCCATCTCATAGCGAAATTCCCAGATAAAGTCGCCGTTCCGCGCGTCGAGCGCCTGCACCACGTTGCCTGGATTCGCGATATACATGGTGCCGTCGTGCACCACCGGTGTAGTCTGTGACACCCCCGCCTCGAGACCCCACGCCCAGGCCAGTTGCAGATCTCCGACATTGCTCTTGTCGATCTCATCGAGCGGGCTGTAGCCCCAACCGTCCAGCGTGCGCCGCCAACTCAACCAATCGCCATCCGCAGGGTCCTGCAGTACCGCATCGGTAACAGGGGTGAAGTTTTCGACCTGCGCCCAGGCGGACATGGAGGTCGCGACTACGAACATGGCACAAGCAAACAGCGTGCGAACCTTGGACGACATGTGGACCTCCTACTGGCCGGCCTCTTCTTGCCGGGCGCCACCGAGCGCGTTCGGCACCGAATAGTTGCCCTCGTGGCACGCATACTCGAACTGCAGATACTCGTCGTCGCGGTTGAACGGGAACGCCGCGGTCCAGGGCGCGGTATAGGTGTCTTCGTCGTTCATCGTGACCGAGTACCGGATTTCATCGGGACCGACAACGGTGAACCGCTCGACCATGTGCTGCTTCTCAGACTGTCTCGACCGTGTCCCCGCCGTCGGGCCACGGATGTTCTTGACCGCCTTGAAGTTGGTCGACTCGACGATCAGCGTGTTGCCTTCCCAGCGCCCGCGCGGATCGCCTTCCCATTGCTTCACCTTGGTATCGGCGTGCGGGACGTCGATCGGAATGATTCGGACGTTGTGGATCATTTCGCTGTGAATCGTGACGTAACCGGGCGACTGCAGAATGAGGGTGCCGTTGTTGTATTCGGTGGGCATCATCATGCCGAGCACGCCCCGAGAGATACAACGGTCGCCCGATTCCATGTTCCCCGCCTGATCGTGCAGTTCGGCCAGGTTCATCGCCACCGACTCCCGGGCGTTGGCGGTCCGTTGGGGAATGCGACCGTTGGGCGGGTCGACGATAATCGACGCTTGGCCGATGTCGTCTGGCGTCTCCCAGTACCAGTCGAACCAGTAGGTACCGTAGCCGCCGACCCCGCGCGAGTTCTCGTGGCCCTTCCACTCAGACCCAGCGATCCGCCCCTCGCCGCGCGCCTGGGCGCGAGCCTGCAGTTCCTCCGCCGACAGTTCCTTCCCGGCCAGTTCCTCTGGTAGTTCGAGCGGCGTGAACATCGCCCTCGAGTTGTTCCACATCCCAGTGATGTTAGGTTGGCCGTCGGCCAGCCTCGTGGGCGTGTAGTCCCCGGCGTTCTGCGCCACAGCCGGCCCCGCGAGGGTGGCCACCATCCCGCTGACGAGGACACCGGACGCGAATGCTGAACGAGTCATCGTTTCTCCTTGTTGTTGCCGCAGGAACACGTTCGACCACCGGTTGCCTCTCGAAGCCGACAATAGCATGCCGCACCCAACTATTCCGGCGGCAACCGATACGCCAACAACTGACCGGACTCGCCGCTCCCGCTGACCGCGACCACGAGGTATTGAACGCCATCGAGCACGTAGGTCATCGGGGATCCCGTTTGCGGCGCGGGCATGTAAACCTCGCCGACCTCGGACCCGGTCATCTTGTCGTAGGCCCGCAACATCGCGCCGCGCGCCCCGGACGGCGTCGTGAACATCCCGCCCTCGCCGGCGATGACCAGCGTCTTCGTGTTGAGCGTACCGATACGCCCGACCCGACCCGTGCGCGGCACCTCCACACCCTGGAGCCGCGGGTGGTTCCGAATGTTGTCCGGCGTCGCCCCGTGCGGTACCTGCCAGAGAATCTCCCCACGGTTGAGGTCGATGGCCGTGATCCGTCCCCATGGTGGCTTGATGATCGGGATCCCGTCAATCGTGAGCGCGGCGTCCCGGGCGGTGACCTCAGACGTCCGACCGCGGATGAAATCCATGTCGGATCGCTCCGGGTCGTTGATCAGCCCCAGCGACACTACCTGGGTGTAGGTATACAGATAGATGATGCCAGTCTCCGGATCGAGCGACCCGCCGGGCCAGTTGGTTCCTCCTGCCTGGGACGGCAGCATCAGGGTGCCCCAGGGGCCCTCCGGCACCGAGACCGTGGGCGGCGTAAAGATCGGACCGACCCGATAATTCGACACGATCTGCTCCGCCTCGGCCCGGAGCTCTGGGGTGAAATCGATCAGGTCGTCGAGACCCACGCCCTGACGGTCGTAGGCCGGTGGCCTGGTCGGATACGGCTGCGTGAGCGCAAGCAACTCGCCCGGCACGGTCGACGCTTCGACCGCCCGTTCCTCGATCGGCCAGACGGGCTCGCCGGTCTCGCGGTCGAACACATACAGCCAAGTCTGCTTGCTGGGCTGTGCAATCGCCTTGATCTCCCGTCCGTCGACGGTGATATCGACCAGGATCGGCGCACATGGCAGGTCCCAGTCCCAGACATCGTGGTGGATGAACTGGTAGTACCAGAGCCGCTCGCCGGTCTCGATGTCCACCGCCACCAGGCTGTCGGAGAACAAGTTGTCGCCATGCCGGTGGCCCCCGTAGTAGTCGTTGGTCGGCATCTCGGTCGCGAAGTAGGCGATGCCCAGTTCCGCATCCACCGTCATCTGCCCCCAGACGCCGGCGTTACCCGTATAGCGCCAGGACCCATTAAGCCAGGTGTCATTGCCGAACTCGTCACCACCCGGAATGGTGTGAAAAATCCACTTGCGCTCGCCAGTAGCGGCGTCGAAACCGCGCACGTGGCCCTTCACATTCTCCATCGACTCTGGCGCACTCCCCGGCAAGTGCGCGGCGCCGATCAGAATGGTGTCGCCCACGACGAGCGGCGCGGCGTGGAGACCGACCTCCCCGGTGACCAGGTCGATATCCTGATCCATGTTCAGTTTCAGATCGACGATTCCGTCAGTGCCGAAACCCGCAATCCGTTGCCCGGTGGCCGCGCTGAGCGCGAGTAACTGGTACCCCGGCGTGACGTAGAGGATCTGGCCGGCCCCACCGTCGTCTCGATAGGCCAGGCCACGCCCTGACAGACGACGCGGCGCCGCCGAGCCGCGCTCGCCCTCATCCAGACGATGCATCCAGAGCAACTCGCCGGTCGCGGCGTCGGCCGCAATCACCGCCCGCCTGGAACCGACCGTGGAGTACAACACGCCGCCGACCATCAACGGTGTCGACTGGAGATTGAACTCCGGCTCTGGGCCAAAGTTGTCTGTCCGCAGGCTCCAGGCCAGCTCGAGGTCGCTGAAGTTGTCGGCCGTGATCTGGTCGGCGGGGGAATACCGGGTACTGGCCAGATCGCCACCATAGGTCCGCCACTCGAGGTCACCGCCCGGCTGTGCCTGAGCGGGCGCGACCGCGATGACGACAACGCAGAAAAGCCAACCGATCCGCTTGCGTAACATAGATTCCCCTTTTCGCTGTCCGTGGCCGAGTCACACCGCCCGCGGGCTGCCCTTGATGCGAAGGCCCTCGTCCTGAATCGTCCGGTTCAACAGACTGGCGCACGCATACACCGTACGCAGCGTCGGCACCTCGACCCCAGTAATGTCGGCGAGTTCCACCACCACGCCCAGCATGCCATCGATCTCGAGCGGCTTCCCAACCTCGACGTCCTGGAGCATCGAGGTCTTGTGCTTCCCGACACTCTCGGCGCCGGCGATTCGCCGCTCCATCGGCACGCGAAAGCTGGCGCCTAGGCGCTCGGCAATCACCTGGGCCTCGGTCATCATCGTCGCCGCCAGTGCCCGTGACAGCGGGAACTGACAGATGTCGACGAGCGTCGCGTGGGTCAACGCGCTGATCGGGTTGAAGGACAGATTGCCCCACAGCTTCAGCCAGATCTCGGACCGGATGTCGTCCAGCACGCGGGCCTTGAACCCACCGCCCTCGAACAAGGCGGCCACCATGGCCACGCGCTTGGATGCGCTGCCGTCGAGCTCACCAATCGGAAACCGGTTGCCTTCGATGTGCTTGATCACGCCGGGCTCGGCGATGGTCGCGGCTGGATAAGCGATACAGCCGACCACCTGATTCGGGTCGATGGCGTTGAACAGCACGCCACCCGGATCGACGGTCTCCACGACACGGTCGGCATACGGACCGCCCAGCTTTTGGAAGTACCACCAGGGAATCCCGTTCTGTAGCGTCACGAGCACCGTCTCGGGCCCCACGATCGACGGCAGATCCTCGACGACCGCCGCAATCTGGTGCGCCTTGAGTGCCAGCAGGACCACGTCCTGCCGCCCCAGATCGGGAATCCGGTCAGTCGCGGTCAAATTGGTCGCGACCAGTTCCTGCTCCGCTTCCACCAACGTCAAGCCGTGGGACCGGATGGCGGCCAGATGCGGACCGCGGGCGATCGCCGATACGTCATGCCCGGCGTGCGCCAGCCGCACTGCCAAATACCCACCGATGGCTCCCGCCCCTACGACACAGACTTTCATGGACCTCCTGGGCAGGTCTGAAGACCCGCGACTACGAAACCGATTGGCTACACCGCACCGTCGGCCTTCGCGACGGCAATCGCGGCCGCATCCATCCCCAACACGCCGCCGAGAATTTCATCCGTGTGTTCGCCGAGCAGGGGCGAGCGCTGGACGTCGGCGGGTGAATCTGACAGTTTGATCGGGTTGCCGACACTCAGGTACGACCCGCGGGTCGGGTGTTCAACCTCGACGATGGTCCCGGTCTCCCGCAACGACGCTTCCTGCGACAATTCCTTCATCGAGAGCACTGGCCCACAAGGCACGTTGAGTGGATTCAAAATCGCCATGACCTCGAATTTCTCCTTCGTCTGGGTCCACTTCTCGATCTCGTCGAACATCACGTCGATCTTCGACAACCGTGCTTTCGGAGTATTCCACTCCGGGTCGTCCAGCCAGTCCGCGTGTCCGACCGCCTTCGCGAGTCCCGCGAACGCCGCGGCCTGCGCAATGACATAGATGTAGGCGTCGGGATCGTGCTCCCATCCCTTGCACTTGACGATCCATCCCGGCTGGCCGCCCCCGGATGCGTTGCCGGCCCGTGGTGTCGCCTCACCGAATGTCCCGTTCGGATACTGGGGATATTCGGTCAGCGGCCCGTGCGTCAGGCGCTGCTGGTCCCGCAGTTTCACGCGGCACAAATTCAGCACCCCATCCTGCATGGCACACACGACCTTCTGGCCTCGACCGCTCTTCTCGCGGTGAAACAGCGCCGTCACGATGCCAAGTGCCAGATGCAGGCCGGTCCCGCTGTCGCCGATCTGGGCGCCGGCCACTACCGGCGGTCCGTCAGGAAACCCGGTGGTGCTGGCGCCGCCACCCGTGCATTGGGCAACGTTCTCGTAGACCTTGCAGTCTTCGTACGGACCAGGTCCGAACCCTTTGATCGAGGCATAGATAATCCGCGGATTGATCTCTTGAATTCGCTCCCAGGAAAACCCCATCCGGTCAAGAGCACCGGGAGCGAAGTTCTCCGCCAGCACATCGCACTCTTGTATCAGTCTGGTGAAGATCGCCTTGCCGCTCTCGTGCTTCGTGTTCAGAGTGATGCTGCGCTTGTTGTGATTCAGCATCGTGAAGTACAGGCTGTCGACGTCCGGGATATCCCGTAGCTGACTCCGGGTCGCGTCGCCTTTGCCCGGGCGCTCGACCTTGATGACGTCGGCGCCGAACCAGGCGAGTAACTGCGTGCAGGTTGGACCCGACTGCACGTGGGTCATGTCGAGTATCCGTACTCCCTCAAGGGCTTTCATCGCGTTCTCCGTAGAATGGTCGTCGTCATGTGCGCAGGGCAGCCACACATTATCGCACCGGAGCGACGGGATACGACACTCGCCCGGGGCGGTAGAATGGGCGCGATTCGTCAGCCTGGGCTGTATCCAACAATGGAGGCTCTATGACATCCATCCGCGCAACGACCACCCTGCTCGCGGCAACGGCGATGGGCACGGCGTCGATGGCGAACGCGGGCCAGACGGGAACAGCCGAGGGCGTGCGGATCGAGCGGCTCGTCGAGGCCCCGATCATCCGACCGAACATGGACGCGTCCATGGGCAGCAACATTGCCGGTCCGTCGCTGATCAGGGTGCCGGACTGGGTCGAGGCGCCACTGGGCCGGTACTACCTGTACTTCGCCGATCACCGCGGCACGTATATCAGATTGGCCTTCGCCGACACGCTGCGTGGGCCCTGGACCATGCACGAACCCGGAACGCTGCAGCTCGACCAGTCGCACTTTCCCACGACCTGTCCGCCGTGCGCGCCGGCCGGTTCCTACGTACACGTCGCGTCACCCGACGTGCTGGTCGACGACGCGCGCCGACAGATCGTCATGTATGTCCATGGGCGAGACGCCGGACGTCAGGTCACCCGAGCCGCCGTCTCCGACGATGGGATCCAGTTCGAGGGCCGGCCCGAGATTCTGGGTCGACCGTATTTTCGGACCTTCCGCTACGACAACTTCGTGTACGCCCTGGCGATGCCGGGTGTGCTGTATCGTTCGCGCGACGAGCTGACCGGTTTTGAAGCGGGGCCGCAGCTCTTCAACCCGAACATGCGTCATTCCGCGATTCTGCGGCGCGGCACGCGGTTGTATGTCTTCTGGACAGCACGGGGCGACGCACCGGAACGGGTCTGGGTGTCGACCATCGATATGACTGGCGACTGGATGAACTGGCAAGAATCGGCGCCCGTCGAGGTATTGCGACCGGAGCGCCCCTGGGAAGGCGCCGACCTCCCTGTGACACCGTCGCGTGGCGGATCGATCGACGAGCCGGCCAACCAGCTGCGCGACCCGGCCATCTTCGAGGAAGACGGTCGCATCTATCTGCTGTACTCCGGCGCCGGAGAGCGCGGCATCGGGCTGGCCGAAGTGCACCTTACCCCCTGACCGCGGCCCGAGTCGCCACCCCTCCCATTTACTCACTCGACCGGCAGCCGAATCGACCAGACGGTGCCCCCGTCCGGTGCGGACCCAGCCGACGTCATTGCAGCACCAGTGCCCCTCGGAACAACTGGACGTCAGCCAGAGGAGGCGGCCACACGTTCGACCTCGCGTAGCACCCGAAGAAGATTGCCTCCCCAGATCTTGGCGACCTCCTCATCGGTGTAGCCGCGACGGAGGAGCTCGACCGTCACGTTGACGGTCTCGCTCGCGTCATTCCACCCGCTAATGCCACCACCGCCATCGAAATCGGAACTGATGCCGACGTGGTCGATCCCGATCAACTGCACGACGTAGTCGATGTGATCGACAAACGTCGCGACATCAGCCGGCGGCCACTCCCGATCGATGTTCGCCATCCGACGGTCGTACTCAGCTCGTCGCGGCGCCGGAAGGTCCGCCTGACCGCTCCCACCTCGTGGCGACAGCCTGACATCGGTCCGGAGACGCCGGACCGCGTCGGCCCGAGCCGCGGCCGTGCTGCTGATGAAACTGCCGAGCGCCACCGTCTGCATGACCCCGCCGTTGTCGCGCAGCGCGAGGAGTTGCTCGTCGTCCAGATTCCGCGGATGATCGACCAGCGCGCGAGTGCTGGAATGAGAAGCGATGACGGGCGCCTGGGACAACCGGACCGCATCGAGCATCGCCGCCTTCGACACATGCGACACGTCGACCATGATTCCCAGCCGATTCAGTTCGGCGATCACCTCTTCGCCGAACGGGCTGACGCCGTCATGCTCGGTTGGGGCGTCCCCCAGATCTTCACGCGGCCCCGCCGAGTCGGCGATATCGTTGTGTCCGTTGTGGGCGAGCCCGAGATAGCGCGCGCCCAGTCGAAAGTAGGTCTCGAGCAGCGACAGATCGGTGCCGATGACATACCCGTTCTCGATGCCGATGGCCGCCACGAGCTTCCCGTCAGCCGCGATCCGTTCGAAGTCGTCCGCCGTGTAGGCGATTTCGATCCGGTCCGGGTACAGCGTGTCGGCCATCTGGTGAATCGCCCGGAACTTGGTCATCGCGTCGGCCTGAGCCCGCGCGTAGTTCTCTGGCGTTCGCTCGGTCTGCCCCACGTATACGATGAAAAATCCGGCGTCGAGCCCACCCTCCTCCATCTTGGGTAGATCCACCTGGCGGTCACCGCGCACGCCGGGATCAACCTCGGACGTCGCGAAATCGAGCGGAATATCGTCGTGCGTATCGATGGTCAACACCCGGGCGTGCAGGTCGCGGGCGCGCTCAAACAGGGCGGCCTCGACCGCCGCCTCGGATGCCGGCGCGGGCGTGGGTACCGCCCCGCCACATCCCGCGACCAGAACCCCGATACATCCATAGGCGACCGCGCCCAGCCCCGTCACTTTCCCGTGTCTCATCCCCGTCTCCCTTGGCGTCTCTATTCTAGTGGTGTGTCTCCGGAACAGTTAGACCACGGACCGGAACGCCGCGCGGCGTATACTGGCGCGGCGATTCGCCCGGCCATGCTTGCTTGCCAGAAATTCCATTTCACGTTGCCCGAGGGGTTGCACTATCTGAACTGTGCCTTCATGGCGCCGCTCGCGCGGGCGGTGCGGGCGGCGGGCGTTGTCGGTATCGACCGCCGTGCAACGCCGCACCTGATCCGCCCCCGCGACTTCTTCGAGAAGAGCGACCTGGTCCGGTGCCTCTTCTCCCGGATCGTCAACGCCCCGGATCCGAACCGCATCGCGATTCTGCCGTCCGTGTCGTATGGCCTGGCCACGGTCGCGCGAAATGTGCACGCGACATCGGGCGACAACATCGTGGTGCTTGAGGAGCAGTTTCCCAGCAACGTCTACACGTGGCGGCGACTGTGCGCGGACCGAGGTCTCATCCTGCGAACAGTCCCGCCGCCGCCTCACCAGGACGGCGATCGGGCGGTGGAGTGGAACGCGCGCGTGCTGACCGCCATCAACCGAAGGACCGCTGTCGTAGCGCTCCCAGAGCTTCACTGGACCGACGGCACGCGGTTCGACCTGGAACGGATCGGACAGCGGGCGCGTGAGTGTCGCGCGCTCTTCGTGGTCGACGGTACGCAGTCGGTGGGAGCGTTGCCATTCGACATCCAGCGAATTCGACCGGACGCGCTGGTCTGCGCCGGTTACAAGTGGTTGCTCGGTCCCTACTCTGTCGGCTTGGCGTACTACGGGCGGGCGTTCGACGACGGCACCCCGTTGGAGGAGGGCTGGATCACCCGACGCGACAGCGAGGCGTTCGCAGACCTGGTTCGGTACCGAGACGACTACCAGGGAGCGGCCGTCCGCTATGACGTCGGTGAGCGCTCAAACTTTACGCTGTTGCCGATGCTGGCGTCGGCGCTCGAGTTGGTACTCAAGTGGACGGTACCGGCGATTCAGGAGTATTGCCGCAGTCTGACAAGTGAGGTCACCCAGACCTTGCGGGAACGTGGGTATTGGGTTGAAGACGACAACTGGCGCGGCGCGCACCTGTTCGGCGTACGCCCGGACCAGGCCGGGAACCCGGCCGTCCTTGCCGAACGGCTGCACGCGCGTCACGTCTCGGTCTCGCTGCGGGGAGACGCGATTCGGGTTTCCCCCAATCTCTACAACGACGCCGGGGACGTGGAAGCGTTACTTGACGTCCTGGCGGACTAAGGACACTGGCCAGGAGGTTTTCGGGCGAAGCGTTTGTCTGACAAGGCGCGAGGAGATAGCAGCCAGGCGGGCTGTGACCGACAAGCTTCGCCGCCAGACAGACGCCTCACCAGGAAACCTAGCGCCAGGGACGCTCGACGACGCGGTCCAGCGGCCGGCGCTCGAGCCGGAACGCACGACGCTCGCGCAGGTCGAACCGGTCGCCGGCTCCGAGGAAATAGAATCGTCCGCCGGAATCGAGCTGATGCGCGTGGTCGTAGATCGCCACATAACTGCGTCCGATCACCTCGAATTCATCGCCGCACACCACGATCGCCGTGTTTTCGTCGAGGCCGATCCCCAGCAGTTCGGGGTGCGCTTCGATCACACTGAGCAGGTCGAACTGCCGATTCCGCCGAAGCAGATGCTGATCGATGGCTGTGTCTCGCAGGAACCCAAACCCCACCACGTGGTCGCCCATCATGATGGTGTTGGTGGCCGAGTCGCCGCGCGCGAGATATGAACCCAGAATGGTCGCCCCGGCCGATGATCCACCAACCACGCCTCCGCGACGCAGGACATCGCGGAGCGCCTCGTGCACCTCGGTGTCGAGATACGCGTCGGCCAGACGCCACTGCCGCCCGCCAGGAAACCAGACCCCACGCGCACGACGCAGCGGGGACACGAAGGCTTCGCTGTCGGCCACGTCGCGGTCGGTCGTGTGCAACACGACAAGGTCCGTGGCACCCGCGTCGCGAAACGCCTGCAACCCCGGGTACGACTGATCGTAGGTCTCGGCACCGCCCGCGGTCGGTATCACGACAATCGGTGAGTCGGGTCCACCGGCCAGCCGCACAAACCGTTCGAGAATGGCGGGGTCGCTCATCGCGCCCCCGACGACCACCAGGGCCCCGCGGGGCGGACCGACGACCGGACCGCCAGTCTGCGTGCTCACGCTGGCGGTCACCGACAGGCACACGCCCAGAACGGCCACCATCCACACACTGCTGTGCGCAATCTTGCTCACTTTTCGCTCCCTTTTCGTAGGACGAATTGTACATCCCACACCCGGACGCGGGCTGGCCATCCAAATCCGCTACAATTGAGCAGCCCCTACCCCAGCGCCAAAACTGGGACCACCCTTATGCACGCGTTGAATCGACCCTTCTTCGGCACCGTTGCGCTCGCGCTCTTGACCCTCCCAGCGTCGGCGACAGCCCAACTCCAGCCCCCCAATGGGGTGGTCACGCTGGCGGTCGGTACCGATGCAACCATCGCCGCGCTGCGTGAGTCTGACACGCTGGTGAATCAGTTGACACGCGATGGGTCGCTTCGGCTCACCGCGCAGACTGATGACCCGCTGGTACCGGACCGCTCGCACGAGCGGCTGCAGCAGTTTCACGAAGGGGTCCCGGTCTACGGGGCGGAAGTGACGCGCCAAACGGCACGTGGACTGCCCGTTTCCCTGTTCGGCACCGTGCACCTCACGATCGTTTTGGAGACCACCCCGGAGCTCTCGGCCGACGACGCCGCCGCGGTGGTTCGAGAGCTGAGCGGCCGGACGCTGTTCCGTTCCGAGCCTCCACAGTTGGTGGTCCTTCCCGACAGAACCAACACGGGCACCTACCGGCTGGTCTACGAGGCGCGGACGTTCACCGGCTCGCAACTCATGGTCTATTTCATCGACGCGGCGACGGGCGCCCTGGTCTGGTCGTACAACGATCTCAAGACACAGCAGCCGAACCTGCCGTGCGCGCAATGCGTCATCGGCGAGGGACTCGGGATCAAGAGCGATCGCAAGAAAATGAGCGTCACGGCCGTGGGCGGAGCGTTCCTCGCGCACGATCAGCTTCGCCCGGCGGAGGTGTTCACGTTCGACATGGACGGCGATCTGCCCCGCACCCAACTGGTGCTCAACGGACTCGAGCAACTGTTCGACGCGGACCTGTCGACCGATACCGACAACCGATGGCTCGACGGCGCGAGCGTCGACGCGCACGTCGGCATGGGGTGGACATACGACTACCTGTCCATACGGTTCGGCCATCAGGGCCTGAACAATCAGAACGTCCGCATGCTCAGCCTGGTCCACCCTGTGAACCGGGGGGATCTCTTCTCGGCGACCGCCGAAGAGATCGGACTGTTCTACCTCAACGCGTTCTACTGCGGGCTCTGCGGTCCCGATGGGTTTGGCGTCGCGGTCTTCGGCGAAGGGCTGCCTCCCAACATCCTGCTTGGAGGCCAGCGATTCAACTTCTTCTCCGGCGCGCTGGATATCGTGGCCCACGAACTAGGCCACGCGGTCACGGATTTCACCTCCGCGCTGCTCTACATGGACGAGTCGGGCGCGCTGAACGAAGCGTTCTCAGATGTCATCGGAGTCGGCGTGGAGTTCTACGCGGAGTCGTTGTTCCGTGACGGGGCCGGCGTCGCCGACTATGCGCTTGGCGAGGACGTCATCGAGCCGGGTGGCATCCGCTCGCTCTCCAACCCCATGCAGTTCGGCGACCCAGACCATTACAGCCTACGGTTCCTCGGCAAGGACGACAACGGCGGGGTGCATACGAATTCGCTGATCCCGGGGCACGCCTTCTATCTCGCGATCGAGGGCGGGACGAATAGAGTGTCCGGGCTGAGCGTCGCCGGTGTTGGCGGCGACAACCGGGAACAGATCGAACAGATCTTCTTTCGCGCGTTCACCGTGCTGATGACCCGGAACTCCGACTTTTCGGCCGCCCGTGCCGCCACTATCCAGTCAGCGCGCGACCTCTACGGCGTCAATAGCGCACCGGAGCGCGCCGTCACCGAGGCCTGGACCGCCGTCGGGGTGAACTGAAGAATCGGATCCCAATCGAAGGAGCAAGACAGGTGCGGACTCGGCAAGCTATTTCCTTGTGTCGCGGAGCCTTGGCGCCAGCCCTCTGGCTCATCGCCGGACTGCTGGTCGCCGCGCCTGAAGCGGCCGCGCAGTTCGCCCCGACCCCCCGCATCGTCGCGCGACTTGAGTCCGGATGGCGGCCAGCATCACGGACCTTCGCCGGCACGCGATTGTTCACGGCCAATCTGGAGCAGGGGCAATTCGAAGCGGACTACGAGCTCAAGGACGGCGGCGTCGTCGATGGGGGCATCTCATTCCTCCTGTGGCGCAACCTCGGGATCGGGCTCGACGTGTCCCATTTCCGCACCATCCACGAAGCCCGAATCGCCTCCGAAGTGCCGCACCCGTTCTTCTTCGATCTGCCACGGACGACGACGGGCCGCGCCGGTGGTCTCGAGCGCCAGGAACTGGGCATCCACATCCGCGCGCTCTGGGTGTCTCAGTTCGCTGACTGGCTGGTCGTCTCCGTCTCAGCCGGTCCCAGCATCATCAGTGCAAAGCAGGACCTGGTCACGGCGGTTCAGCACACCGAGGTGGGGTTTCCGTTCAGCGACCTCATCTTCTCCGGCCAAACGGTGAGCGCGCAGTCGGAAACGACCACGGGCCTCAACGGCGGCGTCGAAATCGACTCGTTCTTCCTCCACCGACTCCCGTTCCTTCGCAGGTTCGCCGTGATGGAGCATATCGGCGTGGGTCTGCTGGCACGGTACGTTCGCGGCGTGGTCATGCTTCAAGTCGACGGACAACCGATCGAGATAGACCTCGGAGGACTGCAGATTACCAGCGGCGTGCGCTTCCGGTTCTAAGGTTTTCTGACGAGGCGTCCGTCTGGCGGCGTTGCTTCGTCGGTCACAGCCCACCTGGCTGCTCCCTCCTCACGCCTGACCAGACAGACGTCTCGTCAGAAAACCCCCGCGGACGTTTTGCGGCATTGCCAGCCCGTGGACGTCCAGCCTCGGGCACCAACTGGGCGTCGGTAATGTCGTGTCGTCATTCGTGTTCTCGGAAGACGACGCCACGCACCGGCAACCACCGCGCAGCGCCCACCGTCACGTGCTTGCCTACCTCGCCAGGAGTTCGATCAGCGACAACGGGTCGACTCGGGCGCCGTTCAGACGCAGGGTCCAATGCAGATGCGGGCCGGTCACGCGACCGGTCGCGCCAGCCTGACCGACGGTCTGGCCTGGTTCGACCAGGTCTCCCTTGTCGACCAAGATCTTCGAGAGGTGGGCAAAGTAGGAATACAGCCCCCAACCATGATCGAGGATGACCGAACCACCGGAGAAGTAGGTATCGCCGGTCAGCACCACCCGGCCCACGTTCGGCGCGACAACCGGAGTGCCCTCGGCCGCCCGGAAATCGGCGCCGCTGTGGGGACTCCGCGGTTGGCCGTTGAACACGCTGCGGCTGCCGAACGCGCTGGTGGCGCGTCCCGGCACCGGGGTGCCCCAGGGGCCACGCCACAGGCGTTCGTCCGAGGCATCGGCGAAGATGGCCTGCTGCTCTTGGGACTCGCGCGCGATCCGAGCGCTGACGTCGGGGGGCGGTTCGACATATCGCGGCGCCACGGTGAGTTGCCGCGTCGGATACGCCTTGTCCTCGACCACGAGCAGGTAGTCGCGCTCAACCGGAGTACCAGCGACCGGCGTGATCTGCAGGGCCAAGTCGTAGGACCCGGGCTCAACCAGTAGATCGACGCCAATCAGACCCTCCCAGGACGTATCGTCGGCCTGATAGAAACGCACGATCCCGCCAAACACGGCGCCCCGAATATCGGACACCGGCACCGACGGCACGACCCTGACGAGTACCGCTTCGCCCGGGAACACCCCGCGTGCTTGATGGGTAATCTCAGCCCTGAACGACTGGGCCGCGGCCGGGGTCGGGAGCCAGAGCAACGCGAACGCCACCGTCCTGATCAGGGCACTCCACACCGCAGGGCGGAGGGCCGCATGACTCGGACGGGGTGGCATCGGATGCGTGAACACGGAACTACTCCAAGCGACGAGTGGTGTATCGCTCCGCGTTAGCCGCCGAACAGCGTCAGGTCGAACACGCGGGCCATGATGAGAATGATCGTCAAGCCGGTGAACACCGCCAGACTCAGCCAACTGAACCAGATGACCGGCTTCGACGGATAGAACGCCGTGTCCGTTTTCGGAATCACGGTGAGGCAGTAGTACAAGTTGAGAAAAAAAATAATGGGCGCGATAAAGAACGCCAGCGCCGACGATACCAGCACCAGGAACACCGGCCGCGGCACCCCCGCAATGATCAGCGTGGCGGCGATCAACGAGTAGAACATCGTGATCCGGTAGATGTTGTACTCGGACGACGCCGTTCCCCGGTGCGCCGTGGTCAACTCGTGCGCCGCGATGCCCGGCAACGCCGCGGTCGTCCGGAAGAGGTTACGACAACAGGCCGCGACCACTCTGGGCCACCCATCGAAGTAGTTGAACGCGGTGGAGAACGTAGCCGCGAACGCCCCACCCAGAAACACGAACATCATCCCAGGGCCCACACTGTCGGTGAAGATGCGCGCGATCTCGCCAATGACACCGGTGCCCGACACGTCGCTTGGATAGAGCCACACGGCCGCCAACAGCACAAAGATAGTCGCCAACAAGAATGACACGATGTGGCCAAGCGTGAAGTCGAGAATACCGATGCGGAACCAGCGCCGGCAGTATTCCTGCGCGTGCGCGGGCAGCTTCGACACGTCGACACTCAGATCGGACTTGGTCGAGCTGAACGCATCGAAGGGGCGCGCCAGACCCTGCTTTTCAAGCTCCTCACGAATCCGCCCCATGCCGACCCGTTTCGCTTTCCCCCACTCAGAAGCCTGGAGCGAAACGTCCATACCAGTCGGCAGCAGTCCGAGAAAAGCGGCAATGATCAGCCACGACCCGCCCGGGATCTGCACCCTGAAGAATTCTCCCATCGCCGACAGCGGCGCCGGCTCGACGGCGTAGACCCCGACGGTCGAGACGAACAAGATACCGGCCAGTATCTTGGTAGACAGCTCGACGATGGCGTAGCGACCGTACAGGATGATGGTCACCGCCAGGGCGCCCAGCCCGAGTCCGTACACCCAACTCGACAAACCGAGTCCGAGATACTCGGAAAACACGAAAAACAGGACCGCCGCGGCCGCCGCCAGCCGGCCAGCCTGACCCAGCGCGCACTGAATCAGCGTTGTGACGAGGACGTACCAGACCGGCCATTTACCGGGCGCGGTGGAGTAGGCGTCGAGCATGCTCCGACCGGTCGCGTTTGTGAACCGGAACGCCATCTCGAAGCCGTAGTACTTGAAGATATAGGCGACCGGGATACACCAGAGCAACGCGTACCCGAACCGTCCACCCGCCGCGGGCGCGGTCACCAGGTGGCTCGTGCCGATACCCGTCATCATCAGAATGAGACCGGGACCAAAGTGGCGGAGCATACCGCGAGGACTGGTTTCCGGCAGCGGAAGCGAGTTAAACCCGTCTGACTTGTCCGACATGCGCGTCATCCTACCAGAGTCGGAAGCACGATCCGGAATCGCGAGTGAGACGGCTGAGATTGAGATCGAGTGGCGGGGCCGCACGGTCGATCCGGCGGGACGGAGGCGGTAAGATGGCTCCGAAGCTCCGGGGCGCGGACTCGCGTCGGAGCCGGGAGGACGCCATGCGCGAACACCGACATTCCAACCGAACGGGCGGTCGCACCGCGAGCCGCTCGGTGGCCGCGGTGCTGATCATATTCATGATCGGGTGCGCGTCATCGATCACCCGAGATACCGAACCGGGGCGCGACGCGGCGGGCAACATGGGAGCAGTCACCGCCGGTCACCCGCTCGCGGCGGAAGCCGGTCTGGCCGTCTTACAGTCCGGCGGACTGGCGATGGATGCCGCGATCACCGCCGCCGCCGTGCTCGCGGTCGCCCGCCCGCACATGAACGGGATCGGCGGCGACATGTTCCTGCTCTATCACGACTCGGCCACAAGGCTCACCTATGCGCTCAACGGCTCGGGCAAGTCGGGTAGCGCGAAAACCCTCGAGGAACTGAAGGCGGACGGCCTGGACCACATACCGAGTTCCGGTCCACTGAGCGTCTCGGTGCCAGGTGCGGTCGGCGCCTGGTCTGAAGCGTTGCGCCGCTTCGGAACCATCTCGTTTGCCGAGGCCCTGGAACCGGCGGCCAGACTCGCGCAGGCCGGTCTGCCAGTATCTGAACGACTGGCGTCGGACATCGCTGGTGCGGAAGCCAAGCTCCGAGAGGAGCCGGAGGCGGCGCGGATTTTTCTCCCTGGTGGACGCCCGCCTCAGCCCGGTGATGTCCTGGCTCGACCCGACCTGGCGCAGACCCTGCTGACGCTCCAGGAAAAAGGCGCCGCGGAACTGTACGACGGGGCGCTGGGTCGCAAGGTCGTCCGTTTCATCCAGGACCGAGGCGGTCTCGTCAGGCCGAACGACATGACCATGTACATGCCTGAGTGGACGCAGCCGATCAGCGCCCGTTACCAGGGGTTCGAAGTGCAGGTCGTCCCCCCGAACAGCCAGGGGGTCACGCTCCTCGAAGAACTCGCGATGTTGCAGCACCACGACCTGGCCGCCCTAGGACATAACAGCCCGGACTATCTACACACCATCTCCGAGGCCATCAGACTGGCGTTCGTCGACCGCGACCATGAGGTGGCTGACCCGCGCGCCATGCGTGTGACGACCGACGAACTGCTCGAGCCCGCTCGCATTCGGCAGCTCGCTGGTTCGATCAAACCCGGTGGCCGCGCGCCGTCGCTCGACGTGGCAACTAGTCCAGATCACCCGAACACCGTATACGTCATTGCCGTCGATCAGTACGGCAACGTGGTGTCGCTGATTCAGAGCCTGTTCGCCACCTTCGGCTCGGGGTTGGTCGTGCCCGAAACAGGCATCGTGCTCCAAAATCGTGGGTCGCTTTTCCGGTTCGAAGAAGACCACCCGAACGTCTTCGCGCCGCGGCGCCGCCCGTTCCACACCCTGTGCCCCGTCATTGTGCTCAGTAACGATCTGCCCTGGCTCGCGGTCGGCACCCCGGGCGGCGACGGCCAGACCCACACCCTCACCCAGGTCATCAACAACATCGCCGTGTTCGGCATGACGCCCCAGGAGGCGATTGACGCCCCGCGGCTCCGCCGTCTGAACGACGGGTCATTGGCGATCGAGGAAGCCGTGCCCCAGGAGGTCCGCGACGCCCTCGCAGCTCGCGGCTACACGGTGCACGCCCGCAGCGGCCTCACCGCCGAATTCGGCGGCGCTCAGGCGGTGCTGGTCGACCAAATTTCCGGCCGCCGACGCGCCGGCGCTGACCGCCGACGCGAAGGCTGGGCGGTGGCGTACTAATACCCGGAGGTCTCGCCCGCTTTGACCGCCTCCTGAACCGGGGCTTGATACAGCACCCGGCCAACGAAAAAAGGCCCCATGTCCTGGATGTACTCGGAGGTCTGCACGGTGGGGCGCATATCCTTGACGAGCTTGGACAAAGGATAGAGCTCCGGGCCGATCAGGCCGATGACGAACTCATTGTCGTCGCGGTCGAGGCCGTGGCACTCGAGTCGGATGTCGACCGCGAGGCCCAAGCTGCCGTAGCCGCGGCCGACCGTCCCGTGCTCCATGAGGATGCGGCCCTGTTCGCCCCGTGGTAGGCGGTTGAACGCGCCGATCCGACGGAGCGGATACCAGATGCCCCATGGGTAGTCTGGGTTCAGAGCATGCCGCCGCACTTTGCGCAGCAGGAAGTCCGTCAGGTCGGGCTCACGACCACCGGCATAGGTCCGACCGATCATCGTGAAGTCGGGCAACGGGGTGAGCTCGGCGAAGGCCGGCCCGGTGAGCAACGCCCGACCAGCGTCTGCGAACAGATTCGGATCCTCCGACATCAGCACCACGCCGACGCCGCGTGGATCGTTGAGATTGGCGTAGACCACGGCTTCGAGCTCGCTGTCTCGTACGGCCGAGACCACCGCACCGGTATCGAGACAGTCGGTAAAGACGTGCAGTTGCACGAACAAACGCGTGTCGAGGGTCTGCGGTTCGCCGCGCACAGTCGCACCATGTTCGACCAGGTCTGGCACGAACGTCTCCATCGTGGATGGAGGACGACCGCCGTGGGTGGGAGGAGCCGGAGGAGCGTCGATCTTCTCAGTCATCGTGTCGGTGATGTCCTTCACAAACGTGGGACGACCATTCTATCCGAGTCGGCGTCCTACTCCGTGGCGCCGGAACCTGGCTGGTGTGGGTTCTGCGCCGGGTCACGCCGCCTGACACCGGCGGGCTCCCCGATTGCCGACGTCGGTTCCCAATGGTAGTGTCGATGTGACACGCATGCGTATTCACCTGATCACCTTCGGAACGACCATGCTGCTCGTATCAGCAGTGGGGCTGATTCTGCCGAACGTCAGCGCCGCGCAGGATCTCGCCGTGGCGGCGACGGGGGTCGGGGACTCCGCCGAACCGGTTGTGTCGCTGAACCTCGCCCGCGTGAAACGCGGGCTAGCACTGTTGCGGGAACGCGAAGGGTCCGGGTCGCTGTTGCGTCTCGATTACCGGCTGTCGGTCTACGGTGTCGCACCGGAGATCGAACTACTGCAAGGATTCGACACCCAGCACGGCGCGGTGCCATTCGGCGGACCGACCCACGCCGACTTCATCGACATGTGGGAGCCGAAGGAGTTCAAGGCCCCGACCATTCCACTGATGCCCCTCCTTCGATGGACGTTCGGACGGTAGCGGCCCGAAGACCATCTTGCGACGCTCTGGTCACGGTAGACTTGTAATTTGACCCCGGGCGACGGAAAATTGTCGTTCTGTGAAGCGGCAACGCCAGTGTGAGCCCTCCAGAATCTTCGTAACACCTTGATACACATACATTTCAGCCACGCATCGGGCGTGGCCACGGCAACGCGCCGAGCGCCGGCGAGAGGTTCGTCACGCACCGGCCCTTTCGGAGCAGAGGTGGCAAAATGTCTACAGGGTTGAGTGTGTCCGGGGTAGATGGAATTATCGGCGTCCTGGGTGACGACGCCGCACTGCTCGCTCATGAGTGTCACACAATTCCCGCATCGAGCCTGCACCTGCCGGCTCCAGACTTCATCGACCGTTGTGTCGCCCAGTCCGACCGGCCGGCCCGGGTCCTCACGAGCTTGAGCGCGATGTTCGGATCTGGACGACTCGCGAACACCGGCTATCTGTCCATCCTCCCCGTCGACCAGGGTATCGAACATTCCGCCGGCGCCTCGTTCGCACCCAACCCCGCGTACTTTGACCCATCGAACATCGCCAAGCTGGCGCTGGAGGGCGGATGCAACGCCGTAGCGTCCACGCTGGGCGTGCTGGGTGCGGTGTCGCGGCAGTACGCGCACAAGATTCCGTTCATCATGAAGTTCAATCACAATGAGTTCATCTCGTACCCGAACTCATTCGACCAGATCCGCTTCGCCAGCGTCGAGCAGGCGTTCGACATGGGTGCCATGGGTGTCGGGGCCACCGTCTATTTCGGGTCGGAGGAATCGAAACGGCAACTGGTGGAGGTGTCGGAACTGTTCCAACAGGCGCATGAACTCGGTATGTTCACCGTGCTGTGGTGCTATCTCCGCAACTCGGCCTTCAAGACGTCGGAGACCGACTATCACACCGCGGCCGACATGACCGGACAGGCGAACCACCTGGGCGTGACCATCCAGGCCGACATCATCAAGCAGAAGCTGCCGGACACCAACGGGGGCTTCAACGCCCTCACATTCGGCAAGACTCACAAGGCCGTGTACTCAGACCTGACCACCGACCACCCCATCGATCTCACGCGCTATCAGGTGGCCAACTGCTACATGGGCCGAGCCGGGCTCATCAACTCCGGCGGCGCCTCGGGCGGCGAAAGCGACCTAAAGGAAGCGGTGAAGACGGCGGTCATCAACAAGCGCGCCGGGGGCACCGGTCTCATCTCGGGCCGCAAAGCGTTCCAACGTCCAATGGCCGACGGCATTGCCTTGCTGAACTCGATTCAGAACGTCTATCTGGCCGACGGCGTCACGATTGCGTAGCGCTGTCCGGTTTGGTCCACAGCTCGAGGCGGATCGAGAGTAGAAAGTACTTCTTGCGCAGCGCGACCACGCGGTCGGAATAGCCCGCTTTCGGGATCTCACTCGACCTGAACTGGGCGCGCAAGTTGCGCAGTTCGTGGCGGTAGAGGTCATTTACGAACTCCTTCACCAGGGTTGGTGGTGTCTTGGGAACGGGTCGGAGGCCGAATCGCCCCAGCTCCTCCAATACCTTCGGATGGTACGTGTAGGCCACAACGGGTGATTGTACCGTTGAGGCATACCTGGGCGGCAGCGTGGTACGCTACCACCGTGGTCCAGGTCTGCCCTCTTTCGGCCCGTGTGCCGGGGCGACTCCCCGCCCTTCTTGTCGCGTTATGCATGTCGTCCGGCCCGGCGCTGGTCCCAGCCGCCGAAGCGGGTCAGACGGTTCGAACCGGTAGCGCTGACGCCACCCTCAGACTCCCCGAACCCACGTACCCGAACGTGGTCTCTCTGTCCACCTCTGGCGACTACTCGGCCGCCCTTGCCAGCCTGGTCCTGGCCATCGGCGACACCACGCCTGAACCCCTGGACGCCCTGGTGCTGCGGGCGACAATTCTGAATTCAGCCAGGCAGTGGGCGGAGGCGGACGTTGCGTGGCGACAGGTCATCGACCGGGAGGTGTGGATGCGCACCTTCTCACGACGCGCGCTGGTCGCGAGCATGGCGGCTCGGGGCGAACCGACGCTGGCGACGCCGATCCTGTCAGAACTGCACGGCTCGGACCCAATACGTCATCTGGACCTCACGCTTGACGTCGCCGAGGCGCATCTCGCGCGAGACGAGTTCGACCACGCGTCCATCCTGTTTCGCCAGGCTCTCTCACAGCAGCGGCGCGGCGCGATGGCCGATCGAGCGCGGCTCGGGCTGGCCCGCGCCCAAGAGCGCGCCGGAGATCTGAGTGGCGCGATCGCCACGCTGCGCGAAACCCAGCTCGAACACCGGACGGGTGCCGGCTACGCCGAGGCTCGATCGGCCGAGCGCCGTCTGCGCGAGCGGGACGGCGCGCTACCCGCCCCGTTCACCGCCAGCCAGTACCGCACGTTGACGGGGCGCCTCCGCGGGTATTCGCGCTACGCCGAAGCGGCCGAGATCATCGACGCCTGGCGGACCGTGGCACCGGACGCCGAGGCCCGTCTCGACGTCGAGCTGATCGGTGTGCTCTACGATAGCCGTGCGAACCACGAGGCGGTCGCACAGTGTGCCGCCTTCGCCTCGCGCCATTCGTCGAGTCCGCTCGTACCGGGCGTCAAGCTGACCGAGTTTCGGCTGGCAGTCCGGATGGGGAACACCGGCGCGGCCCGGCGCCTCGGGCTCCGCCTGTTCGACGGCGGCGTGCCTGGAGCCACGGCGGAGCAACAGTTCAGTGCCGGTGAACTGCTCGCGGCGTATCTGGTGGCCGTGGGCGACGTGAAGGACGGCCTCGATCTGTATCGTCAACTGTTTCGGCGGGCTCCGGACGCTGACGGCCAGCGGATGATGCTGTGGAAGGCGGGGGTCGCCGCGTTGCGAGCCGGTGAGAACGACCGCGCCCTGGTCAACCTCCGCGCCCTGAACCGACGGGGACCGACCGGCGACCTGCAGCCGGCTGGACAGTACTGGCAGTCGATCGCCGAAATGCGGACCGGACAGCCGGAAGCCGCGACCCGTGGCTTTCAGTCGCTGGTCCAGACCCAGCCGTACAACTATTACGGATTGCAGGCCCGCGCGCGGCTGGCAGCACTCGGCGGGGAAGCGGCGGTCCCGGCGCCACCGACCCGTCAGTTTCCTGTCCTCGCGGTCGAAGAATCCTCCCAGACCAGAGCCGAGTTCAAGGCCGCGATGATACTGGCGCGAGCGGGTCTGGCCGTGGATGCCGCCTGGTATCTGCGGCGACTGGTCGAACGGCGGCGCGGCGACCGCGGCCTGGCGCTGTTGGCGGCGCGCGCCTCGGCCGAGGCCGGTGACCACCGCGCCGTCGCGCGTCTCCTGGTGAACAATTTCGCCGACTTTCTGCAGCGCCCGGCCGACGCCCTGCCGGACGACTTCTATGCCCTGGTGTATCCACGCCCGTTCCTCGACGCCGTCGAACGAGCGGCCGGCGGGCGCGACCTCGACCCGGCGTTCATGTTCTCGTTGATGCGACAGGAGTCGCGTTTCGACCCCAACGCGCGATCGTTCGTCGGCGCCCTCGGGCTCTTTCAAATCATGCCGTACACAGCGACGGAACTCGGCCCACGCGCCGGACTCAACGGGCTGTCAGCGGCCGACTTCGAGGATGAAGCGGTGTTGCTCCAACCTTCGGTGAACGCGGCGATAGCGGCCACTCTGGCTGGCGATCTGTTCGCGATGTTTGGCGGCGCCCTAGCACCGGTGATCGCCTCCTACAATGCGGGCGAGGAGCGGGTGGCCATTTGGTGGGAATCGGCTCGGGACCTGCCCGAGGATCTCTTCGTCGACACCATCCCGTACAGCGAGACCCGTCGGTTCGTCCGCGAAGTGCTAGCCAACGTGGCCGGTTATCACCGAGTCTACGACGCGGATTCCGTTCCCTAGGGCAGCCTCTGGTTCCGGCGGAACCCGACCGAGGAAGGTGCTGAAAACTAGTGGTCTGGTCCACCGTCTAAGCGAACGGATCCTCGTCGGCCGACGTCCCGTAAATAAAGGGGACCGGCACGTCGTTCAAGTGGAGATACACGCCAAGCTGGGCCCGGTGGTGGATCAGGTGATTCATCACGAAGCTGCGTATGATTGCGGTCGCGGCATGCTGAACGTGGTGAGCCCCTTGTGGAGCAACGTCCATGATTGCATCAGGGTCTCGTCGGTGGCGCCCGCAACCGCAGCCCTGGCCTCCCCAACGTTCTTGTCAAATATCGCGAGCAGTTCGTCCGTGCTAATCGTCATCGACGCCCAGCCCACCAGGTTCGCGATGTGCCCGGCCAGCCACATCATCAACCCCGACTTCTCGTGCGGCCGCCAGTCGAACTTGTCGGCAGGCACCCGTGCCAACGTCTTCCGAACGCCGGCCATCTCCTGTGCGAACTCCGGAAGCAACGCGTCACTGAGAGCCACGTAGTTCTCCTGTCTCCAAGAAGCCGCCTCGCAGCGGCCACGACCAGTCGACTGAATCGGGAGTCCAGTGTATACAAACGGGAGCGGGGCACTCGGGGTCCCCGCAGAGCGGTCGCGTGGGGTTCGGGGCGCAGCCCCGTCTCAGCATCAGAACCCGATAGCCGAGCTTGTTCGCCGTCGATCTTCAGCCGCCTCCAGCATGTCGTCTTCCGCGTTGTAGAGGATGGCCGACACCGCACCCTGCACACCGATCTCGGCCATGCGGTGGCCGCGCCGTCCGAGCAGCGCCAGGGTATCCGGCGAGAGCCCCCACCGCTCATACCGTGTCTCGTCCGGCAGCCACTGGTGATGCAACCGGGGCGCATCCACCGCCTCTTGAATGTTCATCCCAAAATCGACCACGTTCAGAATCGTCATCAGCACCGTGTTGATGATGGTCCGACCACCGGGGCTACCGGTGACCATGACCAATTGACCCTCGCGCGCCACGATGGTCGGGGTCATGCTGGATAGCATCCGCTTCCCAGGCTCAGCCAGGTTGGGGCCGGTGCCGATCAGCCCCGTCTGGGTCGTCAACCCGGGGACCGCATTGAAGTCGCCCATCTCATTGTTCAGCAGGAAGCCCGCGCCCGGCACGGTGATCTTCGACCCATACCCCTGCTCCAACGTGTAGGTGAGCGACACTGCGTTGCGCGCGCCATCGACCACCGACAGATGCGTCGTCTCCTCGCTCTCGACCGGCCAGGAGAAGCTGTCAGGTGACGACACCGAGGCCCGGTCGGAATCGATGGTCAGCCGGAGCTCGGCGGCGTAGTCCTTCGATATCAATTGATCGATCGGCATGCTGGTGTTGAAGGCCGGGTCGCCCAGATTCTGAGCCCGGTCGGCGAAGGCCCGCCGCATCGCCTCGATGATGAAATGGATGGTCGCCGCCGACCCGCTGCCGGACGCAGCCAAGTCATAGCCTTCCAGCACATTGAGCATCTGGATGAGAGCCGGCCCGCCGGAGCTCACCGGCGGCATGGAGATGATGTCGTAACCGCGGTAGGTGCCTGTCATCGGCGCGCGACGCACCGACCGGTACCCGGCCAGGTCGGCCTGGGTCATGATGCCGCCGTTGGCCGCCATCTCGGCGGCAAGGAGTTCGGCCGTCTCACCGGTGTAGAACCCGGCCGGTCCCTGAAGCGCGACCCGTGAGAGTGTCCGCGCCAGATCCGGCTGGCGAAACGTCTCGCCGACCCGGTAGGGCTGACCCTGGTTCGAAAACTGCGCCACTGACGCGGGGTAGTCGACCATCCGCGGCAGGACGGCGGCCAATGAGCGAGCCAAAGAGTCCCTCACCACGAACCCTTCGCGCGCCAACGTCATCGCCGGCTCAACCAGACGCTCCCACGACAGCGACCCGTGCTCTGACCAGGCCTGATGCAATCCCGCCACGGTCCCCGGCACGCCGACGGCCAGATGGCTGTTGTGGTGCACGCGCCGGTCGTACTCGCCCCCACGCATGAACATCGTGGACGTAGCCGCGGCCGGTGCGGTTTCTCGAAAGTCATACGCCACCGCGTCGCCCACGGCCGGCCGGTAGACCAGAAATCCGCCCCCGCCGATATTGCCGGCCGTGGGATAGGTGACCGCCAACGCAAACGCAGTCGCGACCGCCGCGTCCACGGCGTTGCCCCCGTCCCGCAACACCTGATCGCCGACGCGCGAGGCCAGTGGGTCCTGCGACACCACCATCGCCTGCCGAGCACGGATCGGGCGCGTGCTCCCCACCAGAGGCGTCGGCGCGAGCGCCACCCACGCGACCGCAGCGGCTCCGACGATGCCGCAGGTGAACGCTCGTTGCTTCCGGATAGTCATGTCGTCATGATCGCATACACTTTTCCAACGAATCGAGGAGTGCTCTTCATGCTGAACCGCCACACCCGTACCGCGGTCGCCGCACTGGCCGTCATCGCCGTCGCGCTGTCCCCGTTGTCCGCCGGTGCCCAGAATCGCGGACTGGTGCCGGACGACTTCTACCGCGAGATCGGTGTCGGCGAAGTTGCCATCTCGCCGGACGGCGCACTGGTCGCCTTCACCGTCACCACCATCGATGAAGACGCCAATCGGCGGCACCGGGAGATCTGGATGCAGGAGCTCAGTGGCGGGCAACCGTCCGGTGACCCATTTCGGTTTACCGACCCGACACGCGAGGCCAGCGCACCCGTCTGGTCACCCGATAGCCGCCTCCTGAGCTTCCAGTCACCGCGTGGCGAGACAGCCAGCGATGCAACTGCGGACAGCAACCCCACCTGGTTCGCCCGCGTCACATTCCCGGGTGGCGAGGCTTTTCAGATAGAGGGCGTCGACCGCGCCCCGGTCTGGTCGCCGGACGACCAGTGGATCGCCTTCCTCAAACGACCGCACGACGCTACCGATGGTGTGGCCACAGAACGACAGGGCTGGATCGCGCCGGATGCCATCACCAACACGCTGAGTGCCGAGCGTTTTGACGGGCGCGTCATCACCACCATGACCTACAAGCGCGACGGCACACTGACGCTGTTGCCGCATCCGTCGACGCCCGCCAAGCGGCAGCTCTTTATCGTGCCGGCGGCAGGCGGACCGGCGGTCCAGCGCACAGACCTGGCGTTCGACGTCGGCGAGCTCGTCTGGTCGCCGGACGCCCAGCGACTGTATTTCACTGGCGACGCGCTCGAGGATGACGAGTACAGCGACGAGCTCACCACCGACATCTACGTCATCGACCGCGAAACGGGCGACCCATACACTCTGACCTCGAACCCAGGCGACGAGTTGTCGCCACACGTCTCCCCGGACGGCACCGCGCTCACGTTCCTGCACACGCGCGCTCGAGGTGAGGAGACCGACGTCCGGGTGGTCGACCTGACCGCCGACGGCAGGGTGCGTGGGCTCCCGCGGACCCTGACGTCCGACTGGCCGTTCGTGCCCGGCGCGCCGACCTGGGCACCCACCGGCGATGCGGTCCGCTTTCTCGCGGGCGTCAGGGGGAACCGGCATCTGTACGAAGTGACCGCCACCGGTGATCTCATTCGCCAGGTCACGAGTGGAGACCGAGACGTGCAATCGCTCTCGGCCTCGAGCGACGGTCTGGTCATGGCCTACAGTGCGTCTGACGTCGTGACCCCGGCCGAAGTGTTCGTCAACCGACGCGACGGCAGCGGCCAACGCACCGTCACCTCGTTCAACGAGGAGTGGCTCGCCGAGGTCAGCCTCCAACCGGCCGAAAATCTCGCCTGGACGCTCACGGACGGCAGCCAGGTCGAAGGCTGGCTCATCAAACCTGTCGGGTACGAAGCGGGCCGGCAGTACCCCATGATTCTGAAGATCCACGGCGGCCCGTATGGTGCGTATCGCAACACGTTCTTCAGGACGTTCCACGTGCTGTCGAACGCCGGCTTCTTCGTGTTGTACACGAACCCGCGGGGGTCGACCGGGTACGGCCACGACTTCATGTACGCCACGACGCCCGGCTGGGGTGAGATCGACGAGGAGGACTATCTGGCCGGTGTCGACATCGCACTCGAGGCGTATCCCGACATCGACCCGGATCGAATCGGCGTCTCGGGCGGTAGCTATGGTGGCTTCATGACCAACTGGCTCACCGCCACGACAAACCGATTCGCCGCCGCCGTCACCAGCCGTTCGATCGCCGACTGGACCAGCCTGTATGGCTCAACCGACGCCCAGTCGTTGTTGGACTTCGCGTTCGAGGGCCCGCCATGGGAGCAGCCAGAACGATACGACCGGCTGTCGCCGATCACGTATGTCGAGAACGTCACCGCCCCGACGCTCGTTATCCACAGCGAGAACGACTACCGCACCCCCATCGGAGACGGCGAGAAGTGGTTCATGGCCCTGAAGAAGCGACAGATTCCTACCGAACTGGTGCGGTATCCCCGGTCGAGTCATGGATTGTCGAGATCAGGTGAGCCCTGGCTATTGGTGGACCGATTGGAGCGGATGCGGAGCTGGTTCACGCACTGGCTGATCGAGCCAGCCGAGCCACGGTGAGGCGTGGGGGTTGCGACGGCAACGCGCCTCAGCGAGCCATGGCCCGCGCCATCTCTCGCATCATCTGCGCGGCGGAGATACCGGTCCAGCAGTGGCCCCGGTCCGGCCCATACGCGAACCGCGCGTCGAGTGGTGGCTTGGTCGCGAGAAACTGGTCGAAGAGATGGACGGCATCGTTGAGAAAGTAGTCGTCCATCTCTCCCACCCAGATGTTGAGTTTCCCGCGTAACTGGGGCGCCAACGCGTCCCAGTCGCGCTCGAGCCGTAAGCGAAGGTCGTAACGCTCCCAGTGGCGAGCCACGGCCCGGTTGATTCTTCCGGTCTGCGGATCCCAGAGCGGCACCGGCCGGCCGTCCGCGCCACGCGGTCCATAGGCGGCGTTCCAGGCGCCCCACTGTCGGCCAGAGGCCGTCCAGCTGTCGCCGACGCCGAGCACGTTTTCCATCCGCAGTTCGTGACGCATCGTGAAGCGGACGCTGCCGTCGAGGTTGCGTGCGCTCGGCAGGTCGACGCCCTGCTCGTCGACATACGCGCTGTCGCCGGCATAGACGTCGACACGCTGGAAGGCACGAAAGTCGACGCTATCGGGGCAGGACGCCCAGGCACCGTTAAAAACGTCTGGATAGAACATCTGCAGCGCGAGTGCGACCCAGCCGCCAGTCGAAGCCCCGTCGAGGACCCGCGCGTGGGGCGCACCAACCCCACGGAATTCGCGCTCAATGTGCGGGATCAGTTCCTGAGTCACGGCGTCGCCAAATGGACCATTGTTGGCGGAGTTGACCTGATACGGGTCGCCGAGTGGACCAGCGCCATCGAGATGCAGCAGCAACATGCGCGGAGCGTCGGACGCGGTCCACGCCGCTCTGAAGGACGACCCGGGCCGCATCATCGATTGGACCTCAGTGTAGCGCTCTCCGTAGCCTCCGATGCGCACGCGAAGCGGGTAGCGGAGGTCGATCTCCTGGTCGTACCCCTCGGGGAGGATGACGCCCGCGCGCAGATAGATGGGACGGCCGTGGAACGCGGACAGCAGTTCGGACCGGAACTTGATGAACCGCAAGAACGGCGTGTCCGGCGGCAACACCTCGTCGGGGACACGCCGAGTCAGCGTCAGACGAACGGGAGCGGCACGCGGCGGGCCAAGGGTGACACGCACGGAATCGCTGTAGAGGTTGCCGGGTGCATTTGGGGCCCGGAGATCGCGGTTGCTACTGAGAACCGCCTGCACCCGATAGTCGCCGGCTGGCAAGTCAGTGAAGCGTTCGAGGGGAAAGATCGCAGCGGCGTCCGCATCGACGATGATTAGGGCGCCGGGGCGGAGGGCGGGGGCGTCGGCGCCGAGGGTGGGTACGGCGCCGCTGCCCGCGCGTCCGATGAAGCGTCGCGGCTCAACCCGGTCGCTGGAGCCGCCCCCGACACCGACGAGGACGACGAGCAGACGGCCGGCCGGCTGCGCTGGCAACGATGGATCGAGCGTGACTTCGAAGCGCAGACCGGATGACGGCTGGGCCGGCAGACTGACCGCGCCAAGAGTCGTGAGCGCCAGAGCCGAAATCGTGCGCCGGAGCATGGCTGTCAGCATCAGCAAGTATCGACGGGCCTTGCGTCCGCGGGAGGCCGTCCGTCCCTCAACCGTGGAGAGGACATCGCCACATCTCCGACTATCATAGTGCGCGAACTCAGCGGCATGACCTCCACGGGCGGGACCCGCAACCGCGCGGGAGTAGAATAGGGACCCTCAGCACTTGGTCCGCATTGATCTGGAGCGGCGATTTGATGATGAAGCGTGTTGGTCTTCCTGCGATCCTCACCGTGGCATTGTTCGGCGTGGTCGCGGCCTGCGCCCCGCCTAGTGGCAGTGGCTTGACCCAGCGCTTGTCTGTCGCCACCGGCGGCACGGGGGGCGTGTACTATCCCTACGGCGGCGGTGTCGCCCAGGTCATCAGCGACCACATCGACGGGGTCGATGCGACGGCAGAAGTGACGGCCGGCACGGTCGACAACCTGAAATTCATCGCCAATCAGGGCGCCGACCTGGCGTTCGCGCTGGCGGACTCGCTCGATGATGCTGCGGCCGGTCGTGGTGTCTTCGCCGACTTCGGC
>Ga0315338_1000565_pt1 | contig 78005 bp, 88 predicted proteins | sample ASW8metaG_FD_204518 | JGI IMG/M metagenome (GOLD analysis project Ga0315338, IMG submission 204518) | Ammonia-oxidizing marine archaeal communities from Monterey Bay, California, United States - ASW #8 | ecosystem: Environmental > Aquatic > Marine > Coastal | place: USA: California | collected...
CGCCGTTCGCCGCACCGCGCAGAACATCGACGTGCTGCGCGCCCAGCTCGAAGCCTGCATCACCGCCTGCGAAACCTGCGCCGCCGAATGCGAGAGCCATGACAACCCGCATTGTGCGCTGTGCGCCAAGATGTGCCGCGAATGCGCGGAAGATTGCCGCAAGGCGCTGCCGCTGGTGAAGTAACCTTCCCCGCCCGCGCGGGCCTTGCCCCGCGCGGGCAACCCTGCCAGTGGCTGGGGTGGAACAGAGGAGACCACATGGCCGCTATGGTGCCTTTCGCCTGGGACGATCCCTTCAACCTCGACGATCAGTTGACCGAGGACGAGCGGATGATCCGCGACGCTGCCCACGCCTTTGCGCAGGGCGAATTGCAACCGCGGGTGATCGAGAACTTCAGCAAGGAAGTCGACGACCCCGAACTCTTTCCGATGATGGGCGAGGCGGGCCTGCTGGGCGCGACCGTGCCCGAGGAATATGGCGGCGCGGGTGCCAGCTATGTCGCCTATGGCCTGATCGCGCGCGAGATCGAGCGCGTCGACAGCGGCTATCGTTCGATGGCCTCGGTCCAGTCGAGCCTCGTGATGTATCCGATCCTCGCCTATGGTTCGGAAGAGCAGCGCAAGAAGTACCTGCCCGGCCTAGCCAGCGGGAAGCTGATCGGCTGCTTCGGCCTGACCGAGCCCGACGCGGGTAGCGATCCGGGCGGAATGAAGACCACCGCCAAGAAGGTCGATGGCGGATATGTCATTTCCGGATCAAAGACCTGGATTTCCAACGCTCCCTTCGCCGATGTCTTCGTCGTCTGGGCGAAGAGCGAGGCGCATGGCGGCGGTATTCGCGGTTTCGTGCTCGAAAAGGGCATGAAGGGCCTCTCCGCCCCCAAGATCGAAGGCAAGCTGTCCCTGCGCGCGTCGACCACCGGCATGATCGTGATGGACGAAGTGGAAGTGGGCGAAGACGCACTGCTGCCAGAAGTGCAAGGTCTGAAGGGCCCGTTCGGCTGTCTCAACCGCGCACGCTACGGCATCAGCTGGGGCGCGATGGGTGCGGCCGAGTTCTGTCTCCACGCCGCGCGCCAGTACGGGCTCGACCGGCACCAGTTCGGCGTGCCGCTGGCCAGCAAGCAACTCTACCAACTCAAACTCGCCGACATGGTCACCGAAATAGCGCTGGGCCTGCAATCCTCGCTACGCGTCGGTCGGCTGATGGACGAAGGCAAGTTCGCGCCCGAGATGATCAGCATCGTCAAGCGGAACAATGTCGGCAAGGCGCTCGATATCGCGCGCAAATCGCGCGACATGCACGGCGGCAACGGCATTTCGGAAGAATACCAGGTAATCCGCCACATGGTGAACCTCGAGACGGTCAACACCTACGAAGGCACGCATGATGTCCATGCGCTGATCCTCGGCCGCGCGGTAACGGGGATCGCGGCGTTTTGACCAGCCTCGCGCGAGCGAACCTGTCCTACAACGCCGCCATGTGCCACACAGCGGTTATGCACCGCGCCCATGCCCGCCCCGTTCGCACCCGCATCGCGCCCCATGTCCGGCGGGCAGGTTTTTTGCGCTTGGACCGTGTAACAAGCGGTCCATGTCGTTGGAACCGCGCCGGTCATTCCTAGATTACTCCTACACGGGAGATGACGCAGATGATCCGCCTCCATAGCTACTATCGCAGCTCGACCAGCTACCGCCTGCGCATCGCGCTCGAGCTGAAGGGGCTGGCCTATGAATACGTCCCGGTGAACCTGCTCGAAAGCGAACAGAAGGGCGCCGCCTTCACCAGCCGCAACCCGTTCGGTTCGGTCCCGCTGCTCGAAGCCGGCGGCAAGGACTACGTCCAGTCGATGGCGCAGCTCGAATGGCTCGACGAAGCCTATCCCGAACGCCCGCTGCTCGGCGGCGATATCGAAGACCGCTATGTCGCGCGCGAACTGGCCTATGCCATCGCGACCGAACTGCACGCCCCGCTCAACCTGCCCGTGCTCAAATACCTCGCCAATGAATACGGCAAGTCGCAGGACGAGATCGGCGTGTGGTACCGTCACTGGCTCGCGCGCACGCTCGACCCGCTCGAAGCGCGGCTGGCGCAGCTCGGCAGCGGCGACTTCCTGTTCGAGCGGCCCGGCCTGTTCGAAGTCTGCCTGCTGCCGCAAGTGTACAACGCGCAGCGCTTCGGCTTCGACTTTTCCGACAAGCCCCACATCAGCCGGATCGAGACAGCCTGTCTCGCCCTCCCCCCCTTCCAGCGCGCGCATCCGGACAACCAACCCGACAATCCCGAGAGGACATAACCGCCATGAAGCTCGCAACGATCAAGGACGGCACGCGCGACGGCAAGCTCGTCGTCGTTTCCAAGGACCTCACCCGCTATTGCGCGGCGGACAACATCGCCCCGACGCTGCAGCATGCGCTCGACCGTTGGGACGCAATCGCGCCCAAGCTGGAAGCGCTCTACACTGATGTCGAGCATGAGGCGGTGCCGTGCGAACGGTTCCACGAACGCGAGGCGCATTCGCCGCTGCCGCGTGCCTATCAGTGGGCCGACGGCTCGGCCTACATCAACCACGTCGAGCTGGTCCGCAAGGCGCGCGGCGCCGAAGTGCCCGAGAGCTTCTATCACGATCCGCTGATGTACCAGGGCGGGAGCGACAGCTTCCTTGCCCCGCGCGACGACATCCCGCTGGGCGACACCAAGTGGGGCTGCGACATGGAAGGCGAGATCGCGGTCATCACCGACGATGTGCCGATGGGCGTGTCGAAGGACGATGCAGCAGGTCACATCAAGCTGGTCATGCTGGTCAATGACGTCAGCTTGCGCGGGTTGATCCCGGGCGAACTGGCCAAGGGCTTCGGCTTCTTCCAGTCCAAGCCCGCCAGCGCATTCAGCCCCGTAGCGGTGACCCCGGACGAACTGGGCGATGCGTGGCAAGGCAGCGTCATCCACCTGCCGCTGATGGTCGATTACAACGGCCAGCCCTTCGGCCGTGCCAATGCGGGCGTCGATGCGACCTTCAGCCTCGCCGACCTCGTCGCACATGCCGCGAAGACGCGCGACCTGGGCGCGGGCACGATCATCGGCTCGGGCACGGTCTCGAACCAGGGACCCGACGGCGACCCGGGCAAGCCGGTGGCCGAAGGCGGCCTCGGCTACAGCTGCATCGCCGAAATCCGCATGATCGAAACCATCGCCAAGGGCGAAGCGAGCACGCGCTTCATGGTCCCGGGCGACACCGTCCGCGTCGAGATGAAGGACGCCGCCGGCCATTCGATCTTCGGCGCGATCGAGCAGACGGTGGTCGAGGCCTGATACGAAAAGGGCGGCCCGCGGGCCGCCCTTGCCGTTTGATCGTGCGGTCCGCTTACATCGAGCGGGCGATGACCATCTTCATCACTTCGTTCGAACCGCCGAAGATCCGCGTGATGCGGCTGTCGCGGAACATGCGCGCGATCGGGTAATCGTTGATGAAGCCCGCGCCGCCGTGGAACTGCAGGCATTTGTCGACCACTTCGCCCTGCAGCTCGGTGACCATATACTTGGCCATGCAGGCGGTCGGCACGTCGAGCTCGCCCTTGAGATGCTTGGCGATGCAGTCGTTGACGAAGATGCGCGCCGCGGTGCCGCGCGCATTGAGATCGGCGAGCACGAACTGGGTGTTCTGGAAATCCCAGATCGTCTGGCCGAACGCCTTGCGGTTCTTGACGAACTCCAGCGTGACCTCGAGCGCCTTCTCGATCCCGGTCATCGCGCCCATGGCGATGATCAGCCGTTCCTGCGGCAGCTCGCCCATCAGCTGGTAGAAGCCCTTGCCCTCAACGCCGCCGAGCACGTTCTCCGCGGGCACGAAGACATCGTCGAAGAACAGTTCGGAGGTATCCGCCGCGTCCATCCCGACCTTGTCGAGCTTCTTGCCGCGCTGGAAGCCTTCGGCGCCCTCGGTCTCGAGCAGCATCAGCGAGATGCCCTTGGCGCGCTCGTTCGGATCGGTCTTGGCGACGACGATGATGAAGTCGGCGGTCTGGCCGTTCGAGATATAGGTCTTGGCCCCGTTGATGCGGTAGCCATTGCCGTCCTTGAGCGCGGTGGTAGTGATGCTCTGCAGGTCGGAGCCGACGCCCGGTTCGGTCATCGCGATCGCGCTGACCAGTTCGCCGGTGACGAGCTTGGGCAAATACTTCTTCTTCTGCTCCTCGGTCCCGTGACGCACCAGATAGGGCAGGATCACCGTATTGTGCAGGCTGGCGGCGAAGCCTTCGACACCGTTCTTCGCCTGCTGGTCGATCACCACCATGTCATGCCGGAAATCGCCGCCGTGGCCGCCGTATTCCTCGGGCACCGAGACGCCCAGCAGGCCGGCCTCGCCCGCCTCGTTCCAGAATTCGCGTTCGACCTGGCCATCCTCGCGCCATTTGAGCACGCGCTTTTCGGGTGCGTGCTGCTGGTAGAACTTGCCCACGGCATCGGCGAAGATCGAGATCTCCTCGTCTTCCATGAACTCGGGCTGCGGTACGTTGATTGCTGGCATTCTGGGTATCCTCTCGAATTGGGTCTCGTCGCGCCGAAGGGTCTTACTTGCCCTTCCAGTTCGGCGCGCGTTTCTCGGCAAAGGCGGCGGCGCCTTCGCGGGCGTCTTCGGACACGAAGACCGGAGCGATCAGCTGGGTCTGGCGCTTGTAGCGTTCGTCCATCGGCCAGCCGCGCGATTGCTTGATCACCTGCTTCGACACCTTCACCGCCAGCGGGCCGTTTGCGACGATCCGCGCAGCCAGTTCCTTGGCACCGGCCAGCGCATCGCCATCGGTCACGCAGTTGATGAGCCCCAGCTCATAGGCGCGCGGTGCGTCGATGAAATCGCCGGTCAGCGCCAGCTCCATCGCGATCCGCTCGGGGATCTGGTCGGGCAGCATCATCACGCCGCCGGCTGCGGCGACAAGACCGCGTTTCACTTCGGGAATGCCGAACTTGGCCCCCGCGCTGGCAACCACGAGGTCGCAGGCGATCATCAGTTCGAGCCCGCCCGCCAGCGCATAGCCTTCGACTGCGGCGATGAGCGGCTTTTCGGGCGGCTGCTGCACCACGCCGCCGAAGCCGCGCCCTTCGACGCTAGGCGATTCGCCGCGCAGGAAACCCTTGAGGTCCATGCCCGAACAGAAGGTCCCGCCCGCGCCGGTCAGGATGCCGACGCGCAGATTGTCATCGCTGTCGAGCCGGTCCATCGCCGCGGCGATCCCTTCGGCCGCGGCCTTGGTCATCGCATTTTTGGCATCGGGCCGGTTGATGGTGACGACGAGGATGCCGTCTTCTTCGCTCGTCAGAACTTCCTCGGACATAGCCGCTCTCTCCCATTTCAAATCGAAACTTGTCTTGCGCCCTTGCTGCGCGACGTTTACGCAAACGTCAACCGGCATTCGCCGCACAAAAAGACAATTCGAGAGGAGACCCAAGTCATGGCCGAAGCCTATATCATCGACGCTGTCCGCACCCCGCGCGGGATCGGCAAGCAGGGCAAGGGCGCTCTCGCCCACATGCACCCGCAGCATCTTGCAGCGACCTGTCTCAAGGCGATCAAGGACCGCAATGACCTCGATACGGCGACCGTCGATGACGTGATCTGGTCGGTCAGCACGCAGGACGGCATGCAGGCGGGCGACCTGGGCCGGATGGCGGCGCTCGATGCAGGCTATGACGTTACCTCGAGCGGCACCACGCTTGACCGGTTCTGCGGCGGCGGGATCACCAGCGTGGCGCTGGCCGCGGCGCAGGTGATGAGCGGCATGGAAGACTGCGTCGTCGCCGGCGGGACCGAAATGATGAGCCTCACCGCGCAGATGTCGAAGGACAAGATGGCCGCGGGCATCAAGCCGCCGATGATGGGCAGCCACAACGAACGCCTGATGCGCTCGCATCCGCAAAGCCACCAGGGCGTCTGCGGCGACGCGATTGCCACGATCGAGGGCTTCACCCGCGAGGAACTCGACGAGGTTGGCTATCGCAGCCAGCAGCGCGCCGCCGCTGCGATCGCCGAGGGCCGGTTCGACAAATCGCTGGTCCCGGTGACCGATGACGACGGCAATGTCGTGCTCGACAAGGAAGAATTTCCCCGTCCGCAGACGACCCGCGAAGGCCTTGCCCAGCTCGAGCCTGCCTTCACCAAGATCGCCAATGTCCCGCTCGACAAGAATGGCACGACTTTCGCCGGGCTGGTGAATGCCAAGTATCCCGATGTCGACATCAAGCACTTCCACCATGCGGGCAACAGCTCGGGCGTAGTCGATGGCGCGGCTGCCGTGCTGGTCGCCAGCAAGGATTACGCGCAGAAGCACGGGCTCAAGCCGCGCGCGCGCATCGTCGCCACTGCCAATATGGGCGACGACCCCACGCTGATGCTCAACGCACCCGTCCCCGCAGCCAAGAAGGTGCTCGAGAAGGCCGGCCTGACCAAGGACGATATCGACCTTTACGAAATCAACGAGGCTTTCGCGGTGGTCGCGGCCAAATTCGTCCGCGATCTCGATCTCGACTGGGACAAGGTCAACGTCAACGGCGGCTCGATTGCGCTGGGCCACCCGATCGGCGCGACCGGGTCGATCCTGATCGGCACCATCGTCGACGAACTCGAACGCCAGAACAAGCGTTACGGCCTCGTCACCATGTGCGCCGCGGGCGGAATGGCCCCCGCGATCATCGTCGAGCGGGTGGACGATTTCGTCGACTGATACGCCATAAGCATGCGCGCCCTCGCCTATGGCCGCGAAAGCGGCTAGAGGGCGCGCCATGCATTTCCTCGACCAAGCCAAGATCTATCTCAAAGCTGGCGCCGGCGGCCCCGGTGCCGTCAGCTTCCGGCGCGAAAAATATATCGAATATGGCGGCCCCGACGGCGGCAATGGCGGCAAGGGCGGCGACATCATCTTCGAAGCCGTCCAGGGCCTCAATACGCTGATCGATTTCCGCTATGCCCAGCACTTCAAGGCCAAGCGCGGCAATCACGGTCAGGGCAAGGACCAGACCGGCGCGGGTGCGCCCGATCTCCTGATCGAGGTTCCCGTCGGCACGCAGATCCTGAGCGAGGACAAGGAAGAAGTGCTCGCCGATTTCACCGAAGTCGGCCAGCGGGTCGTCTTCCTTGAAGGCGGTCTGGGTGGCCGCGGCAATGCCAGCTACAAATCCAGCACCAACCGCGCCCCGCGCCAGCATCAGCCGGGCGAACCGGGCGAGGAAATGTGGGTCTGGCTGCGGCTCAAGCTGCTGGCCGATGTCGGCCTGCTGGGTCTGCCCAATGCGGGCAAGAGCACCTTCATCAACCAGGTGTCGAACGCGCGGGCCAAGGTCGGCCACTACGCCTTCACCACGCTGATTCCCAAGCTCGGCGTGGTCACGCACAAGGGCCGCGAGTTCGTGCTTGCCGATATTCCCGGCCTGATCGAGGGAGCTGCCGAAGGCGCAGGCATCGGTGACCGCTTCCTCGGCCATATCGAGCGATGCCGCGCGCTGATCCACCTGATCGACATTTCGGGCGACGACCCGGCCGAAGCCTATCGCACGGTCAATGCCGAACTCGAAGCCTATGGCGACGAGCTGGCCGACAAGCCGCAGCTGGTTGCGCTGAACAAGCTCGACCTTGCCGACGAGGAACTGGGCGAAGGCTTTGCCGAGGAACTGTTGGCTGCTGGGGCCAAGAAGGTCTTCACGATCTCGGGCGCGACCGGCGCGGGCATTGGCGAATTGCTCGATGCCGTGCTCGGCTTCCTTCCCGACCGGACCGCGACCGAAACCAATGCGGTGGAAATCGAGGACGTACCCGAGGACGGCTCGGGCGACTGGTCGCCGATCTGAGCGCGAAGACGCGCTACGGTCGGGCCAAGCGAAGGCGGCTTCCGCGCACGGCCCGCTTTGGCTAATCGTGCTTCGATGGATGTCGCCGCCCTCTCCGACCTGCGCAACACGCGCCGCCTGGTCATCAAGGTCGGCTCGGCCTTGCTGGTGCAGGAGGGCGCGCCGCGCGGGGAATGGCTGGCGACACTCGCGGCCGAGATCGCGGAATTGCGCCGCAGCACCGAGATCATCGTCGTATCCTCGGGCGCAATCGCGCTTGGCGCCGCCAAGCTCGGGCTTGCAAAAGGTGGCCGCGGGAGCCTCGCCGATGCGCAGGCCGCCGCTTCGGTGGGACAGGTCGAACTCGCGCGCCTGTGGGCGGATGCGCTTGGCGCCCACACCATCACTGCCGCGCAGATGCTGGTGACACTCGGCGATCTCGAGGATCGCCGACGCTATCTCAATGCCTCGGCCACCCTCGCCCGGCTGCTGGAGGCAGGCGCACTGCCGGTGGTCAATGAGAACGACAGCGTCGCCACCGAGGAAATCCGCTTTGGCGATAACGACCGGCTTGCCGCGCGCGTTGCGCAGGCCGCCGGGGCCGATGCCGTCCTGCTGCTCTCCGATGTCGACGGTCTGTACGACCGCGACCCGCGCGAGGCCGGTGCCACGCTGATCGAGCAAGTGGCAGGGGTCACCCCCGAGATCATTGCAATGGCCAGCGGCGAGTCGGCCTCGGGCCTGGGTTCGGGCGGGATGCTCGCCAAGCTTCAGGCAGCGCGCATCGCCGAGCGGGCGGGAATCGCGCTCGCCATCGTCAATGGCACGCACGCCGCCCCGATCGGCCGCGCGCTCGATGCCGGGGTCGGGACGCTGTTCCTGCCCCAGTCCGATGCCAGCGCGCGCAAAGCGTGGCTTGGCGGCCGTCTGGCCCCCGCTGGGGTGCTTTCGGTCGACGCAGGTTGCGTCGCCGCGCTGGACAGGGGCGCGAGCGTGTTGGCCGCGGGGCTGACGGCGGTCGAGGGCGAGTTCGGCCGCGGTGACCTCGTCGCGCTGCACGGTCCGCAAGGCGAACGGCTCGGCCAGGGCCTGTGCGAATATACCGCGGCGGAATGCCGCGCGATCCTCGGGCTCAGGGAGGAGCAGCAATTGGCACAGCTTGGCTACGCGCCGCGTGCGGCAGTGGTCCACCGCGATCACATGGTGCGGACATGACCATTGCGCTGACCGGGGCAACCGGCTTCGTCGGGCAGGCTGTTTTGGCCGAGGCGCTGCGCTGCGAAGAGCCGGTGCGCGCGCTGACCCGGCGGCCCATGGCGCAGCGCGAGGGCGTCGCATGGGTCGAGGGCACACTGGACAGCAAGCCCGCGCTGGCAAAGCTGGTCGCAGGTGCGGAGGCGGTGATCCACGTCGCGGGGCTGACCAATACGCTCGATCCGGATGCCTTCCACGAAGCCAATGTCGTGGGTACGCAAAACCTGCTGCGTGCCTGCCAGGATGCGCGCGTCAAACGCTTCATCTTCGTATCGTCGCTTTCCGCGCGCGAGCCCGAGCTGTCGCGCTATGGCCACTCGAAGGCGGAGGCCGAGAAATGGGTGAGCGCCAGCGGGCTCGACTGGACCATCGTCCGCCCACCGGGAGTCTATGGCCCGCACGATGTCGACTATTTCGAGATGTTCCGCAGCGCGCAATTCGGTTTCGTGCCGCTGCCGCCCGGCGGGGCCAGCTCGATCATCCATGTCGACGATCTTGCGCGGCTGCTGTTCGCGCTGGTCGATGCCTCGCCCGCGCTGGTGCGGCGCCGCACGTTCGAACCCGATGACGGGCGCGAAGGCGGCTGGTCCCACAAGGAACTGGCCAAGGCGATCGGCAAGGCAGTGGGCCGCCCGGTATTCGCCCCGCACCTGCCGCGTGCGCTGCTCGAAGCCGCGGCCCGCCTCGATCGCATGCTGCGCGGCGACAAGGCGCGGCTGACCGCGGACCGCGTAGGGTATATGACGCACCCCAACTGGGTCGCGCGCTCTGCAATGAAGGTACCCGAAGCGGTCTGGTCACCGCGCGTACCGGGCGCTGAAGGGCTCGTCTCGACCGCGCGCTGGTATCGCATGGAAGGCTGGCTGTGAGGGTCTGGACATTCGCGCCGGTTTGTTCGAAAGGCGCGCTTCCGGAGTGCCGGCTTAGCTCAGTTGGTAGAGCAGTTGATTTGTAATCATCAGGCCGCGGGTTCGATTCCTGCAGCCGGCACCATTCACCGCAGGCAGGCTTAGAGGAACGGTTCCTCGCCCGGCTTGTGAATTCCGCATTCGACCTTGTCCCAGCCCGACCAGCGACCCGCGCGCGCATCTTCGCCTTCGCCGACCTGGCGGGTGCAGGGTGAGCAGCCGATGCTGGGGAAACCGCGTTCGATCAGCGGGTGGCGGGGCAGATCGTGCCGTTCGAAGTAGGCGGCGATATCCTCGGCCGACCAGTCGATCAGCGGATTGATCTTGAGCCGCCCCTGCGCGTCGGAGGTGTCGATCTCGAAGCGCGGCAGATTGGCACGTGTCGCCGACTGGAACGCCTTGCGCCCGGTGAAGCTGGCATCGAAATTGACCAGCACCTTTTCGAGCGGTTTGACCTTGCGCAATTCGCAGCACCCGTCGGGATCGTAGGACCAGCGCAGCCCGCTTTCGTCGCGCGCCTCCAGATCGGCGATCTCGGGATAGAGATCGACCCGGTTCAAACCGAGGCGATCGGTCAATTCGTCACGATAGGCGAGCGTTTCGGGGAAATGCTTGCCGGTTTCGAGAAACAGTACCGCCACGGTCGCATCGGCCTGCGCGATCAGGTGCAACAGCACCGCGCTTTCGGCGCCGAAGCTCGACACCACGGCCATATCGCCCACCAGGCTGCCCTCGATTACCGCGCGCAGCCATTCCTCGGTCTCGGTCCCGCGGAACATGCGGTTGAGGCGGATGGCATCGTGCTCGGAAAACCGGGGGCCGGTGTCGATACGGTCAATGGCGCGCATGTCGTTCACGGGTGCCGCTTGCTCCAGATCGGTGTGCGGGTGTCCGCCGCGTTCTGGTACACTTCGGGCCAGCGTTCGAAGGCCGCGATTACATCGTCCTTGTCGAGCTGCTGGTCGGGCTCGAAGGCATCGAAGCCGCAGCGGCGCATATAGGCGAGCTGGTCGACCAGCACATCGCCCACGGCGCGCAGTTCGCCTTCGTAACCCGCCTCGCGCAGGATACGCGCCGAGGAATAGCCGCGCCCGTCGCCAAAGGCGGGGAAGTTGACCTCGACCAGCGCCAGCCGGCCCAGATGCGGCAGGAGCTCGCGGGCATCGTCGCCCGGCTCGATCCGGACCGCGGCCGCATTCGACTGATCGACGAAGGAATCGACGGTCACCGCCGGATGGTCGACGGGTTCGTCATCGCGATAGCGCAGCATCTCAGCCATAGAGCGCCTCCTTGAAGGGGTTCATGCCGATGCGGCGGTAGGTATCGAGGAAACGCTCGCCATCCTGACGTGCGCTTTCGTAAACATGGGTCACGGTTTCGACCGCATCGACGATGCCGTTCTCGTCGAAGCCGGGGCCGGTGATCTTGGCGAGGCTGACATCTTCCGCCTCGCTGCCGCCGAGCAGGAGCTGGTAGTTTTCCACCCCCTTCCGGTCTACGCCGAGGATGCCGATGTGGCCCGCATGGTGATGCCCGCAGGCATTGATGCAGCCCGAGATCTTGAGTTTGAGTTCGCCCAGCGTGCCGGTCTTGCCATTGGCGGCAAAACGTTCGGAAATGCGCTGCGCGATCGGGATCGACCGGGCATTGGCGAGGCTGCAGTAATCGAGCCCGGGGCAGGCGATGATATCCTCGACCGTGTCGAGGTTCGGGCTGCCCAGCCCCGCTTCGTCGAGCGCGGTCCACAGCGCGTGCAGATCGGCCTTGCGGACATGCGGCAGAACGATGTTCTGCGTGTGCATTACGCGCAGTTCGTCGAAGCTGTAATCCCGCGCGAGGTCGGCCATCAGCCGCATCTGTTCGGCGGTCGCATCGCCGGGGATGCCGCCCACCGGCTTGAGGCTGATCACTGCCGAGACATAGCCCGGTTCCTTGTGCGCGACCGTGTTGCGATCGACCCACACCGCGAAATCGGGGTCCGACCGGTCAAGCTGTGCCGCCGCGCCCGCTTCGAACAGCGGATCGGCGAAATACTCCTTGATCCGTTCGAGTTCGGCGAGCGGCGGTTCGACACCCTGCTCGAGCAGATGCGCGAATTCGGCATCGACCTGGCGGGTATATTCCTCCGCCCCGAGTTCATGGACGAGGATCTTGATCCGCGCCTTGTACTTGTTGTCGCGCCGGCCATGGCGGTTGTAGACGCGCAGGCACGCCTCGGAATAGGTCACCAGCTGGTCGAGCGGGACGAACGGGTTGATGCAGGGCGCGATCATCGGCGTGCGGCCCATGCCGCCACCGACATAGAAGGCCGCTCCCAGTTCGCCCGCATCGTTGCGGACGATATTGATGCCGATATCGTGCAACCGCATCGCGGCGCGATCATGCTCGCTGGCAATCACCGCGATCTTGAACTTGCGCGGCAGATAGCTGAATTCCGGGTGGAAGCTCGACCACTGGCGCAGCAATTCGGCGTAGGGGCGCGGATCGACGATCTCGTCCGCAGCAGCACCGGCGAAGTGATCCGAACTGATATTGCGGATGCAATTGCCGCTGGTCTGGATGGCATGCATCTCGACCTTGGCGAGATCGGCGAGGATATCCGCCGCGTCCTCCAGCTTGATCCAGTTGTACTGGATGTTCTGCCGCGTGGTGAAATGACCGTAACCGCGGTCGTATTTGTCCGCGATATCCGCCAGCGCGTGCATCTGCTGGCCGTTGAGCGTGCCATAGGGGATGGCGACGCGCAGCATATAGGCGTGGAGCTGGAGATAGAGCCCGTTCATCAGCCGGAGCGGCTTGAACTGGTCTTCGGTCAGCTTGCCTTCGAGACGGCGGCGTGCCTGGTCGCGGAATTCCTCGACGCGGGCATCGACCATCGCCTGGTCGTAATGATCGTATTTGTACATCAGATCACCCAATTGCCGATTTCGGGATCGGCGGGCTTGAGGGTCAGGTCGGGGCGAACGGTGGGGCCGAGCGCGCGGACGCGCTCCTTGATATGCGATGGCCGGGGGCTGCCGTCATGCAGCTCCGCGTCGACCGGATAGGGCGAATTGACACGCCGCGCGGCTTCCTCGCGGCGAGCGATCTCGTCCTCATTGCCATCGACATCGGCCGCATCCTCGACATGGATCGACCAGTCGCTGCCGGTCCACCAGATGACCGCGCCGCTCAGCAAATCGTTTCCGGTCAGCAGTCTCATCGCGCAGCCTCCTGTGCAGCTTCGGCGAGCAGCACGGCATCCGCGCGCGCGGTGACTTCACCAATCACGATCAGCGCCGGGCTGACTACGGCTTCACGCACGACCAGGTCGGGCAGGCCTGCGAGCACTCCGCGCAGCACACGCATATCGGGGCGCGTGCCGTTTTCGATCACGGCGACGGGCATGTCGGGGGCCAGACCGTCGGCCATGAGCTTCTCGGCGATCTGCGGCGCGGTCTTCACGCCCATGTAGATCACCAGCGTCCGGCCCTTGCCGGCAAGCCCGGCCCAGTCCTGGTCTTTCAGCCCCTTGCACTGTCCGGCAACGAAGCTGACGATGCTGGCGGCGTCGCGATGGGTCAGCGCGATCTGCGCCGCCGCTGCCGCGCCATTGGCAGCGCTGATGCCGGGGACGACTTCGACGGGGACACCCGCCGCGCGGGCCACTTCGGCCTCTTCGCCGCCGCGCCCGAAGATGAAGGGGTCGCCGCCTTTCAGGCGCACGACATCCTCACCGGCACGCGCGAGGCGCACCAGCAGGTCGCTGATCTCTTCCTGCGGGAGCGTGTGGTGCGAACGGCGCTTGGCGACCGAGATGAGCACCGCATCGGCATTGGCGGTCGCGAGGATCGCCGGGTCGACGAGCCCGTCGTGGACAATGGTGTGGGCGCGCTCGATCAGCCGCGCGGCGCGGATCGTCAGGAGATCGGGGTCGCCCGGTCCTGCGCCGACGAGATAGATGGTTCCGGTATCTGCCATGCTCGCAAGATGCGCGGCATGGCCGATCCGCGCCAATCAGAATGCGTGTCCGGCGAGGAAGGCGATATTTTGAAACCCGCGCTGTGCGCGCGGCAACCTAATCTTTCGCGCCGCCGCGGGTCCCCGCGCCCTGTTCCATCACCCCGATCAGCCGTTCGAACTGGTCGCTGGAGCGGATGTGCAGGTCGCGCTGGGGGAAGGGAATTTCGATCCCGTTGTCCTTGAACAGCCACCACAATTTCTTGAGCACCGCGCTGCGCACATTGCCGACCCCGTCCTCGGGGTCCTTGATCCAGCAATGGATGACGAAATTGACCGAATTGTCGCCATATTCGCTCATCCAGACGGTCGGTGGCGGAGCGCTGAGCACCCGGTCGCAGCTGCGCGCCGCCTCGAGCATCAATTCCTCGGCGAGGTTCATATCGGCTTCGTAGCTGACCCCGACGAACACCTGCATGCGCACGTTCTTCGACGAATAGGACCAGTTTTCGACCTGGTTGATCATCAGGTTTTCATTGGGAATCAGATATTCGCGCTGGTCGCGCGTGGTCACCGAGACCGCGCGGATACCGATCTTGCGTATCTGGCCGAAGCTTTCCTTGCCCACCGTATCGGCCACCGCGATCACATCGCCCGGCTTGATAGAGCGGTCCATCAGCAGGATGATCCCCGCGATGAGATTGCCGAAGGTCTTCTGCAGGCCGAAACCGATCGCCAGACCGAAAGCGCCGGAAAACACCGCAAAGGCGGTCAAGTCGATACCGAGCAGGTCGATACCGAGGAAGAAGGCGGTCGCCCAGATGACGATGGTGACGAGTTTCTCGACCAGCAATTGCTGCGCATCGTCCAACTTGGTCATCCGCCGCACCACGCGGCGTCCCATGCGGCTGGCGAACCAAGCGAACAGCAGGACCGCGGCGATCACCGCGCCGACGATCAGCACATCGACTACCGAAATGCGGAAATCGCCAAAGGACAGCGCCACCGCATCGACCGTATCGATGACCGAGCCGACCGTTTCGCTCTGCGAGCTGAGCGCTTCCTTCGCGCCCTCGGCGGCCGCGACCGAGCTTTCCTCGCTTACGGGTTCGGCCTGGCTCCACGCCTGTTCGATCGGCGCTGCCGGAACTGCATCGGCGGCACTTGGTGGGGTCTCGCCCTGCACATCTATCCTTCGGTTAGCGCCGCGAACCCGCGATCGAGGTCGGCGATCAGGTCGTTCTGATCTTCAAGCCCGATCGATAGCCGGATGGCATGGCGATCCTCAACCCCCCATCCCGCTTTGGGCCATGGCATCGTATCGCGGACCGGTTCGACATCGAACGGCAGCGCGAGGCTTTCGAACCCGCCCCAGCTATAGCCAATGCCGAACAGTGAAAGCGCATCGACCAGCCGGCAGCGCGCGGCATCGTCGCCGCCCTTGAGCACGAAGCTGAATAAGCCGCAGCCGCCCGAGAAATCGCGTTGCCACAGCGTATGCCCCGGCGTGCCGGGCAGCATCGGCGCGAGGACATGCGCGACCTCGTCGCGGCCGGCGAGCCATTCGGCAACCGCCAGCGCGGTGGCGCTCTGTTTCTCCAGCCGGACGCCCATGGTGCGCAATCCGCGTAGCACGAGCGCGGCGTCGTCTGGCGATACGACATGACCAAGCTGCTGCGCGCCCAGCCGCAGGCGGCGGTACCAGCGTTCGGCCGCGCTGGCGGATCCCATCATCACATCGGAATGGCCGCCGACATGCTTGGTCAGCGCGGTGATCGCGATATCGCAGCCATGCTTGAGCGCGGGAAAGCCGAGCGAGGTCGCCCAGGTGTTGTCGACCAGGCTCACCGCGCCCTTGGCGCGCGCGATGCGCGCTAGCGCGGGAATATCGCACACTTCCATCGTCAGGCTGCCGGGCACTTCGAGCATGACTGCGCGGGTCCGGTTGCAGAAGGCCGCCTCATAGGCGTCGAGGTCGAGCGGGTCGAAGAAACGGTGCTCGATCCCGAACCCCGCCAGCAATCCGGTGGCGGTGTTGCGGGTCGGATCATAGGCGTTGTCCGCTACCAGCAGCACGTCGCCGCTGCGCAGCACGGTCAGCAGCGCCCCGACCAGCGCGGCCAGCCCGCTGGGATAGAGCACGGTCCCGGCGGCCCCCGGCTCGAGCGCGGTAAGCGCTTCGGCGAGCGCCCATTGCGTGGGCGCGCCGCGGCGTCCGTAGAAGAACTGCCCGTCGCGATTGGCCGCCTTACGCGCGCGCAGCTCGGCGCAGTTGTCATAGAGATGGGTGCTGGCGCGCCATACCGGCGGATTGACCACATCGCGCGCGAAATCGCCCGACCGTCCGCCGGTGACCAGCCGCGTGGCCGGCCGGTACTTGCTGTCGTTGTCTCCAGCCATCGCTAGCGTGCCGCTCCCTGTTGCTTTGGCGTATCCGGATCGCTGCCCCATTCGAGCCAGCTCCCATCGTAAAGCGCAACATCCTCGTTACCCGCCAGATGGAGGCCGAACGCAAGCACCGCCGCAGTCATCCCGCTGTTGCAGGAGGTGACGACCGGGCGTTCGAGAGCAACCCCCGCCTCGGCGAAGATCGCCGCGATCTCGTCGGGCGCGCGATAAGTGCCGTCCGCGGCAAACAGCAGCGGAAACGGGACATTGCCCGCGCCGGGGATATGACCTGCCGATCCGCTGCCCTCCTCGCCCGCAAAGCGCGCGGCATCGCGGGCATCGACCACCTGCTCGGCGCGCTGGTCGCAATTGGCCAGGATATCGGCTTTCGAGCGTGTGCCGGGTCTGCGTGTCGGAATGGGAAATTCGCTTGGTGTCACCGGCGTTTGGCCAGCTTCGAGCGCACGTCCCTCGGCCTTCCATTTGGCGAGCCCGCCATCGAGGATCGCCACCTTCGCGAAACCATAGAGTCGGAAGACGAACCACGCGCGCGCCGCGCTCTTGATCTGACTGTCGTCATAAAGAATGACGCGGCTCTCGGGCGTGATGCCGAGGTGTCCCAGCCGGTCGGCAAACTGTTCTGCCGTCGGAACCGCCTTGGGCACCGGTGAGCCTGTATCGACGAAGCTTGCCAGATCGAGCCAGCGTGCACCCGGCACATGCGCCGCGGCATATTCCGCCGCGGCATCGCGCGAATTGTCGGGCAGATGCATCGTCGCATCGAGCACCACCAGATCGTCCGCGCCGAGTTGGTCGGCCAGCCACCGGGTCGAAACAAGACTGTCCATCACGGCCCGAGTAGCGGGCGGATCGGCGCAAGTCGAGTTAAGCGAGTTCGCGCTGCGCGATTGGCGCATAGCTGCGCGGCCCTTCGTCGAGGCGGAAGGGTTGCACGCGGCCGCCCCCGGGCGTTCCCTGCCCGACCACGAAGGTCTTGAGCACAGCGCCCTTGCCCGGCCCGTCGATCCGCACGCGCAGCAGCGGCACGAGCAGCAGATAGCGCCCCTGCCGGATGACATGCGCCCCCGCCAGCGCGAGCTGGACCTGCCCTTCCAGCGTCACGCTTTGCCGCGGCGAGATCCGCGCAATCGTATGGCGCTGATCGAGCGCGGTCGCGATGGTGGCGACCTGCTCCTCCATCGGCGCCCCCGCATGCGCGGAGACAAGGTCCAGACCCACCGCGACATCTGTCAGCGGGGCATCGGTCCGGTTCACCAGCGTCATGCGGTATTTGAGTGTGGCGAAGGCAGCGCTGCGGATCAGCTTCTCGTTCTCCACCTGCACTGTCAGCGCAGCAGACATCGGCACCGGGCCAGACGGACCGGCAGTGCCGACCGTGGGCCGCTCGATCTGCGGTACCGCTGCAGCGCTCCGGCGACGCCAGGCGAGACCCGCCGCCGCGAGCAGCGCCAGCAGCACGATGGCGCCGCCGATCGGCAACCACGGCCAGTCTTGCGCGGATTCCTCGACCGGCGCTGGCATTGGCGGCACGGGAAGCGGCGTCGCCGATGGCGTCGGCGTGGTTGGGGCGCCGGGGGCCGGTGCATTGCTCGCCGCCGCCGTGGGTTGAGCGGCCGGGACCTGCGTATCCGGACCCGCCGTCTCAGCCGCGCGCGGCGTCACCGTCGGGCTGGCACGCGGCGCGGGCGTGGTCGCCGAAGGTCGCGGCGCCGGGGTTGTGGCCGCGGGCGTCGGACTGGGGGTGACCGCCGGTGACGGCGCACGCGTGGGCGTATTGACCGCACGCGGCCGGATTTCGACCCCGCTCTGCGTATCCGCCGGACCCTGCGCCTGCGGCGTGGCGGTCGGCGTCGGGGCCGGTTCGAGCGTGAAATCATTGACCGATTGCGCATGCGCCAGCGCCGGGAGCGCGGCGGCAAGGGCCATCAGGGAAAGGCGGATAGGAAGGGGCATCGAGGGTCGTTTCACGGAAGGGAGGCGCCACAGTGCGGGGGCGCGCTGAATAGGTACTGAAGCGCGCGCTTCCAAGCCCCGGCTTGCGCTGCGCCGCGCTTCGCGGCAGGAGCGCGGCATGAGCGACACACCTGCCCCCAAGTTCCTCGGCACCAATACCGGCCTGCCCGATTCCCCCGAAGCGGCCGAACTCGATTACGTGCCCAATCCGCGCGCCGGCCAGCTGTATATGGTCCGCTTCGCCGCGCCCGAGTTTACCTCGCTATGCCCGGTGACCGGCCAGCCCGATTTCGCGCATCTGGTGATCGACTATGCGCCTGGCGAAACGATCGTGGAATCGAAGAGCCTCAAGCTGTTCCTCGGCAGTTTCCGCAACCATTGCGGATTTCACGAGGACGTGACGGTGGGGATCGGCCAGCGCCTGTTCGACGAAATGCAGCCGCGCTGGCTGCGCATCGGCGGCTATTGGTATCCGCGCGGCGGCATTCCGATCGACGTCTTCTGGCAAAGCGGCGCCCCGCCGCAGGATCTGTGGCTGCCCGATCAGGGCGTCGCCTCCTACCGCGGGCGCGGCTGACGCGGCACGCCGTGGGGCGGCGCGCGGTATGATCGGCTGATCGGGAAGGTCCCGTGGCGGAGAGGGTGGGATTCGAACCCACGGTACTGTTGCCAGTACACTGCATTTCGAGTGCAGCGCATTCGACCTCTCTGCCACCTCTCCGCTCTGTCGGGTGCGCTTCGGGCCCAGGGCCCCGGTCGAAGCAAGGCGCGCCGATTAGCCGAGCGCCCCCACATTGCCAAGCCCCTTTTCACGAGATTTCGGGGGATCGGTCGCACGCGGCCATTGTAAGCGGGCCGGTGCACCCCATATCGTCGGTTCTCATGGATCGAGCACAGTATTTCTCCGCCCAGGCCGGTCGCACCATCGATGCCCCGCGCCGCATGAAAAGCCGCTTCGCCATCGGCGACGTGGTGAAACACCGCATGTTCGACTTCCGCGGCGTGATCTTCGACATCGACCCCGTCTTCGCCAATAGCGACGAATGGTACGAGGCGATCCCCGAAGACATCCGGCCCGACCGCAACCAGCCGTTCTACCACCTGCTCGCCGAAAGCGACGACAGCGATTATGTCGCTTATGTCAGCCAGCAGAATCTGGTGACGGACTCGATCTCGGGCCCGGTCTCGCATCCCGATGTGCACCAGTATTTCGAGCATTTCGAAAACGGTCGTTATCGCATGCGGCGGAGCATGACCCACTGACCCGCGCAAAGCGGTCAGTTCTTGATTTTCCAGCCTGATTTCAGCAGCTTGTAAGTGCCCAGCGCGAGCAGCGCGTTGAGCGCGAGCAGGCCCAGCGCAGCCATGCCGACCGCCGCTGCATCGCCGATATCGCTCTGGCCGAGGAAGCCGTAGCGAAAGCCCGAAATCACATAGAAGAACGGATTGGCGCGGCTGACCGCCTGGAAAGCGGGCGCCAGCCGGTCGATGACGTAGAAGGTGCCCGACAGCATCGCCAGCGGGGCAATCACGAAGTTGGTCACCGCGGCATTGTGGTCGAATTTCTCCGCCCAGATCGAGGCGAGCAGGCCGAGCAGCGAGAGCATGACTGCCCCCATCAGCCCGAACCACAGCACTGCCCAGGGATGCGCCATCGCCAGGCTTACGCCGGGATAGAGCATCATCGCGCCGGCTACCACGAACCCCACCGCTACCGCGCGGGTGATGGCGGCGCCGATGATCCCGCCCATCAGCTCGCCTTCGGACAGCGGCGGCATCAGCAGGTCGATGATCGTCCCCTGGATCTTGCCCGAGAGCAGCGAGAAGGACGAATTGGCAAAGGCGTTCTGCATCATTGCCATGGCAATCAGCCCCGGCGCGACGAAGGTCGGGAAGTTCACGCCCAGCACTTCGCGTCCGCCGCGCCCCAGCGCGACCGAGAAGATGACGAGAAAAAGCAGCGTGGTGATCGCCGGGGCCCAGATTGTCTGCGTCTGGACCTTGAGAAACCGGCGGACCTCCTTCATATAGAGACTCCACAGGCCGATCCCGTTGATCCCGCGAATCACCGGGTGCCCCCGCGGCGGAAACCGGCCCCCCCTTCCGGCATTACCCTCCACGAAGGAGGCGTCCGGGTGATCGCTTCCGGGCGATACGGGCGGGGCTTGATCGACCATGGGGGCGGCGACTAGGCCCAAGCGTCACGGCATGCAAGCTGCGACGTCGAGACACGAGATACAGGACTGCACATGAGCTGGACCGACGAACGGATCGCAACGCTGAAAAAGATGTGGGAGGGCGGCTCGACCGCCAGCCAGATCGCCGACGAGCTGGGCGGGGTCAGCCGCAATGCCGTGATCGGCAAGGCGCATCGCCTGGGTCTCAAGTCGCGTCCTTCGCCGGTGAAGGCCAACGACAAGAAAAAGGCTCCGGCCAAGCCCGCACCCGCGCCCAAGCCGGCGGCCAAGAAAGCCGCCAAGCCCGCGTCCAAGGCAGCGCCTGCCGCTGCTGCGCCCGCCAAGCCCGCTGCTCCTGCGGCACCCGGTCCCAGGCAGGATGGCGCGCCCCAGTCGCAGCCGCTGCCCAACCGCTCTTCCAACCTGCCCAAGATCGTATCGGTCGGCCCCGGCGGCTTCCTGCGCCAGGGCCCGGGCGATCAACAGCCGCCGATCCCGCCCGCGCCGCCGCGCCGGTTGGTGCCCGCCAAGCCGAGCGCCGAGATTGCCGACAAGACCAGCCTGCTCGACCTGTCGGACAAGGTCTGCCGCTGGCCGATGGGCCATCCGGGCGAGCCCGATTTCCATTTCTGCGGTGAAGCCGTGAACCCCGGTTTCCCCTATTGCGTCGAACATTGCGGCCGGGCCTACCAGGCCCAGCTGCCCCGCGGTGCGCGCCGTCCCCCTCCGCCGCTGCCCTTCGGCGGACCGCGCGTTCGCTAGACACCGAATTCCGGGTCGCTCCGTCGCCCTACCCGAAAAAGGGAGGGTGTAAGAATTAGGCATACCGCTCGCCCCACCGCTCACCGGCGGTGGGGTCGAGGCCGTTTGGTATGCGCCAGCCAGGGGGGCCGGGAAAGCGAGATGGATTGGGAGGGCGTCACTTTCGGCGCATTTCTGGGCGTAGCCGGAACTTTCGGCATGCTCGCACTGGCGTTCTATCCGGTCATGCGGCGCACCTTCCTGCTGTGGAACGCGGTGCGCACATTCGCCTTCTGCCTGATGGGGCTGGCGCTGTTCCCGGTCGAACTGCCCGCATTCTTCCCCACGGGCGAGGCGCGGATCGACATTGGCGAGATCGCGCTGTCGATCGCGGTCGGCTGCACCGGCCCGTTCCTCGCCGCCTATATCGAAGAGCGCGCCCCCTACGCCCGCATTCGCTTCTGGCTGCGGACGATGCTGCCGATCGGCGTCCTTGGCGGCGTCGCGACTGCGCTGGCGCCGTGGTGGCCGCGGCTCGACTGGCTGCACGACCTGATTATCCTCGCCATGATCCTCGGGCTGTTGGTCGCGCTGATCGTGGCGGTGCGCGCGGGCAGCCGGGCGGCGCGGTTCCAGGCGGTCAGTTACTCGCCGCTGATCGCGGTCGGGCTGGTGGTGCTGACCTACGAACTAAGCACCGGCCAGCCCATGCCCTACTGGCAGGTCGCCGCGCTGTTTGCGATCCTGGCCGACTTCCTCTTTACCGGTGTGGGGGTGATCGACGGCTTCATGGTCATCAAGCGCCAGCGCGATGCAGCAGTTGCTGATGTACGCGAGGCGCGGATCGCGGTCGCCACCGACCCGCTGACCGATATTGCCAATCGCCGCGGTCTGGCACTGCGGTTCCGCGATAGCGGCCATGCGCGCCCGCGCGGCCTGGCCGTGATCGACTGCGACCATTTCAAGCGCATCAACGACATGTTCGGCCATGACGTCGGCGATGAAGTGCTGATCGCAGTGGCCGAAGGGCTCAAGCACGACAATGTCTTCCCCGCGCGGCAGGGCGGCGAGGAATTCGTCGTGCTGCTCTATGGCGACGACTGGCAGCGGCTCGCCGAAACCGTGCGCCGCCGCATCACGATCTCGGTGCTCGAACTGGTCCCCGAGGTACCCTTCCCCGTCACAGCCAGCGCAGGCCTTACGCAGGTCGGCGAGCAGGACACGCTCGATTCGGCGGTAAAGCGCGGCGACGATGCGCTGTATGCCGCCAAGGACGCAGGCCGCGACACCTTGCTGCTGTGGCAGGACGGCAAGCATTCCCAGCCCCGGCTGGTGCGCGAAGTCTGACCAAATTGCGGCTGGCACAGGCGAAGTTCTCGCCTATGGTCCCGGCAACATTCGGGAGAGAAATTCACATGCCGCTATCGCTTCACGCCGCCTATGTCCCCAGCGCCCTGCAGATGCTGGGGACCGCAAACCACCTTGTCGACATGGCCGAGAAATGGTGCGGCGAACATGATTGCGGGCACGATGAATTCATCGGCGCGCGGATCTTCGACGACATGCTGCCGTGGTCGTATCAGGTGAAATGCGTGGCGGAGCATACGCAGGGTTCGATCGAGGGCGTTCGCGCCGGGCTCTATTCGCCCGATCTCAACCCGCCGCCCGCGAGCTTCTCCGACCTGCACGCCAAGCTCGCCGGGGCGGTCGAAGCGCTGGAAGCGCTGACCGAGGAGGAGATGGAAGGCTTCATCGGCCAGCCGATGCGGTTCGAATTCAAGGACCGCGGGATGGATTTCACCGCCGAGGAATTCCTGCTCAGCTTCAGCCAGCCGAACTTCTATTTCCACTGCGCAACCGCCTATAATATCCTGCGGATGAAGGGCGTGCCCGTGGGCAAGATGGATTTCATGGGCCGCGTGCGGATCGCGCGCTAGGGCTTGCGGGCGAACCAGATCGTGTGCCGCGGGCCCTTGTTGTTGGGGCGCGCGCGCACTTCGCGCACTTCGACATCGAACCCGCCCTCCTTCAGGCGCTGGGTGAACTTGTGGTCGGGCGCCGCCGACCAGATCGCGAGGATGCCGCCGCGGTTCAGCGCATCGCGCGCCTTGGCGAGGCCGGTGCGGCTGTAGATACGGTAATTGGCATCGCGGACGATCCCGTCGGGCCCATTGTCGACATCGAGCAGGATCGCATCGTATTTGCCGGTGGTACCGTCATTGGCATCGTCGATCAGCGCGGCCACGTCGCAGATCACGACCTTGCCGCGATCGTCGGACAGGCTGTCACCGGTCAGATGCGCCAGCGGCCCTGCTGCCCAGTCGAGAATTTCGGGCACGATCTCGGCCACGGTGACCGAGCCGCCTGCGGGTAACCGGTCGAGCGCCGCGCGATAGGTAAAGCCCATGCCATAGCCGCCGATCAACACGCGCGGCTTGGGGGCTGCGAGCTCGGCCAGCGTAAGCTCGGCGAGTTGCTCCTCGGAAAACTGCATGCGCGTTCCCATCAGCTCGTCGCGGCCGAGCATGATGATGAAATCGCGCCCGTGGCTGACCAGCGTCAGCGTTTCGCCGTCGGGAATGTCGGCGGTGGCGATGGTTTCGCGCGGAAGCATGGCAAATCTCCAAAGCAAAGGGGCCGCAGGCGAACCCGCGACCCCTTCCCTAATCGTTAGCGAAGGATCAGTCCTTCAGGAAGTCGGGCACGTGGGCTTCACCGCCCCCGTCCTTGTCGCCGCCGCCATCGCGGTCGCGGCGCGGGCCGCCCCGGCCACCACGGCGGTCGCCGCCACGGCCACCACCGCCGCCACGCGGGCCACGGTCACCGCGCGGTTCGCGCGCGGGACGGGTGTCTTCCAGCTCTTCGCCGGTTTCCTGGTCGACGACGCGCATCGACAGGCGGACCTTGCCGCGCTGGTCGATCTCGAGGACCTTGACCTTCACTTCCTGGCCTTCCGACACGACGTCGGTCGGCTTCTCGACGCGTTCGTTCTTCATTTCGCTGACGTGGACGAGACCGTCCTTGCCACCCATGAAGTTCACGAAAGCGCCGAAGTCGACGATGTTGACGACCTTGCCGTTGTAGACCTTGCCGACTTCCGCCTCTTCGACGATGCCTTCGATCCACTTGCGCGCGGCTTCGATCTCGTCGGCGTTGGAGGAGCTGATCTTGATCACGCCCTCGTCGTCGATGTCGACCTTGGCGCCGGTTTCGGCGACGATCTCGCGGATCACCTTGCCGCCGGTACCGATGACGTCGCGGATCTTCGACTTGTCGATCTGCATGGTCTCGATACGCGGGGCGTGCTTGGAAACCTCGGTGCGGGCGCCGGTCAGCGCCTTGTTCATTTCACCCAAGATGTGCGCACGGCCGGCCTTGGCCTGCTCGAGCGCGGTCTTCATGATTTTCTGCGTGATGCCGGCGACCTTGATGTCCATCTGCAGCGAGGTGATCCCGCTTTCCGAACCGGCGACCTTGAAGTCCATGTCGCCCAGGTGATCTTCGTCACCGAGGATGTCCGACAGGACGGCGAAGTCGTCGCCTTCGAGGATCAGGCCCATCGCGATGCCCGACACCGGACGTTCGATCGGAACGCCCGCATCCATCATCGACAGACAGCCACCGCAAACGGTCGCCATCGAGGACGAGCCGTTGGACTCGGTGATGTCCGACAGGAGGCGGATGGTATAGGGGAAGTCTTCATGCGCGGGCAGCACCGGGTGCAACGCGCGCCATGCGAGCTTGCCGTGGCCGGTTTCGCGGCGGCTGGTGAAGCCGAAGCGGCCCACTTCGCCGACCGAATAGGGCGGGAAGTTATAGTGCAGCATGAAGTGATTGTACGACAGGCCTTCGAGACCGTCGATCATCTGCTCGGCATCCTTGGTGCCCAGCGTGGTGGTGCAGATCGCCTGCGTTTCACCGCGCGTGAACAGCGCCGAACCATGCGTACGCGGCAGCAGGCCGACCATCGCCTCGATCGGGCGAACCTGGTCGAGCTTGCGGCCGTCGATGCGCTGACCGTCCTTGAGGATGGCGCCGCGGACGATTTCCGCTTCCAGCTTCTTGACCGCCTTGTTGGCGACCATCTGCGTCTGCGCTTCTTCGCTCGCGAATGCTTCCTTGGCCTTCGCCCGCGCTTCGTTGAGCGCATTCGAACGCGCCGACTTGTCGGTCAGCTTGTAAGCAGCGGCGATGTCGTCACCGACGATGCCGCGCAGCTTTTCCTTGATCGCCGAGGTATCGTCCGAAGCGTCGATTTCCCACGGGTCCTTGGCAGCCTGTTCGGCCAGATCGACGATCGCGCCGATGACCTTGCGGCTTTCCTCATGCGCAAACAGCACCGCGCCGAGCATTTCCTCTTCGGTCAGCTCCTTGGCTTCGGATTCGACCATCATCACCGCGTCCTGCGTGGCGGCAACGACGAGGTCGAGGCGACCGTCTTCGTCGAGCGCTGCACCGAGGCTCGGGTTGAGTTCGTATTCGCCATTTCGGTAACCGACGCGTGCAGCACCGATCGGGCCCATGAAGGGCACACCGCTGATGGTCAGCGCAGCCGAAGCGGCGATCATCGCGACGATATCGGGCTCGGTCTCGCCGTCATACGACAGGACCTGGCAGATTACGTTGATTTCGTTGTAAAAACCTTCGGGAAACAGCGGCCGCACGGGGCGGTCGATGAGGCGCGAGGTGAGCGTTTCCTTCTCCGTCGCGCGGCCTTCGCGCTTGAAGAAGCCGCCGGGGATCCGGCCCGCAGCGGAGAATTTTTCCTGGTAGTGGACGGTCAGCGGGAAGAAGTCCTGCCCTTCGCGTACACTCTTGGCGGCGGTCACGGCGCACAGCACCACGGTTTCGCCATAGGTGGCCAGAACGGCGCCGTCAGCCTGACGGGCGATGCGGCCGGTTTCGAGGGTGAGGGTCTTTCCGCCCCACTCCAGCGATACGGTTTTCGTGTCGAACATGTATTTTCCTTATGAACCCGCACGGCCTTATTGCGGTGCGGGGCCTACTGTGCCGGGTATTCCGTCCCGGTCCGGTGCGAGGCTTTTCGCGCCTCCATTTTCCGCCCTCGCGCCGTATTGCGCGCAGGCCGGATAAACAAAGGGGCGGCCTGAGCCACCCCTTTGAGAAACTCTTACTTGCGAAGACCCAGCTTCTGGATCAGCGCATTGTACCGCTCGACGTCCGTCTTCTTGAGATAGGCGAGCAGGTTACGGCGCTTGTTGACCATCATCAGCAGGCCACGGCGCGAGTGGTTGTCCTTGTGATTGGACTTGAAATGCTCGGTCAGGTTGCGGATGCGCTCGGTGAGGATCGCGACCTGGACTTCCGGCGAACCGGTATCGCCTTCGGCGACGGCATTGTCCTTGATGATCTCTTGTTTCTTTTCGGCAGTGACCGACATTCATTCTACTCCGCGACATCCGGCAGGTTGAAACCCCGCACGACCTTGGCCGTACCGCCGTCGAGTTCCATCAAGGCTACCGGCACATCGTGTGCGGTGGCGAGGTGGAGCCCGTCGGTATGGGGCAGTTCCGACAATACCCGGCCCTGGCGGACCGCCTGCGCGCTGTCGGGGTCGAGGGTGAGGACCGGGATGTCGTCCAGTCCTGCCTCAAGCGGCAAGAGAAGGTTTTCAATGGCCGCGCCCTTAGCGATTTCCTCCAGCTTGTCCAGCGAAATCGCCTGTTCTTCGAGGAACGGTCCGGCCTTGATGCGCCGTAGATAGGTGACATGACCCAGCGTGCCAAGCGCGCGTGCGATGTCCCGTGCCAGCGACCGGATGTATGTCCCCTTGGAGACGCGCGCGACCAGCGTGACGCTGTCCGCCAGTTCGAGCGGCGCCTGCGGATCGTAAGGGTCCGGGCGGCCGGCAGTGGTAGCGAAGGCGGACCGCACCTCCGCATCTTCACGCCCACCCGCGAGATAAAGGTCGTGAACCGTCACAGCGCGCGTCTTCATTTCGACTGTTTCGCCCGCGCGGGCACGGTCGTAGGCGCGCTTGCCATCGATCTTCAGCGCCGAATAGGCGGGCGGCACCTGTTCGATGGGGCCGGTGAAATGGTCGAGCACGCCCGCGATCGCGGCCATCGGCGGCCGGCGATCGCTACGCTCGGTCACCTCGCCCTCTGTATCGAGCGTGGCGGTTTCCTCGCCGAACTGGATGGTGAAGGCGTAGATCTTGTCGGCATCGAGCATGCGCCCCGCCAGCTTGGTCGCTTCGCCCAGCGCGATCGGCAACACGCCCTCGGCCAGCGGGTCGAGTGTGCCGCCGTGCCCGACCTTGGTCTTGGCATAGCCGCCCTGGCGCAGCACGCGCTTGACCATGCCGACCGCCTGCGTCGAACCCAGCCCGCGCGGCTTGTCGAGGATCAGCCAGCCATGCGGTGCGGGCTTGAGGTCGCTCATCCCGCGATCCCGCGCGCGACCCATTCGGCCAGTTCGAAATAGCGTTCCTGCATCCACAATACCGGTGGCAGCACGGTGTTCTCGATCAGTCCGCTGTCGGGAAAGGCCCAGGTCGCCGCGATCAGCACGATGAAGAACAGGATGCCGAGCGATTGCAGCTTCTGCCAGTTCACCGCCCATTTGCGCGGCAGCAATCCGCCGACGATATGCGAGCCATCGAAGGGCGGGATCGGCAGCAGATTGAACAGCGCCAAGAAGACGTTGATCAGGATGAACATGCCGCCTGCAGACAGCAGCCAGTCGGGCGGCACCGCGCCTGCCGCGATGATCGCGCCGGAAACAGCGCCGAACAGCACGGCCCCGACCAGCGCGAGCAGCAAATTGGTCCCCGGCCCTGCGGCAGCCACAGCGACCATGCCGAAACGCGGGTCGCGCAGGCGGTCACCGCGTACCGGGACGGGTTTCGCCCAGCCGAAGATCGGTCCGCCGAACAGCGCCAGCGCGCCGGGGACCAGCAGCGTGCCGATGGGATCGATATGGCGGATCGGATTGAGCGACAGGCGGCGCTGTTCCTTGGCGGTGGGATCGCCCAGCGCGAGCGCGGCCCAGCCATGCGCCACCTCATGGAACACGATGGCGACGATCAGGCACGGGATCAGGATCACCGCGAGGAGGAGGGTTTCGGTCATAGCCGGCTAGATAGGGTGCGCCGGGTCAACCCGCCAGCGCTTCGCAAAAATGCCGCCGACACATGGCGACATAGCGGTCGTTCCCGCCGATCTCGGTCTGCGCGCCTTCGCGCACCGCTTTGCCCTGCGCATCGACGCGCAGGTTCATCGTCGCCTTGCGGCCGCAATCGCAGACCGCTTTCAGCTCGACCAGCGCATCGGCAATGCCGAGCAGCGAGGCGGAGCCGGTGAACAATTCGCCCTGGAAATCGGTGCGCAGGCCATAGCAGAGCACCGGGATGCCCGCATCGTCGGCCAGCCGCGCCAATTGCCAGACCTGGTCGCGGGTCAGGAATTGCGCCTCGTCCACCAGCACGCAGGCGATCGGGTCGGCGGCATGGTCGGCCATGACGCGCGTTTCGATATCGGTGTCGGTTTCGTAGCGATGCGCATCGCTGGCCAGCCCGATGCGGCTGGAAATGGCGCCGAACCCCGGGCGATTGTCGAGCGCGGCGGTCCACAGCGACACGCGCATGCCGCGCTCGCCATAATTGAACGCGGTCTGCAGTAGGGTCGAGCTCTTCCCCGCATTCATGCTCGCATAGTAGAAATAGAGCTTGGCCACTCAGTCCTCGTCGTCGAGGTCGCGCACCACCTTGGGATCGCTCAGCAATTGTTCGATGCGGTCGGCTTCGTCGAAGCTCTCGTCGGGCTGGAAGTTGAGCTTGGGCGCGAATTTGAGGCCAAGCCGCTGGGCCACTTCCTTCTGGAAGAAGGCAGTGTTGGTCCGCAGCGCCTTGAGCACCTGCCCCTCGTCCTCGCCCAGCAGCGGCTTCACATAGGCTTTCGCATTGCGCAGGTCGGGCGTCATCCGCACTTCGGTGACGGCGATGTTGCTGGCGGAAAGCACGTCGTCATGCGCCTCGCCGCGCGCGAGCAGTTCGGACAGGATATGGCGGACGCGTTCGCCCACCTTGAGGACGCGGACCGATTGCTGTTCGGGAGTGGTGTCGTTGCGGGCCATCAGGCAAGTCTTTCGGTAAGTCGCTGGAACGCGGCAGGATAGGCCATCAGGCGGCCCCGCCCGGGCGCGGTGTGGGGATGGCGGTGCTGGTTGCGCGGGCGAGCAGCTTGCCCGCCTCGTCGAACAGTTCGCCTTCGAGGAAGATGACCTTGCGCCCGCGGCGGATCACGCGGCCCTTGCCGATCAACGGCCCCGCCAGGACCGGCTTGAGCAGGCTCATCGAAATGTCGAGATTGAGCGGCGCTTCGGCGTGGTCGGTGGCCCAGACATGCGCCCAGCCCATCACTTCGTCGAGGAAGCCAGCGACGAGCCCGCCCTGCACGCTGCCGCGCGGGGTAATGAAGCTGTCGGGGGCGCGGAAGCGCAAGGTGATCTCCTCACGCTCCCGGTCGAAGCTGTCGAACTGCACGCCCATCAGATCGGCATGCGCCGCGCCGAGCGCGTGGGTGGTGCGATCACTCATATCATCGGCTCGTCAAAAGCAGGATAGGCGCGAGAATGACTGCGGCAATCAGAGGCAGGCATCCCACGAGAACATCAAAGCCGCATCCGCTCAATTTGTCGAATGCCTTGAAATCCTCGGGTTCGCCTTCCTCCGATTGGTCCGTCACAGTGTGCGTTCGCGCTCCTCGACCTCGAAGACTTCAAGCTTGTCGCCCGCCTTGATGTCGTTCGTGTCGGCCAGCACCACGCCGCATTCGAGCCCGGTGCGGACTTCGTCCACATCGTCCTTGAAGCGCCGCAGCGAAGCGATGGTCGTCGCCGAGACGATGACGTCGTCGCGCGTGAGGCGTGCATGCAGCCCCTTGCGGATGACGCCTTCCTCGACCAGCAGACCAGCCGCCTTGTCCTTCTTGCCCGACCGGAACACGTCCTTGACCGCGGCACGGCCAACGACATGCTCGATCCGTTCCGGACCCAGCTCGCCCGCCATTTCCTTCGCGATCTCGTCGGTCAGGTGGTAGATGACGTCGTAATACTTCATCTCGACGCCATCGCGCTTGACCAGTTCGCGCGCCTTGGCATTCGGACGCACGTTGAAGCCGATGATCGGCGCCTTCGAGGCGGCCGCCAGCTGGACATCGCTTTCGGTGATCGCACCCACGCCAGCGTGCAGCACGCGGACCTTGATGAGATCGTTCGACAGATTGTGCAGCGCGGTGGTGATGGCTTCCACCGACCCCTGTACGTCGGCTTTCACCAGCACGGGGAATTCGACCACATCCGAAGCGAGGTTGTTGAACATCGTATCGAAGCTTGTCGGGGCCAGCGCGGTGCGCTTCTCGGTCGCCTTTTCCTGGCGGTATTCGGCCACTTCGCGCGCGCGCTGTTCGTTTTCGACCACGCTCAGCACGTCACCGGCAGACGGCACGCCGCCCAGACCGAGGACCTCGACCGGCATCGACGGGCCGGCCTTCTTGATCTGCTTGCCCTGGTCGTTGACGATCGCGCGGACGCGGCCGCTCTGCGTACCGACCACGAAGGTGTTGCCACGCTCCAGCGTACCGCGCGTCACCAGCACGGTGGCCACCGGCCCGCGGCCCTTGTCGAGCTGCGCTTCGATGACCGTTGCTTCGGCCATGCGATCGGGATTAGCCTTCAGTTCGAGCAGTTCGGCCTGCAGGCTGATCGCGTCGAGCAGCTTGTCGAGACCAGTCTTCTCCTTGGCGGAGATTTCCACGTCCTGCACCTCGCCCGACATCTTCTCGACGATCACTTCGTGTTCGAGCAAGCGCGTACGGATGTTGTCCGGATTGGCTTCGGGCTTGTCCATCTTGTTGATCGCAACGATCATCGGGACGCCCGCAGCCTTGGTATGATTGATGGCCTCGATCGTCTGCGGCATGATGCCGTCATCGGCGGCCACCACCAGCACCACGATATCGGTGACATTGGCACCGCGCTGGCGCATCTCGGTAAAGGCTGCGTGACCCGGCGTATCGAGGAAGGTGATGGCATCGCCGCCCTTCGTCTGCACCTGGTAGCTGCCGATATGCTGCGTGATACCGCCGGCTTCACCCTTGACCACATTCGCGCCGCGCAGGGCATCGAGCAGGCTGGTCTTGCCGTGATCGACATGGCCCATGATGGTGACCACTGCCGGACGCGGCTTGAGCGTTTCGGGCGGATCGACATCGGCTTCCTTGGCGATGTCGACATCGGCTTCGGAAACCTTCTCGATGTTGTGGCCGAACTGGTCGACCAGCAATTCCGCAGTGTCCTGGTCGATCGTCTGGTTGACGGTGACCATCATGTCGAGATTGAAGAGTTCCTTGACGAGGTCGGCACCCTTTTCGCCCATGCGCTTGGCCAGTTCGCCAACCGTGATCGCCTCGGGGACGATGACATCGCGGACCTGCTTTTCGCGCGGCTTCGACGGGCCGCCCTGCATCCGGCGTTCCTTCTCGCGCGCACGCTTGAGCGCGGCGAGCGAACGGGCACGGCGACCTTCGTCCTCGTTGAGGGCCTTGTTGACCGTCAGCTTGCCCGAACGACGCTTGTCGACCGGCTCGGCACCGCGTGCAGGCTTTTCTTCCTTCTTCTTGCGCTCGGGCTTCTTGGGCTCGGGGCGCGCAACCGGGGTGAACCGGCGCGGCGCAGGCGAAGGCGTGCTGCCCGCATCCTTGGCAGCAGGTGCTTCCTCTGCGGGCGCTTCTTCGGCCACTTCCGCAGGTGCTTCGGCAGCGGTCTTGTCCGCAGTGGCAGCCTGCTGGGCCGCCTCTTCCTCGGCCTTGCGCTTGTCTTCGGCGCGCTTCTTCTGGTCTTCGGCAGCCTGGCGGGCCTGCTGTTCCTCGCGCTTGCGCGCATCCTCGGCCTGCCGCAGGCGATCTTCCTCGGCCTCGCGCTGGAGCCGCGCGACGCGTTCCTGCGGAGTCTCGTCAGCGGGCGCGGCCTTCTTCGTCGGCGCAGCCTTTTCGGCAACCGGAGCCGGGGTCGGCTCGGGTGCGGGCGGCGGCGGCGCGGGCGCCGGCTCTGCGGGCGGCGGGGTTTCGCCGGGCTTCACGAGCTTACGGCGGCGCTTCACCTCGACCGCGACCTTGTTGGTGCGGCCGTGGCTGAAGGTCTGCTTGACCTCGCCCGGCTGCGCACCCTTGAGGGTCAGCGGCTTGCGGGCTGGTTTCTTTTCGTCGTCGCTCATTCTTGCTCGTTTCTCTTCTTTATCTCGTTCAATTCGTCATCGGCGCGCGGCGTGGCGCGCCCATCTGCGGCGGGCAGATCATGCCCTAAATAGTGCATGAGGCGCGTCAGGGGTTTCATCACCCTTGCAGCCGCAGCTTCATCGGCCAGCGCCAGATGGACGACATTGTCGCGGCCCAATGCCACAGACAAAGCGTTCCGGTCCAGAGGCAGTTCGAGGCCTCGTTCGCCCGAGCCTTCCGCATCGCGCCCGACGCGCCATGCCTGATCGAGCTTCTTGCGCCCGTCCTCGCTGGCATCGCGGGCATGCAGCAATAGGGCTACCGCCCCGCCGCGTGCCTGTTCGGCGATGCGCTGGGTGCCCAAGATAAGACTTCCCACGCGCATTTCGAGCCCCAGTCGGTCGAGCAATACGCGGGTCAGCGCATTTTCGACCATCTCGGGCAAATTCCCGGACACTTCGAGATCGCCGGTCTTGAGCGCGCGCGCCAAAGCGCCCTTGAGCTTGCCCGCGGCAAGCGCAGCGGCAAAATCGTCACGCGACACCCCGATCCAGGCACCGCGCCCGGGGGCCTTTTCGTGCGCATCGGGCAGGACCAGCCCTGCGGGCGAGGCGACCAGCCGCACGAGCGTTTCGCGCGGGGCCGTCTCACCCGACAGGATGCAGCGCCTTTCGGGCTCGGAAGCTTTCCGGGCCTGAGGCGTGTCAGCGATGTCGGAACTCAGGCTCTCATTGGGTGGAGTCCGCATCGGCGGCCTCCTGCGTGTCGGACGTCTCGGCGGGTGCCGGAGCTTCCTCGTCTTCGAACCAATGCGCGCGGGCCGCCATGATGATCTCGTTGCCCTGCTCTTCGCTCAGGCCATAGTCGCCCAGCACGCCGCCCTTGTCCTGCTCGCGCACCGAGGGGCGCCGCATCGGCGGGCCATCGGCAGGGGCATTGTTGCGGCGACGCGGTGCTTCGCGCTTGCGCGCGATGAGTTCGTCGGTCGCGAGGTCGGCCAGGTCGTCGAGCGTCTTGATGCCCGCCTTGCCCAGCGTGACCAGCATGGCTTCGCTGATATGCGGCAGTTCGGCCAGGTCGTCCTCGACGCCAAGTTCGCGGCGTGCCTCGCGGTGCGCGGCTTCCTGGCGGTCGATCGCTTCCTTGGCGCGGTTCTGGAGTTCCTCGGCGAGATCATCGTCGAAGCCTTCGATCGCGGCCAGCTCCTCGAGCTCGACATAGGCGACTTCCTCGAGCTCGGCGAAGCCTTCGGCAACCAGCAGCTGCGACAGCGTTTCGTCGACGTCGAGTTCTTCCTCGAACATCTTCGAGCGCTCGGCGAATTCCTTCTGGCGCTTCTCCGAGGCTTCTTCCTCGGTCATGATGTCGATCTGGTTGCCCGTCAGCTGGCTGGCGAGACGCACGTTCTGGCCGCGGCGACCGATGGCGAGCGAGAGCTGGTCGTCGGGAACGACGACTTCGATGCGGCCCTCTTCCTCGTCGAGCACGACGCGGGCGACGGTGGCGGGCTGGAGCGCGTTGACGATGAAGGTCGCGCCGTCATCGCTCCAGGGAATGATGTCGATCTTTTCGCCCTGCAGTTCCTGTACGACTGCCTGGACGCGGCTGCCCTTCATGCCGACGCAGGCGCCGACCGGGTCGATGCTGCTGTCATGGCTGATCACGCCGATCTTGGCACGGCTGCCGGGGTCGCGGGCGGCGGCCTTGATCTCGATGATGCCATCGTAGATTTCGGGCACTTCCTGCGCGAACAGCTTCTTCATGAAGTCGGGATGCGCGCGGCTGAGGAAGATCTGCGGGCCGCGGTTGTTGCGTTCCACCTTGGTGATCAGCGCGCGGACGCGTTCGCCGACACGCGCGGCTTCGCGCGGGATCTGCTGGTCGCGGCGGATTACGCCCTCGGCGCGGCCGAGGTTGACGATCACATGGCCGAACTCGACCGATTTGATCACGCCGGTGATGACTTCGCCCGCGCGGTCCTTGAACTCTTCGAACTGGCGTTCGCGCTCGGCATCGCGGACCTTCTGGAAGATCACCTGCTTGGCGCTCTGCGCGTCGATGCGGCCAAGGTCGACCGGCGGCAGCGGGTCGACGATGAAGTCGCCGACCTTGGCGTCGTCCTGCAGCTTTTCGGCGGCCTTGAGATCGATCTGCTTGAAGTAGTCCTCGACCTCCTCGACGACCTCGACGACGCGCCACAGGCGCAGATCGCCGGTCAGCGGATCGAGCTTGGCGCGGATATCGTTTTCCGCACCATAACGGTTGCGGGCAGATTTCTGGATCGCTTCTTCCATCGCCTCGATGACGATCGCCTTGTCGATCATCTTTTCGGAGGCGACCGAGGTTGCAATCGCGAGGAGTTCAGCCTTGTTGGCGGAAATGGCACTGGCCATCAGTCGTCTGCCTTTTCTTCTTCGATGTCATCGGCACCGCTCGTGTCGAGCGGCTGGGTGGCGGCAATCAATTCGTCGGTAAGGACGAGTTTGGCCGAGTGTATCTGGTCGCGGGGAAGGAACACCTCGCCCGCCTTGCGGTCTTCGACGGCAACCGTGTCGCCTTCGATACCTTTCAATTCGCCGCGCAGATTGCGCTGGCCGTCATAGCCCTTGGCCATGGAAATCTTCACTTCATGCCCGGCCCAATTGGCGAAATCCTTCGCGCGGGTCAGCGGCCGGTCGATGCCGGGGCTGGAAACTTCGAGGTGATAGGCGCCGGTAACCAGCACTTCGCCCTGTTCCTCGAGCGCGTCCATGCGCTCGGATACCCGGCGCGACAACGCGGCGCATTGTTCGATCACCAACTGTCCAGTGGCGGGATCTTCGGCCATGATTTGCAGCGCCTCGCCGCCGTCACCGGCTTCCGAGGACACCATCTTGACGCGCACGAGCTCGAAACCAAGGGCCTGTGCCTCGGGTTCGATCACTTCGGTCAAGCGTTCCAAATCGGCCATTCGTTCTCCACTTATGCACCCCATGCGACAATGGGGTTTCGTGCCGGCCCCTTGCGGCGCCAGCCCCTCCAGTGTCGCGACAATGTCGGGATGAGCAGCCAGATAAGCGGGAGTCGGTTGAAAAGCAAGCGCGAAGACGTGCCGGTTCAGCTATCGTCGGCGAGCGCGTGCTTCTTGATGCAATGCCGCAGCTGGTCATAGGTCAGACCCAGCGCCTTGGCGGTCTGGCGCTGGTTCCAGCGATGCTTGCCCAGCGCATGCTCGACGATGGTGCGTTCGTGGGCATCGACTGCCGCGCGCAGGTCGTCGATGCTGTCGAAATCGGGCGCCGAGGAGGCGGACGCAGCCGGGGGCGCAGCCGCCTGGTCCGCGCGCGGCGGCGGGGCCACCGGCTTCCACGGACTGTCGAAGGGGTCGAACACCGCATGGCCGATCGGCGCGTCCCAATCGTCCCAGCGATAGATCGCGCGCTCGACGACATTACGCAATTCGCGGACATTGCCCGGCCAGTCGTATTTCTCGAGCTGCTCGGCGACATGCGGCGCAAAGCCCGGCCAGCCTTCCCAGCCCAGTTCGGCGGCCATCCGGCGGCCGAAATAGTCTGCCAGCACTTCGATATCGCCCTCGCGCACGCGCAGCGGCGGCAGCGTGATGACCTCGAAGGTCAGCCGGTCGAGCAGATCGGCGCGAAATTCGCCGCGTTCCGCCTTGGCCGGCAGATCTTCATTGGTCGCGGCGACGATGCGCACATCGACGCGGGTCGGGCGACTGGAGCCGATCCGCGTGACCTCGCCATATTCGACCGCGCGCAGCAGCCGTTCCTGCGCGCCCATCGACAAAGTACCCAGTTCGTCGAGAAATAGCGTACCCTTGTCGGCTTCCTCGAACCTGCCCGCGCGCACTCTGGTAGCACCGGTGAAAGCGCCTGCTTCATGGCCGAACAATTCGGCCTCGATCAGCGTTTCGGGCAGCGCGGCACAGTTCATGACGACCAGCGGTTCGTCCCAGCGGGTGGAAAGGCGATGAAGGCGCTCGGCGATCAGTTCCTTGCCGGTTCCGCGCTCGCCGATGACCAGTACCGGGCGCCGCATCGGCGCCGCGCGACTGGCCCGTTCGACCGCGTCGAGGAAGGCCCCCGACTGGCCGATAAACTGATTTTCCCGCTCCATGACCAAGATATAGGGAAAATCCCCAAAGCTTGGCAACAGAAACCAACACATCATTTGGCACAACGCTCAAAAGCGACGCATTTCTCCCGTTTTTCCGGTTTGGCACAGCGCTTGCTGAATACGGGACAACAGCAATCGGCCAACCGGCCCAGGGGAGTTACCCAAATGTACAACCGCAGTTTCTTCCGCAGCCAGCTTGGACAGGCCGCCCTCGCCAGCATGGCGGCGATGGCCACTTTCGTCCTGCTGAGCTCGCAGATCGCGGTGACGGCGCCCACGCCGGTGCTGGCCGCTTACGAACAGGTCGAGATCGCATGACCCTGCCTCCCGATCATGATCCCCTAGGGCCGGAGAGTCGGTCCCCCGACAGTCCCCGCGGCAGCAATGCCGGCGACTCTCCGGCCCGCCCCGATCGCCAGCCGCGCTTGTCGCGTATCGAGGAAGAGGTAGAACGGCTCCGCCGGTCGCCGACTCCCACCCGCGACAGCGGACGGCCCAAGGCATCGGACTTTTTCTCCAGTGGAGCACCATTGATGGGCATTTTTAGCCGAACTCGCGATATTATCGCCGCCAATTTCAACGATATGCTGGACAAGGCGGACGACCCCCAGAAGATGATCCGCATGATCATCCTCGAGATGGAGGAAACGCTGGTCGAGGTCCGCGCGAGCGCCGCGCGCACCATTGCCGACCAGAAGGAAATGCACCGCCACACGGTCAAGCTCGACAAGCTCCAGGCCGACTGGAACGAGAAGGCGCAGCTCGCCATCTCGAAGGACCGCGAGGATCTTGCCCGCGCCGCGCTCGTCGAGAAGAAGAAGGCGGCCGACATGAGCGAACAGCTCAAGCAGGAAATCGCCGTGCTCGACGATGCCCTGCGCGCCTATGAGCAGGACATCCAGAAGCTGCAGAACCGCCTGCGCGAAGCCCGCAGCCGCCAGACGGCGATTGCCGCCCGGCTCGAAAGCGCGGAAAACCGGGTCAAGCTGCGCAGCCTGATGACCAACGAACGCGTCGACGATGCGCTGACGCGGTTCGACCAGCTCGAACGCCGGGTCGATTATGCTGAAGGCCGCGCCGATGCGCTGAGCATTGCCGACAATTCCGACAAGCCCAGCCTGTCGGACGAGATCGCCGCGCTCGAAGGCGCCGATGCGATCGACGACGAACTCGAACAGATGAAGAAGGCGCTCGGCAAGGGCAGCGCCGGCAAGGAGGACTGAGACCCATGGAAGAGATTATCATCATTCCCGCGATCTTCATCGGGCTTCCGTGGATCATCCTCCACTACATCACCAAGTGGAAGACCTCCGCGACGATCACCGGCGACGACGAAGCGCTGCTCGAGGAACTCTACAATCTCGCCAAGCGGCTCGATGACCGGATGGACACGGTCGAACGCCTGGTCGCCAGCGACAACCCCGAATTCCGTCCCGGCCGCATCGTCCACGACAGCGAGCAGGACAACCAGCAGCTGCGCGAACTCGAGCAGCTGATTGCCGAGAAAAAAGGAGCCAAGCTGTGAACAGCCCCCGCACCACGCTTTACCGTGACAAGCAGAACGCGAAACTGATGGGTGTCTGCTCGGGCATCGCGGATTACACCGGCGTCAACGTCTTCTGGGTCCGGCTCGGCTTTCTCGGCCTGACCTTCATGTCCGGCGGCTCGACCATCCCGTTCTACTTCATCGCCGGCCTGCTGCTGAACAAGAAGCCTGCGCACCTTTATGTCGATCGCGAAGAGCAGACCTATTGGCAGCGCGTGCGGCAGAACCCGAAGCGCACCGCCCGCGAAATCCGCGCGCGAATGAAGGATGTCGATCGCCGCCTGGCCGATGTGGAGACCTTCTATGTCAGCAACAATCCGCGCCTGACCGCCGAAATCGAACAGCTGCGCTGAGCGAGCGAGAGGGGGAGAAATCACATGGAAAACGTCGGAGTATTCATCCCGATCATCGCGCTGATGATCCCGATCGTCGCGATCTGGACCAAGCATCAGCAGAAGCTGGCCGAAATGAACGTCCAGACCACCGCGCAGGCAACTGCGGAAAAAGCGGCCCAATACGCCAGCCAGGTGCATGATCTCGAAGACCGCGTCCGCGTTCTCGAACGTATCGTCACCGACAAGGGCTACGACGTGGCCACACAGATCGAAGCGCTGCGCGACCAGCGCAACGTTGAGGAACATGGCAGCGGCGTGCCGCTGGGCATCAAACAGGGAGAACAGGCGCTATGAACTGGGGAGGACCTGAATTCGTGCTCGCGATCATCGCGCTGAGCACCGGCGGCTGGCTGCTGAACAACTGGATCCGCGCCAAGCACGGTTATTCGCTCGAGGATGAATGGGGCGGCAAGACCGAACGCAGCGACACTGCGGAAACGAAGGCGCTCAAGGCCGAGAACCGCCAGCTGCACGACAAGCTCGATACCATGCAGGATCGCATGGTGGTGCTCGAAAAGATCGTCACCGACCGCGGCTATTCGCTGCATGACGAAATCGAGGCGCTGCGCGACAAGCCTGCAAGCGATGCGGGCGTGCCGCTGAACATCAAGCGTGGGGAGAAGGCATAATGGAATTCATCACCGAAACCACCGTGATCGGCGGCGTGATCGCCATGTCGCTGGCCTGGATCGCCAATACCTGGATCCGCGTCAAGAACGGCTACCCGCTTGAAAACAGCTGGGGCAAGTCGGTCTACCCGAAGAACGACCAGGCGGTCGAACGGGTCAAGCTGCTGACACAGGAAAACGCCGAACTGCGCGCCGAACTCGGTTCGGTCAAAGACCGGCTCGGCAATGTCGAACGTATCGTCACCGACAGCGGCTATCACCTGACGCATGAAATCGACCGCCTGCGCGACGGCACGGAGGCCAACTGATGGACGGCGATCTCGCCCTGATCTTCGGGTTCATCCTGGCCATCGTGATGCTGGTGCTGCCCTTCGCCTATTTCATCAACCAGCGCGTGCAGGAGCACGAGGAACGCAAGCTTGAGCTGGAAGCGCGGGCGGAGGAGGCCAAGGCCGAACAGCTGCGGTTCTCGAACGGCGATTACAGCAAGATGGAAGAGCGCGTCCGCGTGCTCGAGCGGATCGCCACCGACGGCAACCATACGCTGGCAACACAGATCGAGGAACTGCGCGACCTCCATGAACTGGAAGACCGCGTCGCCCCCCGCGAGACGGCACAATGAGTTTCTGGACTGCCGTTGTCGTAATCGTCGCCATCAGTGCGATCGCCGGGGTTTTGCGGGACCGCTACAAGGCGATCGGCCGCGCCGAAAAGGCGCGGCAGGCCGAGCCCGAAGAGCGGATTTCCGCTACGGAAAAGCGCGAGGTCGAGGAACTGCGCGAGAGGATCAAGGTGCTCGAGAGGATCGCCACCGACGGCAATTCGCTCGACGCAAGCGAAACCAAGAGGATTGCCGCCGAAATCGAAGCCCTGCGCGACCAGCGGGCGGATTGAGGACGGCAAGGTTCAAGGAGGACATGAGGTAATGTTCGAACCGACAATGATAATCGCCGGCGCTTCGCTGGTCGGCCTGACCATCGTCGCGGCAGCCCTGCTGCGGGGTTGGTACGGGTGGCTGGCCCTCAAGCGCCAGGAGCTTGAACGGCACTACACCGGCACCGAAGAGCGCGAGACGAGATCGTCGATCGGCGCGGCGCGGATCGAGCTGGCCGACCTCAAGGAGCGGATCAAGAAGCTCGAGGCGATCGCCAGTGGGGTGGATCTTTGACCGTCGTACGGACCGACGCCGCGCGCGCCGGAATCGGCCTCGGCACGGCCATCGCGGTGGCGATCAGCTGGAGCCTGCACCAGTCGATCGTCTGGGCGGTGATCCACGGGTTTTTCGGCTGGTTCTATGTCGCCTATTTCGCATTCACCCGGCCCGGAGGGCTGACCGGCTGAGGCCGATGGACGCCTGCCGACCGGCCCGCTAAGGGCGCGCCATGCGCACACTTTCCGATATTGCCGAAGAATATACCTTTCTCGAAGGCGACGAACGCTATCGCCTGCTGATCGAACTGGGCCGCGGGCTCGAAGCCATGCCCGCCGCGCTCAAGACCGATGCCACGCTGGTGCGCGGCTGTTCGGCGCAGGTGTGGGTCTATCCCACGGGCGAGGCGGACCAGCTCCATTTCCTCGCCGACAGCAATGCGGCGATCACCAAGGGCATTGTTGCGCTGGTGATTGCTGCGGTGCAGGACAAGCCCGCGGATGAAGTTGCCAAGATGGACGTCGCCGCCGCGCTTGGCCCGTTCGATCTCAAGAACCAATTGTCGAGCAACCGCACGCAGGGCGTGCCCAACATGATTGCGCTGGTGAAGGAACATGCCGCGCGGATCGCGGCCGGTTGAATTGAAGCGGCCGATCTACAAGGGCCTCGGCTTCCTCGCTGTCGGGCTTGGCGCCGTGGGCGCGGCGCTGCCGATCATGCCGACCGTGCCCTTCCTCCTGCTGGCGGTCTATTTCTTCGCCCGTTCGAGCCCCGAACTCGAACAGAAGATCCTCGATCATCCGCATTGGGGCCCGCATGTGAAGGACTGGCGCGAGCGCCGCGCGATCAGCCGCCGCTCGAAGACCATGGCGATCGGCGCGATGGCGACCGGCGCGGTGTTCACCTGGTTTACGCTGGGCCACCCCTGGTACTGGATTTCAGTCGCCGTGCTGGTGATCTGCGGGAGCTGGATCGCCACGCGCAACGAATAGGCCGGCGGAACCGCGTGCGTCCCGGCCCGTTGATGACCCGAACGACGGGAGGGACGACAAAAGGACATTCCCCATGGCAATTCTCATTCTTATCGCGACCATCCTGCTGCCCCCGCTCGGCGTCGCCGCCAAGCACGGGCTCGGCAAGACCGCGCTGCTCAATCTGGTGCTGACGCTGCTGGGCTATATCCCCGGCCTGATCCACGGATTGTATGTAAATTACGCCAAGTAGACCGTTCGCCAGCTAGAATGGCATTCCCGAGGCCGGGACCGTTTCAGCGGTCTCGGCCTCTTGCATTTCCCTAGCGCGTTCCTCGCGCTGCATTTCGAATGTCCCGTTCATTTCCGCGAGGCTCCACATGCCGGTGACGGCCATACCGTCCCGCGACATCTGTCCGACGTAATCGACGGGGTTCTCGTACCCTTGTGGAGGGTCGATATAAATCTTGGTGAAATCGACCGAACGTCCGCTGCGATGGCCCGAGATCATGGCGCCGATGGTCTGCATGAGCCGGAACAGGTCCGGCTCGATCAACTCCCCGCTGAAGCTGCCACCGCTTTCGGCAATGCGTAGGCGGAAAGGTGTAACGGCCTCGCCGCCGGGATAGCTGTAACTGCCGTCCCAGTCGCCGGTGAGGTCGCACGCGTCGATTATGGGATCAGGCCCCGGCGCTTTCGCGAACCACGGCGATCCCTGCTTCGCGCTGGCGCCTGAGTTCCGCTTTCAGCTTGGCCGGATCACGCGCGAAGACGAAGCCGAAGCTGACGCCGCCCTCCTTGCCGATGGTGGCATGATGCAGCTTGTGCGCCTGAACCAGCCGCTTGGCGTAGCCCCGCTTGGGCACCCAGCGGAAATAGCGCTGGTGAACCAGCCCATCGTGCACCAGCGTGTAGATGATGCCGTAGAACAGGATGCCCAGCCCGATCCAGGTGCCCGGCCACCAGGCGCCCTCGCCCATCACCCACTCGCTGCCCACGGCGAACATCGAAATGCTCATCGCCGCGCCGACGATGGCGTAGAGGTCGTTCTTTTCGAGCAGATTGTCATGCGGTTCGTGGTGGTCGCGGTGCCACCCCCAGCCGAAGCCATGCATGATGTATTTGTGGCTCGCCCAGGCAATCCATTCCATCGCGACGACGGTCGCCAGAACGATCAATGCGGGGACGAGGAAACTCATGGCACCGATATAGGCGCTCCGCCGCGGCAGGCAAAGCCCGCGCCGCGGCTTACTCGCCCGTGTGCGGTTCCTGCCTGCGCGGCAGGCCGAAGAAAGTCTCGGCAACTTCGCGGCTGATCCGCGCTGGCCGCAGGCTCTTGGCGTCGATGCAGCACCACATGCTCTGCACTTCGGCCAGCACATCTTCGCCGCGGCGAATCACCGTGTTGTAGAAGCTGCGCGCGCCGGCGATCTTTTCGAGCACCGTTTCGGCGATGACATCGTCGTGGAGGAAGGCCGGACGGCGATAGGTAATCTCGTGCTTGAGCGCGACCCACGCCTTGCTCGCCACCTCCTCGGCCGGGGCAAGTTTCTGCCAATGCGCGAGGACGGTATCCTGCACCCAGTTCAGGTAGCGCGCGTTGTTCACGTGCCCCATGAAATCGATATCGTCGGGCAGGACCCTGATCGGAAAGGTGAATGGCTTTGCTGACATTGATGTCAATAGAGCAGCAAAAGGTTAAGTTTGGAAGACTCTTGTTTTGCCATTTTGCGCCATCGCCATTCCTGCCGCACATTCCGCCGCGATGGCCAGCAAACCGCGCACACTCTACGAGAAGATCTGGGACCAGCACGTTGTCGAACGGCGTGAGGATGGCACCTGCCTGATCTATATCGACCGGCACCTCGTGCATGAGGTCACCAGCCCGCAAGCATTCGAGGCGCTGCGACTGGCGGGCCGAACGGTGCGCCGCCCCGACCTGACGCTGGCGGTCCCCGATCACAATCTGCCCACCTCCCCGCGTGTGGCCGCCGATGGATCGCGCATCCCGATCGAGGATGCGCAAAGCGCCGCGCAGCTGGCGGCGCTGGAACGCAATGCCCCGTCCTTCGGGATCGACTATATCGATGCCATCGCGCCTGCGCAGGGGATCGTCCATGTGGTCGGCCCCGAACAGGGCTTTTCGCTGCCGGGGGCAACGATCGTGTGCGGCGACAGCCATACTGCGGCGCATGGCGGCGTCGGCGCGCTCGCCTTCGGCATCGGCACCAGCGAAGTCGAGCATGTGCTGGCCACGCAAACGCTCCAGTTGCGCCGGTCCAAAGCGATGGAAATTCGCGTCGAGGGGCGGCTCGGACCGGGCGTCACGCCCAAGGATCTGATCCTCCACATCATCGGCGTCATCGGCACCGCGGGCGGGACCGGTCATGTGATCGAATATCGCGGTGCGGTGTTCGAGGAAATGAGCGTCGAGGGCCGGCTGACAGTGTGCAACATGAGCATTGAGGGCGGCGCGCGCGCGGGCCTGATCGCGCCCGACGACACCGTGTTCGATTACCTGCGCGGCCGCCCCTACGCGCCGGAAGGCGAAGCCTGGGACCGCGCGGTCGCCTGGTGGCGCACGCTGACAACCGATGACGGGGCCGAGTTCGACAAGAGCGTGGTGATCGACGCTGCCGCGATCGAACCCACGGTCAGCTGGGGCACCAGCCCCGAAGACGTTGTGCCGGTGGGCGGCAGTGTCCCCTCGCCCGACAGTTTTGCCGACCCGTCGAAACGCGAGGCGGCGCGCAAGAGCCTGGAATACATGGGTCTCGAACCGGGTACGCCGATCGAGGATATCGCAGTCGAGAACATCTTTATCGGCAGCTGTACCAACAGCCGGATCGAGGATCTGCGCGCTGCGGCGAAGGTGCTCGAAGGCCGCACAAAGGCACCCAACGTGCGCTGGGCGATCGCCGTCCCGGGATCGGGGCTGGTCAAGCGCCAGGCCGAGGCCGAGGGGCTCGACAAGATTTTCACCGATGCGGGTTTCGAATGGCGCGAACCAGGATGTTCCGCCTGCCTGGCGATGAACCCCGACAAGGTCCCGCCGGGCGAACGCTGCGCCTCGACCAGCAACCGCAATTTCGTCGGGCGGCAGGGTCCGGGGTCGCGCACGCATCTCGTCAGCCCGGCAATGGCTGCCGCCGCCGCCGTTACCGGGCGGCTCGCCGATGTCCGCAAGCTCACCCCTTGCCAAGCAGCCGACGGCTGACCATTGAGAAACGATGACCAAGAAGCTTTCCGGAAAAGCCGCCATCGCCGGGGCTATCGGCTCCGCCGCCGTCGCCGCCGCGCTGCTGTATGCGAACAAGCGCAAGGAGAGGAAGCGCGGGCCGCAACAGCCCGGTCCGATTCCTTCGGGAGAAAATCCCGAAACCGATTGAGGTCGCGCGTCACAGGGGAGAGAGACATGTCGCCGAAATCAGGATTGCTGGCCGCGCTTGCCGCGGTGCTCGCCATGCCGGTCGCGGTATCCGCGCAGGAAACAGCGGATATCGAAATGTGGCGGCTCGATTGCGGGACGCTCGAATTGAGCGACACCGGACCGTTCTCCGACACGCATCTCTACGACGGCCTGCCCCGCCGACTGACTGACAGTTGCTACCTGATCCGCAACGGCACCCGCTACCTCTTGTGGGATACGGGCCTTTCCGGTGCGCTCAAGGGCACGAGCGAAACGCGCGGCGTATTCACCTCGAGCGTCGAGCGGACGATCGTCGAACAGCTTGGCGACCTCGGCCTCGCCCCCGCCGATATCGCGATGGTCGGGATCAGCCACTACCACAACGACCATATCGGCCAGGCAGCCGACTTCCCCCATGCCGAACTGCTGATCGGTGCGGGCGACGCGGAGGCGGTGATCGCGAACGGGCGCGAGGAAACGATCGCCCAGCTCGCCCCGTGGTTCGGTGCTGATGCAAGTGGCAAGGTCACGCGGATCGCAGCCGATCACGACGTGTTCGGAGACGGAACGGTCCGGATGATCGCGACGCATGGGCATACGCCGGGCCACAAGGCGCTGGTGGTGGAGCTGCCGCGAATGGGCACTTACATGCTGACCGGCGACCTCTATCATTTCGAGGAGCAGATCGAGAACGAGGGTGTCCCCACCTTCAACACCGACCGCGCCGATACGCTGGCTTCGTTCCATCGTTTCAACCAGATGGCCGACAGTCTCGACGCCACTGTCGTGGTGCAGCACGAACCGCGGCATGTCGAACGCCTGCCCGCCTTTCCGGACAGCGCAAACTGATGAGAGCCGTTTCCACCATCGAAGGTCGGGCCATTCCGCTCGGCCTCAAGAATGTCGATACCGACGTCATCATCCCTGCGCACTGGCTCAAGACGGTCAGCCGCGAAGGGCTTGGCCAGGGCGCGTTCGAGACCATCCGCGCGGCCCCCGGCAATCCCTTCGATGTCGAGGATTTCGCGCAGGCGCCGATCCTGATCGCGGGCGATAACTTCGGCTGCGGATCGAGCCGCGAACATGCCGCATGGGCGATGCTCGACATGGGGCTCGATGCGGTGATCGCCCCCAGTTTCTCGGACATTTTCGCGGGCAATGCCTTCAAGAACGGTATCCTCGCGGTCGAATTGCCGCAGGACCAGGTCGACCGGCTGCTCGAGGTCGCGCAGGATCATCCGATCACCATCGATCTGGAAAACCAGGTCGTCACCACCGAATTCCAGGACCGGTTCACTTTCGAGATCGACCCGTTCCGCAAGCGCTGCCTGCTCGAAGGGCTCGACGAGATCGGGCTGACGCTCGGCAGCGCCGACGAAATCACCAGACACGAACAAATGCGCGAGGGCGCCATGCCCTGGCTCGATAAACCGCATAGGAGAGATGCAGCGTGAAAGCAGTCCTTTCGAAGGAAGTCGGCGGACCCGAAACCCTCGTCGTCGAGGATATCGCCGAACCCACCGCCGGCAAGGGCGAGGTGCTGGTCAAGGTTGCCGCCTGCGCAATCAATTTCCCCGACACGCTGATCATTCGCGACATGTACCAGTTCAAGCCGCCCCGCCCGTTCGCGCCCGGTGGCGAGATTTCGGGCACGATCGAGGCATTGGGCGAAGGCGTCGAGGGCTTCGCCGTGGGTGACCGCGTGATGTGCGGGGTCGGCAATGGCGGGCTGCAGGAAAAGGTCGCGGTGGCAGCCGAACGCCTGTTCAAGGTGCCCGAGGGGATCGACCTGGTGAAAGCCAGCGCGCTGCTGATGACCTATGGCACCACGATCCACGGCCTGAAGGATCGCGGCGACATCAAGGAGGGCGAAACCGTCCTCGTGCTGGGCGCTGCGGGCGGTGTCGGCCTGTCGGCGGTCGAACTGGCGAAGGCCTATGGCTGCCGCGTCGTGGCCGCGGTTTCGACCGAGGAAAAGGGCGAAGTCGCCAAGCAGCACGGCGCGGACGAAGTGGTGATCTATCCGCGCGCGCCGTTCGACAAGGATACCTCGAAGCAACTGGCGAGCGACTTCAAGGCGGCCGTCGGCCCCAATGGCGCCGATATCGTCTACGACATCGTCGGCGGCGATTATTCCGAACCCGCACTGCGCGCGATCGCCTGGGAAGGCCGCTTCCTCGTGATCGGTTTCCCCGCCGGGATCGCCAAGATGCCGCTCAACCTCACCCTTCTGAAAAGCTGCGACATCCGCGGCGTGTTCTGGGGTGCCTTCACCGCGCGCGACCCCGAGCGTAACCAGCGCAATATCGAAGAGCTGTTCGACCTGTGGAAAGCGGGCAAGATCAATCCGCTGGTCAGCGAGACCTATCCGATTGAACGCGCGCATGAGGCCATCGCCAAGCTCGAAAATCGCGGCGCGATCGGCAAGCTCGTCGTAACGATGGAATAACCGCCCTTGCGAGGTGGGGGGGCCGCGCCTATTCCGGCCCCCGACATTCCATCCCGAGAGGACCATCATGACCGATTTCAAGGATCGCGAACGCGGCGAGGAAGCCAAGTTCGCCTTCGACGAGGAAAACGCCTTCAAGATCGCCGCCCGCCGCAACCGTCTGGTCGGTGAATGGGCGGCCGGCCTGATGGGTCTGACCGACGAAGAAACCGACGCCTACAAGAAGGCGGTCGTCCAGGCCGATTTCGAAGAAGCCGGCGATGAAGACGTGATTCGCAAGCTGCTGGGCGACCTCACCGCCGCCGAATGCGATGTCAGCGAAGCCGACATCCGGACCAAGCTGGAAGAGTGCGCCGTCGAGGCCCGCCGCCAGTTCATGTCCGACGGGGCCTGAGCTCATGCCGATGGCCGCTGCAGACATTGTCGCGCTGATCGAGGAAGCGCTGCCCGGCGCACAGGTCGAGATGCGCGACCTGGCCGGCGACAACGATCATTGGGCTGCCAAGGTGACTGCACCGCAGTTCGCCGGGCTGACGCGGGTCAAGCAGCACAAGCTGGTGTACGACGCGCTGGGCGGGCGCATGGGCGGCGAACTGCACGCCTTGCAACTGACCACGCAAGCCCCCACCTGATTCTCCGCAACTCGAATTCATACAAAGGACGGACCCATGTCCGATACCAACCAGCGCATCGCCGACATCGTCGGCGGCAAAGACGTCGTCCTGTTCATGAAGGGCACCCCGCTGTTCCCGCAATGCGGCTTTTCGAGCCGTGCGGTCGCGATCCTCGACCATTGCGGCGTCGCCTATGACAGCGTCGATGTGTTGCAGGACATGGAAGTGCGCCAGGGCATCAAGGCCTATTCCGACTGGCCGACCATCCCCCAGCTTTACGTCAAGGGCGAGTTCGTCGGCGGCAGCGACATCATGATGGAGATGTTCGAGGCCGGCGAATTGCAGCAGATGATGGATGCGAAAGCCGTGGCCAAGGCCGAAGGCTGAGGCACGCCGGGCGCGTCCTCTAGGGACTGCGCCGCGCAATTACCGGCTCCAGAACGGGTAAGGCCCGCCCGGTGGGACTACCGGGCGGGCCTTTCGTTCGTTCTGAGGGTACCGGGCGTGGAGACCTTGGGTTGGCACCCCCGTGAAGACTTGAACGGGACAGGTGAATATATGCATGCGCCGTGCCAAACGGGCCCGTTCGCGGGTTTCCGCGCTTCCAAATGGTAAACGCGTTTTTAGTCGCGTCGCTTAGTGTAAAGTTCCCCGACAGCCACCGTTTACCTTTGCGCTTGGCAAGCAGCGCGGCCCCCGCCACAACATGCACATGAGCGAGCACACCGATACCGGGGCCAATGGTATCCCCGCCGCAACCGTCGTCATCTTCCGCAATGCGCCGCAGGGTGGCCCTCCGGAGATCCTGATGACCATCCGGTCGCGCGAGATGGTCTTTGCCGGCGGCATGGCGGTGTTCCCGGGCGGCCGGGTCGACCCGGCCGATTTCGATCTGGGCGCCAGCATGGGCGGTCCGCTCGATCCCGACGAGGCCGCACACCAGGTCGCCGTAGTGCGCGAAACGCTCGAGGAAACCGGGCTGGTGATCGGCCTGACCGGCGAAATCGATGCGGCAAAAGCGCGTGCGGCCCGCAACTTCTTGCAGGAAACCGGCGAACTTGCGCCGGTCCTCGACCATTTCGGCTGGGAGCTCGATCTCGACCAGCTGGTCCCCTTCGCGCGGTGGTTCCCCAAGAACGAACGCATCCCGCGCGTCTTCGACACGCGTTTCTACCTTGCCGATCTCGGTACTGGCGCGGTCGAGATCGAGGCCGATCTGTCGGAAAACACGCATCTGTTCTGGACCAGCGCGCAGGGCGCGCTCGATGCCGCCGAGCGCGGTGAAATCAAGGTGATCTTCCCCACCCGCCGCAATCTCGAACGGCTCGCATTGTTCGGCAGCTTCGCCGAAGCGTCGGCGCAGGCCCAGGCCATCCCGGTGCGCACGATCACCCCCTTCATCGGTGAAAAGGACGGCACGTCCTGGCTGAATATCGGCGAAGAGTTCGGCTATCCCGTCACCGCCGAACCCATGGACAAGGTTGCGCGGGGATAGCGGAGCTCACCCGCCCCGGCGGCGCATTGCATTTACCCAGCCTAACGATCCGTTACCAGCGGCGATGCGGCCCCGTGTGATCGCCCCGTGTGATCGCCCTTGTCACCGGCATGCAAATGCGAATGACTTGCAATAGTATTCTCGTCGCATTAGGCGGGCCTCCGAGCGAATCACGAGGGCCCCCATACAAGTGTCTCGACACCATCTTTCCGCTGCCGTCCTTGCTTTGACGGCATTTCCCGCCAGCGCGCAGGCGCAAACAGGCACGGCCACCAAAGCCGCGCCCAGTCTGCCGACCGACCTCAGCGTCTGGGGCATGTTCGCGCAGGCCGACTGGGTGGTGAAGCTGGTGATGATCGGGCTGGTGCTGGCCTCGCTGGTCACCTGGACCGTGCTGGTCGCCAAGCATCTCGAACTTGCGCGGCAACGCGAAAGCGCGGAGCAGTTCCGCGACAAGCTCGCCGCCACGCAATCGCTGGCGCAGCTCGACCCCGCCTTTGCCGATCACCCGATCATCCTCCAGGCGCGCGAAGAAATCGCCCAGTCGGCGGGCTCGCTCGACGATCGCGAAGGCTTGAAGGAACGGCTCGTCTCGCGGCTCGACCGGCACGAGGCGAAGGTTGCGCGCAAGATGACGCAGGGCGTCACCATTCTCGGCACGATCGGGGCGACCGCGCCCTTTGTCGGCCTGTTCGGCACCGTCTGGGGCATCATGAACAGCTTCATCGGTATTGCCGAACAGCAGACCACCAATCTCGCAGTGGTCGCGCCCGGCATTGCCGAAGCGCTTCTGGCCACCGCGCTCGGGCTCGTCGCCGCCATTCCGGCGGTGGTGATCTACAACCATTTTGCACGCGCCATCGCGGCGCACCGCGCCGTTGTGGCCGATAGTGCGGCCGCGCTGCTACGCGTGGTCTCGCGCGATCTCAGCTGCGGCACGCTGCCGGAGGGCAAGGCCTGAGATGGCGCTCCGGCTCGCCTCGGACAGCGAAGACCTGGCGGTCGCGCATGAGATCAATGTCACGCCGTTTATCGACGTGATGCTGGTGCTGCTGATCATCTTCATGGTCGCCGCGCCGCTGGCGACGGTCGATGTGAAGGTCGATCTGCCGGTGTCCAACGCGCAATCCGCACCCAAACCCGAAGCGCCGGTCTATCTGTCGCTGCAGGCCGACGGGTCGATCCTCGTCAATGAAGACGAGGTGCGGCTGGCGGCGCTGGGTGCAGCGATCACCGAAGCGACTGCGGGCGACCGCGAAGAGCGGGTTTTCCTGCGCGCCGACAAGGCGATCACCTATGACGAAATCATGCAGGCGATGAACGCGCTGCGTGCCGCGGGCTATGTCCATGTGGCGCTGGTCGGTGCCGAGACCGGGGCGGCGGTGCCATGATGCTGGCAGGGGCAGGACGCACCAACTGGATGCTGGGGGGCGGCATTGCCTTCGCCGGCCATGCAGCCGTGGTCGCGGGTCTGCTCCTGATCGGCACCACGCCGCCCAAGCCCATCGTCGAAGACCCGGTCGTCCTGCTCGAACTGCCCCCGCAGGCTGCCCCGGCGCCCGCTGCGCTGAACGAGCAGCCGGTCGATGCGCTCCAGCCCGACTATGTCCCACCGCAGACCTTCCAGCCGCGGATCGAGGCACCGCAAGTCCGGGCGCCGCTGCCGCGCGAATTCGTTGCGACGCCGCCGCCACCACCGCCCTTGCCCTCGCGCCGCAGTGTCGCACCCGCGCCGCAGCCGACCACTTCTGCTCGGCCCGCGCGCAATGCGCTGGCGGTCGCTCCCGAAGGCAGCGGCACCGGAACCGCTGCCACCGCAGGCGATGATCCGAAGGCCAAGCGCGAAGAGGCCGATTACTATGCGCTGCTGAGCGCGCATCTCAATCGCAAGAAACGCTATCCGAGCGAGGCCAAGAAGGCGCGCCAGCAGGGCGTGGTGACGGTGCGCTTCACCGTGCTCGCCGATGGCCGGATCAGCGCCAGCTCGATCCGCACGTCCAGCGGGCACGACCTGCTCGACCAGGCCACGCTGGACCTGATGCAGCGCGTTGCGCCGCTGCCCAAATTCCCGCGATCGATGACCAAAGACAGCGTCACGATCTCGCTTCCTATCGACTATTCCCTACGCACAAGATGATGATTAGAAAGGTTTTTCCATGAGGGATCGTAACCAGGGCGTGATCCGCCCGATCAGCCTGCGCGGTGCCGGACGGAGCACTGCAGTGGCGGCCATCGGCCTGTCGGCAGCGCTCATCGCCGGCAACGCAAAGGCACAGGATGCCAATGACGAAGACGAAGTCGTCCTCGACACGCTGCAAATCGAAGACGCCACCGCCGACGTCAATCCGAACGCGCAGCCGGGCGTGCCCTACAAGGCGCGCACTTCGGGCGATTTGCGCCGCGTGAAGCCGCTGTCCGAAACCCCGCAGACGATCCAGGTGCTGACCGAGCAGCAGCTCGAGGAACAGGGCGCGACCGATCTGCGCGACGTGCTCGACAATGTCCCCGGCGTGACCGTGGGCACGGGCGAGAACGGCAACGCCTTCGGCGACCGTTACATCATCCGCGGCCATGAAGCGCGCAGCGATGTCTTCGTCGACGGTCTGCGCGATCCGGGCATGACCACGCGCGAAACCTTTGCCGTCGACCAGATCGAGATCACCAAGGGGCCGAGCTCGAGCTTCGCCGGCCGCGGCTCGACCGGCGGCGCGGTCAATTCGATCACCAAGAAGGCCAGTACCGACTACCAGTTCACGCGCGTGGATGCCGGCATCGGCACCGACGACTATTACCGCGTCACGCTCGACGCCAATGTGCCGCTGACCGACACGATCGCGGTGCGCGCCAACCTGCTCTACGGCTATGAGGAAGTGCCCAACCGCAACTTCTCCGACCGCGAGCGCTACGGTGCAGCCGTGTCGGCGGCGTTCAAGCCGAGCGACACCTTCGAACTGGTGCTCGATTATTACCACCTGACCGCGAACGACACGCCCGACCTGGGCGGCTATGTTCCGGGCCCGACGGGTACCGGTCCGAGCGATGCAACGGTATACCAGCCGTGGGATGACGTGCCCAATTACACGCAGACCGGCGATTTCCTCGAATCGGACGTCGATACCGTAACCGGGCGGATCTACATCACGCCATTCGACGGCTTCCAGATCGTCAATTCGACCCGCTACGGTGAAACCAGCAACGGATACGTCCTCACCGGCTTGCGCGGCGGCTCCTACGATCCGGACACCGATACCTTCGCCCCGGTTACGCTGAGCACCCACCAGGGCAATCAGGAAGTCGAGTATTTCGTCAACCAGTTCAATGTGATCGGCGAATTCGCGACGGGCAGCCTGGTGCATAATTTGATCGTCGGTACCGAATATTCGAACCTGCAGGTCGCCAATGGCACCTACGATCTGACCGAGAATGGCGCGACCAATTGCGTCACTGCCGGTCGTGGTGGTAGCCTCAACCCGAGCTATTGCATCACCGACGAAAACCGCAATGTGCTGTTCGGCGAGAGTGAAATCCACAATCTGCTGCAGCGCGACATCGCCCGCAGCGATGTCGACAGTGACTGGCAGGTCGAAACGCTGTCGGTTTACGCGATGGACACGATCGACGTCACTGACTGGCTGTCGGTCCATGGCGGTATCCGCATGGACGCCTTCAGCTACAGCAATGTGGTCGACAGCCGCGGCACCGTGACGCCCTTTACCTACAGCGACACGCTGTGGAACGGCCACGCCGGCGTCGGCGTCAAGCCGATGGAAGAGGTCTATGTCTACTTCAACTACGGCACTGCCAAGAACATCAACGGCGGCGAATCCGACCTCGGCGGAAACTGCGGTTATGGTGGGATCTGCGTCGACGAGGGCACCGGCATTGGCGATGGCCGCCCCGAAAGCAGCGAAAGCTTCGAACTGGGCGTCAAGGCTGATCTGTTCGACGACCGCTTCATGCTGACCGCAGCGGCGTTCCAGATCACCAAGGGCGACGTGTTCGAATCCGCAGGCGACGACTACAGCGCCGGCGGTTCGCTCAACACCGGCGAGAACCGCGTCCGCGGTGTCGAATTCGGCCTGGTGGGCAATATCACGCCGAAGCTGCTCGCACAGGCGGCACTGACCGTGATGGAATCGGAAATCACCGGTTCGAACGATCCCGACAAGATCGGTCGTCGTCTGAGCAATTTCGCCAACACGCAGTTCAGCGGCCAGCTCCGCTACCAGGCGACCGAGGCGCTCGCCTTCGGCGGGACCGCGACCTACAAGGGCGCGCTCTACACCGGCCAGCCCGACGATGCGGCAAGCTTCAACGACACGCTTGGGATCTACACCTATCGCGTCCCCGACTACTGGACCTTCGATGCTTTCGTCAGCTTCGACTTCAACCAGAATTTCGGCGCGCGGGTGAATGTGACCAATGTCACCGACGAGGATTATTACCTCGCCGGCTATCGTTCGGGTCACTTCCTCTACAAGGGTGACGAACGCCGGGCGACGCTCACGCTCACCGGGAAGTTCTGATACGGCAGGGCGCGGGCTTCGGCTCGCGCCCTTCCATTTTCCACGACAAGAACCCCTGCCATGCTGACGATCATCGAGAACCTGCTGGACGATGAAACGGTGCGCCGCTTCCGCGACCGTCTGGCCGATGCCGACTGGCAGGACGGGGGCAGCACCGCGGGCACGCGGTCGATCGCGGTCAAGCAGAACCTGCAATTGCCGCGGCAGGACGCGCTCGCGCAGGAACTTGGCACCGCGATCCTGCGCGAACTGGGCCGGCACGCGGAATTCGTCTCGGCCTCGCTGGCGGAGAAGATCTGGCCGCCGGTGTTCAATCTCTACCAGGACGGCGGGCATTACGGCACGCATTCGGATGCCGCGCTGATGCGGCTGCCCGAAGCCGATCTGACCATCCGCAGCGATCTTTCGGCGACGCTGTTCCTGTCCGATCCCGGCAGTTACGACGGCGGCGAACTGATCGTCGAGGAGCAGTTTGGCGCGCAGGCGGTCAAGCTCGCCGCGGGCGACATGGTCCTCTACCCCTCATCCAGCCTGCACCAGGTTGCCCCGGTAACCCGCGGGCAGCGGATCTGCGCGATCAGCTGGATCCAGAGCGCGGTGGCCGATACGCCGGCGCGCGCGCTGCTTTACGATCTCGACCAGTCGATCCGCGCGCTGACGCCCGACCGCCCGCAGGACGATCCCGAGATCAACCGGCTGATCCACGTCTATCACAATCTGCTGCGGCGCTGGGCGCAGCCGTGATCGGCTGGCGCCGCGCGCTGCTGTGGCTCGTCCTCGCCATCCCGGCGGCGCTGATGATCCAGCGCTTCGCCAGCGGCGAGGTGCTGGCGATGGACCTCTACCACCCCAGCGGCGAGATGTCGGTCCGGCTGATGATCCTTGCACTGCTGCCCGGTCCGCTGACCGATGCACTAGGGCCCAACCGCTTTCTGCGCGGCTGGCTGGCGATCCGCCGCAATCTGGGCGTGGCGGCGTTCCTCTATGCGCTGCTGCATCTCGTTTTCTACGTGCTCGACATGCAATTGCTGTCGGCGATGATGAGCGAGCTGGCCATTCCCGGCATCTGGACCGGCTGGCTGGCCTTCGCGCTGCTGCTGGTGCCCGCCGCGATCAGCTTCGATAGCGCGATGCGCCGGCTGGGGCGGCGCTGGAAACAGCTGCAGCGCCTCGTCTATCCCGCCTTCGTGCTGGCGCTGGTCCACTGGCTGCTGCTCGATTGGGCGTGGGGGCCAGCGCTCGTTCACCTCGCACCATTACTGGTGGCATGGACATTGCGCATGGCCGTGCGCCGCAGGACAATCGTTACCAGGAGTATCGCATGAGTTTTCGCCGTATCCTCAAGGCTTCGACCCTTCTTGCAGCCGTCGCGGCTGTCGGCCTCGCCGCCCCCGCGCAGGCCGATGGCGACATTATCTGCAAGGCCGGCCCCAAGGATGGCTGGCAGAAGATCTCCAAGCTGAAGAAAAAGGTCTGGCTGGAGGAATGGAAGCTGCTGAAAATGCAGGTCGAGGGCGATTGCTACGAAGTCTACGCCCGGACCAAGGAAGGCCAGTCGATCGAGGCCTTTTTCCACCCCGTGACACTGAAGAAGCTGGTTGTGTTCCGACGCGGCCAGGAAATCTACCGCGCCGAGGGCTTTACCGGCTGAGCGCCCGCGTCGCGCTGGTGTGACAAGCGTCCTCGCGCCGCCAATTTCATTTCGAGAATTATCGAAGCATTCCTTGACGTCGCCCGGAGCGACTTATATTTCGACACTCATGGAAATGAGTTCTCCGGCAGCGGTCGAGGCGCTTGGCGCGCTGGCGCAGGAACACCGCCTCGCGCTGTTCCGCTTGCTCGTGCAGGCCGGCGAGGATGGCATGCCCGCTGGGGCGATCGCCGAAGCACTCGAGATTCCCAATTCATCGCTGTCGTTTCACCTCGCGCATCTCTCGCGCGCCGGATTGATCGGGCAGCGCCGCGAGGGGCGCTCACTCATCTACAGCGCCGACTATTCGGCCATGAACGCGCTCGTCGGCTTTCTCCTGGAGAATTGCTGCGACGGAGAAGATTGCACCAGCCCCGCCCCCAAAGAAGGCACCCCCATGCGCGACCCCTACAATGTGCTGTTTCTCTGCACCGGCAATTCGGCCCGCTCGGTGCTTGGCGAAGCACTGTTGAACAAGCTTGGCGAGGGACGCTTTCGCGCCTTCAGCGCCGGGAGCGATCCCAAGGGCGCGGTGCACCCGATGACGATCGAGGTGCTGGACAGCTTCGGCTATCCGACCGCGGACCTGTATTCGAAGAACTGGGACGTCTTTACCGGACCCGATGCGCCCGAGTTCGATTTCATCTTCACCGTGTGTGACAATGCCGCGGGCGAAAGTTGCCCGGTCTGGCCGGGCAAGCCGCTCACCGCGCATTGGGGTGTCGAAGACCCTGCGGCAGTCGAGGGCGACGGCCAGCGCGCGGCTTTTGTCGAGGCGCTGAGCTATCTCAAGCGGCGGATCGAACTGTTCCTGATGCTGCCCCATGCCGGGCTCGACGAGCTGGCGATGAAGGACAAGCTCGCCACCATCGGCCGCGAAGCAGGCGCCAGCGCCAAGGCGCGCGGCTCCGAATGACCCAAACCATCGCCACCCCCGCCCCGGCGGCCTCGCCGCTCGGCACGTTCGAGCGGTATCTGTCGCTCTGGGTGGCGCTCGCCATCCTCGCGGGCCTCGCGCTCGGGCTCGTCGCACCTGGCGTGGCCGGCGCGCTTGCCGGCTTCGAATATGCCTCGGTCAATCTGGTCGTCGCAGTGCTGATCTGGGCGATGATCTATCCGATGATGGTGGGCGTCGATTTCGCCAGCGTGAAGGATATCGGGCGCAAGCCCAAGGGGCTGGTGATCACGCTGGTGGTGAACTGGCTGATCAAGCCCTTCACCATGGCGGCGCTGGCGCTATTGTTTTTCGATTATCTCTATGCCGGGCTGATGAGCGAAGGCGATGCCGACCAGTATATCGCCGGGCTGATCATCCTCGGTGCCGCGCCCTGCACGGCGATGGTGTTCGTGTGGTCGCAGCTGACCAAGGGCGATCCCGCCTATACGCTGGTGCAGGTGTCGGTGAACGATCTGGTGATGATCGTCGCCTTCGCGCCCATCGTGGCGCTGCTGCTGGGCGTCACCGACATCGTCGTGCCGTGGGAAACGCTGCTGCTGTCGGTCGGGCTCTATGTCGTGATCCCGCTCGCCGCGGGCGCGCTGACCCGGCGGAGGGTGATGGCCGGCCACGGCGGCGACACGGCGTCGGTCGATGCCTTCACCGCGCGGCTCAAGCCATGGTCGATCGTGGGCCTGCTGGCGACGGTGGTGCTGCTGTTCGCCTTCCAGGCCGAAACCATCGTCTCAAACCCGCTGCTGATCGCGCTGATCGCCATTCCGATCATCATCCAGTCCTATGGCATTTTCGCACTCGCCTATGCGGCAGCCAAGGCATGGAAGGTCCCGCATGACATCGCCGCGCCCTGCGCGCTGATCGGCACGTCCAACTTCTTCGAACTGGCAGTGGCGGTCGCGATCGGCCTGTTCGGCCTGACCAGCGGAGCCGCGCTGGCCACCGTGGTCGGCGTGCTGGTCGAGGTCCCCGTCATGCTGTCGCTGGTGGCCTTCGCCAACCGCACGAGCGGCCGCTTCCCTGCAGCCTGAACGAACAAGCCTGCATGTCCCGCATCCGCACCCTCCCCGATCCCGATCACCTGCCTGCGCTGCGTACCGAATTCGCGCATCGCAATCCCGCGCTGGGGCTTGGCACGCTGGAGCCGCCGCCGCGGATCCTGCTGCTTTACGGATCGCTGCGCGAACGCTCTTTTTCGCGGCTCGCGGTGGAGGAGGCGGCACGGCTGCTCCAATGGTTCGGCTGCGAGACGCGGATTTTCGACCCGTCCGACCTGCCGCTGCCCGACCAGGTCGAGAGTGACGATCACCCGGCGGTGCATGAACTGCGCGAGTTGTCGCTGTGGTCCGAAGGGCAGGTGTGGTGCAGCCCCGAACGCCACGGGCAGGTCACCGGTATCCTGAAGGCGCAGATCGACCATCTACCGCTGGCTATCCAGGGTCGCCGCCCGACCCAGGGGCGCACGCTGGCGGTGATGCAGGTTTCCGCCGGATCGCAGAGCTTCAACACGATCAACACCTTGCGCGTGCTGGGCCGGTGGATGCGAATGGTGACGATCCCCAACCAGTCGTCGATCGCCAAGGCCTATCTGGAATTCGACGAGAACGGGCGGATGAAGCCTTCGAGCTATTACGACCGTATCGTAGACGTGATGGAGGAACTGGTCCGCTTCACCGTGCTGCTGCGGCCCCATGCCGAACAATTGGTCGACCGCTATTCCGAACGCAAGGACCAGGACCAGCCGGTGGCGACGCATGTCGAGAAGGCGGGGCTCGCGCGCGGCTGAAGGTGCGGCGGCAGCGAGGCGGTTTCGCTTGCCGGGCCCGGTGCGTATGGGCTGGGTTCAGGCGAACGGCTACAGGGTGCCGCCATGCGAGAAATGCGACCGGATCGAAGACAGGTACTGGCCATGGCAGCCGCACTACCGGGCTTGCTTGCGACGCCGCTCGCCGCGAAAGCGCGGGTCATGCAGATCGGCGTAAACCTGATCGAGGACCCAGCCGCGCCGTTCGGCAGCGCGCGGGCCCGCGAAAGCTTTGCCAATCTGGCTGCGGCGGGCGCCACCACGGTCGCGCTGGTGCCGTTCTTCTGGCAACCGGGCGCGCGCGATCCGGCGCTGGTCCGGGGCAGCGCGCTCCCGCGCGAGCGGCTGTTCCGCGGCATCGAGGAGGCCGCGCGGGTCGGGCTCACTGTGCTGGTCAAACCGCATGTCTGGGTGCCCGAACGCTGGGCGGGCAGCGTGGTGTTCTCCAGCGAGAGCGACTGGCAAAGCTGGTTCGCCGCCTATGAAAGCGCACTGGTCGACTGCGCCGAAACCGCCGCCGAGGCGGGTGCCGATGTACTGAGCGTCGGGACCGAATTGCTGCAGACGAGCGCGCGGCCCGAATGGGCGCGGCTGATCGCGCGGGCGCGCGAGGTGTTCCCGGGCCGGCTGACCTATGTCGCTCACAATTCCGCCGAGGCGCAGCAGGTGGGTTACTGGAACCTGCTCGATATCGTGACCATGTCCTCCTACCCGCCGCTGGGCGCGCCGACCGATACGGCGTCATGGCGCCGCGCGATCGGCGATGAAGTCCGCGCGTTGAGAACTCTCGCGGATCGTCATGCAAAGCCCGCCTGGCTGGGCGAGATCGGTATCCGCTCCGCCGCCGATGCGACCTACAAGCCGTGGGAAAGCGCCGAGGAGCGCGACGCCGCGCCCGATCCGGCGCTGCAGGAGCAGGTCCTGCGTCTCTGGCTCGATGCGGCGCGGCAGGGCGGGATCGATACCGCGCTGGTGTGGCGATGGCTCAGCGACCCGCAGGGCGGCGGCCCCAAGGACACCGATTTTACGATCCAGAACAAGCCCGCGCAAAGCCTGCTCGGCCTGCGCTAGCTCAGAACGAGACCCAGACGCCCCCGAAAAAGCCGCGCTCGCGCAGGGCGTTCTCGCCCGCGATCGTGCCGACAAGGCCAGCCTGCAGCGAGACCGATTGCGAGACGGTGAGCACCCCGCTGACCTGCATGTTGTGATAGCGATATTCGTCGAAGATCCCCTGCCCCGCACCATCGCTGATCGTATTGAGCGATTGCACCATCAGCAGGAAATCGGGATCGGGGCGATAACCCAGCGTCACATCGGCATGGAACTCGTTGGGCGGATCGCCATCGCGCAGGCGATAGCTCGCCTGGCCGTCGATAAAGCCGCTGTCCTGGCCGAAGGACAGATTGTGAAAGCCGCGCAGGCGGAAATCGTATTCGGCATCGGTGCTGCCGACCTGCGCCAGATTGTCGTCGCGCGATACGCCGGGGATCCGCGCGGTCGCTTCGACAGCCAGCCAGCCGTCGGTGTTTTCGGCAAAACGATAGCGGCCGCCGATATCGGTATAGCCCAGCCCGCTGTCGTCATCGCCGCCCTCGACCGAGACATTGCGGAAGCTCGGCTTGAAGATCAGCGTGAGATCTGGCGCGACTTCATATTCGGCCAGCAGGTACAGTTCGACCTTCTCGTAATCGGCAATGTCGATGCTGTCGCCATCGGCGTCGAAGCCGCGCGTGCTTTTGGAATAATAGAACGTCGCAATGGCCTGGCCCTTGTTCGACCCGTCACCCGCCTCGGTTGCGGTCAGCGTCTGCGCGTGTGCCTGGGGGGCCGCCAGCAGACTGGCGAGGGCAATTGGGATGCCGTACAGTTTTCCCATCATTGTCGCTCCAGCAATTCCTGTTTGGTCCGGTCGATGATCGTATCCGCAGCCGCCGCCAGACCGGAAGGTTCGGCCCATACGGTCCGGGTCCAGAGCGTTACATGCTCGGCCTGGATCGAATTCCCATGGTTGATCGCAGCCAGCTCGACCGCTTCGGCAGCCCGCGCGTTCCAGTCTTCGAGCTCGCTTGCCGAGGGTGCGCCGGGATGGATCAGCATGAACGATCCCGGCCCATAGGCAGTCAGATAGACCGCCAGCGGCGCGGGGATCGCCTGCAACATGTCGGCCACCTGCGCCAGCAATGCCTCGCCCTTGTCCTGACCATGCGCCGCGACATAGGCCCCATAGTCGATAATCCGGACCAGGCTCAGCGCTGCGGGCCGGCCGCGCGCGCGGCAATCCGAAATGACCAGTTCGAGCACCCGGTCCTTGAGCAGATTGGTGGTCGGATCGATCAGGCTGAGCGTCAGCTGGCCCTGCCGCAGCGCGGCGTTCTGGACTCGCAGATCTTCCTCGCGCAGCGCACGCCGTTCCTGTTCGCGGCGCATCCGCAGCAAGTTCCGGATACGTGCGAGCAGCCGCATCTCGTCGATCGGTTTGGTGAGGAAGTCGTCCGCGCCCGCCATGAACGCCTGGTTGAGCGTTTCGGTGTCGTTGGTCGCGGTAAGCATCAGGATTGGCAGGTCGCGCGTGCCCTTGGCCAACCGCATCCGCGCGCAGACTTCCAGCCCGTCGATATCGGGCATCATGATGTCGAGGACAACGAGCTGGTACGGGTGTTCGGCGGTGCTATCGGCCTCACCATCGGGGGTAATCCCGCACATCCTGAGCGCTTCGAGCCCGCCGCTAGCAATATCGATCCGGTCGAAATTGCCGCGCGCCAGCAGCGCGCGGGTGATCAGCGCGCTTTCGCGGACATCGTCGACCACGAGGATGCGGGACTGGCTGCCTTCGGTCATCGTGGGGCCTCGCTGCTCAATTCATACACCCGCCAACGCGCCCCGTCATAGTGCAACCGGTAACCGGGCAGGCCTTTCTCGTACAGGGTCGGGAAGATGCGACCAACCCGGTCACTCCCATAGTCGGATTCGCGATTGCGGACGACCAGCGTGCCGGCATCGGTTCGCCCCCGGATCGAGGCGGTGCGGAATTGCTGCGTCCCGCTGGACCAGACGCCGGCGGCATCCTCGCGCAGCGCGATCACCGCAGGTGCCGCCTCGGCATCGAACAGCACGTCCTCGCGGCCCGACAGCGCGCGTGCAACGCCTGCAAGTTCGGGATCGCTGACTGCCACCGGGCGGTTGGCCAGCGCCGCTTTCCAGCGCTGGGTCTCGGGCGCGGTGTCGACGCTGACGAGCAAGGCCCCGCCAATCGCCCCGGCGGCGAGCAGCAGCAGCTCCACCCGCTTGAGCCGCGCGATGGGCCAGCGCGCGACACAGGCAGCGGCTGCGGTGACGCCGAAACTGGCTGCCAGCGCGGCCGAAGGAAACAGACCGAAGGACAGCGCCAGCAGCATCGCCGCCAGCACCGTCAGGAACAGCGCCAGCACCGCATAGCGCAGCGGCGCCATCCCGCGCGCGGCGAAGAAAAAGCCGATCGCGATCGGGCATACGGCGAACAGGCTAACCAGCGCGAGGCTGATATTGCGCCAGTCGGCCACCGGCACGCGGCCGGTGGGGTCGGCGCCCAGCCCGGCAGATTCCCGGCTGACCGCACCGATGAAGTCGAATGTCTGGTCGGCGAAAACCCAGTTCACATAGATGAACGAAGCGATCGAGAAGAGCACGGGGAACAGCAGCGTCAGATACATCGCGACCGGCGCAATGCGCAGCCGGTCGATCGGGATGACCAGCGCCAGGAACGGCAGGCTGGCGAATACCAGCACCATCCCGAACGGATGCGCGAAAGCCATCAGGCACAGGCCGAGCGAGACCAGCATCAGATCGTTAACGCGTTCGCCCCGGCGCAGGCTAAACATCCCCAGCGCGGTCAGCCACAGCCCCCAGTGGACGAGGATAAACCCGATCCCTTCGGTCGCGCCGCGCAGGAACACCGGATTGAGCGCCAGCACGGCGCTAGCGGCCGAGGCTTCCCACAGCGACAATCCGTTGGCCCGGAATGCCCAGAACCATGCCAGGACGAGCGCGGCGCCGAGCATCGCGCTCAACACCGCCAGCCCGGTCGTTCCGGCGACGGGCACGAAGTGATTGAGCCCGATCCCGGTGATGTAGGGCAGCGGCGGAAAGGCAGTGACGATATCCTCGAACCGGATCAGCCCCTCGAGGCTCAGCAGCGTCCGTCCGTGCAGGTCGAGATTGCTGGCCGACACATAGCCGCGCGCATGCAGGATGGAGGCCAGCGCGACCAGCGCGATGCCCAATGCGATCGGCATGGCATAGCTGGTGATCCTGCGCGCCGTCATCCCGCGGTCTGGCTCGCCTGCGCCTTGCTGACTTCGGCGGCGGTGTGTTTCGACAGCCCGTGTTCGGTCTTTTCCCAGTAAAACGGCTTGGTGATCAGCTGCCACGCGCCTTTCCACGCGGCGATCGACATCAGCACCCAATACCAGAACACGGTCACGCTATAGGGTACCAGCGACAGCCAGTTGCGCCGGAAAGGCGCGAGCATCATCACGAAGATGAACAAGCCGTTCCCCGCCAGCAGGTTGAACACCGAGAGATACAGCAGGACGGGCGGGAACAGCGGATCGAAGATGCCGGTCTCGGTCAGCAGCCAGAGCACGAATATCGCCCAGAACACCGGATTCAGCAGGCCCGACAGCATGGTCCCGCCAATGAAGAAGATGAAGCCCAGCAGCCCGAGCACACCGATGCTTCTCACCAGATGGATCGGGCGCCGCGTATGGACCAGCATGGTCTGCATATAGCCCTTGATCCAGCGCGACCGCTGCCGGATCCAGTTCAACTGCGAGACATTGGCTTCCTCGAAGGTCGTCGAGGCAACCAGCCGGACTTCATAGCCCTTCTGCGTCAGGCGAATGCCCAGATCGGCATCCTCGGTAACGTTGAACGGGTCCCATGCGCGCAGTTCGCGCAGCACGTCCATGCGAAAATGGTTCGACGTGCCCCCCAGCGGGATCGGCACCTTGAGCTTCTCCAGCCCGGGAAGCATCAGGTCGAACCACAGCGAATAGTCGAGCGTGAACAGGCGCGTCAGCCAGTTCTCCTCGCGGTTGAAGTAGTTCAACCGGCACTGGACGCAGGCCACATTGGCGGGCGAGCGGTCGAAGGTAACCACCACCTTCTTGAGCTGGTCGGGTTCGGGCTTGTCCTCGGCATCGTAGATCACGAGGAAATCGCCGCGCGCGAATTGCAGCGCGTAATTGCACGCCTTGGGTTTGGTCTGCGGCTGCGCGGGCGGGACCAGGATGATCTCGAAAATATCCTCCAGCCCCAGCGCGGTTGCGGCATCGATGGTCAGTTGGTCGCCTTCCTCGAGCACGATCTTGATGTCGAGCCGGCTGGTCGGATAATCGAGTTCGCGCAAGGCATTGGCGAGGATCGGCAGCACGTCGGGCTCGCGAAACATCGGCACCAGCACGGTGTAGACGGGCAGGTCCTCGTCGCGCAGCAGGCCGACCGCGGCATCCATCTGCCGCTCGCTGGCGTGCTGGTGCTTGCCGCCCGCCCAGATCAGCACCGCCTTGAACAGGAAATTGCCGAGGTAGAACAGCGTCATCACGAGGTTGAGCGCGATCAGCGTCGGGATCGGGGCCAGCGCCAACCCCAATGCAAACGCGCTCAGCATCGCCCAGCCGACAACCAGCTGGACCGGCGTAAACACGGTCTGCGCCGACATCACCGGATCGTGTTCGGCCAAATCGAATACCGCGGCATGCAGGAAACGTTCGGAAAACACGCTCTGCACCGCCTGCTGGATCTGCTTCTTTGAGGCGATGCCGATCTTGACGCTCGCACCCCATTTGCGGCGGGCATAAAGGATCAGTTCGGGCCCCGGACGCGAGGTGACGATCGTCGTCACCCCGTCCTCGCACCGCCAGGGCACTGCCAGTTCGCGCATGTAATTGGCGACTTCCGCAACCTCGAGCAGGTCGGGATCGAGCGGGTCCTTCTCCAGATCGACCTGTTCAACGCTGAAGCGGTCGGCGAGTGCGCGGTAATAGTCCTCCGGCTCGATCCAGTTCTTGGTCAGCATGACATCGGCGAGGTTGGACCCCCACCGCGCAGCCAGTTCGCTCGCCTCGTTCAGCTGCCGCGCCGAGACGAGATTACGTTCGGCGAGGAAATCACCGGTCCAACTGTCGATCGAGAGGAGGTTGCCCACGATCAGTCTTTGGTTTTGTTGGCGACGATCACGCGGCGGAGGAGATAGACGAAGCCCAGTGTCACCAGCAGCCAGCCCAGACCGATCAGCCACAGGCGGTAACGGTTCAGGAACTGGCTGAAGGTGTTTTCTTCCGGATAGCGGATATCGATCAGCCGTTCGCGCGCATTATGGAATGCGAAGTCGAGCTGGTCCCCGGCAAGGAAAGCGACATTGCCATAGCTGAGCACCGGCGGCGAAGCGCTGGTCGCCAGCGCGGCAAAATCCGCGCCCGGCTTGATCCAGACCACGGTGCGGCCGCCCTGTTCGAGCAGCTGGACCGTGGTCAGTTCGCCAATGGCTTCGGCATCGAGGAGCGTCTGCCCGTTCTCTCCGTCGATCGTGACCGCACCCTGGTCGAAGCGCACGATCGGATCGGTCCCGGCCGGGGCCTGGTCGCCGACATACACCACGGCGCCCGCCTCGGGCATGTCCGAATAGGAGACGGTGACCGCTCCCTCGCCGCTTGCAAGCGGGCCCAGCAGCGACGCCACCGGGCCGAGCGCGTCCGCGACCGGCATCACCAGCGTGAAGCCGCCGTTGAGGACCGCGGGAAGATCGGAGAAATCAGCCACCGTCCCTACGGGATCGAGCTTGACGTGGCTGGAAGGAAGCAGCTGCGCCGGATAGCCTTGCGGCGCAAACTTGCAGTCGCCGCCGGCGGGCTGCCGCGCGACGCTGATCTCGAGATTGTTGCGCGACGTGGTAAGCCCTTGCGGGAAATCCACATCGAGCCGCGTCCGGCCATCGTCTTCGGCCTCGGCGCTTGCCAGCAGTACGCCGTTGAGCAGCACGGCGATGACCGGGCGCGTGGTCCCGCCATCTTCCGCCGCCGCGACGTCGACCACCATGCCCGTCATGCGCTGCCCGGCAGGCACCGCGCTGGTGGGAATGGCCACGTTCCACTGTCCGCGGTCGACGACGTTCTGGATCGACGTGTCGCCGCCCAGATCGCCTACCGTGAGCGTGGTTGCCGCAGCGCCCGCATTGCGCTGTGCCGACCCAGCAGCAGGCGAAGCGACGAGCGCATTCCACCGGCTGCGCAACAGCCGTGCACTGGCGACGGGATCCTCACCGCCGATCTGCAACACCGGCTCCCCCGCCTCACGCTGGACCGAGAGTGCGGGGGATGCGGGATCGGCGAAGATGACCCGCGAAACCTGCCACCCCTCGCCGAAGGCGGGATTGGTTCTGCGGTTGCCGGCAAGCCGTGCATCCACCCCGCCCAGCATCAGCGTTAGCGCGGCCGCGGTTTGTGCGGCACTTGCGCCCGCAGGCAGATCGACGTCGATCGCGGTTGGCATCGCCGCTGCGAGGGAGGCCACCCGCGTCAGGCTGGCGCCGTCGAACTGCGCGCGCAAACCGCCACTGCCTGCGAAAGAAAGATAGGCAGCCGACAATCGCTGATCGACACAGCGGTCTTCGGTAATTGCGCCCGAATAGACGATGCGCGCGGCCAGGAAGCCCTGCTCGATCAGCGAGGCGTCGATGGGGACATCGATCACCCCTTCGGAAAATCCGTCCGGCAGCGCCGTTGTGTAAAGTGTCTTCCCGCCCACTTCGATCGATAGCGCGCGGCGACTGTTGAAGGAGGAATCCGTCCGGTAAGGCAGCACGAGCCGCAGGTCCTGCGCGCCGGCATCCGCGGGAATGGGGAAATAAATCTCGCGCGAACCCGACAGGCCGGCGATCTCGAAGCCATCGGGAAACCCGCGCTCCTTCAGCGTGATCACCCTTGTGACCGGCTCCGTCGACGGGCCGACTACAGCATTTTCGGAAATGGCGGGGACTTGCCCCGCCGCTGCCGTAGTTACCAACGCCACCGCCGCGGCAATACAAAGGGGTTTTCGATTCACCATGACAGTCCTGGGGGGTACCTTCAGCCATTGCATGTGCTGGCCCTATCACTTCACCCAGATGGTTTAGAAGACCTTACCAACAGAAGTTCTCAACTATTTTGGGAGGGGATATTATACGTTTCTTTCCTTAATCCCCGATAGACCCAATTTTTGACGGGATTGTGCCATGGGAAACAAGCTTGCATAACCGCCGGGTAATTCGGGTAAAACAGAGTTAACAGAGTAGGTATGAATTTGGACATCGAGATGGTTCTGCTGGGTTTCGTGCTGGGAACCATCGTGGCCGCCGTGCCCCTGGCGATCTGGTTCCGCAGCGCCATTCGCGATGCCCGCGCCTCCGCCGTGCCGACCGCTACCGAAGACGCGGACCTGCGCGACCTGGTCGAACATCCCGACCTTGAATCGATCGCGGCCGATCTTCCCGACATGGTGGTCGTGGTCGGGCCCGACCGGGTACGCCGCTACATCAGCGCTGCCTGCGAAAAACTGCTCGGCTATCCGCCCGAAGAGATGATCGGCCAGTCGCCGATCAACGGCATCCATCCCGATGACCGCGCCGCGACCATGGTGGCGAGCGAGAAACTGTTCCAGGGCGCGGTTCCCCGCACGCTGACGACCTATCGCCACAAGCATCGCGACGGTCATTACGTCTGGCTCGAGGCCCATTTTGCGTCTCGCCGGGTTCCCGAAACCGACGAGCTGCAGGATTTCGTCGGGATCGTCCGCGACATCGGCGCCCGGCGGCGCGAAAAGCTGCTCGACAGCGAACGCAATGCACGCATGCGCGAGAACAATCGCCTGCTGCAGATGGCGGAAGGGATCGCCAATATCGGTCACTGGCGGATCGATGTGCAGGAGGATTCGCTGTTCTGGTCGGAACAGCTGTTCCGGATCCATGGCGTCTCCGACGACTTCGTCCCCGATCTCGAGAAGGGCATCGATTTCTATTACGAAGAAGACCAACCCATGGTCACCGAAGCGGTCGAGAAAGCTCTCAACGAGGGGGAGGATTTCGAGTTCACCGCACGTATCGTGCGCCCCAATGGGGAACTGCGCCATGTGGCGACCATCGGCCATGCCGAAAGCTCGCCGACCGGCGAAGTGGTTACGGTATTCGGCGTTTTCAAAGACATCACCGAAACCGTCCTGATCGAAGAGCGTCTGCGGCAATCGCGCGACGCGGCAGAGGACGCGGCGAAGGCGAAGACCCATTTCCTCGCCAATATGAGCCACGAAATCCGCACCCCGATGAACGGCGTCATCGGGTTCGCCGACCTGCTGCTGGAAAGCGATCTGTCCGAAGAGCATCTCGAATATGCGCGGATGATCTCGGATTCGGGCAAGGCCATGCTGCGCCTGCTCAACGAATTGCTTGACCTGTCGAAGATCGAGGCTGGCCGGATGCAGCTGTCGCGCGAACCGGTCGATTTCGGGCATCTGGTGCGCAGCAGCGTGCGGTTGTTCGAACCCAACGCCAAGGCCAAGGGCATCGTGCTGGAGGCCGACATCGCTTCCGGCATGCCCACCGGGACGGGCGACAAGCTGCGCGTGCGCCAGATCATCCTCAACCTGATCGGCAATGCCATCAAATTCACCGATCAGGGATCGGTGCGGATCGTGGCGCAGGAGGAGGACGGCTCGATCGTCATCCGCGTAATCGATACCGGGGTCGGCATTCCGGCGGACAAGCTGTCGCATGTCTTCGACGAATTCGCCCAGATCGAAGGCGCCTCGGCGTCGAGTGTGGCGGGTACCGGCCTCGGTCTTGCCATCGCCCGCCAGCTGACCGAGCTGATGGGCGGCAGCCTGACCGCGACGAGCGAATTGGGGCAAGGCTCGACCTTCGTGCTCTCGCTCCCGCTGGTCGAATGCGAAGGCAATGTACCCGACGCGCCCGCGCAAAAGCAGGACGCCGCTTCGTTCCGCAAGACGCTGACGGGGCGCCGGGTCCTGTTGGCGGAAGACGTCGACATCAATCGCAAACTGGCGGTGGCGATGCTCGGCCGTCTTGGCGTGGCGGTGGAGATTGCCGAGGACGGCAAACAGGCGGTCGAAAAGGTGCGCGCTGCGCGCGAACAGGGCCGGCCGTTCGATGCCGTGCTGATGGACATGCAGATGCCGGTCATGGACGGGCTCGAAGCCACACGCACGCTGCGCGCCGAAGGGGTTTCGGAGCGTGACCTGCCGATCCTCGCGATCACTGCCAATGCCTATCCCGACGATATCGAATTGTGCCTGGCGGCGGGCATGCAGGACCATGTTGCGAAACCGATCTCGATCGAACGGCTTGGCCCCTGCCTCGAAAAATGGCTGGTGACCAACCCGGCTGCAGCAGCGGAGGAAGCCCCCGCCACCGACGAAGACGCCGAAGCGCGGCAGATGTACGAACAGCGCCGCAGCGCGCTGCGCACCCAGCTGGCCGAACTGGGCGGCCCCACGCCCCCCACTGCCGAACAGCGCGAGAAGCTGCGCGAACAGCTGCATGTGATGGCCGGCATCGCCGCCTATTTCGGCGACGAGGATCTTGGCAATCTGGCCCGCCGGGTCGAACGCGATCTTAAGGGTAAGGCCAACGAGGCCACCGTCCAGCGCGGGCTCGACGAACTGCGCGGCTGGTTCACCCAATAAGAGCGGCCCGCGGGTCGCTGGGTTGAGGAAACTCACCTCTGCGACCCGGACCGCGCCCCTCGCGGAACGCGATGATCTGGAATATCCGCAGACCTTTTGTTCCTTTATGGCCCCTGGGTACTGCCACGCCGTAGTTTCTAAGCGACTTCGGCACGTCTCCTGATCAATACTTATCGTGCTGTCAAAAAGCGATGCAATACTGCAACGCCGGCGCCAACTTTGAGGCTCCGGATGCAAATTATACTTCCCTTAAGAAGTCGGAACCTATCCGCGACCCGTCAAATGACTGGGTTTTAAGGAAAAACCAACACATGAAGAAAATCACCACACTTCTTGTTTCGGCAGCTGCGCTCATTGCCTCGCCTGCTGTCGCACAAGACCGGCCGAGCGGCTTCGACGGTTTCCATGTCGAAGCACTGGCGGGTTATGACGTAGTCCAGATCACGATCGATGAAGAGGTCTACGGCGAAGAACTCAGCGACGATCTGGGCGGCTTCGCTTACGGCGTCGCGGCCGGTTACGATTTCTCGTTCGGCGGCACGCTGCTGGGTGTCGAAGTCGAATATTCCGATTCCACGGCCGGAGAAAGCGAGAGCTTTGTCGGCACTGTGGACGGTAGCAGCGTGGATATTACGGCAAGTTTCGATACCGGGCGCGATCTGTATGCCGGCGTTCGTCTTGGCGGTCAGCTCAGCGAACGGTCGCTCGTCTATGTCAAAGCCGGTTACACCAATGCCCGCACCAAGCTGTCGCTCGGCGGCACTGTCGATACCGAGAGCTTCTTGGTGAGCCAGAACGCTACCTTCGATGGCCTGCGTCTGGGCTTGGGCTCGGAGTACGCCTTCTCGGACAAGGCATTCGCGAAAATCGAATACCGCCTTTCGATGTATGGTGACGGCGAAGTCGAAATCGACGGCGAAACCGCCGACATCGAGGAAATCTTCGAATATGGCGACATCAATCGCCACCAGATCGTTGTCGGTCTGGGCATGCGCTTCTGATTGCGGGAGGGAGGGGATTGCCCCTCCCTCTTCGTTTTCGAGATTTGCTGGCGGCTTCCACCCTGACGGAGGAGCCGACTATCCCCCACCCGTACTAAGAATCAAAACCCAAGTGACAGCTTTTGACCGTGTCCAGTACCCGCTCCGCCTCCCATGAAATTCATATGGTCACGGATGCGAGCCAAATTTGAAATTCAAATACAGAATTGGAGGCGATTGCCAGGCTTCACGGGCTGGTCCGCTGTGAGTTGTGCTTTAGCGATCAAGGTCGGCGAGCGGCTCACCCACCAGCCACACGCCTGTTGCCGCTACCAGTTCCATCGAACAGATCGGCGCGCCATCTTGGTAGAGATGCTTTGACCATGGCCTTGGCCTTATCCAGAGCGCCGGCAATCGAAAGACATTCGAAATCGATTTCTTCAATCACTGAATTGTGATCGTCGCGGGCGCGCAGCTTGTAGCTATGCATCACTTGCTTTCCGCCCCGTGTTCACTGGAACTCTTTTTGCCGCCTTGGCCGCCCCGGCCGGAGCCGGACTTGTTGCCGCCGCCGCTTTCCTTGTTGACGGTCGCCCAGGCGCGGCGTTCGGCTTCTTCCTTCGACACGCCGCGGTCCTCGTAGCCCTCTTCGATGTGCTCGGCCTTGCGCTTCTGCTTGTCGGTGTATTTGTCCTTGTCTCCCTTCGCCATCACATTTCTCCTCGTGTCGTGTCGAGAACCCGTCCGGGCTAAGAAAATATATGAGCAACCTCGTATGGGGCAAGGATCCCACGAAGAGATTGTCTTACCTTTGCAACGGGTTATCGTAGGGGCGCTGCCCGGATGTCTACATAAGAAAGCATCCAACCCGGCAATTGCAGCACTCGGGTCGGTTGTCCTATCAGCTTGCGACGAGCGCGAAGACCCCATCCCGGGACCCGGGCAGCAAGCGGAATAGCGAACCATGGAACTCAACCCTGTCACATCCCTCGAATGGCTCGATTGGGATATCATCAGCCGGCTTGGCGTGGCTGCGATTCTCGGTCTGCTGCTGGGGCTTGATCGCGAATGGCGCGGCCATGCCGCCGGCATGCGAACGCATGGCCTGATCTGTGTTTCGGCAGCCGCCATGGTCGTGTCGATCATGGCCCTGTACCATCAGCTCGACGGTCCGCGGATGGACCCCCTGCGACTGTTCGAGGCAGCCGGAGCGTTCATCGGGATAATCGGGGCCGGTCTGATCGTCTTCAGCAAGGGCCAACTCCACAATCTGACGACGGCGGCCCATCTATGGCTGGCGACCATGGTGGGAATTGCCTGCGGTGCCGCGCAATGGCCGCTGGTGGCGATTCTCACCGTTGTCAGCCTGATCATGATCACGGTCTTGCGGGTTGCGGAGGACAAGTTCGGCAAGGAGGATCGCAACATCGCGCGCTCGATCGGAAGGTCGCCCGACGAATAGGAGTCCGCGCCGGACCCGCATCTTCGTCGGGGCAGCCCGAACCGGTCAGCCGCGCTGTGTCGCTCCCCTTGCTCGAGCAGCCGGGAGGTCACATCATCGGTTTGCCGCCGGTAACGGCGATTGTGGCTCCCGAGATGTAGCTCGCTTCATCGCTCGCCAGCATGACGTATGGAGGCGCGAGTTCGGCGGGCTGCGCAGGGCGGCCAAGCGGATAATCCTTCCCGAATTCGGCGACCTTCTCTTGCGGCATCGTCGAGGGGATAAGCGGTGTCCAAACCGGCCCGGGCGCGACACAATTCACCCGGATTTTCCGGTCTGCCAGCAGTTGCGCGAGGCCTGCCGTGTAATTCTGGATCGCCCCCTTCGTCGTCGCGTAGGGGAGCAGCGTAGGATTGGGCTGGTCGGAATTGATCGATGCCGAATTGATGATCGAACTGCCTTCGCCCATGTGCGGCAAGGCGGCTTTGGCAAGATAGAACATCGCGTGGATATTTGTGGCGAAGGTCCGCTCCCACTCCTCGTCGGGAATGTCCTCCAATGTCTCGAAAGTCATCTGATGGGCAGCGTTGTTCACCAGCACATCGATCCCGCCGAAGGTGCGGACAGCCTGATCGATTATCGCCCGGCAATGCGCCGCATCGCTAATATCGCCGCGCATAAGGACGCATTTGCGCCCGGCTTTTTCGACCCATTCCTTCGTTTCCTGCGCGTCGTGATCCTCGCACAGATAGGCTATCAGCACATCCGCGCCTTCGCGCGCGAAGGCGATTGCGACCGCGCGACCGATCCCGCTGTCACCGCCGGTGATGACGACCCTTTTTCCTTCGAGACGGCCGGAGCCCTCGTAGCTGTCTTCGCCGTGATCGGGCTTGGGGTGCATTGCCTCGGTCGCGCCCGGAACACGCTGTTGCTGCTCAGGCAGGGGCGGCTCGATCCGGTTGGTGGTTCCTTGTCCCATGATGGTCTCCCAAGAGATTACGGAATGTGAGCGTTCCGGGCCGTCAGGACTTCGTCCCGGGGTAGGTGTCGCCTGCGAGAAGTTTGGCGAGATGCGCGGCATTGATCGCGCACATCTGCGCGGTCTCGGTCACCGCATCGGGGGTTTCGGCCAACTCCTTGAAGTCGGTGCCGCCCATCGCCTCGCCGACCCAATAGCAGGCCGCGCCCGCCGGGATCGTCCAGCCGGTGTCGTTGAGCGACTGGAACAGCTGTGCCGAGCTCCAGTGCGCGCCATCTTCATTGCCGACGATCGCGGCAATCGCCACCTTGCCGAAGCTCGGCATCCGGCCCTGATCGTCGGTTTCGCTGGTGAAGGCATCCATGCGCTCGAGCACGCGTTTGGCGACCGACCCGATCTGGCCCATCCAGATCGGCCCGCCGAAAACGAGGATGTCGTGGCTCAGGATTTTCTCGCGGATACCCGGCCAGTCGTCGCCCTCGCCCTCGTCCGACGTCACGCCCGGGGGGACATTGTAATCGGCGATGCGGATGGTTTCGGCCAGTTCGACATCCTGCTCGGCCAGATGCTCTTGCAGCACGGCGATCATGGCGTCGGTCGAGCTTGCTTCGCCCGAGGATTTCTTGAGCGAGCAGTTCAGGGCGATGGCGGTGAGAGGCATAGGTGTTCTCCTCGTTTCTTGCAGATTGGCGAAGGCGTGCGGCCTCAGCGATCGTCGGGTTCGGCCATCCGGCGGTGCATCTGGGCCAGCACCGTGTCGGGGATCACGCCGGCGAACATATCCTGGATCTTGTTCATGAAGCCGCTGACCGTGTGCGCGTCGCCTTCGAGAAGGGCCTTGTAGCCCGCCTCGGCGACCATGGCGGGATCGTCCTTGCTGTCCGATTTGCCGACATCGGTGTTCTCGAGCCCGGCGCGGTCGAAGAACTGGGTATCGGTCGGCCCCGGCATCAGGCACGAGACGACAACGTCGGTATCCTTGAGCTCGTTGCGCAGCCCGAAGCAGAAGTAATCGATGTAGCTCTTGGTGCTGTTGTAGACGAGCTGGAAAGCGCCCGGGATGTGCCCCGCGATCGAACCGGTCACGAGGATGCGGCCGGCGTTTTTCGCCCGCATCTTCTGCCCGACATGGTGCAGCAGCCAGGTCGTGCCGGTGACATTGGTGTGGATGACATGGGCGATGTCCTTCCACTCCTGATCGAGGAACGCTTCGCCCAGCCCGTGGCCGGCATTGGCCAGCAGGATATCGGGCGTACGGTCGCCGAGCGCCGTCACGAGGGCCTGGAGGCGATCGCGGGTGGCGAGATCGGCTTCGACCGTCTCGACACCAGCGGCACCGCACTGCCGCGCGGCGGCTTCGGCCGCGCCAAGATCGCGGTCGGCGGCGAGGATCAGGTCGCAGCCATCGCGGGCCGCCAGCTTCGTGAGCTCAAGCCCGATGCCGCTCGAAGCACCGGTGATCACGCATAGCCCGGACAGCTTGTCGATCTTCCCGGCCATGATCAGTTCTCCATTCCAGGCTTCAGAATGACCTTGGTCCATTCATTCTGCTGCTCCTTGAAGTTCTTGTAGCCCTCGGCCGCCTGTTCGAGCGGCAGCCGGTGGCTGATCAGGAACGTGGTATCGAGCGTGCCATCCTCGATCTTCTCGAGCAGCTGCTTGGTATATTTCTGGACATGTGTCTGGCCGCCGCGGACCTGTAGGCCTTTCTCCATCATCGCCCCGAGCGGCCACTTGTCGGTCATCCCGCCATAGACGCCGGGGATCGAGACCTTGCCGCCGAACCGGACCGCGAGGATCGCCTGCTTCAGCGCGCTCGCGCGGTCGGCGCCCATGCCGACCTTCTGCTTCACGACGTCGAACATGTTGTCGATGGCGAAGCCGTGCGATTCCATGCCGACCGCGTCGATCACCGCATCCACACCGATCCCGCCGGACATTTCCATCAGGGCCTCGCGCACATCGGTCTCGCGGAAGTCGATGATCTCCGCGCCCAGCTGCTTCGCCAGCGCCAGGCGGTTCGGATAGTGGTCGATCGCGATTACCTTGGATGCGCCCATCACGATGGCCGACTGGATCGCGAACAATCCGACCGGTCCGCAGCCCCACACCGCAACCGTATCGTCAGGCTGGATGTCGGCATTTTCCGCAGCCATCCAGCCGGTCGGGAGGATGTCCGAAAGGAACAGTACCTTGTCGTCCTCCAGATGGTCGGGAACGACGATCGGGCCGACATCGGAAAAGGGCACGCGGGCGTATTCGGCCTGTCCGCCGGAATAGCCGCCGGTCAGGTGCGAATAGCCGAACAGCGCGGCCATCGGCTGGCCGTAAAGCGTCGCCGACATATCCTGCTTTTCAGCTGGATTGGAATTGTCGCAGGCGGAATATTGCTGCTGCTTGCAATGGAAACAGCCGCCGCAGCTGATCGTGAACGGCACGACGACGCGCTGCCCTTTCTTCAGATCGCTCGCAGACCCCGTCTCGACAACTTCGCCCATGAATTCATGGCCCAGCACATCGCCCGGCACCACGCCGGGAATGACGCCATCGTAAAGGTGAAGGTCGGACCCGCAGATGGCCGTGCTGGTGATCTTGATGATCGCATCGCGGGGATTGATGATTTCCGGATCGCTGACGGTGTTCACGCGAACGTCGTTGGTTCCATGCCAGGTAAGTGCTCGCATCATCCGTTCTCCTGCTTGGCTGCACGGGTTTCGTCCCGCGTTCGCGCCGATGTCGCTATTTCCCCGGTTTCCATGAGCATCTTGAAACGCTTCAGATCGTGCCGGGCCTGAACCTGCGGCTCACGCAGGAACAGCTTCGCCACCGCTCGGCCGAGCGCGCCTGCGGGCGGATCGTAGGCCATCACCAGGCTGACCCTAGTTCCGCGCTCGCCCGGTGCATCCTCGAAGCGAACCTCGCCGCTGGTCTCGATCTCGGAATCCTCGACCGAGCGCCAGGCGATCAGCTCGTCCTGCTTCTTGCTGGCGATTTCGGTTTTCACCGCGACCGTCTGGCCCGCGGGGGCCTTGATTTGCCAGGTCGATGCTCCGTCTGCGCCGGCTTCGATCGCTTCCACATTCTCCATGAATTGCGGCAGGTTGGAGAAGTCCGACCAGAAGGCGAACAGCTCGGCTCGCGGCTTGCGGATGGTTACCGATCGGCCGACCTTCGCGTTGTCGCCTTCAGGCTGGCGTTTGGTATGGTTGGCGGCATCGTCATATCCGCGATTTTGGTGCCTTTTGGACAGGAACGCTCCGAATGCGATCGCTCCGGCAGTAAGAACGACGCCGCCCAATCCGGCGCCGATTTTGGAATTTTGAGACATAGATTTTCTCCGCGACATGATGACGCAGCGAATTCCCGCTCAAACAGTTCCGGACAATTTCGGCGAGGCGTTGGTGGGTTGGGATCAATCCTACCGAGGCACTCATCGGCGCCATTTCGGGCCTGAATTACCTCCCGTATCGGCCATCCGCTTCGCTGCGAGGCTCAAGGCCGGGTGTCACTGGCGAGGGATGGACGAGCTACATCCTGTATCAGCTCGTGCTCCGGCAGTGAGTATAGAGATCGATGTCCGGCGAGGGTTGCCATCCGAGGATCTCGAAGTTCTCCACTTCACGGCATCTGCGCACATACTGTTCAACCAGGTTCCGGGTTTCCAGATTGGTTGCCAGTTCGGATGTCGCCGCGCTCATCACCACCGTCGCGGGACGTTCCGCAAGAATGCGCGCCACCTCCTCCCTCGTATCGATCCCGCTGACATTTCTTTCCAGGCGGTCCCACAGATGGTTGGGGAACGATAGTTTGCTGGGCGGTGAGGTACCGGCGACGGAATACAGCGAAGCGGGCGCATCATACACCAGTAACGGCGCCCCCTCCCCCCGGGATCGAACCGCCTCGGCCAAGCGCGCATATTGATCCTTGCGCACATTGGTCGGCCCGAAATTCCACGGCTGCGATTCGAGCAACGGGGTGAGCGCCGCGAGATATCCGAGTCCGACCAGCAGGCCGGACCGGCTGAAAAAGGGTGCAACAGCGATGCTCAGCGGGACCGCAAAGGGAATGAAGTAGTGCTGGTAGAAATTGGGTACCGAGAGAACCCCGGCCAGTGCAGCAAGCACCCAGAGCCCCATCGGCAGGCGATAGGGGGCGAATGGCGTGGCCGGGGCCCGCAGGAAAGACAACGCCATGGCCCCAAGCGGCAATGCCAGCAGGAGGGGCGCCAGAAATGCGCGATGGTACCGCAATGCATCCGCTGCCTGGGCTTCCTTGACGAAATTGGACAGCACAGTCGCCGACCAGAAATCCTCGAACCGACCCATGGCGACGTAGCAAGCGATGACCGCGAGCGCCGGCAGGGCTCCCAGCACTGCCAGCAGCGCAATCCTCGCGGTATTGGCCCATGTCTCCCCGGATGCTTCACGGACCAGCCGCCACGATGCCCACAGGCCAAGGAAGGCAGCCTCAAAGCCCGCTGTCGGTTTGATGATGATCGCTGCGCCAGCAGCGACCATTGCGAGGGCCGGCCCGATTGCGATCCTACGCTTGCGCAGAATATGCGGCGAGAAGATCACGAGATAGGCCGCGAGCGCGATCAGCAGATTGTAAAAGACAGGACTCTGGCCGGTCGCACCATTCAACTGCGTCAGCAGCGTCAGGTAGAATAGCGCGGAAATCCCGCCCGCGAGAGGGTGCGAGATTTTTGCAGCCATGCGCCAGACCAAGAAGGCCGTCAGCGCCGCGCTGGCCCCGGCCATAAACTGTATCGCCGCCAGCGGATCGGGGAAGACATACGCGGCCAGATAGATCGCGAATAGTCCGGGCGGTTTGCGATCCCAGATATCGGTATAGAGGCGATCGCCGCTCGCCAATCGCTCGGCCACGAAGAGATACCAGTTTTCGTCGATCCCATAGACCGGATCGCCAAATGCAAAGGCGCGGGTCAGCACCGCGAGCACCAAGCAGAGCGCCAGCTGCGCTGCCGGCCCTTGTACCATTCTGGCGAAACGGATCATGGTTTTTCCCATATCCACTGGCACTTAGCGGAGCGGCCGAGAGTAGTCACGAAGAGCTGCCTGCGTCACTTGTCCCATGCGAAGCAAGCGTGCCGTACATCGAAAGACCTGAGTGCTGTCAACAAGCGGCGGCAAAATGCTTCTCCCGCAGTATCACACCGCGAAGGCTATTCGGCCGGGTGAAAGCGACGCTATCTCTTTGCGACTTTCTGCGTGGAAAGCCCAGTTCGCTTGGGCTTCAATTTATAGCATGAAGCCCTCACTAGCGAGATCGACCAGCCCATCGGCTCGCAGGTAGAGGTCACCAATACCGCCCTCGTGCGTTTCGGCCCCATTGCCATTGTTGGCGTCTAGATAGCGCACCTCGCCTGTAGTGCCAGAGAGCGCTGTACAGTCAACCAACGCGAAATCCTGATAGACCGCGCTGGCGGTAGCGTCCGCCTCATTGGGGAGCTCGATCCAATCATCCTCAATCCGGTTGAAATAGGTCATAATGTCCGGGATAATCTGCCGAGAGCCTTCGACTGTAGCTTCGTCCGTGAGGGCGACCATATTGTCGCCCGTAGTGTCGCTGGTGGATTGGGCGAGGATGGTCGCGCCGTCCCAAACGGTCCCGTCGGCAAAGAGGACCTGCTCGATAGCGGCGTTGCCGTTGGAAATACCCTCGGCAACCCGGATCTGGTCGTCCGTC